>ULPX01005248.1_pt1 | contig 10158 bp, 12 predicted proteins | sample 1953911 | NCBI WGS metagenome assembly ULPX01 (sample SAMEA4835640, study PRJEB28245) | human gut metagenome | biome: gut microbiome; material: fecal sample | place: Denmark | collected 2008 | reverse complement strand
GCCTGCCGCAATTTTGCCTAAAAGATACTCATAGACATCGCCCATAATATCTTTGTTATTCATATCCATCGCGTCGATGCCGTCCACGACTTTAGCCAACACACGGGCGGTTGGAATAAGGAACACCGTGTCTTTCATATATCTGCTGAATGCGGTGTCTTTCCCTCCGTTAAGGTTTTTGATAAACGGGAAAACATACTGTTGAACTGTGCGAAACATTTCGTTGGGTTCAAAATTATGGAATACGCTCCACCGAAGATTTTTGTAATCTGTGACGATACGCGGCTCTTCGCTGATGACACATTCCCCATCGCCAAACACTTTGTTCTTGAGTTGTACCCCAAGAGCATTAGCATTTGCCTCCTTCTTCAGTTGGTTGTCATCCAACAACTTCATAAACATCAAATAAGTTATTTGTTCCAAGACAGTTATGGGGCTTGTAATGCCACCCGTCCATAATGTGTCCCAAATGTTATCGACTTTGTTTTTCAGTTCACCTGTTATCATGATATACTCCCGTATAGTTATTTCGTCTTATGGCAATAGCCGTAGTACCAGCATTCGTATGGAGCGGTGCATTGTTCACCGGGCTTCACCATTACTTCTTCTGGCTGCGCTTTGATTTTTCCAAGCCGCCAAATATTATCATTGATGGTTTCGGAATACTCCTTTGCCTTCTTACTGACATCTTCTATCACGAACGGATTATTCTCGTCTGATCCGTGATATACGATGAAGCACTTTTTCAGCCGTATCCCGCTCCGAGTCACTATGTATCTCTGAAAGCCAACGTCCCTTACGAACTGGTCCTCGACCGTTCCACAGTTCTTGACCTCATATAACTCATATCCGCCATCTACTTTTTTCAAGATATCGACAGCGCAATAGTTTCCATAATACCGGAACGCTGCTTCGCATATGACCGGAGTTCCGTTTCGAATGCACTCATCGGTCTTGGCTAACATAGCCGCGTAGTCGAGTCGCCCATCTTCACGATAGGTCGTGGTCTCTACGAATGGTCCGAACATACCCATCGCCGAATCCCCGAACCTGTTCCCCTCATCGAGCCGCTCCTGCACTTCCGGAGGGATAACCTTTTCTTCCGGCTTATGCTTATCGAGCCAAAGCATTTTGGGACATTGCAGCCCTCTCATATAGTCAGTCTTGGTTACGCCCATTGTCTTCCCTTATCTTGCCCGAATCGCTCTTTTTATCAAGGCAATACCCACTGACACAACAATGGTCGGCACACCCAAATAAAGCGCGATCACCCCTGCCGGAGTAAACATCCCCAGCACCTGCTTCATTTCCATGAACAGCGGCAGGTTCTCAATAATCATGCTAAACATCCCCTCAAATAAAGACGAGATGGTTATCCAAATTACCGATAACACTTCAAAAAGTATTTCCATTACTCTCCTTGTTTACTGTATTTTTGTGCCAACTGCGCTATGTAATCCGTTACCTGTGTTACAACAGATTGCGGATGGATTACCTGTAGCTTATCTCCGAACGAACAGCACCATCCAAGAAACGCCGGGCTGATCTGAACGGATATATTCAGTAATGCCGTTCCGTCCCCTTTATCTACGAGCTGCACATCCTCGCCAAATTTGTCCATGACGGCATCAATGAGTGTGTTGTCGAGGACTATGCTTACCCGCTCCTCTTTTCCCACAAACATCCCAAAAACCTGTTTCCTGTGTTCTGTGATGTCAAAGCCTTTTATGCAGTCGGCTGGGATAATATCGTCCTTCTCCACTTCGACCGTTTCCATTCGGTCAATGCGATAGTGTGTCATGTTCTTGTATTTATCGCTATAGCACACCAGGTAGTAGTTATCATTCGAGAAAACCGTCGCATACGGATTCACCACATACCGTTTCTTGTCCTTGCGGTAAATCCGTTCCCCTTTTGCATTGTAATCAAAATAGAAAAAACGATACCTTTTTTCCGTCTATGATTGCCCGCTCGATTTCATTCACGCTGTAATATATCGCCTCATTCGTGTGCTTGGTGATATTAAAGCGCATGATATTGTTCTTGAGCAGTTGCGCCCGATGACTTCCGGCGAGAGCGGCAATTTTATTTACGAGGGCATCCGTTTTCTTCGGGGTGATGAAACTGGCGGCTTGAACCGCATCCAACAGAATCCGAAGTTCGGGAATATCAAAGCTGCGATCAACCACGAAGTACCTGTTTGTGACTCCCCTGGTGTGCAGGATTTCATACCCGAAGTCGTTTAAGAGTTGGATGTCCTTATAAATTGTTCTGCGGTCACACTCGATCCCATGCTCCGCAAGTTTCCGGATGAGAGTCGATGTTTCCATAGGGTTGTCCTCATCCGTTTCCGTTCGCAGGATATCCCATATTTTGAACAATCTGATTTTTGAGCTTTTTTCTCGTCTCGTCATCATTTCTCTAAACTACTCCATTGTTATAATTATAGCATAATTTTTCTCACTTGTAAATAGCAAGGTGTACATAAATGACGACTTCTTTATACGAAAATAGGACGGCCTTTCGACCGTCCTATCCTTACGGGTGTTACATTTTACTCTTCCTCCTCGGGTGTCTCGGCTTTGCTCCCGTACCTCTTCACTTCGACCGCTTGGTTCAGGTTGTAAATGATGGCGTTCGACTCGGGAACAGCCACGCCGTGTACCCTGTAAGACTTATCGTCGAACCACTTCATCATCTTGCGAATCGCTGCGTGCGCGGGTTTATTCGTGACGTTCAGCACCGCCCGTTTTTCCTGTGTCTCTTTCGGGCTGGGGAAAACGACCGCGTTCCTATCCTCCGCATCGCACACCTCGATTGCGAACCTTTTCGTGTCCGTGTCAATCAGAAAACGGACATGGGTCGGTCTGTTGAGTTCGTCGGCGGTTACGGCATTGAACTTGAAATATTTGTTCGTAATGCTCACCGTCGAGTCACTCGCATTGCCATACAATTCAATTACTTTGAAGCCTTTCAACATTTCTTTATCCTCCTGTTTTTCGCTTTGATTGAAAGTTCCTTTAACTGATCGATGTCGATCACTTCTACCTCTGACGGGATAGGAATAAATCCCGCCAGGGCTCCTTTGCGTATCGGTTTGAACTTGACCCGCGCTTCTTGCTCTCCCGTTCTACGCCGCCTGTTCCCACCCTCTTGAAAAATCTTTTGCACTTTCTCGAAGGTACTCCGCGATACTATCGGTTCATGATAATTGCGGACGACGTACTGGTTTGCCAGTCCACGGTTCTTTTTGATTTTGTGCGTGAACAGGTCGACCGTGACCGTCTTCTGCATTCTCATTTCGCCCATGTACTTTTCGTTATGGAGAATATTACACACCACCGTCGCTTGCCAAATTTCCTTGCCTTTCGGGGTCGGCACTTTTGCGACAGTCAAAGCTGCGGCTATCTCTGTGGTGCTTTTCCCTTCCAAGTAGGCGTTAAACATAAACCGGATTATTTCAGCCTCTTTCTCGACGACAATGATGTTCCCTTTCTCATCGGTATCGTATCCCATGATCGCCCACATATTGTTGACTGGGATACCCTTTGCGAACCTGCGACGATACGACCATTTTAAGCTGTCCGATTTCTGTTTGGATTCTTCCTGGGCAACTATGCTCAATATCGTCAAAATCATTTCGCTGTTCGGATCAAGGCTGTTTATACCCTCCATCTCAAAAAACACCCCAACGGGCGGATTCAGCAGTTTGAGCTGCCGCACATACGAAATACAGTCCAGGACGTTTCGTGCAAAGCGGCTTATCGACTTCGTAACGATGAGGTTGATATTACCTGCTTTGCATTCCTCGATCATCAGCAGAAATTGTTTTCTATGCATGACCGAAGTCCCAGATATTCCTTCGTCAGCATATATCCCCTGTAATGTCCAATTCTCGTGGTCATTGATATATTGGGTGTAATGCTGCACCTGGAGTTCATAGCTGCTCTGCTGCGACTCTTCCTCCGTACTTACGCGACAATATGCACACACTCGCATCTCTTTGGGCGTGTCGTCAGTCTTGGCTGCGCCGACAGCTTCTATGACCTCCACTTCCACGTTATTCGCGCCGTTATAGGCGTTTTTGATTCTTTCGGCGGAGGCGGATCGTTTCCTCCGCCTCACTACACTTGTTTCCATCTTCTCACCTCCTTTTCGCCCTTGATTTGACTATAGTCATAGGCGAATTGCTGCGCGGGCATCAAATATGATAGGAAAAAATGCCCGGTTAATCTATTAAAATCGGGGTGTTTTGACAAAAAAAGTGTCCGAATACCAAGTTTCGCAAAAAATGAAAAGCCCGACCTCGTTTTTCCGAGATCGGGCACAAATTACTTATACCGTTTACCTGTAAATGCTGATTGTCTTTAAGATATCCGACACGAGGTTTTTGCCGCTGCGGGCATCGCTCGGTGTCTTATGAAGCGTGATGACATACTTGTCGTTCCCTTTGTATATGAGCCTGTAATGGTTACTATCTGAAACCACTTCGAATCCGATAGCCTTTAACTCCAGCAGGTCGCGCTCTTTGACGTTTTCGCCTTTGGAGAGTACCCTTTTCAAAGTCTCATCGACTTCTTTCCCTTCGCCGCGTAAGTCATTAAGGGCGAGTATCCCCTCGAGAAGTTCGTAGGCTCTTGTATTCGTTTCGGTTGTCCGTAATGCCTTTGCCAGGGTGGTTACGACAAGGTCATATTGTTCTCCGCTGAAAAACTCGTCGATTGGAGCGGCTATCAGCATTCTGCGTCCATCGTCCCTCGCGTTGAGGGCTTGCCGAAGACTCTCGTTCTGCGCCGCCAACGACTTGGTTTCCATGACTGCTCTATGCAGTTTCTCTTTGGCTTCTTTCAGTTGGTCCTCTAATGTACCGTTTTCGTTAATAGTCTCATTTAATAAATCCTCGCTCTCTTTCGCTCGGTGCGCTAATATTTCACCATGCAATTGTTCCCAGGAGACTCCCTCGGCGTCCGTCTGTGCCGTAATGTAACTTGCCACTTCTTTGATTATCGTGGCATTGACTGAACCGTATCTTCGCCAATCTGACGGTCGGTACACTCTTGCGTTACGGGAGTGCGGGAAGTAAATTCCGATATGTCCGTTGAACGGATTCTGTCTGTTTGTTCTTTCTTTTAGTTCATCAAGATAGTTATCATCCTCTTCCGCGAGGACAATGGCAATGCCCGATAGGTCTTTCGCTAACCTCTGAATATCAACCTCATGTCCCGCCGAACCGAAAAACTTGGAGACATAAACCACAGGAAGGCTGCCGTTGTACTCGCCATTTATCACTTTCACGGCAAGACCGACTCGCTCTCTGGTCAGCATCAAAGGTTCTACCGATATCGGAAGCTCCTCGACTCTTACCCACCCGCTTTTTACGAAGGCTCGGATTACTTCTGTGCGAATGGTTGGTGTCTCATCGAATCGTGTCGTGTCGCCCAGACAGTTGATGTCGATGTACACTTTGGTTTCACTCGGTCCTGTTTTTTGAATGATATCAGTAACCCACGTTTGGTCTCTATAGATGTGTGTCAGTCTGCAAGCAGTATACTCGGCATCATCTTTTTTTAGTGTGAATGTTTCCAGAGTGCAGTATCCTGCTTTTAGAGTCGATGGTCGGAGGAAGTCCTGTTGCTCAAACCTCTCGCCGACCTCTTTACTCGGTGGTCCGTCTTTAAGCCATTTTGCGATTGTCTCTCGGAACTGCTTTGTCGAGTAGCCATCCCGCATCGTCAGTCTTGTCGATAGTACCTTCATCTTGGCTTTCCTCCTTCGCCTCAAATACTACCATATTTATGCGTAAAAGTCAATTTCAAAGGCATTCAAAAGGATGCTTTCGGACACAATATATTGTGTTATGTTCCCCTTATCCAATCCATTTTGTAGTTTCGACATTTTACCGAATGTATGGAATGTCTCGGTTTTGCTTTCCCCGCATGGCATAAAAAAATCACCCCTCTCACCCTGATAATGAGTGAAAGCGGTGATTTTAACCCTAAATTGCCCCGAAAAAGGCTATTTTCTTTCGAGACAAATTAGAGTTTCGACATGGAAAGTATGAGGAAACATGTCTACAGGGATAACACGTTTAATTTCATAATTTGTGAAATACCCTAAATCTCTAGCTAGTGTTACAGGGTCACAGGATATATAGACAATTTGTCTTGGAGATATTTTTTCTAAAGCTGCTATAAATTCTTTAGTTGATCCAGCTCTTGGTGGATCCATAACTACAGCGGAATATTTTCCTTCTTCGCAGTTATTCATTAAATATTCTGTACAATCATCTTCGATGAAACTGATATTTTCAATATTGTTTATCTTCTTATTTTTTTCAGCATCGAGAATTGAAGAATGCTCGATTTCAACTCCGACAACTTCTTTAACATATTTAGAAATTGCTAGTCCAATTGTACCTGTTCCACAATAGGCATCTAAAACTGTATCTTCTTTGGTAAGTTGAAGGGCGTTTATCGCTGTATTATATAAAGTTTCTGTTAATTTAGAATTTGTTTGGTAGAAAGATTTTGCGGAAATTAAAAAATCTAATCCGCAGAGACGATCTTTTATCTGCCCTGTTCCATAAAGAACTCGTGTTTTTTCTCCTAGAATAACATTGGTGTCTCTTTTGTTGATATTTTGAACAACTGTTTTAATTCGTGGTTCTTTTTTCAATAATGTTTTAATTATATTTTGAGCACCATAAAGGTCATCTGTAGCAGTAACAAAGCAAAGCATTACAGAATTATAATATTCAGATACTTTTATAAGTACATGGCGGACAGTTCCTTTATTTGTTTTTCTATCATAGGGTTGAATCTTAAAATCATTCAATGTTTTTAAAACTAAATTTCTTATTTCAGTTGATATAGTACTTTCGATAAGACATTCATCATTTGGAATGATTTTATGTGTGTTTTCTTGATAGAATCCAGAGATTATTTTTTTTGTTTTATTATTTAAAGCTAGAGGGACTTGTACTTTATTGCGAAAATGAAGTGGTTCTTTTAATCCGATAGTCGGTTCAACATTTACTTCAATTTTGGCAAATTTTTTTATTAGGTCTTTAACTTTTTGTTGTTTATATTTTAATTGCTCTTCATAGGAAAGATGTTGAAGAGAACATCCTCCACAATTTTGATAGTATTTGCAAAGTGGCTTTACTCTATAGGGGCTATTATTTAATCTTTTTAGAACTCTGATCCTATTTAATTTTCCATATTCAAAAATGGTTTCAACATCGGCACTTTCTCCTGGTAAAAGATTGTCGACAAAGACAGTTTTACCATCCATATAGCAAATGCCTTTTCCAAAATCATCTAGTTTTGTACAAGTTAAAGTACATTTTTTAGTCGTTGACATTAGGATCTTCTCCTTCAAAATAGGTATCGTTGAAATATTTGGTCAATAGTTTTACCATAGAGTGAAATTCTTCTTCTATCAAGTTGAAATTATTTTTAGAATTTTCAGAGAATGCAGCAATATTTTTTGAATAATAAGAATTAATTATTTCATCTAAAACATTGAGCATATCGTAGAATCCATGAATTGTTAAATCAGTAAAATATTGGCTTTGCGAATAGAAAAATATTGCAGAACTATGAGATAATTCACTCGCTGCTTCATACCATTCGGAATAATATCTTAAATCAGCACATCTTTGAATGCCATCGCGGAAATTTAATTTATAATCTGGATTAGTTTTATCAAAAGTGTTTAAAGAATATAACCAACCATATTCGATATATTTTTTCATGTCTTTACTCTTGAGATCATTTTCTTTCATCTCTTTTTTCATGACATCGAAAATATGGTTTCGTTCATCATCATTTTCAACTCCGCCTCTAAAGGCGTTGGAATAGACAATATGTTTTAAATAAGCTTGTCTTGTTTTCTCTCCGCCTTGAATTAGAAGTTTTATAATGCAAATAGACTCATGAAAAGTACGCCAAGAGCAAAAAGCTTCGGAATAAAGGCCGAGATTCAACATCCTTATAATACCTATTCCTTGAGATATTGTTTTATTTAAAAGATCTGGTATTAAAGAAATACGTGGATCTCCTTTAGCATAAGGTAAATTAAGTTCTTTATGAAGATTTAATATAGCATTAGCGATAAGAGAGCGAGCATCGCTTAATTTTATTCCGTTGACAGAAAAAGAATCTCTCTCTTTTAATGTCAATTGAAATTTAATAAGAATCAAACGAACTTGCTTTATATAGAATTCTGTTTTTGGTTTTAATATACAATCAGAAAATTCAGGGTCAGTTTTATGAGCGAAAAGAAGCTGCTGATAGCAGGAATCTTTGATTATTTTTACTCCAAGAGGATTAGAATCATTCTTTATGACTACCTGTGAAAGTAATTCAGCAGATTTTTGAAGATTTTCTTTTTCTTCATTACTTAACTTTTTTTCTTCCAACATGAACCATCACCACCGGTAATTGTAAATATTTTGCAAGATCTTTTATAGAAGCTATTTCACTTTGAGTTAAATCATCATAAACATATATTTTTTCAAAGCAGTCAATTTTAAAAATGTTTTTATCAAGATTTTTATTATCGATAATTTGCACAGCTTCATTTTCTTCACCAGAAATAGCATAAGCGATAACTTTGCGGATATCGTTAGGAATATTGGAATCTTTGACAATTTCTGGATCTAAGCAATAGAAAAAATAAGGAACTAATACTTTGTATTCATCTTTATCTAAGCGACGAAAATTAACTTTTGCATAAAAAATATGTTTATGTGGTCTTTCAGGAAGATTTTCATATAATTTCAAGAGTTTGAATCTTGAATTAAATCTTTCAATCATATTAGCCGTACTTTTATTGGTAATGTTTGGAAGATTAATTTTATGAAAAGCTAATGCTTGATTCTTTAAAGCATAAAGATCAGAATAGCCATCTTCTGATGTTGGTAAAATGGAATAGGGGACATAAAATCGGTCGAGAATCCATTCTTTTTTTGCAAGTAATGCTTCAAGACGAACTTCATCATCGGGTGAGTAAAGATCGATAAGATTTTCTATAATTTGATATTGATCCATAGTGTGTCTCCTTTCCGCACACATTATAAAACAAATGGCGGAATTTTTCATCACATTATTTATATGTTTAATCTATGGTTTATTGTCTTTATATAGTTATTTCTGTAATCTAAAAAAATTATTCTTCCAAGTCTTAAAAGAATAAGTCTTAACAAGTTGTCACTATTATCTTCTTCGAGGACAAGTTTGTTGTTCTCTACATAGATAGTCGCGTGATTATATGTGATGCTATTGCAGTAATCTATATGATCTAAATGTATAAATAAATCTTTTCTTTTTCTATCGGATTGTGTTAAACATGATAATATTTCATCAAATTTTAAAACTTTTAACCAAGATTGCTGGTAAAGTTCAGGTTCGTCTTGATTTAAATATGAGAACTTTTCATAGAATTCATTATCAGCGCATTTATATAAAATATATTTTTTCATAATCTTGTCCTTTTGCATACTATATGCAAAAAGGACAAGGAAAAATGTCTAATTTTAGGAGCCTCCAATATCATCGTCATCAAAATAATCAACGAAAGAAAAATCAGCTCCTAATTCATAATCTTGAACAAATTGCTGTTCTTCTTTTATGGGATTATAAATTGTGTTTTCTTTAATTATTAATAGAGCGCTATTCAATGTTATATTTCCATAGTGCTTAACTTCAATTTTATAATTTTGTAGTTCTTTATAAATATCTATATCGATTGAATTTACAACAAGAATGTTGCATTTATTTAAAATCAAAATTTCAAACAAATTATCATAGTCAGAAAAAAATACAGTTTTTAGCGGAATTATTAAACCATTTTGAATATCAAATATTTCTACTTTTTGATTATTTCCAATATTTGTCAATCTATTTTTAGAATTTACTAAGAATGCTGCTTTCATATTTATCACCATTAATAGTATTTTTAAAAAACAAAAAAATATACTGATACAAATAACAATTAATTTGTTAAAATAAAAATATGAAATCATCTAAATATTTTTCTGCTAAAGAAATAATAAAAATAGTTTTGATTGCTTTTGGCATATTGTTATTTATTTGTTTATCTATTTTAAAAAGCAATGTTGAATTTGCTGAATGGTGGACAAGAAATTTTGGCTTT
>ULPX01087015.1_pt1 | contig 10220 bp, 13 predicted proteins | sample 1953911 | NCBI WGS metagenome assembly ULPX01 (sample SAMEA4835640, study PRJEB28245) | human gut metagenome | biome: gut microbiome; material: fecal sample | place: Denmark | collected 2008 | reverse complement strand
CGGCTGTAATAACAACCCGGCCGAACCGGAGCCCAAGCCTGACCCGGAATACCCGGTGACGGTGGGCAATGTGACCCTGACCGAGGCCCCTACGGCTGTGGTATCCCTTTCCCCGGCGACCACCGAAATGGTGTACGACCTGGGCTATGGGGAATTGCTGGTGGGGGTAAGCGAATACTGCACGGCCCCGGCGGCAGCTGTCGCCAAACCCCGGATGGGCAGCGCCTACCAGCCGGAGGTGGAAAAAATAAAAGCCAGCGGAGCCACGCTGGTGCTGTGCACTGTTCAGCCGACCGAAAGTACCCTGACCGAGCTGCAGCAGGCCGGAGCTCAGGTGCTGGTGCTGCCCCGGGCGGACTCGGTGGAGGGAATAAAGCAGAACTACCGGGCACTGGGCAGCCTGCTGGCCGGTAATGTGACCGGCACTGCTGCTGCGGAGACCGTAAGCACGGCGATAGACAGCAAGCTGGCCGAGGCGACCGCCGCCCTTTCCGGGATGGCTGCCGCCCCCGATGCCACCCTGCTCATCTCCTACCCCTACCGCATGGCCACTGGGGATACCCTGGAGGGCCAACTGCTGGCCCAGGTGGGCTTCCACTGCAGCGGGGCGGACTACACCAACTGGCTGTACCCGGAAAGTGAGCTGAGGGCGCTGGAGCCGGATGTGATCTTCTGTGCTGAGGCGGACGAGGTGGAGACGGTGAAGCAGAGCTATGAGTATAAGGTGGTGGCTGCCGTGAAGAATGACAAGGTCATGGCGATTGATTTTACGGCGTTCCAAAACCAGAGCCTGCGGATGTTTGATACCCTGGCGGAGATGGCGAAATTCACCGCGGCGGAGCCTGCGGAGGCATAAAGATAACGGCCGGCATGGGGAACTGTGCCGGCATTTTTAGCGAGGAGAGGAGAATATGGAGATTCAGGAGCTCACAGTGGCGGAAGAAAAGCAAAAGGTGGTACGGCAGATCTTGGAGGGGCTGCCGGAATGGTTTGGCATAGCTGAGGCGCGGGAGGAATATATTGCCCAAAGCGCCGGACAACCTTGTTTTGCCGCGATGGAGCAGGGAAAGCCCATCGGCTTTCTTTGTCTGAAGGAGACCGGGCGTGATACCATGGAACTGGCGGTGATGGGAGTGGACCGAAAGGACCACCGCCGAGGCTGTGGCCGAGCGCTTTTTGCGGCAGCAAAGAAGTATGCGGCCCAAACCGGGTATTCTTTTTTGCAGGTAAAAACAGTGCAGATGGGGCGCTACAAAGAATATGATGACACCAACCGTTTTTACCAGAGTTTGGGGTTCAAGGAGCTGGAAGTATTCCCAAGCCTTTGGGATGAGTGGAACCCATGCCAGATTTACATTATGGCAATTTAGTGAACGCAAAAGAAAATTAGTTGCGGCTAAAAATGATGCTGTGCCACTATATCTTGCAGGGCAGAAAAACAGCACAAAATGAGGCGGGCAAAAAGAAGAATTTTCTGCGGAAAAGTGTGGTCTTGGGATGGGAAAAAGCACTTGCTTTCGGCACTCTTTACGATAAATATGTGGAGAGAAAAACACCTTCGCTTGACAAGGACACGCACACTTTTGCGTCGGACGCAACCTCCGCTCCTGTCGTGCTGACCCTGCGCTTTGCTTCGGGCCGCCATCCCCGCTGCGGTGCGTCCTCCTTTCCCCGCAAGGTCTTACGACCTTGCAGGGACCCCAAGCGGAAATCGGCACTGACTGCGTTATCGTCCTTGGCATACGCCAGTATGCCGGCGTCCTCTTCCTTGTCATCATCCGGTTTTCCCCGGCCGAAAAGTCCTACGGAGTTTTTGCGCGGGAGAAATGGCATCCGAGGAAGCGCGGAGCGGCAGGCAGGCTGGCGCCTGTCAACGCGATGCGCAATGTCGGGCGGTATTTATGCCCGCAAAAACTGTATGTGCTCTTGTCAAACGAAGGTAATCACAGAAAAGCATGGCGGAAGCTGCCGAGGTGCCGACTGACAGGAGGTATACAACTATGAAGAAGATCGGATTGTTTGCGGCCGGTGTTCTGTTCGACACCGCCGGGTTCAAGATCCTGGGCTGCCGGGAAGCCAAGAAGATCTACACCGGCGTAACAGCCGCCGCGCTGCGCGCCAAGGACTGCGTGATGGATGCCGTGACCACCGTCCGGGAGAACGCCGAGGATATCTACGCGGACGCCAAGGAGCAGAATGAGCGCTGGGCGGCCGAGCTGGCGGAGGAAGTGGTGGAGGACACCCTGCTGAGTAATCCCAAGGCAGGCCGGACTGGCGAGATAATCATTATAAAAGCGGAGGAAGCCGGACCAATAGAGGGATAGAATAAAGCCGCCGTTCTCCAAAAGGGGAACGGCGGCGCACAGTATCAGGGAGAAAATTAGCCGCGGCCGAAAACGGCGCGCCGCCGGCTGGATCAGAGTGAGGCGATGTAGCTGCGCCAGCCGCCGTAGGAGGAGATCTCCTTTTGGCCGCGGACGAGCTCCGGCTCACCGATGACGCCGAGAACGACCTCACCATCAGAGAGGGTGACCTTGCCGACCGAGAGACCTTCGGGCTCCTTCATAAGGACGGAGGCGAGCCGGGCGGCGGGAACCTGCCATACCTCCACGGCGACGCTGACGGCCTGGGGGTCGGCGGGATCCACCCGCAGCATGGCGGGGTTGTTGTCATTGATGCTCCACAGGCGGTAGCAAGGGGCAGTGGCGGCTTCCCGCAGGAAGAAGGCGCCGGCATCGAGGAGGTTCTTTTCCAGCGGGAGGCCCCGCATGAGGGTGCCATTGACGGCGAGCTTGACAGAATCCATGGTGGTTCTCCTTTGCTTTTTATATTTAGGGGATAGTTCAGACTGGCAGTTAGAGCGTGAGCGTGCTTTACGCGATGAATCCGTGGGATTTCCGCTCCCCCAAAGGCAAGCCCCATGCTGCCGAGGATTACGAAATACCGGTCATAGATTTCGCACGGAGTGAGCTTGCGGTTATCGGGGTAATCGGTGACGAATACCAGCCGGTTGACATCCAGCTGCCTTAGAATATGGTTGGTTTTTTCGATGCCGTATTGGCCGGCCCAATCGGTCAACACAGCGGAGATATTGAAGTACAGGCCGAGACCGATGAGCTCCTCGCATTGGAACCCGCCGGCATGCGCCACGGAAACGCGCAGTGCGGGGTAGTTCCGGATAACATTCCTGATGCGTGAGGGGGAACAGACATCATCCGGGAGATGGGTCCTGGGATAGGAGTGGATCTCCACCGGCACACGGCTTTGATCGGCCCACGCGAAAACACGGTCGTAATAGGCACCGTCCACGGGGTAGCCGGTATTGGTGGGGTGAATTTTTACGCCCAGAATTTTTTTTGTTCCAGGGCCTTTTCCAGGAGTTCCAAGGTCGTTTCGACCGGGTTGCGGATATCGATATCCGCGAAACAGAAGAGGCAGTTTTCCGCCTGCAGGCACATGGCGAGCAGGTTATTATGGACGGAGCTGGCCTGAAAATCCATGGAGAGCATGTAGGGATCATTGAACGGCATGACGCAGGCGGCTTCGATATGGTACTGATCCATGAGCCGCAGGTAGTCATCCACGCTGCCGTACTCAACGAAACGGTCGCCGTTTCCCCAGTTGTTTTCGATCACATCGGGAGGGGGCCGGTGGATATGGGCATCTATTTTGGGAATGGATTTCCAATCAATCATGGGAATGCTCCTTGTACTTGTGTAAATGAAGGCCCGAATTAACCAGCCAATTGTTTATGGGCGACGGCAGCTTAATCCGCATGGAATGGCGTTTGTGCCACGAAGTCCATGAACTGATCGATGAGGGGACGCTTAGATGGAATGAGGTTGGCGGCAACATGACATTTGGTGGCGGGCTGTTCGAACAGGAGGGGGATTTTTTTGACATTTTGGTTGGCTAGCACGATGTCCTCGGTGAGAAAGGTAACGCCCATGCCCAAATCCAGCATGGTAGTAACGGCAATGGCGGAATTGGTACGAGTGATGGGACCGGGTTTGATGCCGTAATGGGTAAACAGGTGGTTGAGGGTCCGGGCTTGTTCCCAGCTGCCTTAATATCAACGGGACAGATGAAGCGTATACCATTGAGCTGATCAGGCGTGATGGTATCGTACTGACTGAGAGGGTGACAGAGGCCGACACCGACAATATAGTTAGAGTGCGAGACCAGCACCTGCCGTACAGCAGCCTCATCTTCAATGCGGGTTTGCGCGGTAAAGATGACATCGCAGGTGCGGGAAAGCAGACTGCCGAAGATCTTATCGTAGTGGTATTCCCGCAGAACGATGGAACACTCCGGGTGGAGCCGCATAAAGCGGCTGACATAAAACCTGGCAAAATTCATATCATAGCCGCCAAAGCCGATATCTAGCCGGGTGGAGGAGGAACGGGAGATCTCCCGGCCGGACTGGAGAGAGAAATTATACTGTTCCACGATTTGGGCGGCTTCCTTAAGAAAATAGGCACCGGCAGGGGTCAGCTCTACATGGTGACGGGTACGATCAAAGAGACGAAATCCCAGTTCATCTTCCATGGCGGCGATGCTGCGGCTCATGGCGGTTTGGGCAATATGGCATTCTTCGGCCGCTTTGGAAAAATTGAGGTGCTTTGCCACGCTGCAGAAGTATTGCAGGTTGTGTATGTTCATAAAAATGGCCTCCGTTTTTTGAGTAAAATGGCAACAAGCAGAGGAAAATTGACAAATTTCCATTGCCCAGTTAGACAAAAAAGACATAATCGCAAATATTTTTTTGCTATTATAACATTTTTATACTAACAATACAACAAAGAGTCGTTTCACAAACAAGAACGGTTTGTCTATAATTACGATAGAGGACAAAAAACCTCGAAATAAAAACTAAATTGAGATTATTGTAGGAGGTAAACATGAAAAAGGTTTTAGCATTTGTGCTTGCTTTGGTAATGGTGCTTTCTATGGTTGCCTGCGGCGAAAACGCCGGTAAACAGGGTGACCCCGAAAAAACCGTAACCAAGATCCGCCTGGCACACGACTATTCCCCCGAAACAGCAAACTCCATTGGTATGGAAAACTTCGCAAAGCTGGTGGCGGAGAAGAGCGGTGGTACGATTGAGATTGACATTTACAGCAATGGTGAGCTTTCCGGCCGCAACAGCCAGACCACCTTTAAGCTGCTGCAGTCCGGCGACATTGATATGGCAATCGTTCCCCCTCCCAATACCGATGCTTGGCAGTTGTTCTATCAGCCCTTCTTCTTCCGCGACAGCGACAGCGCCTATGCCGCCTGTCAGGGTGAAGCCGGTCAAATGATGCTGGATAAGCTGCGTGACAGCAATAATGTTGTGGGTCTTGCATATCTGCCGATTGCAATGAGAGCGTTTACCAACAGTAAGCACCCCATCCAGGCCCCTGCCGATATGGAGGGTCTGAGCTTTCGCGTACTGGATGTTCCCACTTTGGTGACCTGGATGAAGGAATTTAAGGCCTCCGCTGTCCCCATGTCGATGGCCGAACTCTATATGTCCCTGCAGAACGGTACGGTAGACGGCCAGGAGAATCCCTTGGACACCATTAAGAACCAGGCTTTTTATGAGGTTCAGGAGTATCTTTCTATTACCAACCATATCTGGTCCTTCTCGCTGTTTGCGGTCAACGCAGATTTTTGGGATAAGCTGACCACTGAGCAGCAGGATATTCTGAAGGAATGCGCCGTGGAGGCTTCCAAAGATATCAAGGAGCTGGCGCCCGAGGTGAATGACGCTGCTTATGATTTCCTGGTGAATGAAAAGGGAATGAAGGTGAACACCCTGACCGATGAGCAGTGGCTGGAATTCCAGAAGGCGGCTAAGCCTGTATGGAAGGCAATGGAGGCCACCATCGGTGCCGATGTGCTGAAGACCTGGATGGACGCTGTGGGAGTAACCTGGGACTGATATCCTGACGAGATAAAACATGAATAACTGAAAGACGGTAACTGCCCGCCGCCCGAAACGGTGTGCGCGGGCAGTTATTCTTATAGACAGCAGAGGTGTTTTTGATGAAAAAAATAATAGATGCCATGGATAAGGGAATAGGGATGCTGGAGAAAATTGTGCTGTTTGGCTCCATCACTGTTATGCTTATCGTTACGGCAATAGAAGTACTGGACGCAAAGGTGCTGCACGCCAACCTGATGTGGACCACTGAGGTGAACCGCATTATGCTGGTGTGGTGCATTCTTTCCGGTGCTTCGGTAGCGGCAGGAACCAGAAGCCACCTGGGGGTAGAATTCCTGGTGAGAAAGATGCCGAAAAAGATAGCCAAATGGGTTGTGCTGTTTACCGATTTGATCTGCATTTTTGTAAGCGGATATGTGGTGGCCTCCGGCATTACGCTGGTTTCCATGCAAATAAGACTGGGGTCGGTGTATTCCATTACCCGGTGGCCCACCGCCGTGGGTGAGCTGGCTGTGCCGGTTTGCTTTGCCCTGGTGCTGATCCGTATTTTGTTTACAATCTACCATGACTTTACAAAGAAGGATGAAGAGGAGGTTGCTGCGTAATGTTAATCATGCTGTTGGCTTTGTTCCTGGTGACGATGTTCCTGGGAACGCCCATTGCGTTTTCCATGTCCTTTGCGTCCATTGTGACCAATTTGACCCATGGCGCTTCCTCGCTGATGCTGACGGCGCAGCAGTGCTACGATTCCACCAGTAATCTTTCGCTGCTGGCAGTCCCATTCTTTATGCTGGCGGGTAGCATTATGAACATGGGTGGTATTTCACGCCGACTGATCAATTTCTGCCGGCTGTTTGTCGGCCGCATCCGTGGCGGCCTGGCCATTGTGGCTGTGTTGGCCGCCATGATTTTTGCAGCCATTTCCGGCTCCGGCCCTGCTACCGTGGCGGCTTTGGGTGTCTTTATGATTCCTGCTATGGTGAATGACGGCTATGATGTAGGCTTCGCTGGCGCTTTGATGGGCTCTGCGGGCGGCCTAGGTATTATCATTCCGCCCAGTATCCCCATGGTCATTTACGCTACGCTGGCTGGGTGTTCAGTGGGCACCATGTTCTGTGCTGGTATCGTTCCTGGTATCATTTTGGGGCTTGCCATGATGATCTATGCCTATATCATTGCCCGCAGGAACGGCTACAAGCCCGCCCCTGTGGATGCGCCTACCTTTAAGGATAAGGCGAAGGTCTTTGCGGACGGTTTGCCTGCCATTGCCATGCCCGTCATCATTCTGGGTGGTATTTATTCCGGTATTTTTACCCCCACACAGGCTTCCGGCATTGCGGTCATTTACGGTTTGATCCTGGGTGTGCTGGTATATAAAGAAATCAAGTTCAAGGACATTGTAAAAATGTTTATTGAATCCGGTATTACCGCTGCTTCCGCGATGCTGATCGTCTCGCTGGCCGATGGGTTTAACTGGATCATTACCACCAACCGTGTGCCCAAGATGCTGAGCGACTGGTTCCTGGGGATCTTCAGCAGCGCTGCTGGTATTTTGATTGCACTGATCATTTTGCTGACCATCATTGGCTGCTTTATGTCTGTTAACGCCGCCATGATCGTGCTGACGCCTATTTTGGTGCCGGTGATGCGCTCCTTTAATGTAAGTCCCATTACGCTGGGTATTATTATGATTATCTGCGTTTCGCTTGGTATGGTTACCCCGCCCTTTGGCGTTAACCTGTTTGTGGCAGCCGGTATTGCCAAGGTGCCCTTTGACTGTATGACAAAGCACGCGTTTATTCTGGTGGGGCTATGCCTGGCGGTGCTGTTGGTGATGGTATTCGTTCCAGGAATTATTACATTCCTGCCTTCGCTGCTGGGAATGTCGCTATAAAGGGGGCAGGCCTATATGGAGCGCACAAGGGAAATGCATATAGCGGAACGGGAACGCCGGATGGCGGTCCTAAACGGGCTGATGGAGGAAAACGACCTAGCTGTGATGGTGTGCCATGGAAACGGCGCGATGGCGTATCAGGCGGATGTGAAATACATGACCGACCTGGCGACCCCCTGCGGGCATATGTTTTCCATGATGGTGCGGGGGGAACAGCCCATTGCCCTGCTGGGGCGTGCCGATGCCGGCTTCCATGCCCGACTGAAGACCTTTCTGGACGCGGACCATGTGGTTATCACACCGGATATGGTGGGCGAAATCTGCCGTAGGATAGAGGCGCTGCCCGGGGAACATCCCCGGGTGGGTGTTCCATCACTGGGGGAGTATCCCAAGTTCTTTACGGACGCGCTTTACGAAACCGGGGCGGAGATTGTGGACATTACCGAGGCTTTTGTAGTGGCTAAGGCGCCCAAAGCCCCCTATGAATTGCAGCTGATTCAGGAGGCTTCCGACCTGGCGATTGCAGCCTTTGAGGAGGTTGTGAAATATATCCGGCCCGGCGTGACCGAAAAGGAGGTCATTGGCTATGCTGAGGGCTATCTGCGTGCTCACGGTGCCGAGGATCTGCTGATCCTTTCCCGAGGAGAGTACCCCCATGCCTTTATTAACCGTCCAACCTTCCGCCGCATTGAAAAGGACGATCTGTTTGTGTTTTCAGTGGAGATTGCCGGAGTGTACGGCTACTGGACACAGATCATCCGGCCCATCTTCCTTTCCAGAGGGAGCCACCGTGAGGCCTACGAGGTGCTGTGCCAGGTGAAAGAGGCAATCCAGGCTGGTGTGGAGAAATTCCGCCCCGGCAACCTCATCTGCGATGTAGATGAAGCCATCAACAAGGTAGCGCAAAAGTATGGGCTTTCCAAGGGCGTATGGGCAGGGCACTCCATGGGAATTGATTTGGGCGATGGGTATAATATTGGAGAATCCAATAAGATGGAGATCGTACCAAATATGATTCTGACCTTCCATCCCAGTTTGCTGGATAAAAACGGAGAGGGAGTGCTGTACGCAGATACTTATGTGTCCACTGAGGGTGGAGCTCGCTGCCTAACCGATAAGTACAGGGAGTCCCCCTATTGGGAGGATCTAAAAGAGTTGGTCAAATAACAAACGAGAGGAAAAACAAATGATTACAGACGCGAAATATGTAGCAGAACGGGATAGACGAGTGGCGCTGCTGGATAAACTGATGGTGGATACCAGGGTGGACGCACTGGTGCTGACATCGACTGCCCAGCAGGCCTACCAGATAGCGACTAAGTATGTTTCAGGCTATCAGCTAACGACTCGCCGTGATTTTGTTTTTATGAAGCCGGGTGAGATGCCTCGGCTGATTATCCCCACTGTAGGACAGCAGTTCCATGCCCGCCGTTTGAGTTGGCTGCCGGATGAGAATATTTACTGCGGCCCAATGGTGGAAACGGTGTGTGGTTGGATCCGCGAGTTGGGGCTGACGAAGCCCCGAGTGGGAATGTACGCGACCGCCGAGCTGCCGGTGCCGATCCAGAAGGCAATATTGGATGCCGGTGCTGAGATTGTGGATATTACCGATGCCTACACCAAGGCTCGTCAGCCGAAATCCGAATTTGAGGTGGAGCTGACCCGAGAGGCCACCCGCATCGCGGTGGAGTCTTTTGAGCATGTGGTGAAGATGATAGAGGTAGGTGCTACTGAACGCCAGATGGTAGGCGCTGGGGAAGGCTACCTGAGGGCACATGGCGCGGAGGATTCTTTGGTGCTGGTGCGCTCTCAACATCCGCATTCTTTTATCTGCCGTCCAACTGACTACCGAATGGAGCGGGATACCGCTACCGTTTATTCGGCGGAGGTTGCAGGGCCCTTTGGCTACTGGACACAGGTGCTGCGGCCGATCTTTTTCAGCAAGGGCTGCCAGCCAGAGGTACGGCACATTCTGGAAGTAATAAAGGAAGCAGAGGCTGCCGGCGCGGAAGCGATGAAGATAGGCAACACCGTGGCAGATGTAGCCAAGGCCGTGGAAAAGGTAGTGGCCCAAAACGGCTGCAAGACCGGTGTATGGAGCGGTCATGGTATGGGGCATGATTTGGGTGACGGAGTGGACATTGGCAATATGAATGAGATGGAGATCGTCCCCAACATGGTACTGACCCTACACCCCAGCGTCCTTAGCGATAAAGATGGCTTTCTATTTGGAAATACTTGGCTTGCAACTCCGGACGGTGCCGAGCTGCTTTCTCCACAGTACTACAATGTGCATGAGTTGGAAGAACTAAAGGAGCTTGTGCGCTATAAATAAGGGCTGCAATAAAATGAACATAGTACGGCGGCTGCGGGGCGACCCGCGGCCGCCGTGTGCA
>ULPX01036124.1_pt1 | contig 10448 bp, 8 predicted proteins | sample 1953911 | NCBI WGS metagenome assembly ULPX01 (sample SAMEA4835640, study PRJEB28245) | human gut metagenome | biome: gut microbiome; material: fecal sample | place: Denmark | collected 2008 | reverse complement strand
GGCGAACTGCCGGCCGACCGCGACCGCGCGCTCGACGGTCTTGGTCACACCGCCCTCCTCCTGGATCACGAACTTCGCCACCGGCTTCCCCGTCGCCTTCACGGCGTCGTAGAGCTCCTGCGGATTAAATCGCTCGCAGCCGAGACCGATCACGATCACCGCACCTGCGTTTGGATGACAGCCCATCGCCTTGAGCGTGCGGGCCGTCAGCTCCAAATCGAGTCCGACCTGCGAGCAGCCCACGCAGTGCGGCATAGCGACAGCCCCAGGAATCTGTGCCGCGATTTTCTCCGCCGTGGTATTGGCACAGAAAACGGAGGGCAGAATGATGAGATAATTTCTCGTACCTACCGAGCCATCCGGTCGGCGGTAACCCATAAATGTATGTCCCACTACGCTTTTCCTCATTTCTTACCGCGGTCGCATCCCATATTATGGTTGTGGATCCATGTCCCCTTGGGCGCATCGGCAAGCATATAGCCGATCTCCTCGCCATATTTGATCACGGGGTCTCCCGCCTTTAGATCCTTAATGCATACCTTATGTGCGAATTCAACATCCTCCAGCAAAATAATCTCTTCTCCGGACGGTGTTTTTACCGTATCGCCCTTGTTCGCGTCCTCCAGCACACAGACAACGGAGTCTGCCGGGTTGATCATCAAACTTCTTCTAAGCATGGATTTTCCTCGCTTGTTTCCTTTTACTGCTTTTGGCTGAGAATATCGTATGATTTTCTCAAAAAATGTCAACTTTTTTCTCAGCAGATCCCCATCGTACCGAGAAGGATCGCCAAGATCGCGCCGGTCATGGTGATTACGATGTTCACAACCGCAACGTCCTTATAGGAATCCTTGTGCGTCACGCCGCAGACCGCGAACATCGTCATAACCGCGCCGCACCACGGCATGGAGTCGAGACCGTTTGCGGAGATGGACGCCACGCGGTGCAGGATTTCAGGGTTGATGCCGGTGGCCAGCAGGCGCTCGGATAGCGTGGTCAGCGCGATCGACAGACCGCCAGAGGCGGAGCCGGTGACGCCGGCGAGAATGTTGATCGAGATGAATTCGTAGATCAGTCCGTTCCCCTGCGCCAGCTTATCGACCGCGTCGGTGATGATGCTGAACGCGGGAGAGGCCTTCACGACCGCGCCGAGGCCGACCGTCAGAGACGTGTTCATAATTGCCGCTGTTGAGTTCAGCGCACCCTGGTTGACCGTCTCCATAAACACGCCTTTCAGGCTGCCGAAGTAAAGCACGATCGACACGACAATGCCGAGCAGAAGGCAGACCATCGTGTTCCACTTCAGGAAGATGATGCTGCACACAACGACCAGAAGCGGCAGCAGCGAGACCGCGATGTGCGGAAGCTCACGGTTCTTGTTGGCCTCCATGATCGCAAGATCCTTTTCGTTTGGCACAAAATGCTCCAGATTGGCCTTGGCCTGCTTCGCGCGCCAATTCATATAAAGAATGCTGACGATCAGAATATACGCCGATACGATTAGACCGAGAACTGGAGCTGCGGTCGGCGTCGTGCCGAAATAGGTCGTTGGGAGAACGTTCTGGTTCTGCGGGGAGCCGGGTAAGGCCATCGCGGTGTAGCTGAACGCGCCGGTGGCAATGCAGCCGGGAAGCAGGCGCTTCGGCAGGTCGGCATCCTGAAACAGGCTCACAGCGAACGGATACATCACGAACACGACTACGAACAGGCTGATGCCGCCGTAGGTCATCAGGCTCGTCGCCAGGATAACGGCAATGCACGCATTTCCCGCACCGATCAGCTTCGTGACCGAGTGCGCGATAGACGCGGCCGCACCGGAAGTCTCCATGATCTTTCCAAATAGTGCGCCGAGCATAAATAGCCCGAACCACTGCGCCAGATAGTTGCCAGTACCGGGCAAGAAGCTCTCCGTGATGGCGTTGAGCGGTCCCATGCCGGAGGTCAACGCGATGATGATTGCACACAGCGGGGCGGAAATGTAAACGCTCCACCCCTTCATGCACATATAGCCCAAAAGGACAAAGGCCGCAAGAATGCCTAAAAGCATAACGGTACTACTCATGATTTTCTCTCCTTATTTTTATGTTTTCAGAAACGCCGCCTTTACGTGCAGACCAGATGATATACGCCGTTGTTCCCATCCTTGCAGCCTCGCGGCAGCATCACGTCAAGTGTCAGCTCGCACTCGGGGATCACCTTGCCGTCCCGGATCAGCAGATAGCCGTCGTGGCCGGGAAGTACCTTATACGCCATATTCTTGATGCGGCGAATGCTGTTTGTGCTGGCCTCCTGATCCACATACTGGTCGGAAAATTCCAGCTCCAGCTCGCTGCGGTTCTTCACGGAGTCGCCGGCCATGACCAGCGTTCCCTCAGGCGTGTCGATTGCCAGCGCCATCTGGCCCGGCGTGTGTCCGGGGACCCAGAGTGCGCGCATTCCAGGCAGGACTTCCTCGTTGTCCTCCACGAAGCGGAGCTTCCGCTCGCGCCGGAGGTAGAGAATGCTCTCGAGCGGCGTCCACTCGTCCTTTTCCGTCGTAGCGTATTCCCACTCTCTGCGCCCACAGACGATCTCCGCGTTCGGGAAATAGGCCACATTGTTCAGGTGGTCATAGTGCAGGTGGCTCAGGAAGATCATATCGACCTCCTCCGGCTGCACCTGTAGCTCTGCAAGGGAGCGCTGCAAAATCTTAATGATCCCGTGCGCGCCTGTGTCAAACAAAAGGGTATGTTCCTCCGTGCGGATCAAAGCGCAAGTGCTCAGGCCTAAAGCGCCGGCGCTCGACTTTCCGGGAAATACCTTTGTCAACAAATCAATCTTCATTTTCCCACTCCTTTTTTGCAGTTTCAACAAACAGGGCCCCTTGGGTAATGCGATTATAGCGCAGGTGGGAAAAAGCTGACAAGTAGCCGCGCCTGAAAAACTGTTTTATTTTGAAACGTTTTTTCGATATGGCTTGATTTTTTGTGTGCTTAACGGTATTATAAAGAAAAGTGTTTTATTTTCAAACACTCGGAGGTGTCGTATGTATCCTGTCCGCATTTTAGGTATTGCACCCTACCCCGGCCTCGAGCGCATCATGCAGCAGCTCGCCGCGCAAAGGCCGGAAATCCAGCTGATCACAAGGATCGGCAATCTGCGCAACTGGCAGGACGCGCTGAACAGCGTCCCCGCCTCCTCGTATGACGTGATCATCTCACGCGGCGGCACGGCGCGTATGCTCGCGCGCTTCGCCCGCACGCCCGTCATCGAGATCACCACGTCCGTTTACGATATGCTCTGCTCCCTGCGCAACGCGCAGGGGTACACCGGCAAGATCGCCGTCGTCGGTCACTCCAACATCACTGAGCGTGCCCGGCAACTCGCGGAGATCATGCAGTACGACATCGTCGTCCGTCCGATTCGCGACAACGCAGACCTGCATCAGGCGATCCTGCAGCTCAAACAGGAGGGTTGTAACCTGATCCTAGGCGACAACGTCTCGCAGCACAGCGCCGAGGAGCTCGGGCTCAATTCCATGCTCATCACCTCCAGCGAGCAGAGCGTGCAGGACGCGCTGGACGAGGCCGTGCGGTTGGTCCGCGCGCAGGACGGCTTTGCCGGGCAGAACGAGCTGTTCCGCCAGCTCATACAAAGCGAGTGGGACGAGCTGGCTGTTTTTCACGCCGATGGTCGCCTGTACTACGCCACCCGGCCAGAGAACGCGGAGACGGACCCCTTCTACGAAATGCTCCGCCAGCGTTTTCTGCACGCGGGCGAGCTGCCGGTGGAGACTGAGTGCGAATGGAAAGGGGAGTTCTGGCGCATCTCCGGTCGCCCGGTCTCCATTCAGCAGGAGACGCTGACCGCGCTGCGGCTGAAGCAGAGCAGCTACTCCCTCTTCTCCCGCGAGAGCGGCGTCTCGCTCAGCAGCCAGCAGGAGCTGCAGGCAATCGACGCGCAGTCTGCCTCGATCCCCGTCTGCGTCGGCGCGGTCAGCACCACGATCGAGGCCTATTCAGCCACGCCGTTTCCCGTCCTCCTGCTCGGGGAGGACGGGACCGGCAAGGACTACGCCGCCATTCAACTTTACCGCAGCGGACAGAACCGGCAGAACGCGCTGATCACGCTCGACGGTCAGGTGATCTGCAAAAAGCGCTGGAAGCAGCTTCTGGAAAGCGAAAGCTCCCCTCTTCTGAACGTCGGCCTGACCATTTACCTGAAAAATCTGGATCACCTCAGCGACGAGCAGGCGGAGGAGCTGTTTCGCTTCATGGAGAACAGCTGCGCCTATCGGCGCAACCGTATGCTCTTTTCCGCCCAGCGCGACGATAACTACCCCTGCGCCTACCTGCAGGGGCACTTCTCCACCCTCGTCCTGCGGCTCCCCCCGCTGCGCGAGCGTCGCGAAGACATTCCGAGTCTATTATCGCTTTGCGTTAATCAGCTTAACGTCCTGCTCGGTAAACAGGTCATCGGCTTCACAGACGACGCGCTTGCTTTGATGAAGGATTTTCCCTGGGATGGCAACCTCGCACAACTAGACCGTGTTGTGCGCACCTTAGTCATCAAGGCAAATAGTCCCTACATTGACCGTGTAAGCGTTGAGGAAGTTATTCAGGCTGAGCAGCCAAGCGGCAGCGCATCCCACAACGCTCCGGGATATCACCCAATCAACCTTCAGCAAAGCCTTGCAGATATCGAGTACGATATTGTCCGACTTGTTCTGCAGGAGGAAAATAATAATCAAAGCAAGGCTGCCAGGCGGCTGAATATGGGTCGATCTACACTTTGGAATATGTTGAAAAAGCATGGATAGACCAACACCAATATGTCATGAGACGAGATTTGTCAAGGTTATTTTCTCCCGCTGAATACAAATGTCCAACTTTACTGTGAATAGCTACAGATGTAATAAACACAGAACCGCAGAGACGGCATTTCTTTTGTGGACAAGTCCCGAAACGCTTTCTCACATATTCTCTTTCTCGTCTTTAACAGATTAAGCATACTTCAATAGCAAAAATGGCCATTTAATCGGCAGATAAAATATCCGCACGAGATATTAAACTCGTGCGGATATCAAAAATGCAGTATACTTACCGCTTTCTCGGCCTTCTGCGATACAGAACCGCAAATAGCATTGCCGCAGCGAAAACCAGCAGAGATACTCCGTACAGGATCAGATCCTTTGCGGATGCTGCCGAGGATGTGCTTCCAGTGCTGCCGGGGAAGTTGCCCATAGATGGTCTGCCGCTGGAATTGCCATTGCCGCCATTCTGTGCGTTTTCGTCCGTTTGCTGGGTATTGTCAGAGGCATCCTGACTTCCTCCTGCAAATTGGGAGAAATCGACTCCGCTTGGCGGTTCGCCACCGAACTGAGATGCGTCAAATCCATCCGGCATTTCACCGCCGAACTGGGACGGGTCGAAATCGGTGGACGGCGTATTTTCGGACTCGGCGGACACATCCGGCACAGTCTGCGTTTTGGAAGTATCCTGTGCCGCGTCCGACGTGTCTGAGGTGTTTTCAGAGGCCGTTGACGCGTTGGAGCCAAACCCACCGCCGCCACCGCCGGTGTTCATGCTGCCCATCACGCTGATATCCAACGTGGAGGCATCCACCAACGCATCGCTGCTGCGCTGTGCGCTTTCCGTAGAGGGGATCGTCCCATCAAGCTGGCCCTGAATGGACTCGCCCCGCAGCTTCACTACTTGATAGAGCGTGTCGACCGCTGTCAGATATTCGTCATAGGAATAGAATGCGGTGGGGTCTGTCTCTACAAGCTCGTCGATCTGGCTGCGTACCCGCTCATAGAAAGCGTCAAATCCGCCGCCGTCAATATACTCACTCACGAGCTGACGCAGATAGGCGTAATACTGGTCGTGGTAGGTCTCGTCCTCCATCAAAGTGTCGAAGAAGTTTGTGCCGGAGAACGCATTGTCGATGGCATCGTTCACAACGCTGGTAGCGTCATTACTGCTTCCCATGCCGCCGAGGGCGAGGTTGTAGTCCCAGGGGATCAGGTTCAGCTTTCCTCCGGTCTCATAGAGGTAATAGTTGTGCGCCATCATGCCGGACAGGCTGTCCTCATTGACGGAGAACACATGGACTGCCATATAGCGGAGTAGGTTATCGATGTCCATATAATCTTCCAGGTCATTACCTTCCGAAATGTTTTTGAGAGCAGTGACCACGCGCTTATGGTCGGCCTTTGTGGTCGATGCGATCTCACCGTCCCAGATGGTTTCATAGCTGTCCAGTTCATCATCCGTATAGTTGAGATCCGCGCCGCCTCCCATAGAGAAGCCGCCCCTGCCGCCTCCCCCATCGAAATCCATTGAAGGGCGTTTTCCGGAGTTATCCGAAGTCGCTGCCGAACTCTCACTGCTCGAATCCAACTTTTGAGATGGGTCAAAGGTATCATCGGATGTCTGACCGGGAGAGGTGGGAGGATTTGCCTGATCGGTGTTTCCCTGCATATCCGGCGGGGTCATGTTGCCAAATGCCCCGTTGCCGAAGTCTTTTCCGCCGCCCATATCCATACTTTCCGGCTTATAGAGTTCTCCGCTCTGCGCGCCGTAGTTGCGGAGCATAAAGCTGTCCTCCACCGCTTCCAGCGCGAGATAAACACCCCAGTATTCTCCGTTGACAGAGATTTTGGCGTAATTGTAAAGGGAGGCGTCCGCGCCGAGATACCGGTACATATCGTAGATCAGCGCCTCTTTCATATTGGTGGCGTCGGCGAAGTTATTGTTCAGGATCAGCTTATCCAAACCGAAGCAGGTCTGTCCGTCTACATAGTGGTCAAATTCCAGCTTGAAGCTGTAGCGGTCTGTGGTGGGGTCGCTGGCAATGGAGGTCAGGCTGGTGTTGCCCTTGGGCCGGATGGCGACACGGTAAAAGGCCGTGCCGTTGATCTCTACATCACACTGGTAATATTCCTCTGCCGTGGCGTTGGCCAGCATATCGTTCCAGTCGGTTTCATCCATCAGAATATTGACCGTCAGGATACTGTTGGTATCAAACAGCTCTGTTTCATACTCCATGGAAATGCCTGTATTTCCTATCGCTTCTGCGATTTGACCGGAAAACGCGACTGCACAAAGGCATAGACAGACAGCGACCGCCATGACCACAGCGATGATTTTCGTGATGTGTTTATGAGCGATCATGTGCTTCCTCCGTTACGACAGGTATTCGCCGTTGTAGCTGACAAGGGTCGCGTTCCCGACGCCGGGCAGACGAGAGATCAGGTTGACAAAGCTGGTAGACGCGTCCTTGGTGCGGAGTTCCGCGGTCAGTTCGATCCCGGCGGTGGTGATAGTCTTGGATTTGACGATGTAGTGCTCGGTATCTTTGCCGAGAATATCCAACACGGCCTTTTCCGCGTTCTCGTCTGTGCAGTTCATCACAAGGATGTAGGGATTGTTGTGAATTTTGCGGTTGGCGAACAGCAGAAGGATCACGCCGATGACGGCAGAGCCGATGACAGCCAGCGGGATCATGCCCGCGCCGATGACAATGCCCACCGCCAGCGACCAGAACAGAAACACGATCTCCACCGGCTCCTTGATGGCGGCGCTGAAGGGCACAATGGACAGTGCGCCCACCATGCCGAGAGACAAGACCACATTGGACGTGACGGCCATGATGACCAGCGTGGTGACAAGGGACAGACCCACCAGCGTCAGCGCGAAGCCGCTGGAATACATTACCCCGGTCAGCGTTTTCTTGTAGATGATAAAAATAAATAAGCCGATCACCAGCGCGACGGCCAGACCGATGACGGTATCAAGGATGGAAAACTCGGAAACATTCTCCAAAAAACTGGATTTGAAAATGTCATTGAAGCTCATTTGCTTTCTCCTTACTGATTGATAATTGATGAATGATTAGCCGAACCGACGGCAGGAACCGTATTTTGAGAACGCCTGCTGGCGGAGCTCTTCTGACTGCAGCAGACAGCGGATGATCTCCGGCAGAAACGCATCATATTTTACCTCTAAGACCACATCGCCGGGGGCATCTGTCGCACAGATATCCGAGATCGCGCCATCTGAAAAATCTCTTTGGAACAGGCTTGTCCGAATATGAGAATCGAAGGTCGCACGGACATTTCCGGCATCGTAGATGTACGGCTCCCGCACATAAGCCACCATCACGCGGGGGCGAAGCTGCTGCGTTTTCATTTTGCAGTATAGCTCCCGGATAAGAGGCTGCGGATGCTCCAGCATCCATGCCCCTGGCGCCTGAAGAATCCTCCGATACTCCTCGACAGTCAGCGGGGCATCGATCTTCATGCAGAGGTCATCGTGCTTGATCTTCTTTTCCAACGTAATGAAGGAGAAGTCGTTGTTGTAATAGCGGATGCGGAATTTTTCGCGCTTTTGCACGCCGTTGACCTTTTCCCGCAGCGCCTTGTCCCCGTAATTATCAAAGTAGACGCTTCGTATCGTATAAAGTCCATCCGCGCCCGTATGCGGATCGCGCTTCATGACGGCCCTGAGCCGCTGCCGAAGTGCGTAGTAGTCGGCAGGGCTGATCTGATATTTCAGCTCATGTCGGTAGCTTCCGGTAAGCTCCATGGTGATACTCCTTTCCGTTTTTTGTTGTAACTTACAAACGCCATTCTACAAAGGCATCCTAAAATGTACTTGAAAAATGCGCCAGTTTGTAAAAAGGCCGAGCAGAGCGCATCTGCCCGGCGCTTTCTATGTAAACACCGCTGGGCGGTGATTGTCATTTGTCTGCCGCTTTCAGCATATTGCCTCGGTGGACAGTAACCGCCAGCACGCTCCCTTTTGCTATAGCCACAAATAAGTTTCTGCGTGTTTCTGCTTTGCAGGATACCGCTGTTTCTTGAAATGAACCAGAAAAAGTCTGTAAGGAATTTGTGAACTTCCGCATCTTTATCGATACTTTATTTGGACATGACCTTCTGCTATAATATAAGAAATTTCAAGCTCATTTTGACTTGACGTGCAAGAATAGGTGCAGATTGGAGGGATGTCCTATGCGTATCCTGATTGCAGAAGATGAAGTGACCATTGCCCGCGCGCTGAAGGTCATGCTGGAAAAGAATAAATACGCTGTAGATATGGTGCATAACGGGAGCGATGCGCTGGATTATATTCAGGCGACGACCTATGACGCCCTGGTGCTGGATATTATGATGCCGGGAAAGGACGGGATCGAAGTCTTAAAAGCTGCCCGTGGGTCGGGAAACACCACACCGGCCCTGTTTTTGACAGCAAAGGCGGAGGTAGCCGACCGGGTAGCCGGACTGGATGCAGGTGCTGACGATTACCTCCCCAAGCCGTTTGCAGCAAGCGAGTTCCTTGCCCGCGTCCGCGCCCTTACCAGGCGCAGCAGCGCCTATGCGCCGTCTGAACTCAGTTTTGGAAATGTCACGCTTGACCGGGGACAATATACGCTCTGCACACCGTCAAATGAAGTTCGGCTGAATAACAAGGAGTATCAGCTTGTGGAACTATTTCTGCGTCATCCGCATCAGGTGTTTTCATCAGAACACCTGATGGAGAAGATATGGGGGCTTGACAGCGAAGCGGATATGGATGTTGTATGGACATATATTGGATTTTTAAGAAGAAAGCTCAAGCAAGTCGGCGCGGATATTGAGATCAGGACGATCCGCGGCGCGGGCTATGCGCTGGAGGAGATGCGATGCTGAAAAAGATGCGCTGGCGCTTCATTGGCGCGGCAATGGCGGCGTTTACCGCAGTTGTCCTGACGCTTCTGTGCTTCGTAAATCTGTGGAATTATCATAGTGTGACGGACCAGCAGGATGAAGCGCTGGCGCGGCTCATGGAGACGGAAACACAGAAAATGCCGTTTTCTCCCGGCCGGGGCGCGCCGCCTTTCGATGATTGGTCGCACTTCTCCCCGGAGGTGCAGTATTCCCTCCGTTTTTTTGCAGTCCACTATTTTTCAGATGGCGAAGTTCTGCGAGTGAATCAGGATTTTATCGCGTCCATCTCCAAAAGTGATGCCGAAGCCTATGCGGATACAGTGCTGAAAAGCGGAAAAATGCACGGCTATGAAAGTGGCTATCGGTATCTTGTCAGCTCGACGGAAAATGAAACGGTTGTGCTGTTTCTCAACTCTGAGCGGGAGATACAGACCATGCGGTCGCTGCTGTGGATCACGCTGGCTATTGCTGCCGTGTGCCTTCTGGTGGTGTTCGGTCTTGTGGTCCTCTTTTCCCGGCGAGCCATCACGCCGTATCTCAAAAACATGGAGGCGCAGAAGCAATTTATTACCAACGCCAGCCATGAGTTGAAAACCCCGCTGACTGCCATTTCCACCAGCGCGGATGTGTTGGCTATGGAGCATGACGGGGACGAATGGGTGCATAACATCCAGGTGCAGTCCGGGCGGCTTGCAAAGCTCATCACCAATCTTGTGACCCTCTCCCGGCTGGATGAAGAAGATCCGTTCCCGGTTCG
>ULPX01057959.1_pt1 | contig 10566 bp, 4 predicted proteins | sample 1953911 | NCBI WGS metagenome assembly ULPX01 (sample SAMEA4835640, study PRJEB28245) | human gut metagenome | biome: gut microbiome; material: fecal sample | place: Denmark | collected 2008 | reverse complement strand
GAGGGCTGCCACTACAGACCCTCGAGCTGCCGCAAGGTGCTCCGCGCGTTCGTCAAAGAGCTTGACAGCAGGAAAGCTCTCGACGGCGTTCGGCTCTCCGGCTGCGAAAACGGCGATATTCGCTGGTTCAACAAGAGCTATTCGCGCGCCGTTTTGGGCGATCCGCTCGTCCGCACTCGCCTCGGCGCTCTCGATATCCATTCCTATTGCCTGCATATGCCAATCCCGTTTTTTAACAACCGCATGAGCTTCCTTAAACGGTTCGCGAAGTGGATGAGCAAAAACTATCCGGATGTCCCTGTCAATATGAGCGAATGGACTCATATGCAGGGCGGACGCGACAAGGGCATGGACTCGGCACTCGTCACGGCGAATGTTATGTATGAAGATCTGTCCGTGCTCAATGTTATCTCGTGGCAGCATTGGATAGCTGTGTCCGAGGTCAACTATTGCGACGGGCTGATATACATAAATCTTGACGATAAAACTTTTGAGATGACCAAACGCTACTATGTTACGGGTAACTTCTCGAAATATGTTCCCACAGGTTCCGTTCGCGTTGATGCCGCCTGCGATGATCCCGAGCTGCGCCTGCTCGCGTTCAAGTATGACGGCGGCTGTGCGGTTATAGTGATAAACAGCACTGAAAAAGAAAAAGAGCTGAGCCTGCCGGAGCAGTACTCAGCCGTAAAATCAGCGGTCACGGACGATAACAACGATCTTCGCGAATATGACATCGCCGCCCCCGAACATATAAAAATCACGCCGAGATCGGTGACGACAATTATTCTGCGCTGAGGTCGGATTTGAGCTTCTTTCTGTATTGATTCGGCGACATGCCGTATGCTTTCATAAACGCCTTTCTGAAATGGCTGCGGTCGCAAAAGCCGATAAGCCCGCTTATCGCGTCTATCGTCAAATCGGTACTTTTGAGAAAATATTCGGCGGAAGAGAGCTTGCACTGCATGTGATACTGCGATGTCGATATGCCGTATTTTCTGATGAACAGGTCGTTCATCGTGTTCTGTGAGATGCCGAATTTCAGCGACAGGTCTTTGTTCGTCAGTCGCTCGTTGCATTGCTTCTCGATATATTTCTTTATGTCGAGAACAACATTGTCGGCGGTCTTTATATACGGCGCGTCCTCACGGCTCCGGCTGTTCGCGGGGGTAGCCATCGCCATTTCAAATATAATTCCGTGGACGAGGAGCATCAGCTTCTTGTCGTTGTCGAGCATATCCCTGCCGAGTGCGGTCTGCTTTATCTGGCTGTAATATGACGTGATGTCAAGGTGCTTTATATACACCTGCTGATCTATATTGTAAAAATCGAGCCATCTGTCTATAAGGCTCCCGTATACCGTTACCCAGACTTTTGAATAGGGCTTTTTGTCGTCGGAGTAGTAGGAGTAGCCGCTGCCTTTCTTTATTATATAGCAGTCGCCTTTTTCAACTGTAGTGACCGTCCCGTTGTGCTCGATATATCCGACCCCGTCGGTCACGCATTCAATTATTGTATTCGAGTTGTCTTTTAATGAAATTATGTAGTCGGCGTCGGGAAAGAGTCTGCCGAAAGAATGAAGATGAAAAAGATCGCTGTTCTGATTCTTGTCATATAAGTACATCTCTTCGTTGAATATCGGCATAGCATCACCTTTTTTACTCATAGCATTTGATATTTTACTCTTTTATACTAACACATTGAACTCATCTTAACAAGGGGGAATATGACTGTGAAAATCGCCGGAAAAATCAAATCCGTTGTTTCTTCGGTCAAAACGCACTGGAACAAGCCGCCGAAAGAGCGGTATATGAGCTATAAGGAGATAGCCTCACTCTCTGTTGGCGGCATAGGCGTCAGATTTATAGTCTACTGCGTGTCGAATATGATAATCGCCGTCGGCAATACGCTAATAGGCAACACTATCGGTATCGACCCCGGCGCGCTCTATGTAATATATATACTCAGCATTCTCTCGGGCTTCCCGCTGACTGCACTGCGCGCGAAGATGATTGACAATACGCGCAGCATGAAAGGTAAGTACCGCCCGTATATCCTGACCATGGGTATCCCGACTGTAATTCTCGGCATCGGCTTCGTGTGGATGCCGTATGAGCATATGTCGCTGACTGTGAAGTGCATCGTCGTCTTGCTGTTCAATGTCGGCTTTCAGTTCTTCTATAATTTCATGGTCGATGCCTACGAGAGCCTTATAAATGTCCTTTCGCCCAACACGATAGAGCGCTCGGATGTCCTCTCGATAAGATGCGTTGTCGAGAATCTTTCGCCGTCGATAGCGGGCATATTCCTGCCGATAGCGGCGCGGCTTATAACAAACGACAACACCCTCTACGATATGCGAATATACAGGGTACTCTATCCGCCGATGCTGCTCGTCGGATTTTTGATATCCCTGCTCGTCTATGTCAATGTCGAGGAGAAGATAGTCCAGGCAAAGACCCATGTTATCCGTATAAAATTTATCGACGCGCTCAAGGCGATAGCGCAGAATAAATATTTCTGGATAATCTCGCTCGCCGGCTGGATAGGCTTCCTTGAAAGCTCATTCAACAGTATTCTCGGATGGATGTATAACTATCAGGGCGCGTGCTCACCGGGCCAGTATTCGCTGATAATCGCGATATCCGGCAACGCCTCGTTCTGGCCGAATCTTGTCGCGCCATTCCTTATCAGAAAGTACGGCAAAAAGAAGATACTCGTTGTAACGAATCTTTTCAATATCGGCTTCATCGCGCTGATGCTCCCGATAGTCCGCCGAACGGGCGACCCGGGAATAATATGGATGCTGCTCATATGCATCTTCGTCAACCAGTTCATAACTTCGCTTGGTCATCTTCTCAACCCGAGCATTCAGGCGGATATAAGAGACTATCAGCAGTATAAAACGGGCGAGCGAATAGACGGAATGTTCGCCGCGGTCGGGCTTATAGGCAGTGTCATAACGCTCGCCACAGGCTCCGTTCTTCCGGCAATATACGAGGGCGCGGGACTCAATCGCAGTGTCGCCCTGTCGCTCGGCTACGACGGCTCGAATGTCTATGACGTTCTCTATAACCATGACTATTTTGTTCGCATAAGCAGCGTTCTCGTTATCGCGTCCATTGTCGGTGCGGTGCTCAATGTCATTCCGCTCTTTTTCTATGATTTCACCGAGGTCAAGCAGAAGGCGATAGTCAAGGTGCTAAAAATAAGGGCGCTTTTCGAGGACTACGGAAACAATGTCCTCGCAGACGATGCGCTTGTCGAGGCGGTCGATATTATAAAAGAAGCCAAAGAATATTCCGGACGTGAAATGAACGTTCTCTCAAAGGACGGAATAAAACAGGCGAAAAAGTCCGGTGACAAGGCACTTTTAAAGGCGGCTAAGAAAGAGTATAATCTTAAAGCTCAGGAAAACGAGAAGATAGAGATATCCCGTTTTGTCCTCGCGGAGCTCGACCGATTTAACACACCGGAGGGCATGGAGGATCTTGAGATTGCGAAGAAGATAAGCGCGGCGGGGCTCAGCGACTTCATGTCCGCAATAGAACTCAAAAAGAGCGATGTCAAGCGTATGCCCAAGGCGACCGCGCAGCAGAAAGAGCGCAGAAAAGATATGTTAAGACTCGTCGGCGATATCAAAACAGCGCGCAAGACCGCCGCGAAATATTATCCCAACGGCATCGAACCGTTTGACAGCTCTGTTTTCGCGGGGCTCTTCAAGCGTGAGGACGAGGCGGAAGTCAATATGAAGCGCGTCACGGACAGCATGAAGCTCGCCAAAGAGTCAAAAGATAAAGCATCTATTGCAGAGCTCAAAGCAGAGCTTCGGCAGGTACGCGCCGAAAAACAGCGCGTTCAGCTTGAGATAAAGAAAGCGACCGACGAAAACTCGCTCTATTACAGAGCCGCAAAGCCGTATCTCGACGCAGTGAGAACGATAGCGCAGAGCGAGAATTACAGCCGATGCGAAGATATATTTGCCCTCTATGACGGGGCAAAGGAGCGCATCGCGCAGCACGAAAGCGCAGAGGCGGCGGTCTGATAATACGCTCGGACAGGAGAAGAAAATGGACAGCAAACTCAAAAACGCTCTTTATGAGCGCTATACAAGGTCGTGCAGACCGCAGTATTTCGCCTCGTGGGCGAAGCCGAAAGCCTCGGAGCTGAACATACTCCGCCACAGGCATCTCGGCGGGAATCAAGAGGTGATATGGGATATCGCTAAAGACAGCGGAAAGGCAGCCGACCATATCGAAATGGCGGGCTTTTACGCCTGATACTCCGGAAGATTTGAAACATCGCTTCGTGAGAGAATATGCAGAATATCATGCGCAAAAGATGGAAGAACGGAGACAGGGAATATATATCGTTAACTGTCGAGCGTAAAGCATGGATGTTTTGCTATACTGCAATCCAATAATTGCGGCGTCTTGTATTTGACTGCAAGGCGCTGTTTCTATATTCAAAAAACGCTGCTCCAAAACAATAAAAAGACAGTTGTCATGCTTGCGAATGTATTTGATATAACCTCCTGTTTCAGACTGAGCCCTCCGTGGGGAGGGCGACCCGCCTGCTGCTGTGGGCGCACGCGGAGTCGTCATTTCAATCCACGCCCTCCGTGGGGAGGGCGACGCGTTGTGCTGATTGGGATAATCGCCATCACAAAATTTCAATCCACGCCCTCCGTGGGGAGGGCGACAAATGTGATGTTGATATGTCTGCATCATATACTGATTTCAATCCACGCCCTCCGTGGGGAGGGCGACCCTTTAAATCGTGTTAATGTCGAGTTAGCTCGCTATTTCAATCCACGCCCTCCGTGGGGAGGGCGACGACCATAGGTTTTTCGCGGGTGGCAGTTTGTCCATTCATTTCAATCCACGCCCTCCGTGGGGAGGGCGACCCAGCAGCCTGTGCCGCGTCTATGTCGTCAACCTATTTCAATCCACGCCCTCCGTGGGGAGGGCGACGCCCATTTTTTCTGCCGTTCTTGCCTGAATGGAAATTTCAATCCACGCCCTCCGTGGGGAGGGCGACAATAAAAAGTTGATTTATAGCCGCGAAAGCATGAATTTCAATCCACGCCCTCCGTGGGGAGGGCGACAACCACCTTGCCCCCTTCCGAGCACAAGATAAATAACAATTTCAATCCACGCCCTCCGTGGGGAGGGCGACATCAATGATTTTACTGTTACTGATATTACTACTATTTCAATCCACGCCCTCCGTGGGGAGGGCGACACAAGGCTATTATAAATCTGAAAAGCATAAAGCCATTTCAATCCACGCCCTCCGTGGGGAGGGCGACTTTCAGCTCGTCCCCCTATTTTTATTAAAGGTTGTATTTCAATCCACGCCCTCCGTGGGGAGGGCGACTCCTTGGTCGTGCCAGTAATGCCCATTTCCTTTTATTTCAATCCACGCCCTCCGTGGGGAGGGCGACTTGCTATGTTGGCACAAAAGGAATTAAAGAAAATTCATTTCAATCCACGCCCTCCGTGGGGAGGGCGACGAAGATTGCTATACCGATAAGGAAAAGAGGCGTTATTTCAATCCACGCCCTCCGTGGGGAGGGCGACTCTTCTCGGTGCTCGTCGGTATCTCCGCTTATTGATTTCAATCCACGCCCTCCGTGGGGAGGGCGACTTCGGAATCGGCGGCGCGTCGTACATATCGAACATTTCAATCCACGCCCTCCGTGGGGAGGGCGACCTTTGCTTGCATTTAATAGGAGCGGATGATATAATATTTCAATCCACGCCCTCCGTGGGGAGGGCGACCATAAGCGACGACTTACCGTTCTGAGGTAGCGAGATATTTCAATCCACGCCCTCCGTGGGGAGGGCGACGTCTTGTCGTTATAACGGCGTTTGACCGCCGTCATTTCAATCCACGCCCTCCGTGGGGAGGGCGACTCGGATACATCAAAAGTGGCGTTGATGACATCAAGAATTTCAATCCACGCCCTCCGTGGGGAGGGCGATCGCCGTCGTACATATCACGCACGGCGACGAGCACAAATTTCAATCCACGCCCTCCGTGGGGAGGGCGACCAGCGGCTCGGATACCGATGCAAATGCTCGCAGGAATTTCAATCCACGCCCTCCGTGGGGAGGGCGACGTGTACAGGCATCAGCACAAACTTCAGCAAAATCATTTCAATCCACGCCCTCCGTGGGGAGGGCGACAATTAACATATTAACGCCGACAGGAATTAATTTAATATTTCAATCCACGCCCTCCGTGGGGAGGGCGACGGGGCGTAATGTTTGAGTGTTTATAATTGGCTTGTTATTTCAATCCACGCCCTCCGTGGGGAGGGCGACGCGACAGTTACAAGCAAAATAAAAAGCAAAACAATATTTCAATCCACGCCCTCCGTGGGGAGGGCGACATTGAGGTGTTCCCCCCTTATATCTAATAGGGGGATTTCAATCCACGCCCTCCGTGGGGAGGGCGACAATATCTAAACACCTATATATTTGTGTAGCAAGAATTTCAATCCACGCCCTCCGTGGGGAGGGCGACTTTAATTTTAGACCCGTCCCGCCTTTCGGAACTTGGAAATTTCAATCCACGCCCTCCGTGGGGAGGGCGACGTCCTTGACCTCTGTTTTTCTCATCAGGTCGATATTTCAATCCACGCCCTCCGTGGGGAGGGCGACCGCGTCAATCAAAGAAAATGATATACCTTGCTTTATTTCAATCCACGCCCTCCGTGGGGAGGGCGACCACACCCCTGGTAGGGTTCACTCACACTCAACGGCATTTCAATCCACGCCCTCCGTGGGGAGGGCGACTTTGACCGTGTGCGATTTCAGCTTCACCCAAAGCGATTTCAATCCACGCCCTCCGTGGGGAGGGCGACGGGGAAACAACTTTCCTTTCTCTTCTTTTGGGGCATTTCAATCCACGCCCTCCGTGGGGAGGGCGACGCGAAAGGATATTGAATATGCGATTGAAACTTTAAATATTTCAATCCACGCCCTCCGTGTGGAGGGCGACGCTCTGTCGCTTTTTGCGGCGAACAAATCCGCACATTTCAATCCACGCCCTCCGTGGGGAGGGCGACTGTGACCAGACATATATCTTCCCATCGTCAAGCGGCATTTCAATCCACGCCCTCCGTGGGGAGGGCGACCTTGCGATAAATCCTGCGGCGTGGTCTGCGTCGAATTTCAATCCACGCCCTCCGTGGGGAGGGCGACGTCCGATGTCGCGGCAAAGCTGCTGGAAACTGTGCCATTTCAATCCACGCCCTCCGTGGGGAGGGCGACTTTTAGGCAAATGCGTTTCTTCGTAAGCCGTGCCATTTCAATCCACGCCCTCCGTGGGGAGGGCGACGCTTTTACTCCTGCAACTGGTACGCTTGAAGCGATTTCAATCCACGCCCTCCGTGGGGAGGGCGACATTATATTTTCCTCCAAGCGTTAAGCCGCGAGGATTTCAATCCACGCCCTCCGTGGGGAGGGCGACCTTTGACGACTTTCCGACTTTTAAATCAGGTGCATTTCAATCCACGCCCTCCGTGGGGAGGGCGACCTTGACTGTAAAAGTACCGTCGTGTTTTTCAGACACATTTCAATCCACGCCCTCCGTGGGGAGGGCGACGAGAGAGGAAAGAGAAGAAAAGACATTAAAAACATTTCAATCCACGCCCTCCGTGGGGAGGGCGACAAACTCATAGTCTTCAAGGTCGGGACGCTCCCAAATTTCAATCCACGCCCTCCGTGGGGAGGGCGACGGGCGTTAAACTTCATGTTGTAAAGGATTGTAACATTTCAATCCACGCCCTCCGTGGGGAGGGCGACAAATTGTTCAGGGGTACAGATTTCCTAATATAATTATTTCAATCCACGCCCTCCGTGGGGAGGGCGACAGCGAGCGGAAGCGCAAGGCTCTGCGAAAGCAGATATTTCAATCCACGCCCTCCGTGGGGAGGGCGACCTTAATATCGACACATTTAACAATTACACGCAGATTTCAATCCACGCCCTCCGTGGGGAGGGCGACAAGTAAGCCCGTTGTGCAGGTATGTCGATGTGTTATTTCAATCCACGCCCTCCGTGGGGAGGGCGACTCCGGCATTGTAGGCTTCAAGAATATCTTTGTCGATTTCAATCCACGCCCTCCGTGGGGAGGGCGACGGAGCAGCATAGGCAAAAATATCGTCGCCGGAATATTTCAATCCACGCCCTCCGTGGGGAGGGCGACCGGCATGTGTGCCCGTTATATCTTCAACAACATATTTCAATCCACGCCCTCCGTGGGGAGGGCGACAAATATATTTTGACGAAAAGCAAAAGAAAAACAAAGATTTCAATCCACGCCCTCCGTGGGGAGGGCGACGCAATCGCTCACGCGGCGGACATTAAGTTTATCGTATTTCAATCCACGCCCTCCGTGGGGAGGGCGACAACACATGGCCGTGCCGAAAACGTCATTACCATGATTTCAATCCACGCCCTCCGTGGGGAGGGCGACTCCGGGGGGGCTTACTGATATTTACAAGCAAGACGATTTCAATCCACGCCCTCCGTGGGGAGGGCGACATCTTAATATCGACACATTTAACAATTACACGCAGATTTCAATCTACGCCCTCCGTGGGGAGGGCGACAACCTCGCTTGGATTCTTTATGAAAACTCGTTTATTTCAATCCACGCCCTCCGTGGGGAGGGCGACGAACACGCTATAATAATGCAGAGGCACACCTTTTGATTTCAATCCACGCCCTCCGTGGGGAGGGCGACTTGATTCCGTTGAGCTTGATGAGTCAGGCAAGATATTTCAATCCACGCCCTCCGTGGGGAGGGCGACTTCTCAAATGCTTAGTACTCCGCTTTTCCTTATTGATTTCAATCCACGCCCTCCGTGGGGAGGGCGACTCATTGCAATCTTCCTTTCTTAGAATTTTATAATATTTCAATCCACGCCCTCCGTGGGGAGGGCGACGGCTTGGCAACAGAAAACGGCTGCAAGGTGTTAATATTTCAATCCACGCCCTCCGTGGGGAGGGCGACCAGAAAAACTTGACAATGAAATGCATATAGTTGACATTTCAATCCACGCCCTCCGTGGGGAGGGCGACATACATTATTTCGGGCAACTGCAACATCAGGCAATTTCAATCCACGCCCTCCGTGGGGAGGGCGACAGGGTCTGAGAGGGTGTGGTACAGCATGGCACAGTATTTCAATCCACGCCCTCCGTGGGGAGGGCGACGAAATAAACGCGCTGAGAATCGTTGACAACAAGACATTTCAATCCACGCCCTCCGTGGGGAGGGCGACGAAACGCTGTTCGGCTCAAAATTCGAGAACTACTTATTTCAATCCACGCCCTCCGTGGGGAGGGCGACCTATAAAATATTTGAAAATGTGAGGTAACACAATATTTCAATCCACGCCCTCCGTGGGGAGGGCGACCAAAAATAGGCTGGCTGTCTGAGTGTACCGAGTGCATTTCAATCCACGCCCTCCGTGGGGAGGGCGACTTTAGCCGTGAGGACATTGACAAGATGACTCCCATTTCAATCCACGCCCTCCGTGGGGAGGGCGACCTGGAGCAGCATCGGCAAAAACATCGTCGCGGGAATATTTCAATCCACGCCCTCCGTGGGGAGGGCGACAAAAAGAGTGGGTTACAAAACAATTGTCCGAATTATTTCAATCCACGCCCTCCGTGGGGAGGGCGACTATTCCCATTCGACACACCCAAGGACATTTTTCTTTATTTCAATCCACGCCCTCCGTGGGGAGGGCGACGGTATCAATTTAACAAATGTAACTAATTGTTCGATATTTCAATCCACGCCCTCCGTGGGGAGGGCGACAGCTTATGTATGATTCCTATTCTCGGTACATTTACATTTCAATCCACGCCCTCCGTGGGGAGGGCGACTCGCGTGATTCCTTTTTTCTTTTAAAGGATAGACATTTCAATCCACGCCCTCCGTGGGGAGGGCGACCGTCCCGATTTGGAAGATTTTCATTATTCTGTTTATTTCAATCCACGCCCTCCGTGGGGAGGGCGACAATGTCGTAAATCGCGATTATGAGGGCGACATTCAATTTCAATCCACGCCCTCCGTGGGGAGGGCGACCATACAGGGCTCGCTCAGCTCCGCAAAGGCGTCTTGATTTCAATCCACGCCCTCCGTGGGGAGGGCGACAAATTTCCAAATGCGCCAAAAGACAAATCAGCTAATTTCAATCCACGCCCTCCGTGGGGAGGGCGACTATATTTTAGCGGTTTTTCTCGTCCTTTTTCATTATTTCAATCCACGCCCTCCGTGGGGAGGGCGACGGCTTCTCAACTGCTATTGAATTAGATAATAATAATTTCAATCCACGCCCTCCGTGGGGAGGGCGACCAGACCCTTATATTATAAGTATTTTGATTCTTGGATTTCAATCCACGCCCTCCGTGGGGAGGGCGACCTTGTTGGTATTGTATCAAATACATTTAGAAAATAAATTTCAATCCACGCCCTCCGTGGGGAGGGCGACGTTTTACCACTACCGGGCAAACCGAAATAACCTTATTTCAATCCACGCCCT
>ULPX01039219.1_pt1 | contig 10735 bp, 10 predicted proteins | sample 1953911 | NCBI WGS metagenome assembly ULPX01 (sample SAMEA4835640, study PRJEB28245) | human gut metagenome | biome: gut microbiome; material: fecal sample | place: Denmark | collected 2008 | reverse complement strand
GGCGCATCCTGCTGTTCTGGACGCTGTTTATCGGCGTCGGCGCGGTCGCAGGCGCGGCCGGGATGCTGCTCGACCCGAGCGGCCGGGCGCTGGGCATGGACGCGATGCTCCCGTATTTTCAGATGCTGCCGTTTGCGGACGTGCTGTTCCGGGATCTGACGTTCTCCGGCTGGGCGCTGCTGATTGTCAACGGCCTGACCAATCTGACCGCAGCCGGACTGCTGCTGGCTGAAAAGCGTGCGGGCGTCACGCTCGGTGGGCTGTTCGGCGTGACGCTGATGCTGTGGATCTGCATCCAGTTTTATATGTTCCCGCCCAACGGAAATCGTGTGCAGAAAGTGGATCCTTCCTGCCGCGGCAGCGGCGATTCTGATCGTGGTCCTGCTTGCCAGATTCTGGCCGACAAACAGCAAAACGACCACCCCTGATAATCAGGACACTTCCGGGAACACGACTGCCACTGACAACCAGAATACTACCGGCGACACATCCACCGATGTCATTCCGGAGCCGAAGAAGGACGAAGAGCCGGCGGAGGCTGCGGTCCAACTTGGACAATGCACCCCGCGTGATCCCTGTCGGAAAGAATCTTGCCTTCGTCACAAGCGAGAAAACGGTCGTTCTGATCGACAAGGAACTCAAGGAGGTCGCGTCGTTCTCTACGGAGGCGTAAGAAGCGGCCTGAATCCAAATCAAAAAGCCTTCCCCTTCTCATGCCGTGTGCATGATGAAAGGGGAAGGCTTTTTTCATGATTTCAGCGGGGGAGAGGGGCGATCAGATGATCTTGCCGAGGCTGGCGGTCTTTGCGGCCTGCGCGGCGCGGCGGAGGGCCGCGACGGGTTCGCCCTCAAGGAAGTATGCGTACAGATCGAGGATCATCCCGGCCAGCTCCGAATCGGCCTCCAGCCCGGAGACGTCCTTCAGAACCTTTGCCGCTTCTTCCTTCGACTGCTCGATGCCCGCCTCGTTCAGATAGCGGTACACCGCACCGGCTGCGCCGACGGCGATATACGCGGGCTTCACGCCCTGCTCGAGGCACAGCAGGCTCGAACCGATCAGCCGGTCGGCTGCGCCGAGCTTCCGCGTCGGATCGCCGCCGACGCGCTTGCAGGTGTCCTTCAGGGCGGCATTGCGGAAGCGGCCGAGAAGATCCGTGATGTGCAGCATCAGGCCATCCAGCTCGACGCCGTACTTTTTATGCAGCGCCAGCGCGCTTTCCAGCATGGCGTTCTGCACGATGGTCAGAATTTCAGGATCGTCGATGGACTGATAAATATATTTCCGGCCCTCGTAGCCGCCCAGATACGCGCAGGTCGCGTGGCCCATGTTGTGGACGTACAGCTTGCGCTTAATATAAAAATCAAACGGCTCAAACGGAACCATGTTCGTGATCTCCGGAATTTCACCCTTGAATGCAGCCTTGTCGACCGGCAGGAAACCGTAGCGCTCGACACAGACGCGCATCGGATCACCGTCCTTCATCTCCTCGGTCTGCACGGGCACCATGCGGCCAATGGAGGCCTCGACCAGACCGACCTTTTCATCAAAGTGCTTCTTTTCCTCGTCGGTCAGCAGGTCCTTCAGCATCCCTTCCATGACCTTGTTTGCGTCCATCAGGTTTTCGCAGATGATGATGTTGAGCGGGCGGTCGTCCCGTGCCCAGCGCTTTCTGAGACCCGCGACGATGTTGCCGACGATGAACTTGAGAATTCTCGCGCCAACCGCCGTCGCCATGATATCGCAGTTTGCGATGGCCTCGGAGGCCGCTTCCTGATCGTTGCCGTTGACCGCGGTCACGTGCTCGATCACGACGTCCTCATGTCCTTCGCTGGACACATAGCGGACGGGATACTGCTCCTTTTCCTGCAGCGCCTTCACGACCGGCTCTGCCACGTCGATGAATGTGACCTTATAGCCGGATTGACTGAGCGTTGCGCCGATGAAGCCGCGGCCAATGTTGCCGCCGCCGTACATAACTGCCTGTTTCATACTCTGACCTCTTTCTTTATTTTCCGTAAAGCTCATAGAGCTTCAAAACCGCGTCCTTTGTTTTTACGCCGTCCGACGCGCTGACCTCGCTCAGGGAAGCCGCCGCGCTGCACGCGCCGAGCTTCAGCGCCTCCCGCAGCGGCATATCTGTCTCCGCCGCGTACAGAACGCCCGCGCAGAACGCGTCGCCTGCGCCGACCGTACCCTTGATATAGCCCTTGGGGAGCTTGAGACTTTCAAATTCGCAGTAATTTCCGGCCTCGTCCATGCCGCAGCCGAGTTCCGGGCAGTGGATAACGGCCCATTTTGCCACGCCCAGCTCGTGGAGCTTCTGCAGCGCAGCCTTCATGTTTTCCACGTGCAGCGTGCCGTCCTCTCCGCGCAGCAGGACCCCCGTGGTCTGCTGCGTCTCAAGCTCGTTGATGATGCAGTAGTCCGTGTACCTGAGCGCCGGGGTCACGAGCCGCTTGAAGCGCTCGCCCGCCTCGGAAACAACGTCGATGGACGTCTTCATGCCCGCCTGCTGCGCCCGGTGCAGAAGCCTCGCCATCTTTGTGCCGTATTCCGCGTCCGGCTCGTCCAGATGCGGCAGCAGCAGAATATAGCCGATGTGGAAGATATCGACGTTCAGCCTGTCCCAGTCGATATCGTCCTCACCGTAATAGGCGTTGCCGCCCGCATACTGGAAAAATGTGCGCTCTTTTGTCTGGTTGTTCGACATGACGGCGGTAAACGAGGTGTCGCCGCTGCGCTTGACCATGGAAAGGTCGATGTTTTTGTACTTGCCCATCTCCCGCAGGACAAAATCGCCCTCCGCGTCGTGCCCGGCGAAGCCGGAAGCGACGAGCGGCAGCGCGGGATCGAGCCGCGCGAGATCGGAAATGGTGTTGCAGACCGAGCCGCCGGTGGAGCGCGTGATGCCCTCGGTGATGTGCGTCAGCTCGTTCTGCTTCGGCCATGTCTCGATGGGATAGGTGATATCTACGATCATATTGCCTGCGCAGCAAATGCCTTTTTTCATACTTCCTCCCTGTTTTCAGGCCGTGCGGCCCGGATTCCCTTGTTTTTTGTTCCGGTTACTGTTATTATGAAGGAACGGGGCGGGCTTATCACCGATGAAGATGCGCCTGACGCCCGACAAAGATGCGTTTTTGGTGAAACAAATGGAACTTTACAATGAATATGAGCTGATCTCCCATTCCAAGCTGGCCGACTGCACCATGTTTATCGTCGACATGGTGTACCGCCCCATGCACCTGCATAAGGAGCTGGAGCTGTGCGTGGTGCTGAGCGGCAGCTGCCGTGTCAGCACCGACCGGCAGAGCTTTGAGGCCGGGCCGGGCGAGATTTTGCTGTTCGACGCGGGCAGCAGCCATGAGCTGTGCGCGTCCGGCGCGCCTGCAAGGCTCCTGACGCTGCAGATCTCCAACAGCTTCTGCGCCCGCTTCTATCCGCAGATCCGCAGCATCCGCTTCGGCTGCCGGGGGCTGTCCTCCTGTCTGGGGCCGGAGCAGCTGCCGGCGCTGCGCCGGGCGATGCTGCTGGCGCTTTCCAATTATCTGCGCGACACACCGGAAGCGCCGTTCGCCTGCATGGCGCAGATCAACGCGATCTTTGCGATCCTGCTGGGCGGAACGCCATACCGCGTGCTGAGCGACACGGAAAACATGACGCAGACGCGCAATGCCGAGCGGATGCACCGCATTCTGCACTATCTGGAGACGCACTATTCTGAGCCTGTCCGCCTCAGCGAGATCGCGGAGCGGGAGGGGCTGACGCAGACGTATCTGTCGCACCTGTTCCGCGAGCAGCTGCATATCCCGTTTCAGGATTATCTGGGCAGACTCCGACTGGAGGCGGCGATGCTCCTGCTGCGGCAGTCCGACACGACGCTGACCGACGCAGCCTATGCCTGCGGCTTCTCCGACCCCAAGTATCTGAACCGGAGCTTCCAGAAAAACCTCGGAATGTCGCCGCGCCAGTGGCTGCTGGAAAACCGCCCGGACCCGAGCCGGGCCCCGTCCGCAGAGGACCCGCGTACAGCGCAGCGCATCCTGACGCCCGGAGAGTGCCGGGCGCTGCTGGATGTGCTGGGTGTCGCTTAAATTTTCAGGATCTTCAGCTCTTCGCCGCTGGCATAGGCCTTTTCCATGATGCGCTGGACGTGCACGGCGTCGGACGCAGGCACGACGAGGGGCTTATTGTTGAGAATGGAGTCCGAGAAGCTCTCGATCTCGCGGGTGTACATATTGCCGAAGTCGCCGGGAATCTCGACGCCCACATCGTCGGCGTGGGTCTGCTCGGCGGAATAGGCGACGTTCTTGTCAATGAACACGGCGTTCAGCTTGCCGCCGTCGATCTGGCCGATCATCGTGTCGCCCAGCAGACGGCCCTTCGTGCCGAAAAATTCAACGCGCCACTTGGAGGCTTCGTCCGGGATATTGAAGTTGGACTGCACAACGCACTGTGCGCCGTTTTCCATGCGCATGAGGATGGTGGACGTGTCCTCCACGTCATACTGCGGTTCGAGGAAGGCGATTTTTTCATTCATGGACGCGACCTCGGTCACGCGCATACCGGTGATGTACTCCATCAGGTCGATGGTATGAACAGACAGATCCATCATCGCGCCGCCGCCGGCCTTGGCCTTGCACTGCCGCCAGTTGCCGGGCTCGTACGGGAGCCAGAGCGTAAACTGTGAATAGCCGGACACGACCGTGCCGATCTTGCCCTCGGCGATGGCCTTTTTCATGCTCATGACGTGCGAACCGAAGCGCATCATGAAGCCCGCCGCGATCTTCACGCCCTTGCGTTCGCAGTAGTCGATGACCGCCTGCCCTTCGTCGGACGTCATGGCCAGCGGCTTTTCGATCAGGATATCCTTGCCGTAATCTGCGGCCAGCTTGGCCTGCTTTGCGTGCAGGACGATGGGCGTGGCGATATAAACGGCGTCGACCTCCGGGTCTGCCAGCAGGTCCTCTTCCTTCGTATAGCCGCGCTTTGCGCCGTATTTCTGACGGATTTTCTCAACCTGCTCGGCATTGATGTCCATGACGGCGATCAGCTCCGCGTTTTCGGCCAGCATCATGCCGGGGATCGTCCTGCGATCCGCAATGCCGCCGGCTCCGATCACGCCCCAACGTAATTTTTTCATATGCTTCACTCCTTTGCAAATCCATAGACCGCCCGCAGCGGTTTATTTTATTATAGCACGTTCCCGTCATGATGAAAAGAGAATTCTGTATCAAAACAGGGAAATCCAACAAAACCCCACAGAAACGCGCACCCGAATTCGCCGAGGATTTTTGCAAGTCCCCTGCAAATGTCAAAAGCTCCTCTTGCAGTCGGCAAGAGGAGCTTTTCATGTTTACAAGTCCTGATAAACCGCTCTGGCGCCGCCGATGTATTTCGGGCGCGTGCGGGCGCAGAGGATGTTGGCCTCGCCGATCTTTTTGATTGACAGGCGAACGGGGATCGCGACGCGGCGCAGGTGCATACCGATCAGCGTGCCGCCGATATCAAGCCCCGCGTCGGCAACAATGGTTTCGACGAGTACGGGGTCTTTGAAATTGGCCCACGCCGTCATGGCGAACGAGCCGCCCGCGTGCAGCTGCGGGATGGCATTGACGATCTCAAAGCCGTGCGCCTCGGCTACATCGCGCTCAACAACAAGCGCGCGGTTGAGGTGCTCGCAGCACTGCACGGCAAGTTCAATGCCGCGCTCCTGCAAAACGGGATAAATGCCCGCAAACGCGGCCTGTGCGGCCTCAAGGCTCGAACCCTTGCCGATGCGCGCGCCGACCATTTCACTCGACGAGCAGCCGACGACAAACAGCTTGCCGGGCTTCAGCTTCGCAACGTCCAGCAGCTCCGTGACGGCCTGCTTCGCCTGTGCGGTAAGTTCTTCATACATGATTTATTCACCCTTCCAGAATGCCTTATGAATTTCGGGAACCTTGGCCAGCGCGGTGTAGAGCACGACGGACAAAACGATGCCGACGGCGGCCTGCACCAGATTGTTCGGGATCGACGCGGCGGCGGCAAGGCCCTTGCCGAGAATCAGCGCCTTATAGCCGAAATACCCGGCGACCATGATGACCTCGGACGGCAGCTCGATGAGCGCCAGACGCCAGAACGGGATCTTTTCGCCCTTCTTGAGCATCGGCCGCAGCAGCAGCGCAGCCACCAGCGCCACAAGGCCCTTGATGATAAACGTGCCGGGAACATAATGCGCGTAGCCTGCCAGCAGATCGGCAAGACCGCTGCCGATGCCTGCGGCAAAGAAGCCGTACCACGGGCCGAGCACCAGCCCGGCAAGCAGGCACATCCCCTCGCCGATGTTGGTATACCCGGCAACGGTCGGGAACCGCACCAGCATGGTCGTCACGCAGCACAGCGCGGCAAACATCGCGCTCAGAACCAGCATACGGATGGTTTCGTTTCTCTTTTTCATACCAGAGTACCTCTCTTGTTAAGATACCCTGATTATATCCAATGCTGGTACTATAAAAAGATGCAAAAACAGATATTTTTTTAGGTTCAGATTCAGAACCGCGCCATAATTACGGCGTTTCCTGCGTCGGTTACGGTGTCTGCACCCTCTCCAATGGCGCGGCGCAGGAGCGTGTGCTCGTCCAGACCGCCCTGCCCGTGCAGGACGCGGTACGCGCCCGCGTCGCTGCCGCAGGCAATTTTTGCGCCCTGCGCGGCGGCTTTTTTTACGGCGTTCATCTGATAGGCCAGCAGCGGCGTTAAAACCTCGTCCGGAAAACGGCCGCAGCCGATGAGATTGCCGATCGTCACGAGCGTCGGCACCCAGACAGCGCCAGACTCTGCCAGTTGACAAAGCGTTTCATCCGTGAGATACGCGCCGTGCTCGATGGAGTCCACGCCGCCCGCAAGCGCCGCGCGCACGGCCTCGTCGCCGTTGGCGTGGGCCATGACGGAAAAGCCTTCGTCATGCGCGCAGGCGATCATGTCCCGGATCAAGTCCGGCGGCAGAGGCTCGCCGGTCAGCACGCCGTATTGGCTGAAATCCATCAGCCCGGAGATCATGAGCTTGATAAAGTGTGCGCCGCGCGTTTTAGCCTCGCGAACAAGCGCGCGGTATTCGGCAAGCCCATCAAAGCCGCGTCCGATGAAGCTGCCGTAATGTCCGGTTTTATAAATCGGGAAGCCCGGCGACCGGTAGCGTATGCCGTATTCCGGGGCCAGCTTCGCGGCCAGATCGCACACGCCCCAGCGGTCGCCGCCGTCGCGCAGATAGGAAAACCCCAGCGCCTGATAGTGCCCCAGCGTCTGCCGGATCAGTGCCTCCTGCGGCGCTGCTTTGTGCCGCGCGATGGCGTCCTTCCAGTTTACGCCGTCCAGCACCATATGAATGTGGCAGTCGACCATTTCCGTTACGTCTTTCCCGGTACGCAGTGCCGCTCGATGGCAAGCGCCGCGCCGTCCTCGTCGCAGGAGGCTGTTACTTCATCGGCAAGCGCCAGAATTTCCGGGTACGCGTTCGCCATCGCCACGCCGAGGCCCGCCATCCGGATCATGCTCCTGTCGTTCAGCCCATCGCCGATCGCCATCGTTGCCGCCATCGGCAGGCCGAGGTAGGCTGTCAGACTCGCAATGGCCTCGCCCTTGTTGGCGTGCGCGTCGTTGATCTCAATGTTGCAGGGCATGGACGTGCTGACACTCAGCGTGCCGAAGCGCTCTGTGAGGTCTTTGAGCAGCTGTCTGCGCAGCGCATCGTCCGGTGTGAACAGCTGTAATTTCTGAACGCCCCGGTTCTGCTCCCGCAGATAGGCCTTGAGCTCGTCAATCGGCGTGCGCAGCTCACGCACCATGCGCAGGGCGTGCTCGAACGGGATAAACGCGGCGGCGGTTTCCTGCATGCTGCGCGTCATCCAGCCCCAGTTGTCCTGATAGCAGTCGTAGATCACGGGGAAGCCGTCGAGATACTCCAGGACCCGCAGAGCCGTTTCCAGCGGAATTTCCGCTCTGCTGACAGCCTTTTCCGCGCGGATGTCATAGACCTGCGCGCCGTTGATGGTGATGGCGTAGTGCAGAAACGGCAGCTTCTGAATGACCTCCGGCATACCGGTAAAGAAGCGGCCCGTGGTCGGCACGATCTCGACGCCTGCCTCTGCCGCGGCATAGAGCGCATCGCGGGTGCGCGGCGTCAGCTCCTTTTGGGAGTTCAGCAGTGTGCCGTCCAGATCGAGCGCCAGTAATTTCACGGAATTCATTGGAAACTCACCTCGATTCCATGCTTTTCACCCCCATGATACCAGAAGCCCGGCAAAAATGCAAGAAGCGCGTGATTTCCGGCGAAGACTGTGATAGAATGGGAACAGAAACCCCTTGCAGGAGGAAATTTATGCTGATATCCGCAGAGCATCTTTCCATCAATTTCGGCAGCCGTCAGCTGCTGGACGATGTGGATTTTTATCTGAACGAGGGCGACAAGACCGGCGTGATCGGCATCAACGGCACCGGAAAGTCGACATTTTTGAAGGTTCTGGCCGGAAAACTCCAGCCGGACGGCGGGACGATCGCCCGCAAGCCGAATTTGCAGGTCAGCGTGCTTGCACAGAATCCGGATATGCGAGATGAGCTGACCGTTCTGGAGCAGGTCTTTGCCAGTATGCCGCCGGAATTCCGGCAGCTGAACGAATACGAGGCCAAGCGTATGCTGACACAGCTCGGTCTTGTGGACACCGACCGGCGGATCGGCACGCTTTCGGGCGGCGAACGCCGCCGTGCGGCCCTGTGCGCAGCGCTCATCCACCCGGCGGACGTGCTGGTGCTCGACGAGCCGACGAACCATCTGGATACCGAAATGGTGCAGTGGCTGGAGGACTGGCTGAAAAAATTCCGGGGCGGGCTGGTCATGGTCACGCACGACCGGTATTTTTTGGAGCGCGTCGTGAACCACATCACGGAGCTTTCGCGCGGGAAGCTCTACCACTACGAGGCCAATTACTCCCGTTATCTCGAGCTGCGGGAGCAGCGCGCGCAGATGGCGGAGGCGTCCGAGCGCAAGCGGCAGTCCATCCTGCGTGTCGAGCGCGAATGGATCCTGCGCGGCTGTCAGGCCCGGAGCACGAAGAGCAAGGAGCGCATTCAGCGCTATGAGGAGCTGAAGGACCAGAAGGCCCCTGAGCGCGACAGCACAGTGCAGCTCTCGGCGGCTTCGAGCCGTCTCGGCAAAAAGATCATCACACTGGAGCACATCTCCAAGGGCTATGACGGGCGGACGATCTTCCGTGATTTTTCCTACGGCCTTCTGCGCAGCGACCGCATCGGCATCGTGGGCCGAAACGGCGCGGGCAAATCGACGCTCCTGCGCGTGCTCGCGGGCGAGCTTCCGCCGGACAGCGGCACGGTCGAGCTGGGCGAGACGGTCAAGATCGGTCATTTTTCGCAGGAGGGCCGGGAGCTGGATCTGAACCAGCGCGTATACGACTTCATTTATAGTGTCGCCGCGCAGGTAAAAACGGACGAGGGCACATTCTCCGCCAAGACCATGCTGGAACGCTTCCTGTTCCCGCCTGATCTGCAGCAGATCACCATCGGTCGTCTGTCCGGCGGCGAACGGCGGAGACTCTATCTGCTGTCCATCCTCATGGCGGCACCCAACGTGCTGCTGCTTGACGAGCCGACGAACGATCTGGACATTACGACGCTTTCCATTCTGGAAGACTATCTGCAGGGCTTCCCCGGCCCCATCATCGCCGTCTCGCACGACCGCTTTTTCCTTGATAAGCTGGCGGATACCATCTTCGAGGTGCGCCCGGAGGGCCGCGTCGACGTGTTTACCGGCAACTGGTCCGACTGGGCGCGCAAGCGGACGCCGCCGGAGGAAAAGAAGCCTGAAAAGCAGGAAAAGCCCGCCCCGGAACGTCCGCGCGAGAAGAAACTGAAATTCTCCTACAACGAGCAGCGGGAATTTGACACCATCGACAGCGTGATCGCGGAGCTGGATGCGCAGCTGTCTGCGTGCCGGCAGGAGCAGGAGTCCTGCGGCAGCGACTATGTCCGCTTGCAGGCGCTCACGGCCGAGCAGGAGCGCCTGACGGCAGAGCTGGACGCGAAAACAGAGCGCTGGGTCTACCTGAACGACCTGAAGGAGCGCATTGACGCGCAATAGAAATATTGCACAAATTTTCCCTCAGGCCGTATACGGATCCGGGACAGAGTGCTATAATATAGACAGAAGGAAACGGAAAGCTTTGCGGTTCGGATGAAGAAGAGGAGGCTTCTCTATGAATCTGAAAACGATCAAGGTTCTGCTGTTCACGCTGCTCGCGCTGACGCTGGCCAGCTTTCTTATTGGCTGCGGCGTGTCCAAGCCGGTGTATTTTCTGTTTACGGCGCTGTTCGCCATCGGTTACGCAGCCGTCTGGCTGCTGTGCTGGCGCTGCCCCTTCTGCGGCGAACGCCTCGGCCGCAGCGACGGCGAGACCTGCCCGCACTGCGGCAAAAGCCTTCTCGCATCCCGCGGGCACCAGACCTGAGTGCGGGATATGATTGAACTGCTGCGATTCTTGTAGGGGCGGACGCCTCTGTCCGCCCGCAGAATGCAGCGTTTTCTCGGAAATCTTCGGCAAATCCGCAACATTTATCGGGCCGACAGAGTCGTCGGCCCCTACGCGGCGCGGTACGAATTCGCCGAAAGGTTTTCGAGTTTGCAGTTGCCTGCTGCAAACGCCTCATAATGAATCTGACAGACAAAACAGAACCGGCCTG
>ULPX01003443.1_pt1 | contig 10750 bp, 10 predicted proteins | sample 1953911 | NCBI WGS metagenome assembly ULPX01 (sample SAMEA4835640, study PRJEB28245) | human gut metagenome | biome: gut microbiome; material: fecal sample | place: Denmark | collected 2008 | reverse complement strand
AAAAATTTGCAAAGAAAAACTTCATTTAAAGAAATTTATAAATGAAGTTTTTTAAAATTATTTTTTAATAATTTCCAGAGCAAACTCCGCGAGTTTCAGCGTTTGTATCGCCCCAAATTTTACAGGCGTAATTTCTATCATCGATAAATGGATTTCTATTATGTTTGAATTTTGTATAAAGAACATCATTTCTTTGTATTTCCGTAGCATCGATATCATATTCTAAATTCCATTTAAGCAATGTGGATAATTTTCCCATCGATTTATTTGATGTTGAATCTGTATTTTTATCGACGAGGTTTAATCCGTTTTCTTGAGCTTTGACAGCACAATAGAAAATAATTCTTGCACAGATTCCACGATATTGATAAGCACCAAATTCTCCTGGATCATAATTTCCTGATTCGTTATAGAAAGCATTTCCTCTTCCTGAATTATCGCTGGTAAGAGTCGGTCTAACCATATGAGGATCTCTTTCAACATAATTTCCACCACGGGAATTAGGCCAGACATGTTCTCTATTCATCGAACCGCTGCTTGCTAAAGTTCCACGATAGAAAGCATATAGTTTTCCATCTTTTCCATCGGTATATGGAAATACTTCTGACATTAGTCCTTTATATGTGAAGTTGATTGTAGGATGAGAAGTGGAATCCAATAAATTATCTAATTGTAATAAAAGATCCTTTCCTCTTAATTCATCGCTTATTTGATTGTAATATGTGCCACTATAATTAGGTTCAACATAAACATATTCGTAGTTTGTATTGCCTTTTTGTTTGACGTTAACAGTAATATTTTTGGAAGTAGTCTTTTGATTATCTATTGTAATAACATAGGATAAAGTAACTTTGACATCTCCATTTTCTGGTCTTGTAACTTTTCCAGAATTGCTAACTACTAAAGTATTTGAAGAAGTCCATTCAATTTTAGAGTTATATAAACCTGAAGTAGGAAGAGATATATCTTTATAAACATTGGAATTATTTAAAGAAGAAATTGAATTAGCTTCAACGATGGCAACTTTCTTTTCAAAAGAAAGTTCATCAGCAACAATTTGATCAGCAGAAGTTAAAACAATCTGTGACGATTTATAATAATCGGCAAAGGCTCCGTTTATAGAAAAAGTATCTTTGGTATTTAAAGTGTTAAAAATTGATTCGATATCATTTTTTACTTGAGAATCAAGTCTTTTTCCAATGAATATAGTTAATGTTTTTCCATTTTTGGATATTTTAAGGCTGGAATCAGTACTACCAGAATTAATAGTTTTTGATTCTAAAACAACATTATCTATGGCAATTCTACCCATTCTATAAGAATCGATTTGGTCAAAATTTTCTACTTTGTTAATAGAGCGAAGAGCACAATTAGATTTCAATTTGGTCATTGAAGTTACTGTGCTTATCTGAATGATACCAGCGTTGGTAAATTCTACTATCTTGCCTTGAAGATTTACTTGATCTCCAATTTGCAATTCTTTATAGTCACTATTGTTATTCAAATAGACAAAGGCATATCCTGTTTGATCTTCTACATAGAAATCATTGCCTCTTTTTCCAGCTATAACAACATCACCATTAAAAGAGTTGCCAACAACTATGTCTTTTAATTTATCTTTGGTGTTTATAGGGGCAGATGATGTTGAGCTTGATGTTGGACTAGAACTTGTGGATGAAGAACTTGGATTTGTAGAACTTGTATTAGTTGATGAAGAAGAACTATCTTTACTTGTTGTAGATGAATTGGTAGTACTTGAACTAGTAGAAATGGTAGTATTTGATGAGTTAGATGAATTAGTAGTAGATGAATTATTTGTACCATTGCAAGCGCTCAGAAGTGAAAGAAGAATTAAAGTTGATAATAATGTTTTAAATTTTTTCATTTTTGTTTCCTTCACTTCTAGTATATATAAATAAAAATTCTTTTCAAGATAAATAAAAAGTAATGAATTATTTGTTTCTAACGTTTATAATTATTAAAGAGGTTGATTTTATGGAAGAGATTTTCGATCCTTTAAAAAAATATAATTTAGAAATTAAAGAAAAATATCGCCAAACTGCAGAAAAGATGTTTGATGATTTGGCTAAAGAAGCAAAAGTTGATATTGAAGCTAATAGAAAGACTGTTGCTGCTTATAATGATTGTTTATTACAAGCACAAAAGCAAAATGGTGTTGTATCTAGATTTAAAGTCTTACGTGGTTTTTTAATTTTCTTGATAATAGTTTTATTTGGCACAGCTATTGTTGGTGTTATTTTATGTACTAATCAAAATTTTAATCTTGTTATAGGACTTTCTATGGCAATCGGTGGTGTTGTTCTTGGAGTTTTATTTTTAGTTTTGATTTTAAAAGTAGTTAATAAAAAAATAAAAAATAACAAAGAAATATTGGAAGCAATTCAAGAAGAAGCAAATAAATATTTGGATGAAGCTTCCAGTCAAATGGGAAATTTAAACGCTTTGTTCGATTGGTCTGTTCCATCTAAAATTTGTGAAAAAGCAACACCTTTGATAAAGTTAGATCCAATTTTTGATAATGAAAAATATGGCTATCTTTATGAAAAATATGGGTTTGCTCATTCTGAAGAAAATAATAAATCCATTGTAGGAGTACAATCGGGTTCTGTTTTAGGAAATCCATTTTTGTTATATAGAACGTATAATCAAAAAATAGATATGAAATTATATACAGGATCTTTAGTTATTTCATATAGAACTACTGAAGTTGATGCTAGTGGTCATCGTCGAACTTATACTAAAACTCAAACTCTTACTGCCAGAATTGAAAAACCTGCACCATCTTATTATTACGATACTGAATTAGTTTATGGAAATGGTGCTGCTCCAAATCTTTCTTTTTCAAGAAAACCTTCAGGTGCAACAGGATTAAGTGATAATCAAGTTTCGAAAATGGTGAAGAAGGGTTCGAAGAAGCTCCAAAAGAAAATGCGCGATGACTTGATGGACAACGATGAAACAACTAATTTTACAGCAATGACTAATGATAAATTTGATGTTTTGTTCGGTGCTACAGATCGTACTAATGAAACTGAATTCCGTCTATTATTTACTCCACTCGCTCAAAATTCGATGATTAATCTTATTGAAAATGCTAAACCATATGGTGATGATTTCTATTTTGTAAAAGAAAATTGTTTAAATTACATTTCTTCTATCCATTCTCAAACTGAGGATTATTTCATTGAACCTTCTAAGTATTCTAGTTATTCTTATGATGAATCTAGAAATAAATTTATTGAATATAATTGCCACTTCTTGGAAGCTTTATATTTTGATTTAGCTCCGCTACTTTGCATCCCTTTATATCAACAATATAAACCTGTTGAATATATATATGATGATATATTCCATTCTAATTACAATGCTTTCGAAAGTGAAACTATTGCTAACACTATGGATGGAAATATATTTAAACCAGAAGATTCTATAACAGAACAAATTCTTAAAGCTCGCGAAACAAAAAGAGCTGGGAAAACGGATATTGTCAATATAGTATCTTATGCTTTTACTGGTATTAAACATGTTGAATATGTTCCAACACTTGGCGGGGATGGCAAGTTCCATGATGTCCCTGTTGAATGGATTGAATATAAACCAGTTGAAAAAGCGACTGAAATTGCTGTTAAAGATATCAAAGTTTCAAGGAAGACTTATTTTAGTGAATACACTTCAAATACTAAGGTGAAAGAGTTCCTTGAATCCCATAGTTCGAAGACAGTATTTAGAAATGGTGTTATTGGTATGGCTTTAATTGGTTCTTATATAGATAAAGATGATATTTTATTTGACAGTTTCTTTGAAAAAGGACATAATTAAAGTATATAAATAAAGGAGAGTTATATTATGGCTAATGAATTAGACGAATTATCAGGTCCAGTTAATACCAATGGACGTGATGTCAACGTTATCGAGAAGCAAATTCCGGTAAAAGTTGGTGTAGGCTCAACAATTTTTGAAGTCCTTTTATGGGTATTAGGAATTATTCCTGGATTGATTTTCTTAATTAAGAAGATAAAAGCACAAAACTATTTTCGTGGATTACAACAAAAAATACAATCGAACGCTTCCACAATTGATAATTTGATTGAACAACGCGTAGTTATTCTTTCCAATGCTGCTCAACTTTTAGATAAGGCAATTACTCTCGATAAAGAAACTCTTACACAAATTGCTGCTTATCGTGGTGGTGTTAATCCAAATGCTGATGGTGATAGAAATGAAGTATCTTCCAAACTTGATGGCATTTCTCGCCAAATTAATATTGCTATGGAAAATTATCCAGATTTAAAATCCCACGCTGAAATAGCTGATGTCATGCAACAAAATTCTTATTTACAGAAAGAAATTACTGCAGCAAGAGATCAATATAATGATACTGTCAATCAATGGAACCATGATATATTTATGTGGCCAGTTAAAATGATTGTCGCAGCTAAAGCAGGATATACATCAAGAATTCCTTTCACTACTTCTTTCGATATGAAAGAAAAGGCACGTGGAACTTTCTTTGATAACAAATAAAAATATTTTTAAATTATGAGACATCTAGGCTAAGTCATAGATGTTTTTTTGTAACTATGAAAAATTTTTCTTGCTTTTTCATTCTATTTTTTATATACTTCTTTAAGTCTATGAATCGAATAGAGGAGCGACTACAAAATAGTAATTTCTTTCTTAAAGACTTTGAAAGAAATGAAAGGTAAGAGTCGCCGAAACCTTCTTAGTACTATTAGTCGAATAGGAAAAGTTGAGTTGGGACGCATGAGAATATCTTGCGTACTCGGCGGATAGAAAGTATCCGATTGGCACTATTGATACGGGTCCTATTTCATTTAAAGGGTCGCGAATTAGTGTGATCCTTAGGCAAAAATGAAAGGTAGGACATTTTTTTATGTCAAAGAAAATTTTAAAAACTTTATTATGTGGAATAGCAGCACTTTCTGCTACAAGTTGTTCTTCTAATTCTTCTAACAATTTTATTTATCATTATGATGTAAATTTTTCATCTATTGATACTAAAAATGTTGAAGTAGAAAAATTGATTGTTGGAATGGAATGCAATTATTCTCCTTTTAATTGGACTGATCCTTCTTCTAATGATTACAATGTTTCTATTTCTAATGTTGGTGGAAGCTATGCTGATGGCTATGATGTTCAAATTGCTATGTTGCTTGGGAAAGCTTTGAACATGGAAGTTGAAATTGTTAAAGAAGATTGGGAATCTTTGGTTCCTGATGTTCAAACCGGAACTATAAATTTAGTTTTAGCAGGAATGACTGATACTGAAGAAAGAAGACAATCTATTGATTTTTCGGATGAATATTATCGTTCTGAATTAGTTTTAGTAACTTCTAAAGAATTTGCTGATCAAAATAATCGTGTTATTCCTTCTTCAGAATTGGCGACAATATTAAATGGGAAAAATATTGTTTCACAGGTTTCTACTGTAACTGATGATGTTATAGAAATTTTTAAAGAAGATTATGGTGCTAATCATTTATCCCCTCTTGCTACTTTTGCTGATTGCGCTATTGATGTAAAGAATAATTCTGCATTTGCTATGACAGCTGAATATCCAGTTGCACAAGCTATTGTTGGTTCAAATAAATCATTAGGCATTGTACGGATTTCACAAGATATTTTGGGTGAATATTTATCTGAACTTGGTGTTTCAATCGGTATAAAAAAAGGTAATGATAATCTAAAAAGTTGCATTAACCAAGCTTTGAGCAGTATAGATCAAGAATTAAGAAATCAAATGATGGTTGAATCTGTTAGTAGAAGTGGTGAATAATGGGCAACGATATATCTAGTTTATTATCACGTTATGGCCGATTCTATATTAATGGCACATTAGCAACTATTGTTCTTTCTTTAGTGGGAACATTTGGTGGTTTATTTTTAGGTATTTTTTTAGCTTTTGGTAAATCTTTGAATACTAAAGAATCCCCTTGGTATCATAAAATTTGGCGCTGTCCAATAAAATGGATTTGCAATATTTATTCTATTGTAATTCGGGGAACACCGATGATGGTTCAAGCAATGTTATTTAAATATGGTTGCCAGATGATGGGAATCAATTGGAATGAAGTTTTAAAAGGTGTAGATACCTGGAATGGTTGGTTTATAGCTGGTTTGATAGTTATAACTTTGAATACTACAGCTTATATGGGCGAAGTTTTACAAGCAGGACTAAATGGCATTGATAAAGGTCAAATTGAAGGTGCTAAATCTCTTGGTATGAATGAAATGCAAACATTATTTCATGTAACATTACCTCAAGCTATTAGAAATTCTATTCCGACAATTGGCAATGAATGGGTTGTCAATATTAAAGATTCTTCAGTATTAAATGTTATCGCTGTTTCTGAACTTTATTGGCAAGCTTCAAGTGCTGCTAGTAAAGGCTATCAATATTTAGCAACATATATTATCATTGCAGTTATTTATTTGGTGTTGGTATTGATTGCTACAGCAATTTTAAAATTTGTAGCATTTAAAATGGATGGACATAAAGTAAAGACTTCTTTAGAGAATATCTTATTTCATTTTAAAGCAAAAAAGGAAAATTAATTATGGCAATATTACAAGTAAATCATTTAGCTAAAACTTTTTCAAATAGTACAATTGTTTTAAAAGATATTTCTTTTTCTGTGGAAAAAGGAGAATGCTTAACAATTATAGGTTCTTCTGGAAGTGGAAAATCAACATTATTGCGCTGTTTGAATCTTTTGGAAAAGCCAGATAGCGGTGAAATTATTTTCGATGGAAAAAATATATTAGAAAATAAAACTAATCAAAACCATATACGTTCACGCCTTGTTATGGTTTTTCAATCTTTTAATTTGTTTAACAATATGGATGTACTAACAAATTGTGTTATGGTCAAACAAAAGTATTAAAGCGAAGTAAAAAAGAAGCTACAGAAATTGCTTTAAGAAACTTAGAAAAAGTTGGAATGTCAGATAGAGTTCATTTTAAAATTAGAGATATTTCTGGTGGTCAAAAGCAAAGAGTTGCTATTGCAAGAGCTTTAAGTATGAATCCAGATATAATATTATTTGATGAGCCAACTTCTGCTTTAGATCCAGAGATGGTTAATGAAGTTTTAAAAGTAATGAAGGAATTAGCTTCGCAACATATTACTATGATTGTTGTTACTCATGAGATGAAATTTGCTCGTGATGTATCTGATAAGGTTATTTTCATGGATAAAGGATTGATAGCTTGTGAAGGAACACCACAATATATTTTTGAAGAATGCGATAATGAAAGACTTAATCTCTTTTTAAATCGTGATTCACATTCTCCGGTTTTTATTCCTCCTTCTGAACCATCGTTATTAAGAAAGAAAATTGTTGGAGATTAATAAGTAGTAAAATCCTAGCCCAGAAAAACTAGCCCAATATTCATCACATTTTAAGCCGAGTGAAAAAGTTTCTTCGGCTTTTTTTGTATCATTTTTGTAAAGATAAAAATGGTACAAGCCAAAAAGAAACATTACCCTTGTCAAATTATCAGATTTAGAAATTTCTTCATAATCTGATAAAGGTTCATTTAAAAACAAGCGAACAGCATATTCATAACCAGCATGGTGGGTTACAAAAAAGTCATGGTAATTATTTAATGTTTCATTTATGCTCTCTTTAAGTTGTACGTTTGTCAATAATAGCCAGTATATGCAGGCAATATACATTTCTTTATTTTTTTCTGAAAGATTTAAAGAAATTAAAAAATATTCTTTGGCAAAATTATATTGTTTTAGATAAAAATATGCTAATCCGATACGGTAAGTAATATCTAATTTATCATCTGTTTTTTCGTATATTTTTTTAAATAAAAATAATGCTTTTTCTATTTTATTTGCAGTAAGATACCTTATAGCTAGGGCTCTTTCTAAACGATAGTTTTCTGGGAAAGTTTTAAGAGCTTTTTCAAGATAAAAAATAGAATCGTTATATCTTAGTTGACTATTTAAACACTGGATGAGATTTAAAATATTATCGATTGTCTCTCCTTCATCTTTTATTTTCTTTTTAGCTTTTTTTACTTCATCTGAATCTTGGATAACTGATTTTTTTTCAAATAATTCATTATATTGGTCAGATCTTATTTCAGCTAAATGAGTATGATGATGAGGTTTAATTTTTAACCAAATTTCTTTTTCTTTATTCATAGTCAATCCTTATCTATTATAGTTTGTTTAGCTTCAAAATAAATAGAAATGAAGTAAAAAGAAAGAGATAAAAAGGCAATGCATAAACAAGGAGCTATTAAATATCCATAAGCTTGATGAACTAATGCTCCTCTATTTCTTGCAAAATTTATCATGACACCCCATGTTGGATAATATAAATTACCAAAACCTAAAAAACTTAAAGTCGATTCCATCATGATACAAGTGGTTATTCCTAAAAGTAGTCTTGTCATAATTATGTCTTTTAAATTTGGCAAAATATGTATACATATATTATGAATTTTTGAAAAGCCATAATGTCTATTTACTTCGATAAATTGTTGTTTTTTTAAATTGATAAGCTTTGCTTTAATTGATCTTGCAGTGGAAACCCAAGTAAAACAGGAAATTAAAATTATCAAAGTTAAATTGTTGTTGTTAAGGAAACTTACGAAAACAATTAATATTAATAATTTAGGAAGCAAGACAAAAATATTGATAATTCCATTGAAAAAGGTTCCAATAATAGAATCAAATGATGCAAGTATTCCAATGATAACACCAATTATTAATGAACCTAAACTAGCAGTTAAAGAAATAAGAATTGTTTGTCTTGCCCCATAGATTAATTCAGCAAAAATATCATAACCGAGCGAATTTGTTCCAAGAATATGAGAAAAAGAAGGGGGAAGCCAAGGCTCAAAAGAATACTTTTGATTGTAACTTGTGAAAAATTGTGGGAATATTGCCATAGTTAAAAAAGTTAGCAATAGTATGATGCCAATAATTAAAAAAGGAAGACGTTTAATTTTCATTTTCTTTTTCCTTTCTTAATTTAGGATCAACTAATAGACATAAAATATCTGAAATCATTACACAAATTACCATAAAAAGTGTTGTTACAAAAAGTATTCCTTGAATTAATGGATAATCTAGAGTATTGATTCCATCATTTAATAGCCCACCTACTCCGTTTATGGAGAATATATTTTCTACAATTATAGAACCGACAAAACAATTTCCTATTGTAGTTCCGATCATAGCTATTACTGGTTGTGATATATTTTTTAAGATATAAGAAAATTTAATTTTTGAATTTGATAATCCACATTGCTTAGCATATAAGACACATTTATTGTCAACAAATTGTGCTGTTGTATTTCTTAGTAATAAATATTTTGATGGGAATGAACCAATAATTATGGTTAAAATCGGAAGGACAAGATGATATAATCTATCAAAGAAAAATTCGATTGAACCTGGTGAATAATTTCCACTTGATATACCATAATATGGAAAAATGTTTAAATTAAAGCAAAAGAGAATTATTAAAATTAAAGCGATGGCGAAAAGAGGAATAGTATTCAAAGTCAATAATAGAATTGTAGAAAAATTATCAAAAAAACCATTTTTCTTATACCCACTTTCTACGCCCCATAATATTCCTATTAGTATAGAGAAAAAAGCAGCTGGAAAAGTTATTTGTAAAGATACACCAATTTTTGAAAATATAAGAGAACTTATAGTAGCCTCTTTTTTATATGAATAGCCTAAAGTACCATTGAAAATATCAATTAGATAATACCTAAATTGAGATAATATATTTTCATCTAAATGAAGAGCATGGTAATAAAAAGCATATTTTTCGGCAGACATACCTTCTTCATTAAGTCCAGTTAAATATCCTATAGGATTTCCAGGCAATAATCTTGGTAGAAGAAAATTTAAAATCACAATCAAAAGGAAACTGATAAAGGCGATGATGATGTGTTTTATATATTTCTTCATTATTAAAATCCTTTATTATCTATTCTTTAATCATTTCTGTGAAATTTTTATAGTTATTCAAACCGAAAACGCTATCGATATGAACATTTTTTAAATTTTTCGAATAAGCATAAATAGTGTTATCCCAAAATAAAGCGATAGCAGGAAGTTCATTTGCATAAAAGTCTTGTAATTGTCCAGTGTAGATCATATATTCTTCTATTGTTTTGGAACTTTCCATAGAATTCATAATATTATCTAGTTCTTCATTATAGACTTCTCCACCACCTTGAACATTATTGTTTCCGTTAATATACATTCCACCGAGATTTTTCATTCCGTAGGCAGTAAATCCCATAATTGCAGCTTCCATAGTTATTTCATTGAAACCATCAGGACCTTCTGGAGCAAATTTATGGCTCGTTTTTTCGTTGAAAAGGGTAGAATCAACAGTGTCTAAATTTACTTTTATTCCAAATTTTTCTAATTGTGTTTTTACAAATTCGCCATAGCTTATGTGTGTTTCCTTTTTTGAATTAATTGTTAGATTTAAGCAAGCTTCAACGCCTTGCTTTTTATAAGTAGTGTCTTCTTTAATATATCCTGCTTTTTTCATATATTCGTCAGCGATACTATAATCAGTTACTAAATGTTCTGTTTCTTTATATCCCGTAAGAGAGCTTGGAGCAAAACTTTTATTAGGAGTAGAAGCAAATTCACTTCCAAAATATTTTTTAAAATCTTGATAATTTAAGGTATAGGAAATAGCGGCTCTTATATTTT
>ULPX01055498.1_pt1 | contig 10777 bp, 10 predicted proteins | sample 1953911 | NCBI WGS metagenome assembly ULPX01 (sample SAMEA4835640, study PRJEB28245) | human gut metagenome | biome: gut microbiome; material: fecal sample | place: Denmark | collected 2008 | reverse complement strand
CTTCATGAACAGCTTCATCGAGCGCGTGGAGATTTACCCAGAGCGCCAGAGCGACGGACGCATCATAAAGCGCATCGAATTCCGTTTTCCCGTGTATTTCAAGGGCTCGGAGATCAGCGGACTTTGTTGGGACGAAACGGATATGTCGGAGAATGTGATGGGGTTGGCTAAACTGTAAGAGTACACAAGGATAACGAGAATACAAATATGAGGGAAAAAGCAGTGAACAACGAAATGAAAGCCCACAGCAAATCATTAGCGGAAGCGGCGCAGAGGCCGGAAGATTTGCCGATCCCGGAAAAGAGTATCAGGCAGATTGGAAGCGAGCAGAAGAAACGATTGAACGGAAAGTAAAAGTGAAAAATCCTCTTGAAATGGCAGCATAAAAATAAGCAGAGAACGTCGAAAAACGATGGCTCTCTGCTTATTTTGTTATTCCAGCCCTTTCAGCCCCTCCACTGACATCACATGCAGCCCCAGCAGCTCCCTGTCGTTAAAAGAATACAGCTCGATGAGCTTGCCGATCTGCTGATTATAATAATACAGCTCGCAGGGCGTGTGGAGATTCACGTTCAGTTTCAGGAAAACGAAGTATTCGCCGGAAACGTCGAGGATGCGGATGTCAAACAATGTGTGCTCCAGCGTGGCAATCTGCGCGAAAATGTCGGGCAGGACGGCGGGCGCTTCGAGGGGAGTGCCGTTTCCATCCGTGACGGCGACGGAAACGAGGCGGTTGAGGACTTTGTTCTGCGCACGGTCGATGTAGGCGTCAAAGCATTCGCTGGGGACGTAGTAGACGGTGGCTTCGTCAGCGGTGAAAGGGTCGCAGGAATGGATGCGGCGTTTGCTGGCGAGCAGGTAGTTCACGGGTTCTTCGATGTCGGATGAATCATAATGGCGGGGCGTCTGCACCTGTACCTGCACGAGGGCTTCCGAAAGGTCGAAGTCGTCTTCGTGGAAGGAAAGAAGGTCGCTAACGGCTACAAAAATCAGCCCAAGAAAGAGCAGAAGGATAAGGAAAATAGAAATTCGGTGAGGATTGGACATATACACCTCCGATGAAACAGATTGGCGATATGCTCTATGATAGCATAGATGCTGGGAAAATGCAAATAAACCGAGGTCACTGCCGCCCCAACCGACAGTGACCTCATTCTTATCTACCCTTACTTCTTAAAATTCTCCCACCGCTGACGGAAATAGTGCGCTGCCATCTTGGGCTTGCGGTCGCGGGTGAAAAGCCCCTTGCGGTTGCCGCCGGCGCGCATCGGGCCTTGCTGCGTGCCGAAATCCGCGAAGTTCCACGGCGTTTCGCCGACGACGAAGGGACGCTCATCCAGGCAGGCGTTGATGGTCTTGTAGTAATCCACCTGGAATTCCTCGGTGAACATCTCCGTGCCGTGCATCCCCGCGATGGTGTCCGCACCGTACTCCGAGAGGATGGTGGGCTTGTTGACCGTCGCCCAGTAATCCATCTCCATGCGCATGGCGAAAGCGGCGGCTTCCAAATCGCCGGAAAGGTTGTACCAGCCGTAATAGCGGTTGATGCACACAACATCCATCGACGGAATGGTGATGTCGCGCGTGTAGTCGTTCTGGCAGCCGACGAGCGTCACCGGGCGGTTCTGCGGGTCAAGCTGATGCGCCAAGAGGTACAGCGGATGCCAATAGTCGTAGGCGGACTGCGGATGCGCATCCGTGTTCGGCTCGTTGCCCAAGCTCCACAGGACGATGCAGGGGTGATTCTTGTCGCGGGCAATCATGTCCGTCAGCACCTGCGCGTGATAATCGGCGGGCGCCCAGCGATAAGGGTCTTTGCCTCCTTCGCCGATGCCGACGGCGGGCGTTTCGGCAATCACGACGATACCCTCGCGGTCGCACAGGGACAGCATTTCCTCCGAATAGGGATAATGGCTGGTGCGGAAGGCGTTGGCGTGCAGCCAGTGGAAGAGGTTGATGTCCGTCACGTTCAGGCACTGGTCAAGCCCACGCCCGTGGAAGAAGGAATCCTCGTGCTTGCAAGGCCCATGGAAGTGGAAGGGCTTGCCGTTGATGAGAAAGCGGCAGCCATCCACCTTGATTTCGCGGATGCCGAACGGCTGGCTGTACTCATCCTGAGCGAAGCGGACACGCGCGGTGTAGAGGTACGGCACGCCGGGAGCAGGTTCCCAGAGATGCGGATTTGCCACATGCACTTCGCCGGACGCGCCCGTGCCGCTGGCGACGACCTGCCCGTCTGCATCCAGCACATCCAACGTCACGTCACCCTCGCCGTGGGTCGCGACGGTGTAGCGCACTGTGCCATCCATCGACGGAATAAGCGTCACATCGGCAATATAATCCGCCGGGGTGGTGTACAGGCGGACGGGGCGGTTCAGCCCGGCATAGTTAAAGAAGTCGAAATTCGGCAGGTTGATGCCCTGCGCATGCTGGTGCTGTTTGCCCGCCTCGACGGAGGGGATGCCGGGGTTATCCGAGCCGAAGAACGCCGTGCCGCCCTCGTTGCCGACAGGGAGGGTGTGGTGGCTGATGGTGTTGTCCACCTCGACTTCCAGCAGGGCAGTTTGACCGGGGTGGAGGATGTCGGTCACGTCCGCCTCGAAGGGCAGAAAGCCGCCGCGATGGGTGCAGAGCAGCTGACCATCAAGGAAAACGCGAGCGTTATGGGTGACGGCGTCGAAGCGGAGCATCAGGCGCTGACCTTTGAGCAGAGATGGCACGGTGATGCTGCGGCGATACCACGCCAGACCGACATGACGGCGGAATTCGGGGTCAGCGGACTGGTCGTTGTAGGACGCGGGAACAGCGATGGACTGCCACGGCGCGTCGGGCTTGAGACGGAAGTCCCATACGCCGGAGAAGTCGAGAATGGTGCGGGATGCGTTGGATTGCGGTGCGAGCATGGGGAAGCCTCCTTTTTTGCTTGGTATTATAGTGGAAGAAAAAAGACTGCTTGATTTTGATGGGACATGGGGAATCGCGCCTGCGGGCGCGACCAAAGGGCATGAAAACAAACGAAGTTTGCGATCGCCCTTTGGAAACCTTCGGCGCCGCCACTCTTTGAGTTTTGTGTTTCTTGGCTTGTGCCGAAAATATATACCGGAGCGTCCAATCCGAACCGTAGGTTCGTGGGCTAAACACGCGGACACTCTATGCCAGTGTCACCAACTGAATCGCGCGGAAGGGTCAAGGGAGAAACTCCCTTGTGGGGTCAAGGGGCAACGCCCCTTGGGTCTTCTTTACCGGAACCTTTCCCTCCCCAGCATTGCGCCGCAGCTTTCGCGGACGATGAGGGAGCATTCCAGCTTGTGGCTGATGGGGGTCGTGTCGCCGCCGTTTAGGGCATTGATGAGTTCCTCCATCGCGAAACTGCCGCGCTCGGTGGCGCGCAAATCCACCGTCGTCAGCGGCGGATCGAGGTACTGCGTGAAGAAGAGGTTGTCGCAGCCGGTCAGAGCAATGTCCTGCGGGACGCGGAAGCCGCTCTTCTTCAGATGACTGAGGACGCCCAAGGCGCAGACGTCGTTGATGGCGACGATGGCGGTTGGCAGGGGCTTGTCCGCCAGCTGCGCCAGCATCCGCGCAGCACCGATTTCGCCGGACTGCGTGGTGAAGCCAGTGGGGAAAACATACTGCTCCTCCGGCGGCACGCCAAGGCGCGTCATTTCCTGACGATACATCGTGATGCGTGCATCGGAAAAGCGAGTGTTCAGACGACCGCCGATGAACGCAATCCGCCGATGCCCCAGATTCGTCAGGTGTGTCATCACTTTCCGGACGCCCTCGAAGGAATCCGACGCGATGTTGATGGAGGACATGCCCTCGATTAGCGGCCCGATCGTCACAACGGGCATTGCGTGGTGCAGCCGTTTCAAGTTGTCCAGAATCACCTCCGCTGGGCCGTCTTCCACCAGACCGCCCGTCAGCGCGACACCGTCCGGACGATGCTCCAATAAGCGGCGAATCATCTGGTCGTTCGTGATGGTTCCCGGCGTGTGGCAGAAAACCTCCAGCGCGTAGCCGTGGCGGGTGGCTTCAAGTTCCGCGCCGCGCATCAGCATCGAGCAGTACGGGTTGTCGAAATCGCCGATGACCAGCGCGAGCGTGCCGGTGCGCTTCTCCTGCCCCTGTGGGTGCGAATGCGCGGTGGAGGGCTGATAATGCAGCGCTTCTATTGCTTCCTGCACCTTCTGGCGCGACTTGGCGGAGATGCTGCCGCCGGACATAGCGCGCGAGACAGTGGCAATGGAGACACCCGCGCGCTCCGCCACGTCGTAAATCGTAATCTTTCCGTTTTCCATTGGGAAAACCTCCTTCCTGCCCTACTGACAGGGAAATGCTGTAACCTTGCTATCATGGGCAGAAACCTTTCCTGTTCCGACATCATTATAACACAAAGAGTGAAAGAAAACAAGCCGCTTACAGAAAACAAGTGAAAATATTTTCAGAAATCATGATGTAAATGGAAAGAAAACAGCCTTTTCAAACATTTTTTCAAAAACCCCTTGACAAGTACGTTTCTGAAATGTATAATAAGGTCACAAAGAAACGTCAAAGGTACAAACTGCCGAGACGATGAATTGTAAGCAGAATTGTAAGCGAAAACGACGTTCTTTCAAAACCGGATCGGACGGGAATGAGCCCGTTCAGATAGAGATTCAAGAGGAGGAACCAAGGCATGAAAAAGTTGTTCTCTCTGGTACTGGCGGTCGCAATGGTGCTGAGCATGGCGTGCTTCGCATCGGCGGAAGAAAACACGACGCTGACCATCGTCGCGTGGGACGTTGGCACGACGCCGTACTATCAGGCGCAGAAGGAAGCCTTTGAAGCAACCCACCCCGGTGTGACCATCGAATACGTTGACGTGGCGTCTCAGGACTGGGACACCAAGGCTGGCACGATGCTTTCCGGCGGCGACACCAGCGACCTGTTCATGGTCAAGCAGAACATCAACATCATGAACTGGGCGCAGCAGGGCTTCGCGGAGCCGCTGACTGACTACATTGCCAAGGACAACTACGATCTGTCCGGCTTCGTGGGCATGGAACCCAACTACGCGCTGGACGGCACGCAGTACGCGCTGCCTTTCCGCTCTGACTTCTGGGTGCTGTTCTACAACAAGACCCTGTTTGACGCGGCGGGCGTGGCTTACCCCACCAACGACATGACGTGGGAGGAATACGCGGCGCTGGCGAAGGAAATGACCGGCAAGGGCAACTGCAAGTACGGCTGCCACTACCACACCTGGCTGTCCGCCATCGTCAACTTTGCGGTGGACGACGGCAAGTTCACGCTGCTGGGCGGCAAGTATGACGAAATGAAGTACTTCTACGACCTCGCGCTGTCCCTGGAAGACGCGGATGCCTGCCGCAAGTACACCGAGCTGACCGCGGCTGGCCTGCACTACTCCGGCGCGTTCCAGACCGGCGACACCGCCATGATGCCCATGGGCTACTGGTACGTCGCGACCCTCATCAACAACATCAAGAATGGTCTGTGCGACTTTGAATGGGGCATCACCGCGCTGCCGCACAAGGAAGATGTGCAGGCGGGTTCCTCCTTCGGCAACCTGACCGGCATCATGATCAACAAGAAGTCCGAACACAAGGATCTGGCTTGGGAATACGTCTCTTGGCTGTGCGGCCCGGAAGGCGCTAAGGTCACCGCTGGCTGCGGCAACCGTCCGGCATGGGTCTCTGAGGAAGTTGCGGAAGTGCTGGCGTCTGTGGATGGCTTCCCGCAGGACGAAAATTCCAAGAAAGCGCTGCTGCCCAGCATGGTTTCCATCGAAATCGGCGTGAGCGACAAGCTGGCGGAAATCCAGACCATCCTGAACGAAGAACATACCATGATTATGACGCGCGAAATCTCCGTCGATGAAGGCATCGAGGAAATGAACGAGCGCGTGGCGGAACTGTACGAGTAATCGGCATCCGCAAGCAAATCAAGCATCCATAAGCCAATGGGCGGGGAGGGCGACCAAAACTCGCTCTTCCCGCCTATTGTCGATTTTTCGGAAAATCAGGCTGAAAGGGGAGTCCAACTATGGCGGAGGTTGCTGCCAAGCAGCGCAAACACAAGATGAGTAGGCTGGAAAAGAAAAATACCCTCATTGCCTACTCGTTTCTCGCACCGAACTTTCTGGGGTTTGCTATCTTCACGCTCGTCCCGGTAGTTTGCGCAATCCTGCTGGCGTTCGTGGAGTGGAACGGTGGCGACATCAGCAATGCTCATGGCAGCAGTTCCGCAATGTGACCCTGCCGCAGATTAAGCCCACGACGTTCTTCTGCACCATCATGCTGGTCATTGGCAGCTTCAAGATTTACGACACGGTCGCCATCATGACCAATGGCGGCCCCGGACGCGCGACGAAGATGCTTGTCACCTACATCTACGATGTGGCGTTCAACAACATCAAGTACGGTCAGGCGAGCGCGATTGCCATGGTGCTGCTTGTCATCGTCCTGATTGTGACCATCATCCAGTTCGCAAACGAGAAGAAATTCGCCAACGACTAAGAAAGGAGGAAGAACACCATGAGTCAGACGGCTGTTGTTACCCATCAAAAGGCGATTCGCAAGGACAACCCGGTCATGAAGGTGATTGGGCGTGTGCTGCTGTATACGGTGCTGATTGCGATGGCGCTGTTTACGCTGATTCCGTTTGTGTGGATGCTTTCCTCCTCCTTGAAGCTGGATCAGGAAGTGTTCCAGTACCCCATCCGCTGGATTCCGGAAACGTTCCATTGGGAAAACTACCGAGTTATCTGGGAACGCGTGTCGCTGCTGACGTACTTCAAGAACACGGCGATTATCGCGCTGGCAGTGACGTTCCTGCAGACGCTGACGTCCTCTTTCGCGGCGTATGCGTTTGCAAAGCTGCGCTTTAAGGGGCGCGACCTGCTGTTCGTGGCGTATATCGCAACGATTGCTGTGCCGTGGCAGGCGTACATGCTGCCGCAGTTCATCATGATGCGCTCGATGGGGCTGTATGACACGCTGTTGGCGATGATTGTCCTTCAGGCGTTCAGTGCGTTCGGCGTGTTCCTGATGCGCCAATTCTATCAGGGTATTCCGACGGAACTGTGCGAAGCGGCGCGCATCGACGGGCTGAGCGAATACGGCATCTGGGCGAAAATCATGCTGCCGCTGTCTACTGCCGCGATTGCAACGCTGGTGATTTTCACCTTCGTCGGCACTTGGAACGACTACATGGGCCCGATGATTTACCTGACCCGCGACGAGAACAAGACGATTCAGGTCGGCTTGCGGCGCTTCATTCAGGAGTACACGAGCGACTATCACCTTATCATGGCGGCGTCGCTGGTGTCGCTGCTGCCGGTGTCGGTGGTGTTCCTCTGCTTGCAGAAATACTTCATCGAAGGCATTGCAACGAGCGGCCTGAAGGGGTAAAATAGGACGGAAAGCGGAAATTCCTGCAAAAACAAAAGGGCAGACGGGCGGAAATTCCCTGTCTGCCCTTTATCAAAAAGGATGGGAGAAAGAGTGGAAAAATACACGCAAGCCATGCGGCAGGCAGCCGACAAGTTCCGCTGGAGCGCAAAACTGGCGGCGGACGCGGGCATCATCCCGTATAAGAGCGAAAAAGGTGCTTGGGTTACATCCCCCTACGACGGCAACAGCTGGTGGACAGGCGGCTTTTGGCCGGGGCTGATGTGGCAGCTGCACTGCGCGACGGGCGACGAGCAGTTCCAGACCGAAGCGCGGCGCGTGGAGAAGCTCCTCACGGATGAATTCCGCACGTTCCGCTGCCTGAACCACGACGTTGGCTTCATGTACCTGCTGTCCTGCGGCGCGGATGCAAAGCTGACCGGCGATGAACAGGCGAAAACCGACACGCTTCACGCGGCAAGCCTTCTCATGGGGCGCTTCAACCCGGCGGGGTTCATCCGCGCGTGGAATCACCCTGACCAGTGCGGATTTGCCATCATCGACTGCATGATGAATCTTTCCCTGCTCTGGTGGGCAACCCGCGAGACGGGCGACCCGCGATTCGCGAAAGTCGCGCAGATTCACGCGCAGACGACGCTGCGGGAGTTCCTGCGCCCGGATGGATCGGTCAGCCACATTATCGAGTTCGACTCGGAGACAGGCAAGCGCGTCAAGGAATACGGCGGACAGGGATACTGCCTCGGCTCGCAGTGGAGCCGCGGGCAGGCGTGGGGGCTGTACGGCTTTACACTGGCGCACCTTAACGGCGGCAATGCGGAATATCTGGACGCGGCGGAGAAAATCGCAGCGAACTTTATCCGGCACATCCGCCCGGACGGATTGACCGACTGCGATTTCTGTCAGCCGAAGGATGAGGAGCGCATCGACAATATCGCGGGAGCGGTGGCGGCGTGCGGTCTGCTGGAACTGGCGAAAATCACGGGCAAAGCGGAATATCACGCGGCGGCGGTTCGATTGGTGGATGGTCTGCTTGAGCACTGCATCGACTGGACGCAGAACAGCTGCGGACTGTTGACAAAATGCACTGCGAGCTACCACGACGACGGCGCGGGGCGGCACACGAACATCACCTATGGCGACTACTTCCTTGTGGAGGCGCTGGCGAAGCTGACGGGCAGCGACCCAATGCTCTGGCGGTGAAAGGAACAGCATGATTACAATTCTGGTGAAAGCGGCAGACGGGACGATGATTGCCTCAGCACAGAGTGCAGATGATGCGCGATTGTGCATCGACCGGGTCTATGAAGACGGCGACACGGTGGAAATCCTTGCGGACGAAAAGCATCTGTGCGTGCAAATGGACGTGACACTGCTGCCGGGCGAAGTATATCTGCCGAATGGGCGGATGACGTGGCGCATCCCGGCAGGGGAGCATCGGCTGGCATATGCGCCCGGCGCGTTCGAGACGAAGCGGCATGTCATTACGGCGCGCCCAATGACGGCAGAGGAAATCAATGGGCGGCGCGATATTGCCTGCAATCCGGCGGATCTGCGCGGCGAAACGGACTTCTTCCCCCATATCACCGCGAATGTCGAAACGCGCAACGAGGCGTGCTTCTGCGCGCGCAACGCCATCAATGGGCTGCATTGCAACAATTATCACGGCGAGTGGCCGTTCGGCAGCTGGGGCATCGGCGCGCGGGAAGATGCGTGGTGCTGCATTGACTTCGGGCGCGAGGTGACGGTGGACGCAATGGCACTCATCCTCCGTGCGGATTTCCCACATGATGCCTACTGGGTCAGCGGACACGTCGTACTGTCCGACGGCGCGGAAGTCGCGTTCGACCTGCAAAAGACGAGCGAGAGGCAAATCATCCCGCTGGGAAAACACACGGTGCGCTGGATGCGGCTGGAGCGGATGCAGAAGAGCGACGACCCGTCGGCATTCCCTGCGCTGACCGAATGGGAAGTCTGCGGATGCGATAAGGAAGGCGAATAAGATGGAAGCAAGAGCGTATTGGCTGCAAACAATGCTGAAAATCGCTGATCCGGTGCTGAAAAACTTGGCGGCGGGGACGCTGAAGCAGAACATGCCGACGGTGTTCCATCCCGACAGGGCGGAGTATATGCACCTCGAAGCGCTCGGACGGACGGTCTGCGGCATTGCGCCGTGGCTGGAACTGGATGGCTTGACGGGCGAAGAAGCGGAGATTCAGGCGGAATACCGCGAGCTGACCCGCAAGGCGATTGCAAACGCGGTAAATCCGGAATCGCCGGACTTCGTGAACTTCACCGAAGGGTATGGGCAGGCGCTGGTGGACGCGGCGTTCCTGGCGCACGGCATCGTTCGCGCCCCAAAGCAGCTGTTCCACGCGCTGGATGAGCAGACGAAGCGGAATCTGGTGGGTGCCCTGCGCGCGACGCGGAAATTCACCCCGTTTGTGATGAACTGGCTCTTCTTCTCCGCAATGGTGGAGGCGGCGCTGCGTGTGATGGGCGAAAGCGACTACGACCTGACGCGCGTGGATTATGCTGTGAACATGTTTGAAAGCTGGTATCTGGGCGATGGCGTGTACGGCGACGGCCCGAAATTCCGCTGGGATTACTACAACAGCTTCGTCATTCAGCCGATGTATGTTGATGTGCTGCGGACGTTCGCGGATGTCGGGCGCGGCTATGACGAGCTGCTGAAACAGGTGGAGCACCGCGCGGGACGGTATGCGGCGGAACTGGAGAAGAACATCAACGCCGACGGCAGTTACCCGGTCATCGGGCGGTCGATTACCTACCGCTTCGGCGCGTTCCAGCTGCTGTCACAGGCGGCGCTGGAAGATTTTCTGCCGAATGAACTGCCGCCGGAGCAGGTTCGGACGGCACTGACGGCGTGCATCCGCAAGGTAACGGAGCATCCGGCGATGTTCGACGCGCAGGGGTGGCTTCAGCCGGGCGTGTATGGCTGTCAGCCGGACTTGGCGGAGGGGTACATCTGCGTCGGCAGCCTGTACCTATGCCTGACCGTGTTTCTGCCGCTGGGGCTTGCGCCGACGGCGGATTTCTGGTCGAAGCCGGAGATTCCGTGGACGGCGAAGCGGATTTGGAGCGGTGAAAACGTGATGCTTGATCACGCGGTGGATTGATGCGGACGTGCCGGGCGGGAGGGTGACTCCTGCCCGACACGAGTCGGACGAATAAACCAAAAGGAAATCACCTGAAAGGTTCGCAGATTTCCGAACGATGAGCGCTGAAAATTGTGATTATCGTTCGGAAAATGAAAAAGAAGCAAAAAAACCGCAAAAACCTTCAAAAAACCTCTTGACGGGAGGGCAAAAAAGTAGTATACTGACAAAGCTGGTTGCGCGAGCCGC
>ULPX01036404.1_pt1 | contig 10778 bp, 9 predicted proteins | sample 1953911 | NCBI WGS metagenome assembly ULPX01 (sample SAMEA4835640, study PRJEB28245) | human gut metagenome | biome: gut microbiome; material: fecal sample | place: Denmark | collected 2008 | reverse complement strand
GGAAATAGAATTTAACGGAGGAGAAGAAGATGGCAGAGAAAGTAAAAGTATTAGTTCCTGAAGAGGATGTTGCAAAGAGAATCAAAGAGCTTGGCGAACAGATCAGCAAAGATTATGCCGGAAAGCAGGTACATCTGATCTGTGTATTGAAGGGTGGCGTATTCTTCATGTGCGAACTGGCGAAGAGAATCACCGTTCCGGTATCAATGGACTTTATGAGTGTCAGCAGCTACGGTGACGGAACGAAGTCAAGCGGTGTTGTTAAGATCGCAAAAGACTTAGATGAGACACTGGAAGGAAAAAATGTACTGATCGTGGAGGATATTATTGACTCCGGAAGAACATTATATTATCTGATGGACATCTTATCTAAGAGAAATCCAAAGAGCATGAAGCTCTGTACGCTTCTGGATAAACCGGAAAGAAGAGTAAAAGATGTAAAAGTAGATTATGTCGGATTCAATATCCCGGACGAATTCGTTGTGGGATATGGACTGGATTACGCCCAGAGATACAGAAATCTTCCATTCATCGGAGTGGTAGAGGGCGTGGAATAAGGCGCGGCATAAGAAAGGAGCCTGAAAATTGAATAATAAGAAAGCGAGAGGGCTGAATGGTGTTGGATTCCTCGTGTTTGTCGTATTTTTGTTCGCAGCACTGTGGTTTACCAATCAGTTCGATCAACGAGAGAAAGAAATTTCCTGGAAGAAATTCCAACAGCTGGTTCAGAACGACAAGATCGAGTCTGTAGAAGTGAATCAGAACAAGAGCGTTCCGACGGGGCGCGTGGAGATTACGCTGAAGAGAGATGACAGTTCCGATAATGTCAGATATCTGTATGTCTCCGATGTAAATGAGATCCAGGATTACCTGAAAGAGCAGAATGTGGATTATACCATGCCGGATATTCCACAGGACAACTGGGCAGCAACTACATTTCTGCCGGTTATCCTTACACTGGTCGGAGTGTTCCTGATCTTTGGTCTGATGAACCGTCAGGGCGGCGGGGCCAATTCGAAAGCAATGAATTTCGGAAAGAGCCGTGCAAAACTGAGCACAGACCGTGACAAGAAAGTGACATTTGCCCAGGTGGCAGGTCTGGAAGAAGAAAAAGAGGAACTGGAGGAGATCGTTGATTTCCTGAAGTCTCCGAAGAAATATATCCAGGTGGGAGCAAGAATCCCGAAAGGTGTACTGTTAGTAGGCCCTCCGGGAACCGGTAAGACGCTGCTTGCCAAAGCAGTTGCCGGAGAAGCAGGAGTTCCGTTCTTTACGATCTCCGGTTCAGACTTTGTGGAAATGTTCGTTGGTGTCGGAGCTTCCCGTGTCAGAGACTTGTTCGAGGAAGCGAAGAAGAATGCACCGTGTATCATTTTCATCGATGAGATCGATGCAGTTGCAAGACGCCGTGGAACCGGAATGGGCGGCGGACACGATGAGCGTGAGCAGACACTGAACCAGTTGCTGGTAGAGATGGACGGATTCGGCGTCAATGAAGGCATCATTGTGATGGCGGCTACAAACCGTGTGGATATTCTTGACCCTGCAATCTTACGTCCGGGACGATTCGACCGTAAGGTTATGGTCGGAAGACCGGATATTAAGGGCCGTGAAGAGATCCTCAAGGTACATGCGAAGGGGAAACCGTTAAGCGAAGAGATCGATCTGCAGCAGATCGCGCAGACAACGGCAGGATTTACCGGAGCTGATCTTGAAAATCTCTTGAACGAAGCAGCAATTCTGGCTGCAAAGGATAACAGAGTATTCTTAAAACAGGAAGACATAAAAAAAGCATTTGTCAAAGTTGGAATCGGTGCGGAGAAGAAGAGCCGCGTTATTTCCGAAAAAGAGAAGAGAATCACAGCATTCCACGAAGCAGGGCATGCGATCTTGTTCCATGTGCTTCCAGATGTGGGACCTGTATACAGTGTTTCAATCATCCCGACGGGAAGTGCGGGCGGATATACGATGCCGCTTCCGGAAAAGGATGAGATGTTTAATACAAAAGGAAAGATGCTTCAGGATATTACGGTAGCACTTGGCGGACGTGTAGCCGAAGAAGAAGTATTTGATGATATTACAACCGGTGCATCTCAGGATATCAAGCAGGCAACGGGCCTGGCCAAATCCATGGTTACGAAGTTCGGTATGTCAGAGGCAGTCGGACTTATTAACTATGATGATGACAACAATGAGGTGTTCATCGGACGTGATCTGGCGCACACAGCAAGAGGCTACGGAGAGGGCGTGGCGACTGTGATCGACCAGGAAGTAAAGAGAATTATTGATGAATGTTATGACAGAGCAAGACATATCATTAGAAAATATGATGATGTTCTGCATGCATGCGCAGATCTTCTGTTGGAAAAAGAAAAGATTTCCAGGGAAGAATTTGAAGCGCTGTTCCCGGAAGATGTATCAGAAGACTAGAAGAAAGCGTGCTCCTTTCCGAGAGCAAAAAATGAGAGAGGTGTTAGTTATATGAATAAGACGGCTTTATTTTGTGATGGAACAGAAGGATATGTGTATCCCCCTGAACCGAAAGAAAGCGAACTGGTGACATTCCGGTTCCGTACGGCGAAGGATGATGTAGACAGAGTAGGGCTTGTGACATCGGCTGACACATATGTAATGGAAAAAGAATGCACACAGGGAGAGTTTGATTATTATACGTTCGAGACACGTCTGGGGGAAGAGCCGTTCAGATATTGTTTCGAAGTGCAGTCTGGGACAGAAAAATATTATTATGGACGATGTGGAATCTCTCGCGAGATCCTGGAGTACTATAATTTTGTTGTAGTACCCGGATTTTCCACACCGGACTGGGCAAAGGGAGCGGTTATGTATCAGATATTTACAGACCGCTTTTATAACGGAGATAAGTCAAATGATGTAGAGACGAATGAGTATTACTACATTGGGGATTATTCGCAGAGAGTAACGAACTGGGACAAATATCCGGCGAACATGGGTGTAAGAGAGTTCTACGGAGGAGACTTGCAGGGAGTCATGGATAAGCTTGATTATCTGCAGGATCTGGGCGTAGAAGTCGTATATTTTAATCCGTTATTTGTGTCACCGTCCAACCACAAATACGATATCCAGGATTATGATTATATCGATCCGCATTATGGAAAGATCGTAGATGACGGAGGCGAGGTGCTTCCGAATGGTGTGACGGACAACAGTCAGGCAACGAAGTATAAAAAACGCACGACAGGTCTTAAGAACCTGGAAGCAAGTAATGAGTTGTTCATTAAACTGGTGGAGGAATTACATCGCCGTGGAATGAAAGTGATTCTGGACGGCGTGTTCAACCACTGTGGTTCATTCAATAAATGGATGGACCGTGAGAGAATTTACGAAGGTGAAGAGGATTATGAACCGGGTGCTTATGTATCGGCAGACAGTCCGTACAGAAGCTACTTCCGTTTCTTCAAAGAAGGACCGGAGAACTGGCCGTATAATGGCAATTACGATGGCTGGTGGGGACATGATACTCTGCCGAAACTGAATTACGAAGATTCTGTAAAACTGGAAAATTATATCTTATATATCGGACGGAAATGGGTATCGCCGCCGTATAATGTAGATGGATGGCGTCTGGATGTGGCAGCAGACCTGGGACGCAGCAATGAATACAATCACGAGTTCTGGCAGAAATTCCGAAGAGCCGTGAAAGATGCAAATCCGAATGCACTGATCCTTGCCGAACATTACGGCGATCCGAGTGACTGGCTTAAGGGGGATGAGTGGGATACCGTTATGAACTATGATGCGTTCATGGAGCCGGTTACATGGTTCCTGACCGGAATGGAAAAGCATAGTGATGAGGCGAGAGAAGAGCTCCTTGGCAACATCGATAACTTTATCGGTTCGATGGCACATCACATGTCGAACATGCTGACTCCGTCACTTCAGGTGGCGATGAATGAGCTTTCCAACCATGATCATTCCAGATTCTTAACGAGAACGAATCACATGGTTGGCCGTGTGGAACATCTGGGACCGGAAGCTGCGAACGAGTATGTGAATAAAGCGGTTATGCGTGAAGCGGTTGTTATGCAGATGACCTGGGTCGGAGCTCCGACGGTATATTATGGTGATGAGGCTGGTGTCTGTGGATTTACAGATCCGGATAACAGAAGAACCTATCCGTGGGGACATGAAGATCAGGAACTGATCGCATTCCACAAAGAAGCGATCCGCATCCACAAAGAGCATCCGGCACTTAAGACCGGTTCGTTGAAGATCCTTGGCGGAGAGGAAAATATCCTGTCGTATGCGAGATTTAAAGGGCATGACCGGATCATTGTTGTGATCAATAACCGCAGCGAACGTGCGGAAGTAAAAGTTCCTGTATGGGAAGCAGAGATTCCGATAAAATGCCGCATGGAACGTCTGCTATATTCTTACAAAGATGGATATACAACAGAGTACGAAGAGTATCTGGTAGAAGACGGAGAAGTGGTTGCGAATATGGGACCACATTCGGCACTTGTACTGGGAATGAGAAATGAAGAGGATCATGACTGGCTGTATATTTTGTAGAATGGGTATGGACCGGCTAATAGTGAATTTTGTAAAGAAGATACAAACAGACTAATAGTGAAATAAAGAAAATAAAAAGATTACCGGAAAATGTAGTGCGTTTCCCGGTAATCTTTTTTTACGTTTTTATACAAACATAATAATGTAAGATCTGGTTTCGATAATGCAAAATTATATTATTTTGTAAGAACTTCTACACCATCTTCTTTAATAAGAACCATATATTCAATCTGAGCAGAAAGACCGTCGTCATCCGTATAAACGGTCCATCCGTTGTCTTCATCTACATAGAATTCCGGAGAACCCTGATTGATCATCGGCTCGATCGTGAACATCATACCAGGAACCAGAACCATCTCACTGCCCTTCGGAGTAACATAACTTACGAATGGCTCTTCGTGGAATTCCAGACCGATTCCATGGCCGCCGATCTCCTCTACGACAGAATATCCATTTTCCTGTGCATGTGAATTGATCGCGTAAGCAATGTCTCCAAGATGTCCCCAAGGTTTTGCTGCTTTAAGTCCAAGCTCTACGCATTCTTTTGTAACACGGACAATACGTTCGGCTTCCGGTGATACGTCACCGATCGTGAACATACGGGATGCATCAGAGAAATATCCGTTTAAAATCGTAGACACATCTACGTTGATGATATCTCCATCGATTAGAATCTCATTTTCACTTGGGATACCGTGGCAGATGACGTTGTTGATGGAAGTACATACGCTCTTCGGGAATCCCTCATAATTCAGAGGCGCCGGGATTCCTCCGTGCTCTGTTGTGAAATCATATACAAGTTTGTCAATTTCGGCAGTGCTCATTCCTGCATGGATATGAGCTGCTACATGGTCGAGAACTGCGGTGTTCAGTTCTGCACTTTTTTTGATCATTTCAATCTGTTCCGGTGTCTTCAGTAATGAACGGTCAGGAACGATCTGGCCTTTGGACGCAAGTGTCCACAATTTTATATCTAACTTATCCACAATACTACCTGCTTTCTACACAAATTTTCCACATGTATTATAGCACGTTTTGGAAAAAGAGACAGGGGAATTTTTGTCAATAGGATTGCTGCAAATGAAAAATCCTTTGTCCCTTATTGTCTCCACCATAAAAATAAGTTATAATTTTACTGGTATTGTATACAGAATGTGGATAAACTATTATGGTTCATAGTAATGATAAAGTTATACACAGGCAACATAGAAAGGAGCAGACATATGTTAAGAATAGGAATGCTTACAAGCGGCGGCGACTGTCAGGCACTGAATGCAGCGATGAGAGGCGTCGTAAAGGGGCTTTTTTCAAAACGAGATGATGTAGAGATTTATGGATTTCAAGATGGATATAAAGGTTTGATCTATTCGAACTTTAAGATGCTTACGTCAAAAGACTTTTCGGGGATTCTGACACTTGGTGGAACGATTTTGGGAACATCCAGACAACCGTTCAAGTTAATGAGAGTACCGGATAAGGACGGAATTGACAAAGTAGAGGCAATGAAACACACTTACCACAAGCTGAATCTGGACTGCCTGGTAATCCTTGGGGGAAATGGAACACACAAATCAGCCAATATGCTGAGAGAAGAAGGACTTAATGTGGTAACACTTCCGAAGACGATTGATAACGATCTCTGGGGAACGGACATGACATTCGGATTCCAGAGTGCGGTAGACATTGCAACAGATACAATTGACAGGATCCATACAACAGCAACGTCTCACAGCCGTGTATTTATCGTGGAAGTAATGGGGCACAAAGTAGGATGGGTAACACTTCATGCAGGAATTGCCGGCGGTGCCGATATTATTCTGCTTCCGGAGATGCCATATGACATCAATTCAGTAGTTGAAGCAATTGAAAAGCGCGGCAAAGCAGGAAAGAGATTCACAATTATTGCTGTTGCAGAAGGTGCAATTTCAAAAGAAGATGCAGCGCTTTCAAAGAAGGAATTAAAAGAGAAAAAAGCAAAGAAGAAATACCCTTCTGTTGCATATGAACTTGCTGAGAAGATTCAGGAAAAAACAGATAAAGAAGTAAGAATTACTGTGCCTGGACATACACAGCGAGGCGGCTCTCCGTGTGCATATGACCGTGTGCTTGCAACAAGACTTGGTGCAGAAGCTGCGAGAGCAATTCTGGAAGGTGATTTTGGATGTATGGTAGGAACAAAGAATCAGGAGATTATCCGTGTACCATTGTCAGAAGTTGCCGGAAAATTAAAATATGTAGATCCAAAGGCATCGATCATTAAAGAAGCAAAAACCATCGGTATCAGCTTCGGTGATGAATAAGATACACAGGTTAAGCAGGATCTGCATTTAGACAAGGAGTGTAAAGAATGTCATATACGGCATTATACCGTAAATTCCGTCCGGATGAATTCGAAGATGTAAAAGGACAGGATGCGATCGTCCGGACGCTTAAGAACCAGATCAATGCAGACCGTATCGGACATGCATATCTGTTCTGCGGGACAAGAGGAACCGGTAAGACGACGGTTGCAAAAATATTTGCGAAAGCAGTCAACTGCGAACATCCGGTAGACGGAAGTCCGTGCGGGGAGTGCGCAATGTGCAAGTCGATCGCAGCGGGTACATCGATGAACGTGATCGAGATCGATGCGGCATCGAATAATGGTGTGGATAATATCCGAGAGATCCGTGAAGAAGTCACATACCGTCCGACAGAAGGAAAATATAAAGTATATATCATCGACGAGGTGCATATGCTGTCGATCGGTGCGTTCAATGCATTGTTAAAAACATTGGAAGAACCGCCGGAATATGTTATATTTATTCTTGCGACAACGGAGGCACACAAGATCCCGATTACGATCTTAAGCCGTTGTCAGCGATATGATTTTAAGAGAATTTCCATTGAAACGATCGCAGCAAGACTGCGGGAACTGATTGATAAAGAAGGATGGGACGTAGAAGATAAGGCGGTTCGTTATATTGCGAAGATGGCGGACGGTTCCATGCGAGATTCATTAAGTCTTCTGGATCAGTGTGCCGCGTTCTATATGAATGAGACACTGACATATGATCATGTACTGGAAGTGCTGGGAGCGGTGGATACGGAAGTGTTCAGCCGGCTTTTAAGACAGCTGCTTGCGATGGATGTGCATCAGGTGATCGAAACGGTCGATGAGCTGGTGATGCAGGGAAGAGAACTGTCCCAGCTTGCGGCAGATTTCACATGGTATCTGCGAAATCTCCTTCTGGTGAAGAGTTCGGATAATATGGAAGATGTACTGGATGTGTCGTCTGAAAATCTTGCACTTTTAAAAGAAGAAGCACAGATGATCGACAGCGATACGCTGATCCGTTACATCCGAATTTTCTCAGATCTGACGAATCAGTTAAAATATGCGACCCAGAAGAGGGTACTTCTGGAAGTGACACTGATCAAATTGTGCCGTCCGGCGATGGATCAGAACAAAGATGCATTACTGGACCGCATCCGTGCGATCGAGAAGCAGCTCGAAGAGGGGGCGTGGGAAGCACCGGTCAGAGAACGCATCGTATATGCATCGGATGCAAAAGAGGCGGGAGAACCGAAGCCAAAGCCGGAACTTCCGCAGGCATTGAACGAAGATGTGAAAGCGGTGGCAAAAGATTTCCGGATGATCATCAATGAGGCTTCCCCGATGCTCAGAACCTATCTGAAAAAGGCAAGACTGAGTGCAGGAGAAGGCAACAGGCTTCTGATCGTACTGCCGGATGAACTGAGCGCAAGTGCGGTGGCAACACCGGAACATAAAGAAGAGATCCAGTCACTGATCGAGCAGAAGATTGGCAAAAAAGTAGAGATAGACGTCCGCCAGATGGAGGCGGGACGCAGATTCGAAGATAATTTTGTGGATCTGGAGAATCTGATTAATATGGAAATTACTGTAGAAGACGAATAGGAGGATATTATCATGGCAAAAAGAGGTGGATTCCCAGGCGGCGGAATGCCGGGAAATATGGCAAATCTGATGAAACAGGCACAGAAGATGCAGCGTCAGATGGAAGAACAGGCAAAGGAAATGGAGACAAAAGAATTCAGTGCAACTGCAGGCGGCGGTGCTGTTGAAGTTACTGTTTCCGGAAGCAAGAAGATCTTAAAAGTAAAACTGGATGAAGAAGTTGTAGATCCGGATGATGTAGAGATGCTGGAAGATCTGCTTGTGGCAGCAGTCAACGAAGCATTGGAGAAAGTAGACGCAGAGACAACTTCTGCAATGTCTAAGTTCACCGGCGGCATGGGCGGCGGAATGCCGGGATTATTCTAGGAGAAATTTAAGGAGAAGGTTCCGGGAGAATTATTCTTACAGGGAGTTAAAAACTATGGATTATTACAGTAATCAGATGAGCAAACTGATCGAGGAACTGTCATGTCTTCCGGGAATCGGAGCAAAATCTGCGGCAAGACTTGCATTTCATCTGATCCATATGCCGGTTGATGATGTAAAGAGACTGGCTTCTACAATGGTGGAAGCCAGAGAGAACATAAAATATTGCAAAGAATGTTATACACTGACGGATCAGGAACTGTGTCCGATCTGCAGCAATAGTAATCGTGACCACCAGACGATCATGGTAGTGGAGAATACGAGAGACCTTGCGGCATACGAAAAGACCGGAAAATATAACGGTGTATACCACGTGCTTCACGGAGCAATCTCTCCGATGCTTGGTATCGGTCCGGAAGATATCAAACTGAAGGAACTGATCGAACGTCTGCAGGGAGATGTGAAAGAAGTGATTATTGCCACGAACTCAAGCCTGGAAGGTGAGACGACAGCAATGTATATCAGTAAGCTGATCAAACCGACGGGAATTAAGGTGAGCAGGATTGCAAGTGGTGTTCCGGTTGGAGGAGATCTGGAGTATATCGATGAAGTGACACTTCTACGGGCACTTGAAGGAAGGACAGAGCTGTAGCCCTGTCCCCTTTTTTACTTATCATGCGTTTGAAAAAGCTGCCAGTTGCCAAAGCAATCGTAATGAGCTGTCAGGTTCAGCAGAGTTTTGACGGTCGGCATTGGAGGTGAGATAAATGAAGAAAAAGGTTACATCAACGGATATTGCACATGCTGCCGGGGTATCACAGTCCACAGTTTCCATGATCCTGAACAAAAAGTACGATGTATCATTTGCAAAAGATACTGTGGAAAGAGTGGAAAATGCGGCAAAAGAACTGGGATATGTCCCGCCGAAGCGGAAAACGAGAAAAGGAACAAAACGGGAGAAGCTTCTTGTTGTATTCTGCCCAAACCTGACGAATCCGTATTATGTTATGCTGCTTCAAGGGATTGAGGCACATGCGAAAGAAAAAGGTTTCGGCCTTTTTGTATGCAATACGCAGAGAGACCTTAGAATGGAAGAGCGCTATCTGAAAATGATGTGGCAGTTAAGACCGCTTGGAATTATCTATACCTGTAATCCGAGCCATTGCTTTATGGAACTTGTGGGAGAAATTGCAGAACAGATACCGGTTGCGATCGTCAATAACCAGAATGAAAAGATGAATGTAGATGCGGTGGAACTTGACAATTCCAAGCTTGGAAGAGTCATGGCGAAACATCTGCTGGAACTGGGACACAGGAAAGTTGCATATATAGCACCGCCGCTTACGGCAAGGCAGAAGCAGCGTTCGAAGCGGGTAGAGGGCTTCCTGAAAGAATATGAGAAAGTCGGACTGCGTGACCAGGTGATCATAAAAGCGGCAAAAGAAGAAATCGATCTGGATGTGGCGCATATTGATTCGGAGTACAAGATCGGGTATGAGCTGACGAAAGAATTGTTGAAGGAAACGACGGATGTGACAGCAATCGTCGGACTGAATGATATGATCGCATTTGGAATCATGGATGCACTTCATGAAGCAAAGATAAAGGTGCCGACCGATGTGTCCGTGATGGGGTGTGACAACACCTTGTTTGCAAGAATGCATAACATGAATCTGACGACCATCGAACATTTTGTGACTTTCAAAGGAAGAGATGCATGTGATATCATAATGAAGAAGATAGCCACACATCATTCGACGAATACAGGTGCGGTTCCAATCAGTACATATCATGTGGAGTATGAGCCGCAATTAATCGTCCGGGGGACGACAACGTATGCGAAAAATGCCCGAAAAAAGAAAAATTAATTCTTTTGCGAAAATTATTATTAATAAATTCGAGATTTTACAAAACAAAAATGCATGTTAAATTTAAATAATCC
>ULPX01051570.1_pt1 | contig 10797 bp, 13 predicted proteins | sample 1953911 | NCBI WGS metagenome assembly ULPX01 (sample SAMEA4835640, study PRJEB28245) | human gut metagenome | biome: gut microbiome; material: fecal sample | place: Denmark | collected 2008 | reverse complement strand
ACCTCTAGCATTTAATTTTCTAAAAACATGACCATCTTCTAATTTATTCTTAATCCATTCTTTTTTACAATCAACACCTTCTTGATGTTTTGGATCTCCTATTGCACAACAAATGTGTTCTTCTTCAATATTTTCTAAACTTAAATTAATATACTCATTCATATTATTCTACTCCTTCCAATGATTTCATTCCATTAAATATAATATCTAATGACAAGTCAAAACTTTCTTTAATTGAAATTGGATTGCCAAAAGCATTATTATTAACCAACAATACAAAACCTTCTAAAAATCCTCTTAAAGTTCTTATAATGTGTTCTATATTATTATCACTAATATTTAATGGTTGTAATACTCTAAACAATAAACTAAATAATTTTGTTGTAGCCTCGTTTTTTTCTTCACTCTCAAATTTGTTATACCAAAGCATTGCAGCAAATACACCTTTGTTGTTTGTAGCATAATCATAAAAGGCATAACACATATTTCGTAAAGCTTCATAACCTGCTATACCAACAGCTGATTCTGTGGCTTTTTCTCCTAATTCTTTCCACCCATAAATCATAAGTTTTTCTTTTATTTCATCAAGACTTGAAATATGATTATACAAAGATGGAGATTTAATATTTAGTTCTTCAGCAATCATTTTTAGAGATAAATTGTTTAATCCTACTTCATTTGATAGTCTTGCAGAAGTTGTAATAATAAGCTCATCAGTAATATTATTCTTTGACATCTCAACCTCCTTAACTAATTATATTCACATTATAGCTAATCGCATTAGTTTAGTCAATAAATAAAAGAGAAATTATTAAATAATCTCTCTTAAAAATCTTGTAAACATCTTGATAAATTGTAATTTATTGCTTCTTTCTTGTTAAGCAAATGCCAACTACTGAACCTATAAAAACTAATGGTGCTATTCTTACAAATAACCATACAAAACTATGAACTCCAACTCCTAATACTGCTAATTCTGGATCATTGTAATCCCATTCCATATACGTATTTCCTAATGTTGCTAGACTAATGAAAATAAATATTAAAATTATACATATAGATATAAATAGCCAATGCCAAATTTTTCTTTTAGTTTCTTTTTTCTGTGCTAGTTGTAAATTTATTATTTCTAACTTTTCAGCTATTTCTTTTAGAGAATCTTCCTTTTGCTCTGTAACATTTTCTCCAAGTAATGTGCTAACTGGTGTATCTAAAGCATCAGATAATGAAACTAATAATTCAGAATCAGGAACAGATAAACCTTGTTCCCATTTTGAAATTGTTTGTCTAACTACATTTAATTTTATAGCCAATTCCTCTTGTGAAAGTCCTTTTGATTTTCTAATAGTCTTAATATTATCTTTTAACATAATAGTTACCTCCTTTACAAAGGATTATATGCTAAACCTTTCGTTGCTACAAGCAACGCATATTAACATTTGCCATAAATAGCCTATTTGCAACGATAAATTACTATTTATTTTTATCAAACATGTTAACAATATTACTTATTTTACGAACAAGTTTAATATCTCTTTTTATGATTATCAAAAATTTTCTATTTCACATTCACAGCTCTAAAAATGCTATCATACTCATTTTGTAATCTTCCAATATCGCCATTCTTACTGCTATGGCTCATTATAAATTCTGATACTTGTCTAAAAATATACTTCTTATCATCATTTGTAAAATCTTGTTTATTTTCAACATTTACTCCTGCTTTTCTTAATAATTCAAGCTCTTTATTATTAAATAGTTCCATCTTTTACATCCTCTTTCTATTGTTTAATTGCTACTAATATTTCATTACTTTCAACTACTCTTTTAGCATTGTCATATTCAAATTTCTGTCCTTCTGTATAAATATGATAATTTTCTTCTTTTAATCTTTTTCTTAATTGTTGTAAAAACATTCCTAAATCTTGTTTTTCTATTCCATATTCTTTCGGATATTTTACATTTATTTCATAAAAGCTATATCTAATATAGTTTTGATTATTAATTTTCTTTTCAATTAATGTTGTTTCAATCACATTTTCAATCTGTCTTTGTGTCAATTTAATCCCTCTTTCCTAGGTTTAATCGTATTATATCATAAAAATATTTTTTTGGAACAAACTCACACTATAAATTTCACTAAAAAAACGACAAAAGCCAAAAAGGTCGCTTGTTTCAACCCTTTTGGCTCTTAACTTTTTTTATTTAATTTTTAGAATCCAGTTCTTGGCAACTTTTTAACTTCTAATTTCTTTGAATATGAAATTGTAGGCCATTCTGCTTTATCTTCTAATTCATGTTCTTTGTAATTTCCAGTTAATTTTGTGTAGTTTACCCACTTGTCTTCTGCTTTAACTGTTGGTAAAACTTTGCAGAATATGAATGGTTTTTCTACTGCTTCAAATCCTGGCATTACTGTTCCAAATTCTAGTTTGTAATCAGTAATATATTCATCTTCTTCAAGCTCTACTTTTGTAAAATCAATGTAATTATTCTTTTGTGTATTATATTTTCCATATTCAATATAGTCTTCTGATTTATTAGTTTTATATTTTACACTATATTCTAAATCTTCATTATAAGTACCAGTAAATAGTTTTGTAATTCTAATATAATCTGTTGGTAAATCATCTGACCATGTAAAATTATCTAATGCTACATTTGATGTATTCTTTAATGAATTAAAGCTGTATTTAATTTCATCATTTGGTTGTGCTTGTACTAAACCTGTTTTATCAATATCTAGTCCAACTTCAACACTCTTATTATCTATTGTTACAGGAATTTTTTTATTATGTTCTCTAATTTGAATTTTGTATTTTTCAGTATTTAATAAATAATAGTCTGAACCTGTATCTTTCTCTTTTACATAGTAATTTCCATATTCTAATAATTTACTTGTTGCTTTTCCATCTTTTGCAGTTGTAATTGTATCAACTAATTCATCTTTTTCTGTATATATTTCAAATACTGCATTTTCAAGTGGTGTTCCAGCAACTTCTTTTGTTAGCATATTGTCATCTTTACTAACTTTTGTAATTTCAATTTTGCCTTTGATTTTTTCATTTTCAAAAGTAATATCTGTTATTTGATCTTGTGTTAATGTAACTGTTTCTTTTTTATCATTTAATACATAGTTTTGTAATGTCTTTGTTTCTTGAATTGTGTACTTTTGGTCGATTGGTAATCTCTTTGTTGTTGCCTCTCCATTTTTGTCTGTTTTTAAAGTTTCAACTACATTTCCTTTTTCATCATATACTTTAAATTCAACATCTTTTAATTTTACTTCTTTGTTATCCATATCAACTTTAATTACTCTAATCTGTCCTTTTTTCTTTTCATTTGTGAATGTCATATTTGTAATTTCATCTTCTTTTAGTGTTACTTTTTGTGGTGTTTCATTTAATACATACCATTTACCTGTTTTTGTTTCTTGTACTTTGTATTCTTGGTCGATTGGTAATCTTTTACTTGTTGCTTCACCATTTTTGTCTGTCTTTAAAGTATCTACTACATTTCCTTTTTCATCATATACTTTAAATTCAACATCTGGAATTTTTACTTCTTTATTGTCTAAATCTACTTTGATTACTTTAATTTGACCTTTTTTCTTCTCGTTTGTAAATGTTATATTAGTAATTTCATTTTCTTTTAAAGTAACTGTTTGTGGTTTATCATTTAATTTATACCATTTTCCTGTTTTTGTTTCAGTTATTGTTAATTTTTCATAATCTCTTATTGGATAATCTTTAGTAGTAGCCTCTCCATTTTCATTTGTTTTAATTGTTTCTAAAACATTTCCGTTTTGGTCTTTAACTTGAAATTCTACATCTTTTAATTTTACTTCTTTATTATCTAAATCAACTTTAATAACTTTAACTTTTCCTTTTTTTAGTTCGTTTTCTATTGTAGTTTTAGTTTCGTTATTCCATTCGATTTTAATAGGTGTATCTTCTGCTAAATTGTACCATTTTCCAGTATTTTTCTCTATTACTTTATAATTTCCAGTACGAAGATTTTTAATATGTATTTCTCCATTTACATCTGTTGTATATGTTCCAATAACCTTATTAAATTCATCACTAAATAAGTCAAATTTGACATTTCCTAGTGCAATCTTATGATTATCTTTATCTACTTTGTAAATTGTCAAATCTCCCTCTTTATGTTTGTTTGCAATAGTCTTATCTGTTATTTGATTATAATAAGTTGGAATGTTAATTGTTTCTTGCTCTAGTACATAATCATCATTGCTTTTAATTTCTTTTATCACATAATTTCCTTGATATAAGTTATTAAAAGTAACTATTCCATCTGCTCCAGTTGTTGCTGTTCCAATTTCAGTTCCATCTTCTTTTGTAATTTTGAATGTTGTATTTGGAATTGGATTATTTGTATCAGCATCAATTTTCTTGATTTTAATACCTGCAGTATTTCCTTTTAAACATAAATTAGTTGTGCTACTTGTTAATGCAAGTGGATCTCCTGTTATTGTATAATCTTGTAAAGATTCATCAAAACTTGAAGCATAGAATACTGCATAAGATTTAGATGTTACGCTTATTCTTATTTTTCCGTCAATATCTCCAGTTTCAACATTATTCTTTGGTATTTTTACTTGAAATGTCTCCCCTGCACCAAATGTGTTTTTACCATTTCCATTTGTATCTGTAACTATTGTTCCATTTGGGAATCCAGTTATTGCAACATCATAACTTGATATTTCAATATTTGCATTTACTGTATAATTTTGAACATAGTAATTTCCAGCTACAAACATACCTCCAGATTTTTCTGCATTTGCTACTGGTGTTCTATATGTTGCACTTCCATTATTTCCAATATCAACTAATCTATGAATACAATCAACAATTTCTTGTCCTATATCATCAGTTGCATAGAAATCATCTACATTAGATTGACCTAATACGCAATATACAGCCATTTTTGTAGCCTGATAAGCATATCTATAATCTCTAACTCCCATTTCTTCTACTGACTTATAAGGATAGCCATTTGTAACTACTCTCCATACCTTGTTGTAAGTTTCTCTGTCTGCCAATAGTTCTGTAATTGTAACACTATATTCTCTTACATCATCTACACCTAGTCTATCTTTGTGCATACAAAATGCTGGATAAAAAGTACCATTATCGTAATATCCTACTGTTTGTGTTATTATATAGCCCTTACTTGGCACTCCATAACTTTTTAAATGATATGGAATTGTACCTAAATTAACAATATCAAGGGTTGTTCCTATATCATTGTTATTTACTGCTAAACTTTTTACCATTGGAAATATTGGTAATAAGTTTGATAGCATTGTTAATACTAATAGCACTATTGCTATTATCTTTTTTCTAAATTTTTTTAACATAAATAAATACCTCCTCTTAAATTTGACAAACAAAAAAAGAAACCAGCAGGGGAAAAACTGATTTCTTTCTTTATTTAAAATTTATCACACTAAAATAATACTACCTTCAAAACTCAATGTCAATGAACGTTTTTTGAAACAATTTTGAAATTTTATTTAACTTTTATATATGATCTTGTTTGAAATAGGCTTTCTGTTCCGTCATTTGAAATGTGATATTCTTTTACTGCATAATAACAAATTGTAAAACCATCAGAGTCATAAACTGCATTTTCTACATTTGTTTTATTTGCTGTAAAACTTCTTAATCCACTTCTTGCTAAAGAGCTATCTTGAACTATCTTAACATTAGTATATCCAAACTCTGAAATACAAGTATCTATTAAAGATTTTAATTTACTCATTTCGGCATCATCTCTAATAAATCCTTTATAAGAGCCATTTATACTTTCTTCATAATAATCATATTTAGATAAATCTATTTTCTTTGTTTCTACTTTTGGTTCTTCTACTGGTTTCGGTGGCTCTGGCTCTACAACTTGTTGTGGTTGTGGAGCTGGTTCTTCTTTTTGAGTTGGAACAGTAGGTGTAGTTTCTATATTTTTTGCTACTGTTCCACTTGTTTCTTTTGTAACTTTACTTGTAGTTTTTTCATTTGTATTTTCTATTTTTTTATCTTCTGTTTCTTGCTTATTTTCTTCTTTAGTTTCTTGTTTTATATCTTCTTTTTCTTCTGTATCTTTTGTTTTCTCATCTTCTGTTTGTGCTTCAACATTTGTTGAAACAATATTTATATCATTTTGACCTATTATGCTTTCTTGACTGGTAGATGTACTTTCTAACTTACTTTCGTTAATTTTTGTGTTACTATTTTTTATAATTAGAATTGTAACACATATAATTACTACTCCTAGTATAATACTAAATATTAATAAGATTTTCTTTTTCATAAGATCATCCCCCTCTACCTAAATTATACCGTGTTATTTTAAATACGTCCACCCTTTTTGGAGATTCTATCCAGCTCACCATACGGCTTTGCTGTTTTGCTATAAAACTTCTTCATCTTCTTGTTCTTCTATAACTTCTTCTTTTTTAGCTTTTGATTTTACTGATTTAGAAGTTTTTTTTTGAGATTCTTCTTGCATATCTTCGCGTTCTTTTAGTTTTTCATAATATGTATCTAACACAGAATTTGAAATTTGCTCTCTTAATTCTTTATTTGTTGGATAACAAGCATCTTTATATTTCTTTTCTTGTGTTTCTTTATCATAATATGAACGTTGTGGTAATTGAACATAAATATTGTCTTCTTTACTTCTTTTAACCGTAACTCCCTCAATATTGAAAACATCATCAATACAAATTGTACCAATAGCTTTTGTAATATTGTTTGGATCATTGGTTAAATTCAAATTCTTAACACTAATATTCATATTGTTTGGTCCTCCTTCCTCAAAAATTAAATCTATATAAATAATTTACATAGCTTCCTCATTATCTTCTGCCACATCTTCCATTGCATTTATACAACCGACTGCTAAACAAGTTAAATAATCTTTTATTTCTTCTTTGTTTTCGTCCATTTCTTCAAGCATTTTCTTTATTTCTTGCTGTTCTTGTGGCTCTATAATTTTTAAAAATCCTACTATTTGCTCTATTGTGAAATAATAAGTATTAAAATCTTTTTCTATTTTTAATACTTCCAATTTATCAATTTTATTCTTGCTTATAAATTTCTCTATCCATTCATTAAACTTCATATTCTGCCTCCATAATCTAAACTTCAATACCTACAACACATTGTCTTAAATTCTTTTGATTTTCGACACATGTTATAAGTGTAATTCTGTTATCTTCTGTTTGATTTAAAACACTTAAATCAGTTTCTTCAATTTGTTTTACTTCTTTTACTGCATATTCTTTAGTTTCATATTTTGTAATGTATGTTATAATATCGCCTTCTACCAAGTTCTTAATTTCTCCAAAATATGCAGCATTACTTCCTCTATTATGAGAGCATAAGCATACATTGCCATCTAAAAAACTTGTATTTTCAAAGTGTCCTACATATTTACCTATTGTTTTTAAATCTGTACCTTCTGCTATTGGTGCTTTATCTAACCCTATCTTCTCTATTGAAATATAGCCAATAACATTTTCATCACTTTCATCTAGTGCTAAAACTTGTACTGTTTGTTCTTCTATTGTTTTTTCTTCTGTAACAATATTGTTGTTGTCATTTTCTTTATATTTTTGTCCTCCATATATAATTAGTATTGAACCAACTGATAATAATATAAAAACCATTGCAACAACTAAACCATAAACTCTACTTTTTTTCATAACTCCTCCTCAATTTTGAAAATAAAAAATAAGCGACAGCTTGTATTTCTACTTGCCATCGCCTATTCATAATAGCTCATACTGAAATATTATCATCTATTTTCTAATACGTCAATGAATGAATTTTGAAACAATTTTGAAACTCTATAATTTTATTTCATAATAATTATTCCATAAAACAATATCTTTCTTTTTGTTTCCTTGAACTATGCTTATTGTTCTACCTTTGAATTTCTTAAATGTAAGTGGATTAATTTTTATAGCATAAATATTTTCATCACTTCTGTAACAATTTGAAATATCTATTGAAACTTTTTTATCACTTATTTTTTCAGTTTTAATTAGTTTGAATCCATTATTATTTTTAGCATAAATAAATGTATTTTTTCCTTTAATTAAGTACATAAACATTGCAGTTAGTCCAATACCTGAAACAAGCATAAAGCCATCTACTTTTTTATTTTCCTTTTCTTCTACTTTTGGTTCTTCTACTGGTTCTTGAACTTTCTTTTCATAATTAATTTTATAATCATATACCGTATCTATTTTTTCAGCTTTTCCTGTATATGTTACTGTTACTTTGTATGTATCTGGATTTGCTAAAGTTTTAACTGTTTGATATATTTTTCTTCCTTTGTAAGTTGTAGGTACATTTTCGTTATCTATCGCTTGTGTATTCTCAGGCTCCCATTCAACATTTATTAAATAATATCTAACATTATTTATATCAATTTCTTTTTCAATGTTATTTAAGTCATTATCTGTAAAATTCTCAAAACTTAAAACTTGCTCATCAATTTTTTCATAATAACCATTTTTTATAGTTTGAACATCAATATTTGATATGCTTAATACTCCTTTGTATGTTCCATCATTAAATTCTTTTGTTTCTCCAAATTGATTTCTAATATAATCTTCATTTGATTTATTAAGAGTTTTGGTTTCAACAATTTCTTTATTCATATAATTTTGATCTGAAACTTTTTTATCAACACTCTTTATTTTTAATGTATCTGTTTCAGTCTTATAAATATCTTCTAAAAACTTACTTTCTTCACTTTGCGAAATTACATATTCTGTTTTGTTCTTTTCTTCATTTGCAAAACTCTTATTTACAATTCCATTTGATAAAGTTAATATTACTGCTGGAATTATAATCATATTAACTAATACTCTACCTAACATAATTAATATTCCTCCTCATCTTCTTCATTTTCTTCTTCGACATCTTTCAACAAATAATCTGGTACTTTCATACTTGTTTGTTTTAATGCCTCTATTAAAGTACAATCTTTAGATAGGTATAAATCTCTTTCTATTCCCATTCCTAAAGGTCCTTTAATTGCTTGTAATTCTGATAGCATTACATAACCAAATTCAGCTAGTTCATCATCTCCAAGATGACAATAGCCAAACATTTCATAATCGCCATCTTCTTGCTTTTCTGCCTCTGTAATAAACCATGTTCCGACTCCCATCGGATTAAAGAATTTAGCAATTACTTTTGCTTGACCTAACAAGCCATCTTGACTTCCTAATGGATATTTTTCAAATTCTTTTTCTAATTCTTTTGTCATTAATTTCATAATTAGTATTCCTCCTCGTCTTCTTCCTCTGATTCGTTATACTCTAATTCTTCGTCCATTCTAACAACAATAAATTTCATAATATTGTCATCTATTCTATATTGTCTTTCTAATTCAGTTATATCTTCTGGCTTTGAATAAAATTTTAAGACTGCATAATATCCAGTATCGTGTTTTTTTATCTCATAGGCTAATTTCTTTTCTCCTAATTCCTCGATTTCTGGCTCTTTACCTGAAAATCCTTGTGTCATCTCTTTGTATTTTGATATTGTTTCCTTTATTTCATTTTCCTTTAATTTAGGATCTATAATAACTACACTTTCATATTTTTTCATAATTTTGTTCTCCTTTTCTTTATTAAATTTCTTCTTCTTCATCTTCTTCATTTATTTGTTCTTCTTGTTTTTCTTCAACCTTTAAACTACTTAATGCTTTGGAATCAATTTCTAAAACATTCTTACCATACTTTATGCTCTTAAGCTCTGTTCCAAGGCTTTTACAATATTCTACTGGTGTTCCTTCAATAACTTTATTTGTATATCTGTCGGCTATATAAATATCTCCATTATCTCGAATATGCAGTATGCTATATAAACGAGCTTCAGCTTTAATTTTTGTTCCATTTTGTAATTCAAAAGTAACTGACTTCTTTTCTTCTAGAAATTGATTGATTTTAGCAATTTCGTTGTAAATTGGTGGTGTTAAACCTTTAATATATTGTTCATAAGCAAGTATTAGTTTTAATTTTTCATCGCTATATACTTTCTTTAGGATTTCCTCATCTGAAATATTAAACTCTTGTTTTTCTAGGTTATATTCAAATGTAGTGCCTCCATACCTATCTGTATAAAGTCCTAATATTCCGTCATCTACTTGTTTTACAGCAATATAATATTTTTTAACTGCCTCATTATCATTTCTAATATTTTCTCCAAAATCTATTGCATTTTTTAAAAATTCAAATGATTTGGTAGTCTGATTAGAATATTCCCTTACAGAAAATTCAGTTATATAATCAGTATTGTTAATATTTTCGTCTATATATTTTTGTAATTCTTTCTCAACAATGTTTCTGATTTTTTCTCTTATAACTTCTGTAATATTGATTATTTTCAAGCCATTTTCTTCTGCTTTTCTAAAAATTTCACTTTTAAATTCTCTTGTAAATTCATAAGTATCTAAACCATATACTTTGTCTGGCTCTGATTTTAGAATCATTAATTTAGGTCTTATTTCTGCTTCATACGAGCTTAACCTAATATCATCATCACAAATGAATATTGCTTTTCCATAATCTAGTTTTGTTTTAAAATTTTCTAACATGTTTTTCTCCTTTCTTGAGCACGAAAAAAAAGCCAGTTGTTAAAACTGACTTTTGCTCACAATTTTTTATAATAAGATTTTATATTGCTTTTTTGTATGTGTCAATGAATGAATTTTGAAACAATTTTGAAATTATTACTTATTTTAAATTTGTTCTGAATA
>ULPX01024520.1_pt1 | contig 10845 bp, 8 predicted proteins | sample 1953911 | NCBI WGS metagenome assembly ULPX01 (sample SAMEA4835640, study PRJEB28245) | human gut metagenome | biome: gut microbiome; material: fecal sample | place: Denmark | collected 2008 | reverse complement strand
GATCGTTGCCGAGCGGAGCATCTCGGGCGAGATGTAGAGCAGCGCGGCTGTTCCATCTTGCACCTTTTCGATGGCAAGAGCCCGCGTGATGGGATCCAGCATGCCGTTGATGGTGACGGCCTCGGTGATGCCTCGTTCGGCGAGGTTATCCACCTGGTCCTTCATCAGCGACTGCAGGGGTGAGATCACCACCGTGAGCCCGTGGACCGAGAGTCCTGCCATAAGAGCCGGCAGCTGGAAGGTGAGTGACTTTCCGCCACCGGTCGGGAAGATCGCCAGCAGCGAACGTCCTTCGACGGCCGCCTGTGCCGCCCGCTCCTGGAGGGGTTCACCTTCGTAGGTGCGGAAGGCATCGTAACCGAACAGCGACTTGAGGCTGCGGTGGACGTCGAGTTGGGCGTTGCAGTAGGCACAGCCTGTAAGGCAGGGGGTATGGCGCAGCTTCTTGATGACGAACTCCACGCTCGGGTAGTTGCGCAATACCCATCCCGGCGTGATGGAGCGGTGATCGGTTGTGTCGATCAACGCCAATGCATAGGCCAGTTCGCAGGGGTAGTGTTCGATCAATGGTTCGAGTTCGACATTTTGGCAGATGCGACCTCGGTAGACGGAGGCGATTTGTTCGCTGAGGTTGCAATCCTTCGGGCCGGCTCCCATCAAATCGAGAAATCCGTCGAACTCCGGCTGCCCCCTCAGCAGCGCGGCAAAAAGTCTCTGTTTCTGTTCGGGCCATGCATCCCAACGGGCCATCTCGTCCAGAAGCAGATCACGGGCCTTCTCACAGTCGTTGACCGGATTGTTCATCTGGTCGCTGACCAATTTATCATCCTTTACAAGCCGATGATAGGGACGTTCGGGAAAGAGCAGGGGCGAGAGGTAAAGCGTGTCGACCAGCCGCCAGGGAATTTGTCGATCCTCGAAGAGGTATTTGGCATCGTGGTGTATGATGTTGTGCCCGCAGAGATACTCCACACGCTCGAGGAAGGGTAGCAGTTCCTCTTTTGAGGCTTTATGGAAGATAGCCCCATCGTAGCGGAGCGCCCCGATGTCGTGGATCCGGTGGTCTGTCAGTCCAATCTCAACATCCACAACCGCATAACGCAGCGGACCATACCGAAGCGAAGAGCGACTGCTTGCTCGGGTCGTATTTGACGACTCGACGACTCCGGTTTCTGCTGATTGGTTCGATATGGGGCTCTCCTGCATGGTGAGGTTTTTGGGCTCAGTCTGGTGATGTTTTTGCTTTAAGTGAATACGGACCAGAGTATCTGACTATTACTTTATACAAATTTAGCATTTTTTCTTAATTTTATCTGTTGACTTACGGCAATCTATTCTTTGAGCAGTTTTTGGGTGAGGGGTCTACTGATTGATCCGGTGGGTGAAATAGATTTGTAGATTGAAACTATTTTTGTTTAAGACTCTTGTGTACCCTGATGTGAGAATTTTCACGTTTATATTCACGAGTGCTATTTATAATCATTTTCAATATTCTACTGCTTGGGAGATAGGAATCTCAAAGATTGACTTATCTTTCATAATGACGATTTAAATTTTATACTTGCACTCCAAACAGAGGGAAAAATAGACAGAAATAGCCTTTTCTGATCATAATGTACTCCGTCCACGAAAATTGGGTCTGTTTGTGTTTTTTGCATCGGAAGAAGCTGTAAAATTGAAGATAGATTCGTGGAAATTTCATTAGGGTAATTTCTGTTTATCAAGCATTTATTATAGGAAATGATGAATAAGTTATATATACAATTTATACAATCATGTTGAAAACATTTTGTATTTTTGTAGTACATGATGATAAATTAGGAGGTATATGAAATATTTATAAGGAAGGCTTTAACAGCAAGACAAGAAATACAGCCATTATCTGAAAAAATATAGCGAGAGCTCCCAGCCGTTGTTTCACTGTGGATTTCAACTACAACAACAATTATATGGAAGGCGACATATTGACATATGGTTAGATGGAAATTTTGTTACTCTTTGGAATAGTGATTGGAGGGGCTGATGTGAGAAATGTTTTGGGGTTGGCAGTAAGCAATATTGGACTGCGTATGATGATAGAGGAAGCGAGAGGGGGGGGGTACCATTGACGGAGAACTTTATTCGGAAATTACATCAGGCGTTGTTGCGTGAGTATTACATGTTATATTGGTTTTCCCTAGTAGTGTACAGACGAAGTTGTGTAATACACGTAGAACAATATAAAACAAGGTCTAATAATGTCATTACACGCTATGGTGACCGAATCTGAATATGCGTCACCGGAAGAAACTCTTAGCTTGATGGTAGACTTGGTGACTTGGTATAATCAGGCAGAAAAAGAGAGGAAAACTCGCTCCTGTGGAGTTGGCTGCATTGTTCCATTTCCGATATCTACCTATCAACCCTTTTGAAGATGGAACAGGTCGTATTGTCAGACTGATGGTGAACTTTATACTAAATACTAACTCGTCATATTTATCCAATGGTGATAGTTCGTAGTCGTAAGAAGAGTGAATACTTGGAGACTCTTCATCAAGCTAATCTTGAAGTGGGCCTTGTTCCTAGAGATGGTGCTTATGTCGAAATTACGGATATCTGGCCGTTTTTGAAGTATTTTAATGATTCTATTATCAATATGTTGTTTGTAAGTGATGAAATAAAAATGTATGGTATATAATGGGAACGAATCACATTTTGAATGCTTAATTACGCGAAAATACTTAATGCTATGCAGACGCGATCAACATTGACTCTTGCGGATCTGAAGAAATCACCGGTATTAGCATCGCTGCCATTCAGAAACTATATGACCAGCTCATTCAGAAGAAGTATGTTGAACGAGATGAAACGGATGGAAGTTGGATGGTATTTGTGACACAATAGGAACCTATTATAATGAAAAAATAATGGGAAGAAAGATTAAGGATAAGAAGAAAAAAGCTAGGAGGGGAAACATTCTCAAGAGTGACATTATGGCAAGGGATACAAATATTACATCTACAGAACCTGATGAGACTAAAACTAATGGTTTAACGCACGAAAATACTAAGCGGGTAACAGCAGATAATAATGATGCTGGCATAAGCCCTGGAAATGATAACAATAATGGAGCTGATTCGAATCAATATAATCTTGGAAAGAACTGTTTGTGGAGTGGAGTATTAGGGGCTTTGGTTACTTTGAGTGTGGTTGTCTTAGTAGCCTTTATTATTCCGGGATTCCGTTATTCATCTTATTATGTGAATACCGATCCTTCCCAGTTAGCACAACTACTATCAACAAATCTATCAGAACAAGATAGTTTGTATGTGGCAAAAGTAATCGAAGACGAAACCACTAGGCGGAAAGATTTAATAGAAGATTTGTTGGATCAAGGCATAATTGTCTCTTCGGAAGACTATGCTTCTAACTTATCTGGATATTATAATGCATTAATTGCAGTGCTTGCAGCAGTACTGGTAATTTTGAACTTATTCGGTTTCTTTGCATGGAGGAGTAATGCAGAAGAAACCCTGGGACAAGAGAAGCAGAAATTAAGAGATATCATTAATGATATAGATAGTCGGATGGAGAAAAATATAGAGGAGGTTATAAGAAAAAATCAGGTGGTGAAAGAAAAATTGGAAGTATATATTCAAGGTATTATAGATCAGGAAAATCGTCTGAGTGAAGATGAATGGAGTAAAATACACTTACTACTAGATAAATATAAGAGGAAAGAAGTTCTTATGGAAATTAGCGAAGACGAAAAAGATAATGACGGTTCAATAGAGGAGGCATAAATATGGGAGCTATAGGAAATAAACCAAGAAAATTTCGTTCAACGGAATATTTTGAGGAGCCAGAAATGTTGGTAGATTTAGATAGTATTCGAAATAAAGCTATTGAGGAGGGTTATGTGGATGGAAACAGGTTTGATATTGAAAATTTCATTAAAAAGAAGTATCCCAATATTATAATCAAACGCGAAAAGCTAGCATCTGATATTTCTGGTAAATTGACGAAGGAAGACGGTGTGTGGATAATGACTGTGAATTCTTTGCATCCAAGTGTTCGCCAACGCTATACTTTAGGCCATGAATTAGGTCATTATTTGAATCATAGGGACTCTATAAAATCATTTGAAGATTCCGTATTCTTTAGGAGTAGTCAGAAATCTTCGATGGAGTATATGGCAGACCAATTTGCTGCCCGTTTATTAATGCCAGAGTCAGACATTAATGCATTATTGAAGAGCGGTGTAAAAACAGTGAAAGAAATGGCTTTTAAGTTTGATGTCTCCCTTGAAGCGATGAAATATAGGTTGGAACAGTTAGGATATGGTGTAAAAAAAAATGATTAATTATGTATATTCCTATCATTAAAACTGGAGAGGCCGAGATTAGAGCAATGTCAAAGTTGACTCCTACTATGCTTAAAGACATAATGCCTATCATTGAACTAACGAGAGGGCGACAGAGGACGAGAACGGAAGGCTCCCAAAAAATAGTCTCTCATCCATTTGAAAACCGCCTTTCAAAAGTAAAAGAGTATCTAAATGGACAAACTGTATTTCTTGATTTAACAACAGACGAAAGTTTGTTGTCGACTGAAGTGTTTCAATTATATAGCCCTCATGATGGATACGCAAATTGGAGGCATTTTATAACTTCTAATATTGGAAACGATGGTTTTGCCAGTGTAATACCTGCTATCGTGTTCAACTGGGAGGATGTTGATTTCGAGAATAATTTTAAAAAGCAAGTAGAGTTGTTGGGACATGAGTGTGGAGAAGTTATGTATCGCTCTTCTATTCAAACAAAAGATTGCTATGATGAGCTACCTCTTATATTGCAATATTTGCCTCAAGACTGTAACCTTTGGATTGTACTTGATGGGGGCTATCTTCAAGACTCGGCAGTTACTTTGGCTTATAAAAGATGTAAAAAACGTATTCAGAATATTAGAACTCGAATCCTTAAAGGGCGAAAAGCTCGTTTTGTTGTGGCGGCAACATCATATCCTGAACGAGTACAAGACTATAGTGATGAGAACCCAATTCTAATCTCAAATGCAGAGGTAAAGCTGCATGAAAATTTGCATATAGATTTTCCGGACTTGTATTATGGTGATTATGCAGGAACTAATCCCATAAGAAAAGATACGGTTGTAATGGCAAGAGGTTGGATTCCTAAAATTGAAATCTCATTAATTAATAAGACAAAAGTGTATTGGCGTAGAAGACCCAAGGGAACCACGGAATATAAGCGTACGTATGTAATGGTTGCAGAAGATGTGGTTAAGGATCCTGAATTCCCAATTGACTTACGTGGAGAATGGGGAATAGACGAAATATTAAGATGTGCAGATGGAGACGTTCCGTCCAGTGCTCCAGGTTTTTGGATAAGTGTAAGGATGTATAATCACATGAATCAACAATTGATGAGACTTAGACGTATTAAATGATAATATAATCCTCTTCTGTATCGATTGGTGTGGTAGGTACTTTAGTGTTATTTCTAGTTCTTCTTACGGAAAGTTTTTCTATATAATAACTGATAAAATAATTATGGATGCTTTTATAGGACATCTTCATTACAACTGAACGTATTTCATCGGATGTCAGTTTACCTTTAATGGAAAAATTGTTTTTTACCGCCGCGGACGGAATAGAGATTAACATCTCAGATTTCAGTACGTGGCGGTTTATTTTTTCTCGTTTTTTTTGCTGAATGCCAGATTCGCTAATGCTGTAAAGACCAACGTATTCAGGGAGAATGGCGTTTATTGGTTCTAGATGCTTAGGAGCGGTGAAGATAAGAATATAATCAAAAAGTAACTGGTATTCTTGTAATTGGTTTTCTAGTCTATTTGTGGTGTCAAATTCACTTTTTATCTCAATTGCGTAAGAATGTCCTTTAGATATGAAAACCATATCTGCGACACGGCGAGAACTGCCATACATAACTTCATAGCCAATAGTCCCATTATTATCACGAGATAGTAAGAAAGAGGCAATCATTTCTTTTAGAGCATTAGCAGTGAGCCGCTGATTTATGTTAGTATTTGAACAATGTTTCATACTGTTAGTATAGCCTAAATTGTAGCAAGAGTTTTTGGGGTCGCTGTTTAGGGATCTTTAATATCCAGAACAGCTCTGCTAAGATATCAATATTGTCATAGTTTGCCAAATGAAAGAGAAGAGGTGTTTCATTTAGTGATTGTGTCTTAGTAGGAATTTTTAAACTGAATTTATTGACTATATAAAAATTCCAGCACACTAATCGCGCACTGGAATGAAATGGAGATTATATCTTATTAGTAGTACATCTCGATATACTGATATGCTTTATCGAAGATATCCTGATCTTTAATCTGATAATTGACCCATAAGATAGAGCGAAGCTTCTTTTTAATTTCGCGTCGTGCCGTTACGCTCTTGAATGCATCCTTGAATTTACGAACAATAGCTACGACATTTTCATCGATATCGTTCACCACGCGTTCGACGATGATGGGGGTTTCCGGTGTCCGCACGCTCTCGAAAAGTTCCGTTAAGGCTGCGCGTGCTTTAGCGCGCTTATCTTCGGGTTGATTCTCGCGCTTTTCCTCTTCGAGTAGCTCTCGCGCTGTGGCCAGAAGTTCCCGAAGAAAATCGATGCTTGTGATGAGATTCTCCTCCATTCGCTGCCGAAGTTCGTTCAGCTTTTCGGCAAAATGTTTATATCGAGGATCTCCCTTGTGCTCACCCAATCGAAGCCTGAGCATTTTCTCGATCTCCACAGCTCTCTTTTTGGCTTTCTTGGCGTCGTTGATTACAGAATCAATCACATCGGCATCAACCACTAAATCTTCCAATGGCGTGCCAATATCGATGGTGTCGATGTTGTTATGGATGATTTCGATGGTCTTGGCACCCAATAGAGTCCAGATCAGCGCACCGTCGTTGCCTACCGGACGCACGCTTTGGTATACCTGTGCCAACCAGATGTAATCGGTCTGATATTTGAAAAGTTCCGGATCTGGACTGACCGTTTCCCATGCTTTCGCCAATCTTGCAAAGTGGCGGGCGTAATTGGTTTTTACGGCATCCTCTTTCAGGCACTGTTGTGCTGCCTGCAGCCCTTCCCAGCCACCTACCGTGCGATCGACGCCTGGGAAGAACGCAATACACTCATTGATGAACTCTGGAATGCGTTGCTTGATCTCCTCGATATTTGAGATGATAGTCTTGATGCTCTCTTCATCGAATGCAAGCGCTCGGGCCACGTTGTCGAAGACGCCGACAAAATCGACGACTAGTCCGCATTTCTTGTCCACGGTATATTTGCGGTTGGTGCGGCAAATCGCCTGTAACAGCGTATGATCCTTCATGGGTTTATCGAGGTACATACACTGCAGAATGGGTGCATCGAATCCGGTCAGCAGCTTTGATGTGACGATGACAATCTTCAAGGGTGACAGCGGGTCTCTGAATTTGTCGAGCAACCGCTTCTCTTCATCCCGGGAGCGTTTGTAGGGCTTATACAGGTCGGCTTTGTCGCCTGCGGTGTGCATTACGATGGTTGTTGCATCTTCTGTCCCCAGCAACGCATCGATGGCCTTTTTGTACTTGACGCAGCACTCCCGATTGTATACCACGACCTGCGCTTTCATGCCTGCCGGCTCTACGTAATCGCGGAAATGCTGTACGATGTATTTGCAGACGTCGTTGATACGTTTGTCCGACGTGAAGAAGGCTTCAATCGAGGTTCTTTTGACCAGCTCGGCTTTCTCCTCCTCGCTGATCTGGTCGGTCAGTTCGTCGAACTCCTCCTGCAATGCCTTTTCATCCAGATGCATCTCTACCGGAACCGTTTTGAAGTTCAACTCCAAGGTGGCTCCATCCGCTACGGAGTTCTGGAAGGTGTATTTCGAGAGGTAACGCTCTTCGTCCTCCTCGGCGCCGAAGGTCGCAAAGGTGTTGTGGTCGCGACGATTGATCGGCGTACCGGTCAGTCCGAAGAAGAATGCATTGGGCAGGGCCGTGCGCATCTTGGTTCCCAAATCCCGCTCCTGGGTACGGTGTGCCTCGTCCACCATCACGATGATATTCGAACGATCGGACAGCATGCCCTGTACATCGCCGAATTTGAAAATCGTGGTGATGAGAATCTTTCGCTGATCCTGCTTGAAGAAGTTTTCCAGCGACTCCTTGTCGGGTGCCGATTCGATGTTGGGAATCTCTGCACGGGTAAAGTCTCCGGTAATCTGATCTTCGAGGTCGATACGGTCATCGACAATCACGACCGTCGGAGCTTTCAGCTCATTCTGCTTGCGGAGCTTCTGTGCAGCAAATACCATGAGCCACGACTTCCCTGAACCCTGGAAATGCCAAATTAAACCCTTCTTTGGGCCATATCCATTGCGGAACGTGGTTAACACACGCTGCACAATGGCCTCTCCACCCAGATATTGCTGATAGCGGCAGACAACCTTGATCTTGCGACCGGTCGATGTCGCGGAAAATACCGTGTAGAAACGATAGATGTCGATCAATCGCTCCGGAGTAAGCAGGTGCCGGAAGTTGTGCTCCACGTCATTCAGGGTTCCGTGATGACGCTCCTCGTCGGCGAACCACGGGCCCCATTTGTCCGCCGGAAGCCCTACACCGCCATACTGCAACTCTTTGCCTTCGGAGGCAAAGCACAGGATGTTGGGCACAAACATCTCCGGAATGCTCCGTTGGTATTGAAGCATGTCGTTTGCCCCATCGGCCCACGTCACCTGCGGCCGCACGGGAGTCTTGGCCTCGCCGATGACCATGGGAATGCCGTTGATGAGGAACACCAGATCGAGGCGCTTTCCTCCGTCGCGACTCGGCCGGGGAAACTCCCACTGATTGGTCACCACGCAATGGTTCTCGGCCGGATTCTCGCTGAAGAAGCGGATGTTGATGTTATCGCCGTTTTCGCCGAAAGGCTCGGAATTCTCCTCGAAGAGCAGCCTGCGGAATCGGTCATTGGCCTGAATCAACTCATCCTGCGAGTTCCCGCTCATGATGGCCGATCGCAGCTTGTAGATGACCTGCGCAGCCTGGTCGGCCGTGATTCCGTTCAGCCGGATCAGTGCATCCTGCAGCCACGGCTCTACCAGTACGGAGTCTGTCGAGCGGGGAATATCGTTGCTCGCCACATACTTCCAGCCGCATTGGGCAGCCTTGGTCAGCAACATTTTTTCAATCGTATTCTCTTCGTTGAATATCATGGGTTCGTCGTTTTATGATTCATGCATCGGTTTGGGCTGCGATTTTTACTGCATCAGACTTTTCATCACCCGGTCGATTTTCTCGATTGCCTGGCGTAATTCCGATTTGGATTTTTCGGCTTGTTCGACAATACTAACGAATTCAAGTTGTTTATTTATATTGGGCAAAGGAATCTCCATATCTCGAATTATTTTTTGCGAAATGTTAGGTTGTGCAGCACCTGCACATTGGTTAATCATCCATTCTTCCTTATTCTTAATTGCATGGTATAAATAAACACTATTTACCTTGTCAGATGGCAATAATGCACAGATTGCTTGATTAGTTGTTATTGGAATTTTTGTAATGGCAGATTTCCCTGCGGTTGCTCCATACATCGCAATTAAAACACTATTGGCAGGAATCCATTTCGCAGAAGAGTTAGTCAGTCCACTTTCTGTGATATAACTTTTTGTAGCTGTTATGATACCATTATTAACTTCTCCGCTTGTTAGCCATGGGATTGTGCCATGTTTATAATATTCTTCTTTTTTAGTATTTGGAGTACCTCCTGAACAAGTTTGTGTTATATCCGATATTTTAATTGTTAAAGAGCAATCAAACATTTCGATAAATTGGGCTTTGACCATTTCATCGGTTGCCGCAATCATCTTTTTGTAGGCCTCTTTTAACTCATACGCCGCCCAGAGTTTATCCGCCAATCTCCGCTGTTCTTCCGGTGATGGCAAATCAAATTCATAATCGGCAAGATCAGAGAATAAGACATACGGGTTGGTAGAACCTTTTGACTTACGGATAGACCATTCCGTAAAATCATCAGAGAGCATTATAAACGGAAGAAGCCGTTGTGAAAATTCATCCTCATTTTTGGTTTCAAGCACAAATGTTGTGTTGGCTGTAATCCCTTCAAAAGGTGCAACAACAATCTTTTTTAGGTATGTACGCCGTGATCCATACAGAACCTGTCCAGGTTTAAATATTCTGATAAAGGCAGGACCGACATCGTCTGTGGCAAATGATCCCCAGCGATGCAATGTCAGATCCTCTGAATCCATATGATCTCCAGCTACATATATGTCATACGGGTTATTTTGTCGATCGACATTTACTTTTATGTCGTTTACAACATCTCCAAATCTAACTCGCGTCATATTACTCAAGTTTTTTAATTAAATCTTCTATCTTGGAATGTATGCCGGGAATGGTATATTGCCAATCTTGCAGGCATCTGTCAAAGTTTAATCGGTCGGCTGTCTGTTTTTGGTGCACGTATAAAGCAATTCTCAATTCCGCGTTATTTTTGAGAATATCTTCTTTTCGAACAACTTGGGCAAAGCCATCGATGTCGCGATAGTCTGTGTAAGCATTCAGTATCTTTTGTATATGGGCTTCCTCGAGATAACTCTCTGCGTTTTTTCGAGTAACCTCATTTTTCGCATCAGGAAGTTTTCAACATTTTGTGAAAGGCCCCGAATTTCGTATCTTCGCCCCCGCAAACCGGAAAATCGTAACTCCATGACACAGAAAATAACACACGTCTGCCAGGGAACCTGCTCCCGGCAAATCGACGTCGAACTCGAAAACGGCGTCGTCCGAAGCGTCTCCTTCACGGGCGGCTG
>ULPX01027914.1_pt1 | contig 10895 bp, 8 predicted proteins | sample 1953911 | NCBI WGS metagenome assembly ULPX01 (sample SAMEA4835640, study PRJEB28245) | human gut metagenome | biome: gut microbiome; material: fecal sample | place: Denmark | collected 2008 | reverse complement strand
ACCTCGTCATTACCAATGACGTGCTCTACCTACTGAGCTACACCAGCGTTGCTTCCCTGCGGAACGTGTTGTATTATAACTCACTCCGCGGACAATTGCAACCCCTTTTTTTAAAAATTATTATATATTTTAATTTTCCTGTCGATTTGATATTCCGGCCCCCTGTTCATCGTATTCGTCCCGAACATCTTCCGCCTCCGTTTCAATTGCCAATCGATGCGTCAGCAAAATTATATCATTCCCGAATGTTGAAGTTCGGCACAAATTTGGCTATAATGATAGATGTTGAATAATGTGCTTTTTTCCGATACGCTGCTCTTCAATCAAGCGCAATCGGCAAAAAAACACATTGAGGATTAAATTTTCACGGAGGCTGCTCCTTGGACAACAATAATCGTTCCACAGTGTCCCAAACCCGTTCCCGCAATCGGAAGGGTGTTTTGGGCATAGATTTCCGTTCACCTTTCGGCGTTCTCGTCTGTGCGCTGGCGGTGTTCGTTTTTGCGCTCGTTTCCCTTGTTATCGTTCATTTTTCACTTAAAGCGGATCATGAACGCGCCGTACGCACCTACAGAGAAAACAACTGGCTCAAAACCACCGCTCAGGCGGACGGAACCACGCTCGTTTCCGGGAAAAGCAGCGGCACGTCATACCAATATATTGAGGACAACCGTATTATTCCCGGCGTCACAATTTCCGGTGTTCCCGTCGGCGGAATGGATTACGAAAACGCACGCAATGCAATGCTTGATGCGCTGAGTGCGGAGTTTTCGAAAATCAACATTTCCGTAACAGTGGACAATGTTACCATTGTTCTCACCGCATCGGACTTTCGCATTACGACAAACATCAACGAGCTGCTCAGCTCTGCATTCAAACTCGGCAGAAGCGATGCCGACCCTTATCAGAATTATCTGAAGCGCGTTGAAATTGCCGAAAATGGTTTTGAAGTCGGCAGCTACACCATTCGGATGGACGAGGAGAGCGTTGCCGCAATCGTATCCGAAGCAGCTGCTCAGCTGGATCAACCCCCTATTGAGCCCTATGTGACGCTTTTGAACCGTGTCGGCGGCGGCAAACCGGGTTACGGCACGGGCGGCGATATTTCAACCGTTTGCAAAACTCAAACGGTCAAAGCTCCCGACGGAACAGTTGTCGGAGAGATCCTTTTTCATACCGGCAGCAACGGCTTCTGTCTTAACCGTGAAGATATGCTGAAGCAGATTTCCGAAGCGTTCAATTCCGGGAATTATAACGCGTCTCTTTCGCTCCTTCTCGAAGAAGTTGAACCCGAAGGCGATGTGAACACGCTCATTGACTCAATGCGTGAACTCTCCCGTTTCTCAACCGAATTTGCAACAAGCAACGAGTCCCGTTCCCGCAACGTTCAAAAAGCGGCCGGGCTGCTTAACTGTGTTATTCTCGAACCGGGCGAAGAGCTCAGCTACAACGAGCTTCTTGGGCCGCGCACCGAAGAACTCGGCTGGCTTCCCGCGCACGGGATTTCCGGCGGCAAAGAATATATCGACACTCCCGGCGGCGGAATCTGTCAGGTAAGCTCAACACTGTACAATTCATTGCTGCTTATCGGCCCCGATATTCGCATCGTCAGCCGCTCCCATCACTCAATCCCCGGAAGCTATGTTGCAATGGGACTTGACGCAACCGTTTCGTATTACGGACCCGACCTTGTGTGGAGCAATGCAGCGGAATCTCCCATGTTCCTTTTTGCCTATGCGGACATGCGGACAAAAACAGTTTACACCTTTGTTTACGGCACGCAGCCCGATGACGGCACGCATTACAAAATCTGGTCGGATACCATAGAAAAGCTCGACCCTCCCGAACCCAAACGCATTGCCGAACCGCTTTGGCCGACAGGATATTCGAAAATGGTCATTTCCCCCCGTTACGGCTACGTCGTTGAAGTTTACAGGCAGCTTATCGGTGCGGACGGTCAGCCGGCAGGCGATGTTGAAAAGCTCTACACTGACAAATACGTTGCTGTGCAGGGCGAGCTGCATTACGGCACCGGCAGCTCGACTCTTCCCGTGCCGAACCGCTGAAAATAATTGCCAACCGCTATTGACAAAAACCTGAATTGCTATTAAAATGTATTGAAGTTTCGATTCGACCAACGAACTAACCGGAAGGAGACTAATGATGAACAAGAAAGTATTTGTAAAACTTATTGCACTGCTTATGGCGGCTGCAATGCTGCTCGGTGTCTGCGCCTGCTCCGCAACCGACAACAACCCCACCATCGGCAAAATCGGCAAGGTGAAAATTAAACTTTCACAGTACCAGCAGATTTATCAGCAGTACAGCTATTACGCAAAGAGCATGGATGATTTCAACGGTTTTATTAAAAACCAGCTCATCACCTACGGCGTGACTCTTAACAAGTGCTATGAACTCGGCCTTGACAAAGAAATCAGTCAGGACGAGCTTCAGAAGAACGTTGATGCTAAGCTTGATCAGGCAATTGCAAGCTACAAAGTCGATGCAAGCATCACCGACGAGGCTGCCATCCGCGAAAACAAGCTTGAACAGTTCAAAGCGGCGCTTAAAAAGCAGGGCACTTCCTACAAAGCATACATGAAGTCCCTCAAGCAGTCCGAGCTTGAATCCATGATGATGGAAATGCTTCAGGAAAAAATCTATTCCGAAGTTCAATTCGACGCATCCGCTTTTGAAAAATACATCAGCGAGAACACTCTCTCCCAGAGGGATAGCTACGGCAAGGACGTTTCCGCGTTCATGACCGCTTACAACTCCTACATCAGCGGTTCCGGCATGATCCCCCTCTACACTCCCAACGATATGTTCACCGTCAAGCACCTTCTCGTTCAGTATGACAACTCCGACAAGGTCAGCGATACCGTTGAAGGCGTTTTCACCGATGAACAGAACAAAAAGCTTGATGAAATCCGCAAAGCGCTTGAGAGCGGCATCTCCCTCGACGAGTTTGTTGACAAGTATGTCACCAACGGCGATTACCAGAGCGACACCGTATTCGTGTCCGCAACTCCCGACCCCTCGGCAACTCCCAACCCCGATGCAACTCCCGAGCCCACTGCCGATCCCGATTCCCCCGGCGGCTACAAAGAGCACGGCTACATCATGAACGAAAACCTTCTCAGCAAATATTTTGACGGTTTCGGTGCAGCAGCCTGCCTGCTTTTCTACGGCGATGATTGGAAGATTCCCGCTGAGTCCGCATCCCCCGCACCCGATGCAACCGATGCTCCCAAGACCACGGATGCTCCCGCAACGGATGTTCCTGCAACCGATGCTCCCGCAACCACCGATGTTGCTTCCACCGACGTTCCTTCAACGGACGCTCCCGCAACCACCGATGTTGCTTCCACCGATGCTCCCGCAACGGATGCACCCGCAACCGACGCTCCCACCACCGATAAACCCGCCGACGACGAGACCGACCCCGTCAAGAAGTACGGCATCAAGATATACACCACCACCGACGGACAGAAGATCGCAGAAGTCACCACCAAGACTTCCGGCGGCGGCGTACACTTCATCTTCATCAACGAAAGGCTTGATGCAGGCGATACCGTTATCAAAGCTGAGAACGATGATGCAGCTTACAGGAACGCCAAGAAGTTCTACATCGAAAAAACGGAACAGGATCACTACTCCGAATGTTTCACTGAGTGGAAGAACAACACAAAGATTCGCATGAACGACAAGTATATCGACACTTATGCAAAGCAGTTCCTCGGCATTGCCTGATAGGTATTTCGAAAAGAGCTGAATAAGCTAAGCGATATCCGAACAAAAACCCCCGAGAAATCCGTCAACGGAATTCTCGGGGGTTTGATGTATCTGTCATTTTAAATCACGCAATCACGTTTATAAGACTCTCCGGCAGAAGGCAGCAGCCGTAGTCCGATTCAAATGCAATCAAAGAACATTCCTCGAAACAGAGCAATTTTTCATCTTTCAAAAAGCTTACTGTCAGTCGTATATTCATTCCTCCGCAGGCATCAGCTGCACCGTTGCTCCGTGCACTTTCGATTATGCGTTCCGTTTCCTCTGCATCCGTTTTTTCAACCGAAACCACGGCGCATTCCACATGCTCGGGATAAAAGTCGGCCGCCCCGTCACCGCAAAGCTTAACGACAATTCTGTGCAGCAGCAGCGAACGAATTGATTCACCGAGTTTTGATACGCCCGACGTCGGAACAAGCTTACCGCAGCCTTCCCGCAGTGCAGACAGGTGAGCAGGGTGCAGCATTTTTTCTAAATTGACCGTTTCGCCCGTATTCAAAAAATCCTGCAATGCTTCCGCAACGTGAGCTGAATCTTCTTCACCGCGCTCTCCGCTCACGGAGGCCGGGATGTTCGGCTGTTCGCAGCTTTCATCAGAATGCGAGGAATTTGCCGCATATAACATGGACAGCAGCTCATCAACCGGAAGCAGCTCCGACGACGGGAACGGCATTATCGCCGCCGCAGTTCCCGCAAGCACAATAAAAACCATGCATAAAAGCATGAATGCCGGAATCGGAAGCATCACTCTCCTGTTCCGATGTATTCTGCCGCATTTCATACTCCGCCCCTTTTCATTCATCGTCATGACAATTCCTCCATGCATCCCTTCTGTCGGGTTTATTCTTCCCGCAGAGCATATCGGTATTCTTCCCAATGCATATATTCATCGGGTATTCAAAAAGAGCCCTGCACGCAAGCGTGCAAAGCTTTTTTGAGCAGTTATTCAAAATCAAATATCAGTCTACGATTCCATCGTTGAAGCTTTCCGCATCACCGTAGGACGTGTAATTCGTTCTGCCGCGATGTTTGGGCTTTGAGTACGTTTTCGGCACTTTTTTCACGCAGTGAATCAATGAAAACTCGCGTTTTGCAATATCCGTTATTCCGCGATTCAGGCAGCTTACGCCGTTCAAATAACGAAGCAAGCGAATCCCAAAGATTCTGAAAACGAGTGCAGCCGCAAGCGCAATGTACGGGTGCGCAGTAAGCTTGACAGAGGCGGAGATTTGCAGCTCATTCTGTGCCCCGAACGCTGCAACGGCAGCGCCGAGTTTTGCGTTGCCGATAAGCACCGCAATTATCAACACCAGCAATCCGACAATGTACATCGTGCTGCCGACACGCGCAAAATAGTAGCGCAGTTTTCCCCTTGAAAACAAACCGATAATCCCGAACAGCAGGAAATGAATTCCGCAGAGCATAAAATAGCTCTCAGCTGCAAGCAAAATACCCTCCGCTGCCGTGATCAAATCCGCATATTGATTCATATCCGTGCCGAAAGTTCCGGCAAGTCTTGACACCATGCCGCAATAATATGAGAACTGCGGTTTAAGCTGAAGAATTGTCAGCCTGTCGTCAACAACATTTGCCGAAACATATTTCACATTCAGATGAAACCACGGCATCGCAAGGCTCAAAATCAACAGCAATGCAAACACAGCGCAAAGCGGTTTGCTGAAATTGAATTTGCAGCGTTTTTTTCCGGAAACCTGAGCCGCTTCACCGCTGAAGCTGTCATCAACAACGGTTCCCGTGCTGTGTGAATCCCTCACGAGTTTTCTTCCGCAAAGCGGGCAGTACTCGCCGGACTCAACCTCAATTTTGCAATCAGGACAATACATTTTTTCCTCCAATCCTTATTTACCCGAGATTTTTTTCAGGCTTCAGTATGTAATTTTTATGTCATTCGCACTGAAAACAATGTTTATTGTGCCAAGCTCGTCCGTACGGTAAATCTCAGCATTAACCTGCTTCAGTTTTTGAATTGTATCGTAGTCGGGATGTCCGTAGCTGTTGCCTTTTCCGACGGAAATTATTGCGTATTCCGGGCTGACAGCCTCCAAAAAACCGAGAGAGGAGCTTGTCGTTGAACCGTGATGCGGCACTTTCAAAACATCGGCATCGAACAAATATTTCTCATTGTTCAGCATTGCAGCCTGTTCGGAACGCACGGTTGCATCTCCGGTGAAAATCATCGAGTGATTTGCGTATTCCACGCGCATGATAAGGCTCCATTCATTCCAATCCGTCTTTGAATACTCATCAAATTCCGGTACGGGCGAAAGAACTGTCACCTTGCAGTCGCTGTCCCAATCAATAACATCTCCCGCCCATACATAACTGCACGGAATGTCTTTTTCTTCAAGCACGGCGTTGATTCGTTTTTGAATCCTCGTTTCAAGTCCCGCTTCGGACATTACATATTTTCCGACATCAAAGGCATCGAGCAGATACGGCATTGAACCGACATGATCCGAATGGGTGTGCGAACCGATAACAACATCAAGCTGCCGAACACCCTTTTCGCGGATAAACTGCTCAATCTGCTTTGAGTTTGAGGATTCGCCGGAATCAATCAGCATCGTTTTGCCGTTCGGCGAAATAATGAAGAATGAATCGCCCTGACCGACGTCAAGTGCGAATATCTGCATTTCGCCGTCAAAATTTCCTGTGGAATTACCCATTCCGGCATATAAACCGTATGCGGCAGCAAGCACGGCAATGATAATGCCGATGATGCGCACACCGATGGGCAATGACCCTTTTTTATTTCTTTGTTTTTCCATGCTATCAATTATACAGTAATTTGAGCAGAAATTGCAATATATTTGTTGTTTTCGACAAAGAACTAACGGTTATGCCTGTCTGCCTCCGTGAGCTTGACGTCCTGTGCGTTGGCTTTAAATGCGAGTTTGTATCTGCGGCTGTATTTTGCCCAAAAAGTTTCAGTAAAAACACGGGATTTAATCCCCTTCCGCATCCAGATACGGCTTTATGCCGTCGAGCACCGGCAAAGTGATCGTGAATGCCGCGCCTGTCTGCATATTCACGACTCTGATGCTGCCGTGGTGCGCTCTGACAATATCATTCGCCATTGACAAGCCGATTCCGTAGCCTGCTTTTGCGGCGGCTCCGCGATGAAATCGTTCAAACATGAGCGGAAGTTCATCCTCCGGAATGCCCGCACCGTGATCCTCAATGCGAACTTCAATGTTCTGTATGCAGTCTTTGATTATGACGTTAACGGCAGTTCCGCGGGCGGTATGCTCAACGGCGTTTTTAATTATGTTGCTTATCGCCTGCGGCAACCAAAAAGCATCCGCGGAAATGCAAATTGAATTCTTTGGTTCAAAAAGCAGTTCAACGCTGCGGGCTTCGGCAAGAGGGCTCAGTTCATCACAGCATTCCTTTATTGCTTCTGAAAGATCGATTTTTTCCGGAACCATCGTTATTTTGCCGGATGCAAGCTGGCTTGATTTCAATACCCTGTCCACCTCGTCCGTGAGGCGGTTCATGCAAAGCTGACTTTTCTTCAAAGCTTCAACCTCATCCGGAAGCTTCAATTTCATTTGCAGAATATCCAGTCGAATCTGCAATGCGGTCGCAGCGTTTTTGATTTGATGCGCAATGTTTTCAACAAAATGCGTCATTTCTTCTTCACGATGCGCGGAAGCGGCACGCATGAGTGAAAACTGTGCCGTAAGCTCGGAAAATGCGTTTTGAAGATTCGCAACGGCGCCTTCGTTCAATGTTTCTTCAATATCGTCCTCCGGATACAGCAAAAAATGCTCAACCGACTTTGAAAGCCTGTCGAGCTCACGTCTTTGCCTGCAAATATGAAACAATTCACCGCCGAGCGCCGCTGCAAGCAGGACGACAAGCCAAATCAGCCATTGCATTGCGTTTTCTCCGTTCGTTATCTTCCGTAAAAACTCTTATTGCTCCGTAACGGGCAATGTCCAGCGGTAACCTATGCCGCGCACGGTTTCAATGTAGGGCTTACCGTTAACCTTTCCGAGTTTGTCGCGCAGCCGACTGATATTCACGCTTAAGGTGTTTGCATCCACAAATGCCGAATCCTTATCCCAAACCAGATACAGAAGCTCCTCACGGGACACGGTCTGTTTCGAATGCGTTATCAATGCCGCAGCAAGCTTTGTTTCGGTTGCGGTCAGCTCAAGCACGTTCCCTTTTCGCCTGATGCGGCAGCTTGCGCTGTCGTAGCTGAGTTCTCCCGTTCTCAGGACTCCGCTGCTCTTTTTTGATGTGCGGCGCAGCAGAGCTTCAATGCGGACAAGAAGTTCATGCATCCTGAACGGCTTTGCAACATAATCGTCCCCGCCGGCACGGAAGCCGCGCACAAGCTCGATTTCACTGCTGCATGCAGTTAAAAAAAGTATCGGCACATTTGAAAACTCTCTTATCCTGCGGCAAAGCTCGTAACCGTCATCCTGCCCTAAGCGTACGTCCAGAATAACAAGATCCACACCGCCGTCACGCATTGTCTGCATTGCGGCAGAGGCACAGTCCGCGCATGAAACGGTATAGCCGTCGCTTTCAAGAATTTCCCGCAGCCCATCGGCAACGTTTTTATCGTCTTCAGTGACAAGTATATGTTTGTTCACGGCACTGCACCTCCTGCCCGTTTTCAGTCATTCAACAACATCCTCATTCCCGTTCGGGATTCATTGTTTATTATAGCTGATTTGAAACAATCTTTCCATCCTCAATTTTAATTATTCTGTCCGCTTTTTTTGCGATCTCAAGATCATGGGTAACGATTATCAGAGTCTGTCCGAAACGCGCCGCACAGCTGCTCAGCAGGTTAAGCGTGTCCTCCCCCGCTTTTTTGTCCAAATTGCCCGTCGGCTCATCCGCAAAAATGATATGCGGCTTTGCAAGAATCGAGCGCGCTATTGCAACACGCTGCTGCTCACCGCCGGAAAGCTCATAAGGGTACTTTTTCAGCTTTTCTTCGATTCCGAGCATCTTTGTAACCTCTGCAAGAAATGTTTCGTCCGGCTTCCTGCCGTCCAGCCTCAGCGGCATACAAATGTTGTTCAACACGGAGTACTCATCCAGCAGATTGAACTGCTGAAACACAAAGCCCATGCTGCGTCTGCGAAAGATTGCCATTTTTTCGTCAGAGAACGAGAACATATCCACGCCGTCGATAAGCACTTTTCCGGATGTCGGCCTGTCCAGTCCGCTCAGAACATGAAGCAGGGTGGATTTTCCCGATCCGCTTCTTCCGATTATCGCATAGAAAAGTCCCTTTTCAATCGAAAGATCGACTCCGTTCAATGCGTTCACCGCTCCGGATGATGTTTTGTACTCTTTGTACAGTTTTTCTGCCTGCAAAATAATTGACATAATTTTTCTCCTTATATTTCACAATAAATTTTCGTCCAAGATTCATCTTTCGTTCAAAACGGCCGTTCAGCGTCCGCGAAGCATTGCCGCAAGATCGTTTCGCGTCAGTCGATGCTTTGCTGCACGGGAGAGCAGGATGAGTATCGCTGCGCAGCTAACCGTAATGAGCACAACCGTCAGCGCGTTCGCTCCCCCCTGTGCAAGTCCCGAAAGACCGGATTGCACGAAATCAAGCACATTCATATCTGCATTCACTTCCTGCCGATGGTTATAACGCGAAATTGCAGAAGCAAACATATATGCCGCATACACGAGCCAGCCGCACAATACTGCTGCTGCACCGCGCAGCGCGGCACGGCAATTCAGCTGCCGCCGAAGCTGACGTTTGGACATTCCGAGCGCACGCAGAATGCCGAATTCGCGCTCTTCCCCCTCTGCTTCAAGCGTCAGAATGTTTCCGATAAGCAGCAGCATGACAAGTGCGATGCAGCCGCATCCCGAGTAAATCAATATGAGCTTTTGCAAATCCTCCTGTATATACGCTGCATACTGTTCACGGTTGTTGTTCATTGAAATGCTTTGTTTGGCAGTTATTTCAGCAAGCACACTGTCCGTTGAAACATAGCCGGCATTAAGGTCGGTATATACATTTGCAGTGTTACAGCCGTATTCGGCTTCAACAGCGTTTTTGTCACCGGTAACAAAGCTCCCGCAAAGGCTGCCCGGCTCGCATTCCGTCAGGATGTTTTTCAGGAATTCGTCCGAACAGAATACTGTGTACGGCTGATAAGCACCTGTGAGAATCAGATTGGTTTTTTCGTGATCGAATTCTGCCACGGCAGCGATGCTTACGTTTTTTGTGAGCAGCTTGCTGTAAGCACCTAACCTGTATGCATCTTCCTCCCGAATGAGTTTTGAACCGTAGCAGCCGACTGAAATCTCATCACCCGCCGATAAATCGGCTGCGCCGAAGTGTTCACGATTAAAAAACACTCCGCCGTCCGTTCCGACAGGAAAGGACATTATGACGCCTTCTCCGTTTGAAAACGCCCGCCATGCCGCCGCGTCAACAGCGGAAGAGTCAATCAATGTGCCGAGGCTTTCCTTCGATAAGGCATACAGGCACACGGCTGCACCGTCCTCAAACTGAGGGTCATATTCACGCAAAGCGGTGAAAAGGCTGCTGTTTTTGTCGCCGTCGAACATCAGCTCCACCGTCATCGAATTAAATGCAGCTGCCTTTGTGACGCCGGGTATGCTCTGATAGGTTTTCAGCATATCCGCAGTAATAAGCTGTGCATTTCGACCATCCCTGATAAATGCAACCTCCGAAGATTCCGCATTCAGAACATATGCAGGTTGATTTTGCCATTTATGCATATCAGCTCTCGGATAAAGTGATTCCAGAATGCCGAATATAACCGCACCGCAGAATACAGCGGCAAGCAGCACGACCGCAGTGCGGCGGAAAACTTCAAACGCATGCGCACGTCGGCGGGCTGTATGCATCCTGCCCGTCAGCGGCTCTGAAAGTGCGATGCGGAAAACAGTCATTCGCGCCGCAAATATCCCTGCAATCCAGCACAGTGCCGTGACTGCAAGCTGCGACAGCGGAACGTCCACCTGCACCGGTGCGGATTTTGCATACACAAACAGCTTCAGAATCAGCTTTGTTATAATGGTTCCGAGCAGTGCTCCCGCTCCAAGCGCAGGCAGGCACAGAATAA
>ULPX01010296.1_pt1 | contig 10995 bp, 9 predicted proteins | sample 1953911 | NCBI WGS metagenome assembly ULPX01 (sample SAMEA4835640, study PRJEB28245) | human gut metagenome | biome: gut microbiome; material: fecal sample | place: Denmark | collected 2008 | reverse complement strand
ACCGCGAGGCCGCGATGCGCGCCATCCTGCGCGCGGCAGAGACGAAGATCGTGATCCTCTCCACACATGAGGAATTGCCCATCCCCGTCCCCTGCCAGATCATCGAATTGTAAAAAGGAAGCGCAAGCATTTTGCTTGCGCTTCCTTTTTGCTGCGGTACAGCAGGAAAAGAACGCTTGCTTTTGGGCTTTGGCGCGTCTCTGTCTATTGACATTGCGCGGCAACAGCGCCTATCATGATTTTGCTTGTGTAATCACATTTTCAGGAAGAGGATGAAAGAAGATGAAGCAGGAGAAAAAGAAATGGTCGCAGGCGATGATCTTCATCGTGCTCTTTGGCATCGTGAGCCTGTTTTCCGATATGACGCACGAAGGTGCGTCCAGCATCCGCGGCGCGTATCTGTCGCTGTTGGGGGCGAGCGCGGGCATGATCGGTTTTGTGTCCGGACTCGGCGAGCTCGTGGGCTACTCGATGCGCTATGTGTTCGGTAAGCTGACGGACAAGACGAAGCGCTATTGGCCGATGACGATCTTCGGCTATCTTCTCGATGTACTGGCCGTTCCCGCATTGGCACTCGTTGGCGAACACGGCTGGATATGGGCCTGCGCTCTGCTCATCATTCAGCGCATGGGCAAGGCCATCAAAAAGCCGGCAAAGGACACGATCATGTCCTTCGCCGCCTCGCAGGAGGGCGTGGGCAGGAGCTTCGGCATTCAGGAGGTGCTCGATCAGATCGGTGCGTTCGCAGGCCCGGTGCTGCTCTACCTCGTGATGCTCTTTCAGACCGACGGCACGACCTTTGCGGTCTATTCCCGCTGCTTTGCCGTGCTTGCCATTCCGGGGGCGATCACAATCCTGCTGCTGCTCTTCACGCGCATGAAGTTCCCGAACCCCGAACGCTTTGAGCCTGAACCGAAGGAATATGTCCCCTTCAAGATGAAAAAGGAATTCGTGCTCTATATCGCGGGCATCAGCCTCTTTGCCTTCGGCTTCATCGACTATTCCATCATCATCATGCATGTTTCGCGCACCTACACGCAGCTTGCCGCCGGCCTTGCCGAAACGACCTCGCTCGTCAGCAGCGGTTCTCTGCCGCTTTTGTACGCCGGGGCGATGCTCGTCGACGCGGTCGCGGCGCTTGTTTTCGGCATGATGTACGATAAAAAAGGGGTGCGCGCGCTCACGTGGTCCACGCTTCTCTCTGCTCCGTTTGCCATTTTCGTCTTTCGTGCGGACAGCGTGCCGATGCTGCTGCTCGGCATTGCGCTCTGGGGTGTCGGCATGGGCGCGCAGGAATCCATTTTGAAAGCCGCAGTCACCAGCATGGTGCCAAAGGCCAGCCGCGCCACGGGCTATGGCATTTTTGAGTGTTCGTTCGGCATTTTCTGGTTTTTGGGCAGCTGGCTGCTCGGCGTACTGTATGATGTCAGTGTCCCTGCGATGGTAGCGGTGTCGGTCGTCTCTCAGCTTGCGGCGATCCCGCTCTACATTGCCTCGCAGAAGCTACATGAGTGAGTGCCCGTCTGCGGGAATATCCCTCCCTGTGAAGTTAAAAAAGGTGGAGCCTCATTCTAAGAGACTCCACCTTTTTTCATGCATTGCCCCTGCACAGCGCAGGATCAGATCACATAATCGAACCCGTCGTCCTCGCGCAGCAGATCCGCGAGCGTGTACTGATCAAGATATTTATTGATGACATCGTTCAGTCCCGCCCAGAGCGAGAGTGTGCGGCACTCCCCTGCGCGGTCGCAGGGCGAGCTGCCGGCTTCGAGGCAAGCGACGGGGGCGAGCGAGCCCTCCATCAGCCGCAGGATCTGGCCGGCGGTGAACTGGTCGGGGCTCTTGCACAGGCGGTAGCCGCCGCCCTTGCCGCGCATGCCCTCGACCACGCCGCCTTTGACGAGCGATTTGACGATGCTCTCTAAATACTTTTCCGAAATATCCTGCCGCTTGGCGATCTCCTTGAGCGGGATGTATCCGTCGGTCTGGTGCTCGGCCATGTCGATGAGCACGCGCAGCGCGTAGCGGCCTTTGGTTGAAATCATCATAGTATGTTCACGCCTTTCTAAGCACATCCGTTGAAAGGCATACGGGAGTCGGCCTTTTTCAACTTTTGATATTCCTATTATATTACATGGTTTATGGGAATTCAATAGAATTTTTTGAAATTTCCTCTTGACAAATCCAAATGCACATCGTATAATCCCTACATACCTACTCGAAAGGTTGGTAATAAACGTGAATTCATTCCTTCATCCGTTCCGATGTCGCCGCGGCAGAACATAAGATGCAAGCGATCACCGAAACCTATAAAACAAACAATAAAATTTTGATATAGAACGTACATCGTTCAGGAGGAAACATTATGAGCAAGATTTACACTTCTGCGGACCAGCTGATCGGCAAGACCCCGCTTCTCGAACTGTCCCACATCGAAAAGGCTGAAAAGCTCGAGGCTAAGCTCCTCGCCAAGCTCGAATACTTCAATCCCGCGGGCTCCGTCAAGGATCGTATCGCCAAGGCCATTCTTGATGACGCTGAGGCAAGCGGCAAGCTGAAGCCCGACTCCGTCATCATCGAGCCGACCTCCGGCAACACCGGTATCGGCCTTGCATCCGTGGCCGCCGCACGCGGCTATCGCATCATCATCGTCATGCCTGAGACCATGAGCGTCGAGCGCCGCCAGCTGATGAAGGCCTACGGCGCAGAGCTCGTTCTCTCCGACGGCGCAAAGGGCATGAAGGGTGCCATCGCCAAGGCTGAAGAGATCGCCGCGCAGACGCCGGGAAGCTTCATCGCCGGCCAGTTCGTCAACCCCGCGAACCCCAAGGCGCACTATGAGACCACCGGTCCCGAGATCTGGGAAGACACCGACGGGCAGGTCGACATCTTTGTCGCCGGCGTCGGCACCGGCGGCACGCTGACCGGCACGGGCAAGTTCCTCAAGGAGCAGAACCCCAACGTCAAGGTCGTCGCCGTCGAGCCCGCCTCATCCCCCGTTCTGAGCAAGGGTGTTGCGGGCGCGCACAAGATCCAGGGCATCGGCGCGGGCTTTGTGCCTGACGTTCTTGATACCAAGATCTATGACGAGATCATCACCGTCGAAAATGACGAAGCCTTTGCCACCGGCAAGCTTGTCGGCCACAGCGAGGGCGTGCTGGTCGGTATCTCCTCCGGCGCTGCCGTCTGGGCCGGTATCCAGCTCGCCAAGCGTCCCGAGAACAAGGGCAAGACCATCGTTGTCCTGCTGCCCGACACCGGCGACCGTTACCTCTCCACCCCTCTGTTTCAGGATTGATATTTGATCCCTCTCTCATCTCTCTAAATGGCGAAGGCCCGCTTCCTTTCGGAAGCGGGCCTTTGTCCATTTTATTTTCGGTTAGCGTCGTTTTTGACTGCCCGCGTTCCATTCGCGCAGGTCCTTGAGCTCGTCGTAGAGTCGGCAGTAGCTTTCATGCCGCCCTCTGACGATCCTGCCATCTTTTACGGCCTGACGCACCGAGCAGCCCTTTTCCTTTGTGTGGCTGCACCCGACGAATTGGCAGTCGCCAAGGTAGGGCGAAAAGTCCAAAAAGCACTCGGGTAGCTTTTCTTTGAGCTCCAAATTGAGCCCCGTCGTCTCGAACGAGGAAAAGCCCGGTGTGTCGATGATTTCCGCGCCGCAGGGTAGCTCGTAGAGCTCAACATGGCGCGTCGTGTGCCGTCCGCGGCCGAGCGCCTGACTCACCTCACCCGTCTTGAGCGACATACTGGGGTCGAGCGCATTCAGAATGCTCGACTTGCCAACGCCGGAGTTGCCTGTGACGGCGGAGAGCCGCCCGACGAGCTGGGCGCGTAGCGCCTCGATGCCCTCGCCCGTCTCCGCGCTGACGCTGACGGTGCGAAAGCCCGCGTTTTCATAGTATTCCCGCAGCGCGTCCGCGGGGTCTAAGTCGCACTTGTTGATGCAGATGAGCACGTCGCAGCCCTTGAGCGCGGCGATGGCCGTCATGCGGTCGACCAAATATGGATCGGTCTTCGGGATCGCCTGTGAGCAGACGATGACCATCTGGTCGATGTTGGCGACGCTCGGGCGGTCAAAGCTGTTTCGGCGCGGCAGAATTTCGTCGATGCGGCCTTCGCCGCCCGGCACCTCGCAGAATTCGACGTCGTCGCCCACGAGCGGCGAAATGCCCTCCCTGCGGAATTTGCCGCGCGCCTTGCAGGTGTAGAGCTGTCCGTCCGCGCATTTGACATAGTAGAAGCCGCTCAGTGCGCGCTGTATTCTTCCTCTCACGGCTGCGGTTCGCCTCCAGAGGTCGTGGCGTCATCGCCGTAGTCCGGCATGGCGGGGCCTTCGCTGATAACGAAGTTGATGGTCGTGCCCGCGTCCACCTTCGTTTCGGCGTTGATGCTCTGATCGATGACCGTGCCGTAGGGCTCGTCGGATGCGCGCTGCGTCACCTCGCCGACGACAAGGCCGGTCTGCGTGACCTGCTGGCGGACGATCTCAATGTCGATGCCGATGAAAGAGAGCACCGTCACGGGCTTGGGCTGCTCGCCCTTGCTGACGACGAGCGTGACGCTGTCGCCCTCCTGAAGCGTTTCGCCGTACTCGGGAATCGTGCGGATGACATAGCCCTTCGTGATGTTGCTGTATTCCTCGACCGGGTCGTTGACGACAAGGTTCAAGTCAAGGTTGGTGAGCTGGAGCGTTGCGTCGCGGTACTCCTTGTTGATGAGATTCGGCATTTTCTCCGTCTTGGCGCCGGAGCTGACGAAAACCGAGATGACGCGGTTGCCCTTTACGGTCTTGCCGCGCTCGGGCGACTGCTCGATAATCTGACCCGCCGCGTATTTGCTGCTCGCGCGCTGGCCGATCTGTTCGATCGTGAAGATACCCTTCACGTTTTCTTCCTCGTTCGCCTCGTCGATGGTCATGCCGATGAGATGCGGCACCACATACTCCGTCGGCGTCTGCTCGCCGCCGAGAAGATCGCTGAAGATCGCGTGCCAGAGCAGCACGATGAGTGCCACCGCGGCCACCGCCGCGCCGATGATCGTGAGCAGCTTGCGCGTGCCCAGCTTGTGCGGGGATGCCTCTTCTTCCTCCTCGTCGTCCGCCTCCTGCACCTTCTGTGCCTTGGAGACGGTGTGCACGGCGGGGATATACTGCGTGGGCTCGTCCACGGTCTCGCGGTGCAGGTCTTCGATCGTGAAGTCGAGGTCGACCTCGGGATTCTTGCGGAACTCTTCAAGGTCTGCGAGCATTTCATCCGCTGAGGCGTAGCGCTTCTCCAAATCGGAGGCCATCGCCTTCATGCAGATGAGCTCAAGCGCTTCGGGCACGTCGGGATTGATCTCGCGCGGCGAGAGCGGCACGGAGGAAAGGTGCTGGATGGCGACGGAAACGGCGTTGTCGCCCTCGAACGGGAGTCTCCCCGTCAGCATTTCGTAGAGCACGACGCCCGCGGAGTAGATGTCCGAGCGCGCGTCCGTGCGGTCGCCCCTCGCCTGCTCGGGCGACATGTAGTGCACCGAGCCGAGCGCCTCCTGCGTGAGCGTGTTGGCGGAGTTGGCGAGGCAGGCGATGCCGAAGTCAGCGACCTTGACGCTGCCGTCGCGAAGCACCATGATGTTCTGCGGCTTGATGTCGCGGTGGATGATGCCGCGCGAATGCGCGTGCGAGAGCGCCTTCATGATCTGCGTGATGAAGTGCAGCGCCTCACGCCAGTTGAGCTGGCCGCGCTTTTCCATATACTGCTTGAGCGTGATGCCGTCGATGAGCTCCATGACGATATACTCCGTCTCGCCGCGGCTGACGTCGTAGACCGAGACGATATTCGGGTGCGAGAGCATTGCGACAGCCTGCGACTCGTCGCGGAAGCGGCGGCGGAAGTCGGCGTCCTCGGCAAGGTCGCTCTTGAGCACCTTGACCGCCACGAGGCGGTTCAAGCGGTGGCACTTGGCCTTGTAGACAACGGCCATGCCGCCGCTGCCGATGACTTCGAGCAGCTCATAGCGGTTGTCGAGCATTTTTCCGATCATATTGTTCATACGGTGCCACCTCCTTTACTCGTGTTCAATGAGCACAGCCGTCACGTTGTCCGGCGCGCCCTGCGCCTTGGCGAGCGCAATGAGATCGTCAAGGCTTTCTTCCGCGTTCTTACCCGCGCACACGGCGCGGCAAATTTCGTCGTCCGTCGCGGTGACGACAAGGCCGTCCGTGCAGAGGAGAATTTTGTCCCCCTTGGTGAACGAGACCTCGAACGCGTCGCAGAGCGTGTTTTCGTCTGGGCCGAGCGCGCGGGTGATGAGGTTGCGGTTCGGGTGCGTGCGCGCCTCCTCGGCGGTGATGTTGCCGTTTTCCACGAGCGTCTGCACGACGCTGTGGTCGTGCGTGATGCGTGTGATCTCGCCGCCGCGGATCAAATACGCGCGGCTGTCGCCGATGTTGCAGACGATGGCGTACTTCTCCTCTGCCACTGCGCTGACGAGCGTCGTGCCCATGCCCTGATAGGCGGGGTCTTGCAGCGCGCGCTGATAGACCGCCGTGTTGGCCTTCGCCACGCAGAACGACGCGAGCTCGCGCAGCTGCTCGGCGGTCATGTCCGCGCGGATGAGCGCGCGCATTTCCTTCATAAAGGTCTCCACCGCAACAGAGCTTGCGATCTGTCCGCCCTCGGCGCCGCCCATGCCGTCGCACACGACGGCGATGAGCAGCTTTTTGCCCTGCTCGACGGCAAAGGTATCCTGATTTTCATGCCGCCGCAGACCGACGTCGGTTTTTCCACAGGCTCTCATTGCGCGACCCCCTCTCTTGCTTTCATTTCTTTGCGTCGGAGTTGTCCGCAGCTGGCGTCAATGTCGCCGCCCAGGCTGCGGCGGACCGTCGCCGTCAGGCCGTGGGACTCAAGGCGCTTCTGGAATGCCGCGACGCGCTTGCTCGGCTTGAACTCGCTCTCGACCACGTCGTTGAGCGGGATGAGGTTCACATGCCCCGGCATGCCGTGGATCTTTTCGGCCAGCAGGTCGGCCTGCCAGTCGTGGTCATTCACGCCGTCGATCATCGCGTATTCAAACGAGATGCGGCGGCCGGTCTTCTTAAAATAGCGGTGGCAAGCGGCGAACAGCTCCTCCACGTCGTAGGCGTTGTTCACGGGCATGATGCGGCTGCGCGTCGCGCTGTCGGGCGCGTGGAGCGAAACAGACAGCGTGAGCTGCAAATTGTCCTCCGCGAGCGCATCGATGCCCGGCACCACGCCGCAGGTAGAAAGCGAGATGTGCCGCATGCCGATGTTCATCCCGTCGGGATGGTTGATGAGCTCCAAAAAGCGCAGCACATTTTTCCGGTTGTCCATCGGCTCGCCGATGCCCATCAGGACGATGTTGGAAATTTCGCGTCCGGAGTCAAGCTGCGTGAAAAGCACCTGATCGAGCATTTCCGACGGTGTTAAGTCCCTCACCTTGCCGGCCAGCGTGGACGCGCAGAATTTGCAGCCCATGCGGCAGCCGACCTGCGAGGAAATGCAGACCGTGTTGCCGTGGTGATAGGACATCAGCACCGTTTCGATGCAGTTGCCATCTTGCAGCTCCCAGAGGTATTTGATCGTCCCGTCGAGCTTCGACACCTGCTTGCGCGCGACCGTCGGCACGGTGATGTAGTACTCCGCCCTGAGCTTTTCGCGCAGGGATTTGGGAATATTCATCATCTCGTCAAAATCGGTGATGCCGCGGTGCAGCCAGGTGAAGACCTGCTTGCCGCGGAACGACGGTTCGCCCATCGCGCGCAGCGCCGCGGTGATTTCCTCCAATGTCATTGACTTTAAATCAGTCATGCGTCTTTCTCCTCATGCGGCTGAGATAGAACCCGTCCGTATTGTCGCGCTGCGGCCAGAGCGTCAAATGCCCCGGCGCGCTCACGCCGTTCGGCAGCGAAAAGGCTTCGTAAGTAAACTCGTCGTGCGCTTTTAAAAAGTCGTCCGTCACCTGCTCGTTTTCCTCGGGCAGGATCGTGCAGGTCGAGTAGACGAGAAGGCCGCCGCGTTTCACATAGCGCGCGCTGTTCTCTAAGATCGCGCGCTGGATCTCCGGCAGCGCAGAAAACTCCTGCGCGTCCTTATAGCGGATGTCCGGCTTTTTGCGGATGATGCCAAGGCCCGAGCACGGCACATCGCAGATGACGACGTCAAAACGCCCCGCCCATTCCTCGCGGAACGCGCGGCCGTCGACGGCGGCGGTCTTGATGCACGTGATGCCGAGGCGCTGCGCACCCTCGCGGATGCGCTTCAATTTGTTTTCATGTAGATCGCACGAGAGGATGCTCCCCTCGTTTTCCATCGCGAATGCCGCGGCGAACGACTTGCCGCCCGGAGCGGCGCAGACGTCCAGCACCCTCTGCCCGCGCGCAAAGTCCGCGGCGCAGACAATCAGGTGTGCCGCCGCGTCCTGTACGGTGAAGCGGCCATTGTAGAAAGCGCTGAGCGTCGTTAGGTCGCCCGTGCCGGAAAGCTCCAGGCATCCGGGCACCCACGGGTGCGGCGTGACGCAGACGCCCTCGCCGCGAAGTTCGTCGACGAGCGCTTTTTCATTCGTTTTGAGCGGGTTGATCTGTACGCTGATGGGCGAAGCCTCGTTGTCGATGCGAAGAAACGCTTCCGCTTCCTCGACGCCGAGGAGAGACACGAGCCTTTTGACGAGCCACTGCGGGTGGCTGTAGGCGACGCTCAATCGTGCGATATTCCCCTCCGGCAGCGGCGGGAGATTCGACTTATTCTGCGCGACCTTGCGCAGCACGGCGTTGACGAGTCCGCTCGCGGCGCTTCTGCCGTTCGTGCGGCAGAGCTCCACGGACTCGCTGACGGCGGCGTGGTCGGGCACCTTGTCCAAAAACAAGATCTGGTACGCGCCGATGCGCAGAATGTCGGAGAGCGGTGGCTGCAAATGGTCGAGCTTCTGCGTGCAGTAGGCGCTCAAATACCAGTTCAGCAGAAGCTCGTTCTGCATCACGCCGTAGACGATGCGGCTGCAAAGCGCCGCGTCCTGAGCACTCAGTGCGCACTTGCCGAGCTGCGCCTTCAGCGCGGCGTCCGCCCACGCACCGTTGCGGCGGCAGGCGACCAGAACGGAGAGCGCGCATTCGCGCGCGTTCGCGGTATTTCCCTTACGCATCGAGGACCGTCCCCGCGGCGATGCGCTTGCCGTTCAGAAAAGCGTTCGCTGCCATGCGCTTGCCGCCGTCGGGCTGCAGCTCCGTGATAAGAATGCTTTTGCCGTCGCCGCAGGCGGCTTCGATGCCCTTTTTGCGCGCGCACAGCGTGCCGGGCACGTCCTTCGTTTCGCCGAGCGGCACGGCATGGAAAATTTTCGTGTTCGCGCCGAGAATGCTCGCCGCGGCGCAGGGCCACGGGATCAGCGCGCGAATCTGGTCGATGATCTGCGTGCTGCTTCTCGTCCAGTCAATGGGAGAAAGCTCGCGCGAGAGCATGGGCGCATACGTCGCCTGTGACTCGTCCTGCGGCACGCGCTGCGCTGTGCCGTTTTGAATCTCAACGATGGCCTCAGCGATCGCATCCGCGCCGAGCACAGCGAGCTCTTTGAACAGGTCCTCCGCCGTCTCGTCGGGGCGGATGGCCTGCTTTTTGACTAAGATCATATCGCCCGCGTCGCACTCTTTCGCCATGTGCATCACGGTCACGCCGGTCTCCTTTTCGCCGTCTAAGATGGCGCGGTTAATCGGCGCTGCGCCGCGGTACTTCGGCAGAATGGACGCGTGTGCGTTGATGCAGCCATGCACCGGCACGGCGAGCATTTCCTCCGGTAGGATGCGACCATAGGCCGCGACGATCGCGAGCTCGGGCGCGAGGGTCTTGAAATCCTCAAGCGCCGTGCCGTCGCGCATCGTCACCGGCTGAAAAACGGGGATATTCTGCGACAAAGCATATTCCTTTACAGGGCTTGGCGTGACTTTGTTTCGGTTGCGCGGCTTGTCCGGCTGCGTGAAAACGCCGCACACGTCGTGCCCGTCCGCGACCAGACGCTCTAAGATCGTGCGCGCAAAGTCGGGCGTGCCCATGAAGACGATCCTCATTCCTCGTCCAGCTCCTTTTCTTGCTCGCGGATATACTGCTCCAGCTCCTCGTCGGTGAGGACTTTGCAGTGCTCGGTGTAGAGGTGGCCGTCGAGATGCTCGATCTCGTGGCAGAAGCAGCGCGCGGTCAGCTCTTCGTCCTCAACTTCAAACTCCGTGCCGTAACGGTCCTGCGCGCGCACGCGCACGACCATCGGGCGCGTGACGATGCCGTACTTGCCCGGCACGCTCAGGCAGCCCTCGAGGCCCGTCTGCTCGCCCTCGGTCTTGATGATCTCGGGGTTGATGAGCTCGATGATCTCGCCCTGCTCATCCTCCACGATGCAGACGCGTCGCAGGATGCCGACCTGCGGGGCGGCGAGGCCGACGCCACCGGCCTCCTCCAGTGTGTCCGCCATGTCGTCGAGCAGCTCATGCAGCCGGTCGTTGAATTCCGTCACGGGGCGGCAGACCTTTGTAAGGCAGGGGTCGCCCACTTCGTGGATCTTGCGAATAGCCATAATTTCATCCTCTTTTCTCTATTGTAAAGCATTGCAGTCGGCAAAAATGTCGAGACCGCGGTTTTCTTTTCTTGCGTAAAATGCCAGCAGATATTCGCTGACGGTGCGCCGCAGCACGCTGCCGCCCTTGCCGCACAGGTAGACGCAATAGCGGTAGCGGTTGTTGACCTTCACGACCGGTGCGCCCGCGGGGCCGAGCACTTCGACATCGAGCCCGCTCAGCGGCGGCTGGGAAGAGGCGTAGCGCAGTGCGTCACACAGCGCGCGGGCAGCGGCGATGACGCGCAGCTCATCAAGGCCTGAGACCGTCAGCGTGAACAGATCTGCAAACGGCGGATAGCGCCGCAGCGAGCGCATGCGCAGCTCGTTTTGGTAAAACGTCTTGTAATCCTGTTTCGCCGCGGCCTGAATGACCTCGTTTTCGGG
>ULPX01042928.1_pt1 | contig 11066 bp, 9 predicted proteins | sample 1953911 | NCBI WGS metagenome assembly ULPX01 (sample SAMEA4835640, study PRJEB28245) | human gut metagenome | biome: gut microbiome; material: fecal sample | place: Denmark | collected 2008 | reverse complement strand
CGCAGTGCAGCTGCCACTCCACGCTGGCGGCAAGCTCTGCCAGAATAAACGCCCGGGCGCAGTGATACCCGGCTTCCAGCAGGGTGATGCTCCACACACCCCATAAATATAAATAGGAAAGCCCGATGGCCGCTGCCATGCAGGGGATCCAGAGCCCGCCGGGCACATTGCCGGTCAGTCCCAGAAAGGCCGACAGCCCCGCCGCCCACAGCAGGGTGACACCCACGGTAACTGCCTTGGAAAAGCGGGGCATCAGTGCCGGGGTGACCAGCAATACCGCCAGACACTCGGCAAGGGCGGTGTACAGCCGTGGGATATCCGGCAGCGCGGTCATGAGCCTTCACCTCCGATGTAGTCGGTCAGTGCGGCAAGAAAAGCCTTACGCTTGGGGCGGCTGACCTGCAGCTCGCAGGGGCCCACCTGTACGGTGCTCTGCCGCAGCTCCCGCACCTGTGCCAGATTGACAAGGTAGCCGCTGTTGCACCGGGCAAAGGGGCAGTCTGCCAGCTTTTCCTCAAAGGCCTTGAGGGCGCCGGGGGCGGAAAAATCGCCCTCATCGGTGTAAAAGTGCACCCGGTGCCCCTCGCTTTCCAAGTAATAGATGCTTGCGGTATCCAGCCGCCGCAGCCCGCCCTCCACCGGCACGGTGAGGTAGTGCTTTGCCCGCTTTTCCAGCCGGGCAACCGCCTTGAGCAGCTGCTGCGAAAAGGCAAAGTAGGGCACCGGCTTCAGCACATAGTCCAGCGCTCCCACCGAGTAGCCCCGGATGGCGTACTGCGCCATATTGGTAATGAAGATCAGGATGACGTCTGCATCCATCTGCCGGATGCGCTCTGCCGTGGTCATGCCGTCCAGATGCTTCATCTCCACATCCAGAAAAATAATGTCGTAGACCGCGCGGTAATCCTCCAGAATATCCACGCCGTCCGCAAAGACCGTCACTTCAAACTCTGTCCCGTACTGCCGGGTATACCGCCGGACATACTCCTGCAATACCCCCTGTACCTCCGCGTCGTCCTCTACGATCGCCACCCGGATCATGACCGCACCTCCCTTACCACACCTTTGTGGAACTGTTACGGCTCTATTATAGCGCAATCCCGTCCGGTTTGCCAAGGGGCACTCCGCAACAAAGGGCAGGGCAGCCCACAGCTGACCACCGTGGACGTCAACCCCTACCAGCTGGGCATGGAAGCTGCCAGCCAGACCATCAACCACATCGAGAACCCGAACCTTCTGGCCACAAAGATCATCGTGCCGCACAAGCTCATCCCCCGGGAGAGCTGCTGCCCGCCGGAGGAGCAGCGCTAGGAAGTGCTTTTTCAGCAAGACAGTGTCCGCTTCCGGGAGCTGCCGCGCAGCGCTTGCTATCCTGCCCCCAGAGTAGACAGCGTAAAAAACGCTGCATCCTCCGGGGGTATTTTTATGCCCCAAAAGGCACAAAAGAATGCCCGCCCACCTGTGGAAAACCACGGTGAGCGGGCATTTTATAGTTTATCGTTTGCGCGCTGTAAAAGCGTTCAGAGAGCGGCGGTCTGGGGTACCAGCCGGAAGAGCATTACGGGCAGCTCGCTGTTTGCAAAATCCAGCGTAAGGATGATCGTTCCGCGCTCTGTTTCAAAAGGCATCTCCGTCTGTGTGCCGTCCGGGGCAATGCGCACAAGCGTTTTGCCTTCCAGCAATCCGGCGGGCAGCGCGAGCCTTACCCGACCGGTGGGCTGCGTCAGGCTGCCTGCGGTTTCAAAGGCCACACTCAGGTATTCTCCATTCGTCCGTGCGGTCACATCCTCCGCAGAAAGGCTGCCGCTGATAGTCCACGCCGTTGCCGCTTCGATCATTTCCAGCTGCGCGGCGTTTTCTGCCTGCCCGCACACGGGGCAGAAGGTCAGGGTTTCACCTTCCGCAGTGCGGAAAGTAAACTTCCGGCAATCGGTGCTGCCAGTGTGCGCACAGCCATCTCGCAGACAATCGGCGCTCTGAGAGCCGGTTCCGTTCGGGGACCATGCACCGAACTGATGCCCCAGCTGATCGGTCGGGTCTGCGGTGTAGCTGTCTTTGCAGCGGGTGCAGGTAAAAACAGTATAGCCGTCCGTTTCACAGGTAGGCTCTACGGTAACAGCCTGATAATCATGGTTCAGCGCGGGCAGCTCTTTGCGGGTGGTATAGTCGCAGCGGGAGCAGGTTTCGTAAGCATCCCAGCCGATTTCCGTACAGGTGGGAGCTTGCGCTTCGTGCTGCTCCAGAGCATGGTTCAGTGCGGGCAGCTCTTTGCGGGTGGTATAGTCGCAGCGGGAGCAGGTTTCGTAAGCATCCCAGCCGATTTCCGTACAGGTGGGAGCTTGCGCTTCGTGCTGCTCCAGAGCATGGTTCAGTGCGGGCAGCTCCACATAGGTGGTGGTATAGTCACAACGGGAGCAGGTATCGTAAGCCCAGCCCTTTTCTGTGCAGGTGGGGGCTTGCGCTACGTGACGCACCAAATCATGGTTCAGTGCGGGCAGCTCTTTGCGGGTGGTATAGCCGCAGCGGACGCAGAGGTCGTAAGCGTCCCAGCCGATTTCCGTACAGGTGGGGGCTTTTGCATGGGGATGCACCAGAGCATGGTTATTTGGGTCTTTTTCGCCGTATTCCGCATCACACACCTCACAGACCGCTTTGGTGGTGCAGGTTGCTTTGCCACCGGTACACTTTGCAGTATCAACTTCGCGGCAGTAGTTCGTGCAGCTGCGGGTGTGCGTGCCGTTGCCGGCGGATGACCACTCGCCCCATGCGTGACCGCCGTAGTAACTCCCTCCGCAAGTATTGCACATTCCCAGAGTGTCGCAGGTCGCGTAGCCGCCGCTGCAGCTTCCAGTCTCTTCTGCGTTGCAGCGCTTGCATCTGCGGGTGTGCGTGCCGTTGCTGGCGTAGTTAGGCGTCCACGCGCCCCAGTCGTGACCGGGAATGTCGTATTCCGCGCCGCATTTTTCACAGGTTTTGCCTGTGGTGCAGGTGGGACCTTGGGTACCGCCGGTATGTACCTGTAAAAGCGTAACATTGCCATCGTTGTGGCAGTTCTGGCATTCAGTTACATAAACCCTATGATAGGTCGAATCATATTTTTCGTATCTGAGCACCTCACGTGTCTCCCTACTCCCACAGCGTAAGCAGTGCACCGGGACTGTTTCTGCCGCCGCTTTTAACACGATCCCCGGTATCAGGCACACCATTGCCAGCACCGTCAAACACCAGATCAGCCATTTTTTCATGTTACTCCCTCCTTGTCATCAAACCTTGTTATCCTTTCAAATCAAACTGTACGGACAGCGATGCAAGCACGGCATCTACCACCTTCCGCGCCTGGGCAAGCATATCGATCTCCGCCACAAAAGCGATGACCTGCTCGCGCTCCTGCGCGGGGACCTGCAGCGCACTCAGGCTCATGCTCAGATAGCGCCGTATTTTGCGCTCCAGCGTAAAGTAGGGGTCGCACCGCCGTGCCATGTAGCCGCGCATCATGCCAGCCGTGCCCAGCTCCATCTCGTAGAAGTCACACTCGGCGCACCCGGGCAGATACGCGCTGAACGCCGCCTGCAGCTCGGCCGTGGTGCTGCGGTGGATGATCTCCGCCGTGGCGGGGAAGGTGTACGCTTCCACATAGATATCTCGCAGATTCTCGCTCAGCTCGGTCATCGCCAGCTGCAAAGCCGTTTCCACCGCGTAGAGGTACACCGGCGAGGGGGCGTTTGCCGCCAGCGGCCTTACCGCGCCGAACTGCCTGCTGAACATCATGCCGATCAGCTCGGTCAGCACACCGTCCTTTGTGCGGAAAATATTCTGGAACGACCCGGCAGAAACATCTGCTTCCTTTAAAATTTCTGCAACCTTGGTGTTCGTGTAGCCTTTTTCCAGAAAAAGCCGGACACAGGCGGTCAGGATCCGCCGTTTTGCTTCCTTGCTGTCGTATCTGCGCGCCATTGGAAATCATCCTTTTCTATGATTGGTTTCTGACCCAATTATATATTGATTTGAGAATTGCGTCAAGTAAACTTTTAAGGGCGTATTTTGGGCAGTTTGACGGGGGAGAGCTTTCTGCGGGTGCGCATCCGGGCAAAACAAAGCGCAATGGACCTTGCTGTTATCCGCTGCCGCAGCCAGACAGTTCGCGGCAGCAAAAAAGAGGCCACCGATCGGGGCGACCTCTTTTCAGCGTATTTTCAGCGTAAATCCCGCAGCAGCCCTGCCTGCGGTCGGTAAGCTTGCCGTAGGGGGTGGGGCGAGCCTTGCGGTACTTCCGGTACCCACCATCTCCATGACAGCTCTTTTGGAGTTGCTCTTTGCGTAAGATTGCAAGATAAATCTTATTTCTGACAGAAAGAGCCGAACCCGTGCAACGAGTCCGGCTCTTTCTGTGCTTTGGTTGGATCTTAAGCAAAGTTATGGTAAATGAAGAAGTTGGCTTTGGGAGTTTACAGCAGGCTCAGTGCTTCCTCGTCTGCCACAAGGATGCAGTCCGGATGCAGCTGCAGGATGCTGCCGGGGCAGGCAGGGGTCACAGGGCCGGTCACGGCGTCCTTGACGGCCTGTGCCTTGGCTTTACCGTTGGCTACCACCAGCACCTTGCGTGCCTGCATGATGGTCTTGATGCCCATGGTGTATGCCTGTTTGGGGACAAGGTTCTCGTTGCCGTCAAAGAAGCGCTTGTTGGCTTCGATGGTAGTGGGCGCAAGGTCGATGCAGTGGGTCTCCAGCTCAAAGGCTTCGCCCGGCTCATTGAAGCCGATATGACCATTGGGGCCGATGCCCAGCAGCTGCAGGTCGATGCCGCCCAGCTTGTGGATGATACCGTTGTAACGGGCACACTCGGCGGCGGTGTCCAGATTGGTGCCGTCCGGCAGGTTGGTCTTGGCCGGGTCGATATTCACCTTGCTGAACAGGTTCTCGTTCATGAAATACCAGTAGCTCTGGGGATGCTCCTTGGGCAGGCCGCGGTACTCGTCCAGATTGACAGTAGTGACCTCGGAGAAATCCAAATCGCCTTTGTTGTACCAGTCCACCAGTTGGGCATAAGTGCCCACCGGGGTGCCGCCGGTGGCAAGACCCAGTACACAGTCCGGCTTCATGATGACCTGTGCGGAGATGATGTTGGCCGCTTTGCGGGACATATCCTGATAATCTTTTGCGCGGATGATCTTCATAATAATGCTCCTTTTATAGTACTGTTACGCCTGCGTTCCGGCAGGCCTGTAAAAATTCTACGGGCAGCTTTCCGTCCGAGATCACAATATCAATATCGGACAGCTCGCAGATGTGGAACGTACTTTTCAGTCCGATCTTGGAGGAATCCAGCAGCACGGCTTTCTGCTCACAGCGGCAGAGCACGGTCTGCTTGAGCCGTGCTTCATCCTCCACGCCGCAGGTAAAACCGGTTTCCGGGCTGTAACTGGTCACGCCCAGCAGCAGCAGATCAAAGTTGATGCCCTCCATCGTCTGGATGCTCTGTGCACCGCAGACGCTCATGCTGAACCGGTTCAGGCTGCCGCCCGGCAGGGACACATGGGGCTTTTCCAGCTTTGCCAGCTCCATGGCGCAGCTCAGGCCGCTGGTGTAGATGAGCATGGGCTGATCCGGGATGCACCGGGCCACTGCTGTGGCGGTGCTGCCGGAATCCAGAAACAGGGTGGTGTTGGGGCGCAGCAGAGCAGCGGCTTTTTCGGCAATGATCTGCTTTGCTTCGGCATTGCGGGCGGCACGGCGGCTCAGCAGGTCGTCTGTGCCTACCACCTGCTCCACCGACTTGACACCGCCATGCACCCGCACCACACGGCGGGCTTCATCCAGTGCTTTCAGGTCTGTGCGCAGGGTCATTTCCGAAACGGAAGGGAAAGCTTCCTTGAGCTGGGCAAAGCTAATGCTGCCTTTGCGGTTCACCAGCTCCACGATCTGATTGCGGCGTTGTTCCATGGGGGATTCCTCCTGTCTGCGTTTGTCCTGTCCCATGGCACGTTCTGCTTAGTCCTCCGGGTTGAAGTTTGCCAGCAGATATTCCTCTGCTTCCGGGCACCACAGGCCGTTGTGGGCATCCACGATGTCAGCCAGTGCGGTATAGCGGGGGTCGTTGTCCTGTTCGCCCTTGGCACGCAGATCGGTCAGGGCGATGAGGGGCATGGTCAGGTGGGTATAGATCAGCTTTTTGCCGCCGGGGATCTTGGGCAGGTTGAGGGTGGTCTCGGCAGCGGCGTTCAGACCGCCGATGTGGGTGACCATCACAGCCGGATCGATGCGCTTAGCGGCGGTCAGTTCCAGCGACTCGATCATGTCGGCGGTATTACCGCCGGTGGTGCCCATGACATGGGTAGAATTGTAGTGCACATCGTAGAAGTTCATCTTGGCGCTGAACTGCTTGTCGGTGGGGCCTGCAAAGAAGTTCAGGCAGCCGTCACGACCCAGCACAGCACTGGACAGCTCCACCACCGGCGCGATGGGGGCGTAGCAGAACACATCATCAAAGCCGGTACCGCCGGTCAGCTCCCGCAGCTCGGCAGCGGGGTCTGCCATGTTGGCGGTGTTGACGAAGTACAGGTCGATGCCGTCCTTCTCCTTGACCTCCTTCGGGGGGAAGAGGGACTCCGCACGGGCCAGACGATCCTCGTTGATATCGGTGACCACCACCATGCCGGGGCGCACATCACGGTGCAGTGCGTAGGTCAGAGCACCCAGACCCATGGGGCCTGCACCGGCCAGAATCGCCAGCTTGCCACCCTTCTTGATACCCATATCGTGATGGTACACACCCATCTTGGTGTGGTAGGCGGCGTTGAAAGCACCGATGGAGCAGCTCATAGGCTCGGCCAGAGAAGCCTCGTAGTAAGCACGGCCCTTGTACTCCAGCAGGCAGCCCAGTTCCATGACCTCGGCAGGGATGATGCAGTAGGTGGCGTCGCCGCCGAAGAACTCGTAGGAGTAGCCGGGGCTCCACATGGTGCCCTTGTAGTTCAGGGCGGGCTGCAGGGTGAACTTCATGCCGGGCTTGAACTTGTCCTGATGCGCCTTGCCCACCTTGACGATATCACCGGCGAACTCGTGACCCATGATGGCGGGGTGCTCGGCTACATCCGGATGCACACGCTTGTGCGCAGTGCCTCCATCAGCCGGGGCGTTTCGATCAGCTGCCCGCTGACATTCTGCATGACCTCCACCGGGACGCCGTTCCCGTCGTCCGGAGCCAGCAGCACCAGTGCCCCCAGCACGATGCGCCCCGGCTCATAGACCGGCGGCTGTGCCTGCAGATAGCCCAAGCGGCAGTCCTTTACCGCACTTGTCCTGCAATGGAGCAGCAGGGCAGACACCACCCTCCGGTAGGAAGAAGCATCCCCCTGCAGCCAGACCCCCACGCCGGGGCGGCGGAACATCTCCACCCGGTAGGGGTGTAGCTTGGTCTCAAGTTCATCCAAGTCCGCAGACAGCGTGCTTTCCGAAACGCCAAGCGCCCGTGCCAGTACCGCTGTTTTGCAGGGCTCCTGCTCGCTGAGTAGCCTTGTCAAAAGCTGCTGCCGCCGCTCTGCGCGGGAAAGTTCTTTCCTGTCGCCGCTGTTCAGCTGGGTGCGCAGTGCGTCTCGCCGCTCCGGCGCTTCATCCAGCAGCAGACCCTTGCCGGGATTCCGCACAAAATGTGCCCCGGCAGCCTGCATCCACTGCTCCACAGCGGGCAGCTCCCGCAGCACGGTGCGGCGGCTGACCCCGATGCTTTCAGCCAGCGCCGCCGCCGTCACCCAGCCCTGCGGAAGGCTGAGCAGCTGCTCGATCAGCTTCCGTGCATTTGCCGACAGTTCCTCACGATACACCGCACCCATGTTGCTTCTCTCCTTTTCCCAAAAGTTACCCATTGCTTCTATTGTAGCATAGTGCCACCCCGTCTGCCAGCCCCCAACGCAGAAAAGAAGTTGTGTGTTTTTTGTCACCATTGCCCGGTGACAAAAGCTTCCTTGTTCCCGTCTTGTATCCCGGCGCATCAGCAAATATGCACAAATCACCCGCGCATCCATTGGAAATGTTGCCGTATCAGCCCACTGGTGTCACCATCCTCCGGTGACAACCCCACCGCTTGTCACCATTGAAATCCGGCGCATTATCGGCTAGAATAGTGCCAGAACGAAACGAAAGCTCCTCCGAACAACCGTCCGCAGGCCGCAGCTCCCATGCCACAGGAGCTGCACCGCCTGCCTTTCAAGTGAAAAAGGAGAGCTACAAATGAAAAACGCTGTTTCCCGCTTTGGCAAGTTCCTCAGCGGCATGGTCATGCCGAATATCGGCGCATTCATCGCGTGGGGCTTCCTCACTGCTCTGTTCATTGAAGCGGGCTGGTTCCCCAACGAAAAGCTGGCCAGCATGGTATCCCCGATGCTGACCTACCTGCTGCCCATCCTCATTGCAGGGCAGGGCGGCAAGATGATTGCAGGCGACCGCGGCCGCGTCATCGCCGCCATCGCCGTGGTGGGCTGCATCTGCGGCTCGGACTACACCATGCTGATGGGCGCCATGGTCATGGGCCCTCTGGCCGGCTGGGTCATCAAGCAATTCGATAAGAAGGTGGAAGGCCATATTCCCGCCGGTTTTGAGATGCTGATCAACAACTTCTCCATCGGCATTCTGGGTATGCTGCTGGCCATCCTCGGCTACTACGTCATCGGCCCGTTCATGACCGCCATCCTCACCGTGCTGACCGCCGGTGTGGACTTCCTTGTGGCACACAGCCTGCTGCCGCTGGTGTCCATCTTTATTGAGCCTGCCAAGGTATTGTTCCTGAACAACGCTATCAACCACGGCATCTTCAGCCCCATCGGTGCAAGCCAGGCCGCTGAGACCGGTCGTTCCATCATGTATATGCTGGAAGCCAACCCCGGTCCCGGTCTTGGTGTCCTGCTGGCCTACTGCTTCTTCTGCAAGGACGGCACCACCCGCCAGTCCGCTCCCGGTGCTGTCATCATCCACCTGCTGGGCGGCATCCACGAGATCTACTTCCCCTACATCCTGATGAACCCCGTGATCATCATCGCCCCCATCGTGGGCAACTTCTGCGCCATCCTGTTCTACTCTATGACCGGTGCAGGTCTGTCCGGTCCTGCTTCTCCCGGTTCCATCATCGCCTACATGGCAATGGCTCCCCGGGATTCCATTCTCACCGTTCTGCTGGGCGTTGTCATCGCCGGTGCTGTTTCCTTTGTTCTATCCTCGGTCATTCTGAAAGCGACCTCCGGTCACACCAAGAGCCTGACCGATGCCCAGAACGAAATGAAGGAGATGAAGACACAGGCTAAGGGCGAGATTCCTGAGCCTACTGCCGTAAATGTCGGTCAGATCCGCAAGATCGTCTTTGCCTGCGATGCCGGTATGGGTTCCAGCGCCATGGGTGCTACCAAGTTCCACAACCGCATTAAGGCGGAGCGCCCCGACTTGACCGTGACCAACTCCAGCGTGGATACCATCCCCGCCGACGCGGACGTGGTGGTCTGCCAGCGCGTTCTGGCTGACCGTGCCGCCAAGTGCGCCCCGCAGGCACAGCTCATCACGCTGGACAACTTCCTTGCAGATCCGCATCTGGACGCATTGTACAACGCACTGACCTCCACTTCCCCGGCACTGGATGCCAAGGCCGAAGCTGCCGCCAACGAGGAGATCGTATCCGACCTGCGCAATGCAGCCGTAGCCCCTCTGGCGGCTGCCGTGACCGAGGCTTCCAAAGCCAACGGTTCCGTGATGAAGATCCAGGCGGAGGACATCCAACTGGGTCTGCCCTCCGTCACCAAGGAGGAGGCCATCCGTGCCGCCGGTGCGCTGCTGGCAAAGCGGGGCTATGTGGATGACAGTTACGCCGATGCCATGGTGGAGCGCGAAAAGCTGGTGAGCACCTACATGGGCATGGGCGTAGCCATTCCCCACGGCACCAGCCAGAAGAAGGGCACCGTTAAAAAGTCCGGCGTTGTCCTGCTGCAATATCCGCAGGGCGTGGACTTCGGCGATGAAAAAGCCTACCTCGTGTTCGGCATTGCCGGTGTCGGCAACGACCATCTTGACTTGCTGGGCAATGTCTGCGAGATCCTTGAAGACGAGGATGCGCTGGAACAGCTCAAGACCACTTCCGATATGAACTATGTGCTGGAGCACTTACAATAACGATTCCAAAAAGGAGAGATTTTTTATGAAGAGCATCGATATCACCATTCAGGACAAAGAAGGTCTGCACGCCCGTCCCGCCGGTATCCTGAGCAAAGCTGCCAAAGGCTTTGAGAGCAAAGTCACTATGACTAAGAACGGCAAAGTCGCCGACATGAAGAAGATCTTTGCCGTAATGGGTCTGGCCGTGAAGTGCGGCGAGACCGTGACCATCGCCGCCGATGGCCCGGACGAGGATGCCGCCATCGAAGAATTGACCAAGCTGTGCAAGGACGCATGACTTCTCCCTCCGTCTATGACCATTCTGCATAAATACTGCTGACGCAAAACCGCTCCGGGCAGAACGCTCGGAGCGGTTTTACTGTCAGTATGCGTTTTTCATCACCGTGTTTTCCAGAAAGCTGAAAAACACATCGTATTCATTTGGGGTCAGCATTTTGGGAGAACGCATGATCACAAGATCATGCCCGTGGTTTCCCACATGATAGGGTGGATGAGTGTGAGAATAGGGATTTTCCAAAACCCTCTTGACGAATTTCACATACAGTGGTATTTTTCCTGTAAATCCCACCGTCTTTGTGGATTGGTTTGAAACCATCCACAAGATGTGGTCGTGTTCATTTTGAACACAGGCACAGAAAGTGGTTGGTTATCACCGTGAGACCCACCACTTCCGTGAGGAAAAGTCCACGAAAGAACTTACCGCCCCGCAACACACCCGATTCACTTTGCCGCTTACTTCACCCGACAAAATCCATCGCTGCGCTGCATGGGCGGTATTTTTCTTTTATGGTCACTTGTCGGGGCGGAGGCCCCTCCATCTTGCTAACGCAAGACCGTTCGGTCGCTCAAAAGCCCCACTGGGGCTTTTGTTGCTGCGCAAACGCGGCATTTTGCTTTCCGAAGAAACAAAAAAT
>ULPX01050082.1_pt1 | contig 11069 bp, 10 predicted proteins | sample 1953911 | NCBI WGS metagenome assembly ULPX01 (sample SAMEA4835640, study PRJEB28245) | human gut metagenome | biome: gut microbiome; material: fecal sample | place: Denmark | collected 2008 | reverse complement strand
GAGAACCGGACGGCCTACAGCCACCGATCCCCGTATCCACCGGTACAATTTTAAGCTCACCACGGAGGAAAATATCCGGTTTAAAAAGATGCTTTCGGAAGCCGGACTGGAACATAACCGCAGCCGATTTATCGTCAAGCGTATCTTCTCGGAGCGCTTCGAGGTCATCAAACGCGACCCGTCAAAGGTACAGTTTATCGCACGGCTGAATGACTTTTATTTCCAATTTCAGCGCATCGGGCATAACTACAATCAGGTCGTGAAAGCCATCAATGCACACTTCTCAAGCATTACGATCACGCAGCAAATCGCCGCTTTGGAACAGCGGACGCGCGAGCTGAAAGCTCTCAATATCGAGATTCTGAACCTCGCAAAACAGGCTAAAGAGTGGTTGCGAATATAAGGTCGGAACATTGCCCGACCGGCAGCGTTATCGGAGTCAAATATAGAATTGCACGCTTGCTCGTTACCTTGGCCCGACAACTTTAAAGAACGAAACGTATGGCAACCGTAAAAGTAAAATTCCGGGCCTCGTCCGTTGCGGATCGGGAAGGCCGACTGTTCTATCAGATAATCCATAACCGTGTAACCCGGCAGATCGGCAGCGGTCATAAGCTGTTTCCGTCGGAATGGGACGTTCTGCAGCGGAACATACTCCCGCCGAACTGCGAAGGCCCCCGGCACGCTTACCTTGTCGCATTGAAGAGCCGGATAGCGGACGACAAAGCCCGTCTGGAACGCATTATCTCCCGGTTGGAGCATACGGGCGAAAGCTATACTGCCGGAGATGTGGCGGCACGCTATCTTACGCCTCCGGATGCCGGCGGCTTTCTCTCTTTCGCACGGAGCCTTGCCGGGCAGTTGAGACAGATCGGGAAAATCCGCACGAGCGAACGCTACACGACCGTCTTGAACAGCTTCGGGCGTTTCCGCAGAGATGTCGAGGTGCCGTGGGATGAGGTGGATTCCGACCTGATGATCGAATACGAAACTTATCTCAAATCGAGGGGCGTATGCCCGAATACCTCTTCCTACTATATGCGGGGGCTGCGTGCCATTTACAACCGTGCTGTCGAAAAGGGAATGACGGTACAGCGCGATCCGTTCAAGTACGTTTACACGGGCATCGGCAAAACGGTCAAGCGGGCGGTACCTTTGAAAGTCATCCGCCGAATCCGGGATATGGACTTGGCGCTGTTCCCGGCGATGGATTTCGCCCGCGACGTCTTCATGTTTTCGTTCTACACCCGGGGAATGTCCTTTATCGACATGGCTTATCTGAAGAAGAAAGACCTGCAAAACGGCATACTCTCTTATCGCAGGCAGAAAACGGGACAGCAGTTGTTCGTCAAATGGGAAAAACCCATGCAGGAAATTGTCGACAAATACAATACGAACGGGACTCCTTATCTGCTGCCGATAATCCGGGACATGAATGCCGACGCCCGCCGGCAGTACAAGAATGCGGCGCATCTGGTAAATGACAAATTGAAAAAGTTGGGTGTGCGATTGGGACTGGACATACCCTTGACGAACTACGTCGCCCGTCACGGGTGGGCCTCCATCGCCAAAAGCAGGAACATTCCGCTTGCGACCATCAGCGAAGCAATGGGGCACGATTCTGAAAAGACCACGCGGATCTATCTCGCTTCTTTGGACACCTCTTCCGTAGACAAGGCGAACAGTCAAATCCTGAAAGCATTGTAGCCGCATAAAAGTCTGTCTTCATCCAACCGGATTTCATTCGGAAATCTCTTTCAAAGTTTATTTCTTGAAGGAGAGATTTTTTTCTGGCGGATTGATTTTCCTGTAGATTCCTTTTTCTTGCAGGCGTCGGCTATCTCATATTGATAATTGGAAAAATAAGCGACGAATAAGTCCCCGAAATAAACCGGATAATTTTAATCGACAAATAATAGTGGATTTACGACGGATAAGCTATAAGTTCTCTTCGCAAGAGAAATATTACATCGTCGCAAAGTTATGAAAAATATGGGACACAGCAACAGAATCCGATGAAAAATAGAATCGTCTGCCTCTTTCCGACTCAATAAATGTTTAAGCAGATGCGGTGATGTGTTGTGCAAATCCATGCTTGGGAAGCTGTAAGATACTAATAATAAGGACTTCTTATTCCGCTATCTCTCTTGCGAAGAGATGTATCGATTGATGGAATCTGTCCAAAGAAATCGCAAGTAGCCTGCAGCCGGCAGAACGGAGCAGGGAGACGTTCCGATGAACAATTCCGACTGGTCGGTAGAGAGAGGCAAAAGATAAAATGTTGTGCGACAGATTACTTCTCTCCGTAAGAGAAATATTGACGAACGCAAAGTTATGCAATTTAATGGAAATAACGACCTAAACCGGGTGGAATTTTCGTCTGCCGAGCTCGTCAAAAGGTTTCTGGCCAACAAATGTTGTACGAACAAACAGTTCTTTGAGTGCAACTTCCGCATGGTTTTCAGATAGTTATAACTAATTATATCCATCGCTCTTTCTCTTACGGAGAGAAAGAGCGTAAAACGAGTAGAATATCTTTTTACGGATTTGCGGAATAGATGGTTGGTATTCCTGCAGAAATAAACATAAATGATTGTAATACATGCCAATATACAGATTAGCATGAACTAAAGATATGTGCCTTTACTGAAAGGATAAACATAAGTAATGTATGGACATCGCCTCGCCCAATACAGAAGAACTCACGACCGCCCGCTGGTTCGTCATGCGGGCTTACAAAAGCGAAAAGAGAGCGGAGGAAAAACTCAAAGGTAAAGATGGATTGGAATATTTTATTCCGAAATATTATGCTGTAAGAGTCTATCACGGAGTGAAATCGAAACGCCTTGTTCCGGTCATTCCGAATCTCATATTCGTACATGCCAGTCGCATACAGATTACGGAATTTAAGAAACGCTATAATTTCCTGCAATTCGTGATGTGGGAGAAAAGTACGGGCTTGGAATATCTCGTTGTTCCGAATGATCAGATGGAGAGTTTTATCAAGGTTTCATCCCAATACGAGGAAAATATCTCCTTCTATAGTCCGGATGAACTCGACCTTCGAAAAGGGCGCCGGGTACGCATCCACGGAGGTAAACTCAATGGAGTAATGGGTGTATTCCTGCAGGTGCAGGGCAAAAGAAACCGCAGGGTCGTCGTCCTGCTGGAAGGTGTTATGGCCGTAGCTGCGGAGGTACATCCCGATTTGATCGAGGTTATCTCCTGACCGTAGTTTATCCATTGAGCAAACTAATACAATCGAATTAGAAAACAATGAACGGCAAACCGAATGTCGAGTCTCCTTGGATGTCGCTGAAACGTCTGATCGAAACCCGTATGGTCGAGATACTCCGCAAGGAACGGGGCAACAGAAAGTATATCCGCTTATACGGCGCCGGAGAATATTGGCACGCCTTCGAAGAGTCGGCCTGTCAGTTAAGCCGGATATTCACGGAATGTGAAACGGCACTTTTCAGGCATAAGGACTACCCCTTTCCAGTGGTTATGGTTAGCATCCCCGACAGCGAATTACGGACTTACATCCGGCAGCATATCCCGGTATGCGACAAGCCCGATTACAAGAAACTGCTGGTAGCAGAACTCTCCGTCGCGGAATATCGTGCATGGCATGAAAACGCTGTAAAAGAGTTTTTGTAAAAGTTTCTTTGAAAAAAAGTTACATCCTCAATCCGGATTTTCGATTTATGCCGAGGAATATGTTTTTAATGGAGCAAGAACAGCTACAGTTGGTTGTCTTTGGATTCTGCTCACCTTAAATTCAACATCATAATATATTTTCTGATAATGAATGCCGATGTAATAACGCTCAATGAATGCAAAAACGACGGGACCTTTTTGCATCTCTATTTTGATAAACCTATGAATGTGTGGGCGGCATATGGTCTTTCTGCTTATAAGTTGCGATTGTTCGGAAAATCCAATGGTTGTAATAATCTTCGGGAATTCTCAAAGGAACTACAAATGCCGTGCACAATAGTGGGAGAAGATGCGATTTCCTGTTTGCTACAGCATGCAACCGTATTGCAGCAAATGAACGATTCATATCTGCAGATTCGTATGCAGGATGCTGCGGACATAAGCGCCTACACGAAATGGACCAATAAACTGAAGGGACAACTACCGAATCAGGATGACGATATAATTGTTGTTACGCCTATCAGCAAGTATGTCCCCAAAGACCGGTTTATTCCGGACGGAATGTCTTCATTTTCACGTCAGGTAAAACGTATCGGTGACTGTATTCTGGCGTTTGTCGCGCTCGTACTGTTTTCTCCGCTCTTCCTGCTTTGTTACATTGCGGTCAAACGAGAGGACGGTGGACCTGCCATCTTCAAGCAGGAGCGGATCGGCCGGTTCGGGCGCCCGTTCAATATTTACAAATTCCGTTCGATGCGGCTTGACGCCGAGAAGTTCGGCCCCCAGTTAAGCCATAGCGGCGGCGACGACGATCCGCGTCTAACGAAAGTGGGGCGTTTCCTGCGCGCCCATCATCTGGACGAACTGCCGCAGTTATGGAATGTGTTCTGCGGCGATATGGCCTTTATCGGTCCGCGTCCGGAGCGTAAATTTTACATCGACCAGATTCTCGAACATGATATCCGCTATACATATCTGTATCAAATCCGTCCGGGTGTAACCTCTTATGCGACGCTATACAACGGATATACGGATACGATGGAGAAGATGTTACGGCGTCTGGAATACGACCTTTATTATTTAGGTCATCGTTCTTGGTGGCTGGACTTCAAGATACTCGCGAATACGTTCTGCTCGATCGTGTTCGGGAAAAAGTTCTGATTGGTGGCGAAGATATGATAGTAAGGAACTTAAAATCATTTTTTTTTCTGCTGTCTCGAGTTCGCCACAGTTCAGACGGTAGAGTGCTGATAACCAATTTTTGTTCATTATCCGCATTACAAATCATCGGGTACGTTTTTCCGTTAATAACGCTTCCCTATATTTCAAGAGTTGTAGGTATTGAGCATTTTGGAGAGATCGCTTTTGCAACCGCTGTTATTGCCTATTTCCAGGCTGTTGTAGATTGGGGCTTCAATTTTACGGCAACTCGGGATGTCGCAAGAATAAAGTCAGACAAGGCGGAGGTATCCCGAATCTATTCCGAGGTATTCTGGGCTCGTGTCTTTTTATGTGCGATATCCCTTGCAGTTCTTTGCATATTGATATTGCTGATTCCCCGGTTTCGGGAAATATCCTGTTTATTATGTTGCCGGTTTCTGATTGTTATCGGCTATGTTTTGTACGGTGACTGGTTATTCCAGGCTATCGAAAAGATGAAGTACATAACGATCTTGAATATCGTTGCGAATACATTGTTTACAATATCGGTATTTATCTTTATAACGGAGAAGGAGGACTACATCTATCAACCGTTGTTGTCTTCCCTTGGATTTGTTATCTCCGGTCTGATCGCGTTTTTCGTTCTTGTCCCGGCAGAGGGAGTCAGACTAAAATTTGTCACATCAAAAAATGTCTTCATAGCCTTGAAAACGAGTTCGGCCGTATTCATAAATCAAGCGATGCCCGTTATTTCGGAAAATCTGACAGTAATACTTCTCGGTTTTTGGGGCGGGGCTGTTGCCAATGGTAAATTCGATGCCGGTTATAAAGTTATCGGAGTTCTTGAACGATTCATTCTGATGCTATCAAGAACATTTTTTCCTTTTTTGGCACGCCGTATTGACAAGCATTTATTTTTTTTTAGATTGAATCTGATATCGGCAGTTTTTGTTACGATTTTGGCATTTGTATTCGCTCCATTCATCATTCGGATTCTCTTTTCTAAAGAGTTTTACGATGCAGTTTTAGCCTTGAGAATCATTTCCATAGCTGTCGTTTTCTCGATGCTGATCAATGTCTACGGCATAAATTATCTTCTTCTCCAAGGGTATGAAAAGCGATTGCGGAACATGACGGTTATGGCATCGGTTGCCGGTATTGTCTTCGCTGTCCCGCTGTTGTATTATTTTTCCTGGGTAGGGGCTGCGTTGACCTTGGTGTTGACGAGGGCGATTCTGGGCATCTGTGTTACGGTCGAAGCCGTGCGGATTCAGAGGAAAACGGCTTGATGATTCCCTCTTTTGAATAAATAACAATGTATGAATATGCCGAAAGTAAGCGTTATCGTCCCGATCTACAAGGTTGAGAAATATATCGAACACTGTGCGAAATCGCTTTTCGAACAGTCTCTTGATGATATAGAATATATTTTCGTGAACGACTGCACTCCGGATCGCTCCGTAGAACTCCTTTTGCGAACAGCGGAGGCCTATCCTGGGCGTACAAACCGGATTTCCGTCATTCATCTGGAGTGCAATTCAGGATTAGCGGCCGTGCGGGCTATCGGTATGAAAGCCGCAACCGGAGAATACGTCATTCATTGCGACAGCGACGACTGGGTCGACCCCGGCTTATATGAAACAATGTATCTTGCTGCGAAAGATAACGATGCGGATATTGTGATGTGCGATGTCATGAATGAATATTCCGGCCAAAGCATACCCAAAATATATGCTTGTCATACGAATCTCGCACGACAGGCGATCAAGGATATGTATCGGAACTATTTCGATATGTATACCGTCAATAAACTTGTTCGTCGCAGCATTTATACGAAATATGCCATATACCCTTATGAAGGTATTAACATGTGGGAAGACAATGGTTTGATGTATCGGATTTTTTATCATGCCGGACGATTGGTATCGGTGCATGACGTATACTACCATTACAATCGGTGCAACGAAAATGCGCTGACGCATAATTATAAACGTAGCAGTGTGGAGCAGATGATACGCTGTGCAACCGCGTTAGAAGAGTTTTTTCTTTGCAAAGAGGATGGCGTCGCTTATGCGAGTACGGTCGATATGCTGAAGTTCTGCGCCAAGATCAATTTGATAACCGATCATTATTCCGGAATCAGAGAGTATAGGCATGTATTTCCGGGTTCGGAACGATGCTTGAAAAAACTGGATCGCAGAGCCTTTTCCCGGAAAGGCAGATTCCGTCTGTTTTTTGTAGAACACCACTTGGCATGGCTCTTTGTATCGCTGTTTAAAGTTCGTAATTTTATAATCGGATTCGTATGCCTAAAGTAAGTGTCATAGTTCCTGTTTATAACGTGGAGAACTACATGGAACGCTGCGCTGTTTCCCTTTTTGAACAGACATTGGACGATATCGAATACCTGTTCATAGATGATTGCACCCCGGATCATTCGATAGAAATATTGCGGGCGACACTGGAAAGGTACCCATCTCGCCGGGAGCGAGTACGAATAATTTCTATGGCGTCTAACAGCGGTTTACCTGCTGTTAGACGCTGCGGCATAAGCGAATCGACCGGTGATTATATCATCCACTGTGATAGTGATGATTGGGTTGATGTAACTATGTATGAGAAAATGTACGATGCCGCTATTGCCAATGCTGCAGATGTCGTAATGTGTGATTTTTATGAAGAATATCGTAACAAATCGAAGTTATACAAAAATCCTCAGTTCCCATCAGATCCCAAAGAAGTGATCGCCAACGCTTATCGATATGTGTTTATCGGAGCTGTATGGAACAAACTGATTAAACGTGATTTGTATATAACAAACAACATATATCCCTATGAAAACATCAATATGGCTGAAGACCTGGGGGTGACTTGTCGGATATTCGTCAACGCAGAGAAATTGTATCAACTTAATGAAGGTCTTTATCATTATAATAAAGCCAATATCCGTTCGATTTCTGCAAATAAGCAAACGGATAAGAATCTGAACGACATGCTTTTCATGTCGGAGTTATTACGTAGGTATCTGTCTGAACGTGTCGATTGTAGCCGGTTCGAATTATATGCAAACTTTTTATGTTATAGCAGCAGGTTACAGATCATACAAGATAATTGGGAGGATTGGTCTCGATTTAAAGAAACCTATCCGGAAACGGATAAATATGTCCCGTTCTTTTCCGTTAAGGCTTTTCCGCCTCGGGCGGCCTTGAGATTCTGGTTGGTAAGCCACGGAATGGCTTATGTGTCGATTGCATTGATGAAAGGTTTGAAATTTTTCAGTAGGCTTGTCGGATAATGCCTTTATTATTGCTATTCGTTTGGCCGTTTTTGGCCTTTTTGATCAGCGTTCGAAAGTTGGATCAGAAAGTTTGGCAGATCGTTTTCGTTTTATTCTGCGGACTGTTCGGATATTGCCAGGATTTCTCGCTCACAACCAGCGATTGTTATAGAATCGCATTGCAATTTCAGTCCTTCGATATGGAGGATATCTTTCGGAGGTATGCCGAGGGCCAATCCCCCGATCTCTATATGAATCTGCTGTATTCCTTGCTCCGGGCGTTAACCTCGAATCCCAAGGTGTTGTTTGCTGTTGTGGGGCTTATATTCGGTTATCTTTACTGCCAGTGTATTTCAATCGTATATATACATTTGAAATGCCGGAACAAGTGGTTTTGGATAATAGCTCTTTCCCTACTTTGTAATATCTCCTTAATCGAAATAATGGGGGGACGGTTTTATACCGGGGCTTTGCTGTTCGTCTTGTCCGCCTATAAATGGTGTTACTTAAAGAAAAAAACGTGGATTGTCGGAATCGCCCTGACCCCTTTTGTGCATTTCGGACATATATTCAGTGTCATATTACTCTTGGGGGGAGGCTTGGCATTCCGTTTTTGTCGGTTTTTGTCGCCTTCGTGGCTGTTCAGAATGGTCTTTTTTGCTTTTCTCCTCTCTTTTTTGCCAATTTCAGAGTATTTCAACCAAATTCTCTCACATTTTGCCGGTGATAGCAGCGGCATGATTGAATATAAACTGACTGTCTATTCAGGAAGTGAAGAAAATATGGGCGTCGCCGATGATGCGCAAACCGTATATAGGCAGGCGAACATACTGTTTTTTGCAATATTCCAAGGTTTATATAAAATATGTCTATGTTGCCTCTGCCGTTATTTGAGTAAAAACGTAAGGGTAAAGACCCGTCTCTATACCTTTGTCCGGCTAGTGTTGGTATATACCATTGGTGCGTATCTGGCGTCAGCCATAGGTATTGCCGGCACTGGATTCCGCTATGTGACTGTTGCTGGAGAATTGTTGATAATCGCCATGGCCATAGGCCTCTCGCAAGGATACACTTTTAGACCGAGAACGTTATATCTTGTGCCGACAATGTGCTTCGTACAGATCGCATTCCTGTTGTTTAACGCACCTCGCGTTGTTGGCGGGGAATTCTGGCTGCTGAATTTGCCGGTCTTGGTATATGATGGTTTGGGATTTTACCTGCATGGAATGCTTACCGATTGAATAGGAATATATAGACATGGTAACTATGTGTAATATAGGTGATTAACATCTACTTCGGCAGATGCCTCCGAATTGCGCACAGTTCTCTGTTTTGCTATCGGGATAGATTCGCTACCAATATATCTTTTTTCTTATATGAAAATTATTTTTTGCGATAACAGCATGAGTATGCTGTTAAATTTTCGTGGCGATATCATCCGGCATTATGTCGACATTGGCCACGATGTGATGTTAATCTATCCGGCAATAACGCATCGGGAAGAACTCATGTCCTGTATCCCCGAGACGGTGAGGATGGTGCAGGTAAAAGTCGATCCGCATGGAACTGGTATAATACGAGACATTTTTTATTTGCAAACCTTGTGTCGGATTTATAAAAAGGAACGTCCTGATGTTGTATTTCACTATACGATCAAACCGAATATCTATGGTTCCATTGCTGCAAGGATCGCCAAAGTGCCCCTTAAGGTAGCGATGGTCGCTGGTTTGGGGTATATTTTCGAAGGTCGTGGCTTTATAAAAAAAATAGCTCGGATACTCTATAAAATCGGGTTGAGACAGGTGGACCGCGTAATTGCACTTAATGCATCGAATCGAAATTTACTTGTCGAAAAGGGCTATGTCCGATCTCGGAACATGCTCTTATTTCCGTGTGGCGAAGGTGTCGATTTGAACAAATTTTCGTGCGATACGGATAATTTTTCCCATATCCGTTTTCTTATGATTGCTAGGGTTCTCTATGACAAAGGGTATCGGGAGTTTATAGAAGCGGCACGAATGGTTGGAAACCGCCATCCTAATGTTGACTTTGAATTGTTAGGTTCCCTGGATGAAAAGAACCCTGCTGGAGTTCCCCATGAAATTGTTGAAAGAGATACGAAAGATGGAAGGATTCGTTATTTGGGGGTGTCAGATAACGTTCCGGCAGTATTGGGACGGGATGGTGTCGTTTCTGTCCTCGCCTCTTTCCATGAAGGATTGAGTCGTTCGTTAATGGAAGCCTTGGCGATGGGACGTCCGATAATAACCACAGATATCCCGGGATGTCGGGAAATGGTCGAAGAGGGGCTTAACGGATATCTCGTAAAGCCTCGGAATGTTGAAGCCTTGGCTGATGCGATGGAACGTTTCATCGCACTTCCGCTTGAAAATAAAATTGCAATGGGGAAGGCGTCTCATCGGAAGGCCGTTGAAGAATATGATATTCAGTTTGTGATTCATTGTTATGATCGAATACTGCGAGAGTTTGGCTTCCTTTGATTCTTGCTTATTTTCACCTCGCAGCCGAAATGTCCGGTTATTGTCCAGTCCTCTGCCGGAGGCAGTGGAACCTTTCTTGTGTGTGGAGGGGGCGGTTGTTGTAGATCGAGGCAGTAGGCATTCGCCTCATTGCCCGTGACGCGATTTTTTTGCGGCCGCCAGAACGAAAAGCATATGACGACGATATTGATTATAGCAATCGGAACCGCATCTTATCCGGCAGAACGTCCGGCTATTGTATAATCGGAAAATCCAAATCAGATATTTTCCACGCAAACGAGCACCCAATTACCCTCGATTTGCAAAAAGGAGGGTTATCGGAAAACTCTCGAGCAATTCGATGTTCGACTCATGCTGCGTAGATACGATGAAATTCTATCCGATCTGAGTGTTTGCGAATAATTCGAACTGGTGGGATTATTTGCAGAGCGTGCAAAAATTCGTATCTTTAATCCGATATTATCATTCTC
>ULPX01042900.1_pt1 | contig 11079 bp, 8 predicted proteins | sample 1953911 | NCBI WGS metagenome assembly ULPX01 (sample SAMEA4835640, study PRJEB28245) | human gut metagenome | biome: gut microbiome; material: fecal sample | place: Denmark | collected 2008 | reverse complement strand
TGGCTACATTGAATGCATCCAGAAATTCTTCTCTGGAAGTAGGTTTGTCAAACAACGGATAATCAGTAATCAGGCGGTATCCTTTCAACGCATAGGCGTTAAGGGTTTTAATTCCATCCTCAGACAGCAGAGTATCATTGTTGCTAAGATACTGTAGCATAATCTGCTCCAGCTTAGGGCTCTGCGTATCGATGCCGAGTCTTCTGGCCTCAGATGCCACCAGTAACCCAGCAATTTGTGCTTTACAGTCACGATATTGAACTGGGTACCTTTCAACAAGATCCTTCAACTCCGAAGTATCCTCGTCGATTTGGCCTGCTGCCATGCCAATCAATGCACAGCAGTAGTACACATCGAATTGGATAAACTTATTCTTATCCTCCGCAGCGTGGGAGCCTTCGAGATTCATAATGTTGTTAAAGTAGCTTTGGGCACTTTTCGCTATCTTAAAATGCATTATTTTTCATCTCCTTTGTGCTCTCTTTGATACGAATCGAAGAAGTCAATTCCTTCATAAACAACTACGGCCTGATCCTGGGGAGATGCCACAACCGTAAGATACTGCGAATCGGGATTTGCATAGAATCTGTCCGCAAAACGCTCCACTTCTGCTGACTGAACAAAGGCAATCATCTGATTGAATACCAAAGGAATGATATCTGCAACAGCCTGCCGTTTTTCGAAATCCATCTTGCCGGTAGGCGAGTCGATAATGAACGGAAATTCCAACTCAGAATCTTCGAAAAGAGTGCCCAGGAAACAGTAGGCAATGCTAAGAGTTTGACCTTCGCTGGCACCGTCCCTACCCTTTAGTTTTATGTACCTATCGATGCTTTCGATTTCTACATAATCGTCAACGATAACACGGCGAAGTTTCTCGTTGGTCTTTCTGACGATTTCTTGCTTCAGCGCTGTGGTAGCCTGTAGTTTGATCTCATTCACCAAGGAATCAACCAACTCTTTTTTGCGCAATGCAGTATTTGTTCTTGTTGCCTTCGCTATTTCCTGCTCGTAGTACTTAAATTTTTGATCCGCCTTGTGAAGGTTGTTTTCTTCTGTCAGAGAAGCGTCGTTTTCATCCTTGGATTCAATGCGCTCAAGTTCATCACGAGCAATGCTGATAAGTCTGATCAGTTCCTCAATTCGCTCCTGCAGTTCACGAGCCTTTTCGCCTCCGGCTTTAATGAGTTTTTCCTCATTAGTTTTAAATCTCGTATCGAGGCGATTAGCTTGAGCTCTCAGTTCCTCGAGTTCTTCGAAGGCCTTTTTTAAGCGTTCGTCATACACACTGTCCATCAGACTACTCTTAACCGTGTTAAGAACCGACTGTTGGTCACTTCCCAGATACTGGTCAGCCCGCTTCAGGATAGCCGTTCTCTCCCGTTCGCCAATGCATCTATCGCAGACACACCGGTCTGCAGAAGCCAATTCGGTGAAGAAGTCTTTGGCAATGGTTTTAGGCAACTTGAGTTTTTTCATGCTATTGCCTAACTCGAACATTCTCGCACAGAGGCTTTCGCTCAGTAGATAGGGAGACTTAATTATCCCCAGAATAGAAGTGATCTTAACGTCGATTTCGCCGCGATTCTTCTGCTGTTCCTTGAGAATATCATTTTTCTCTTGATTCAGCTTTTCATAGCTCTTGTCGAGTTCCTGGCGCTGTTTCTCCTTCTCTACTTTTTCAGCTTCAAACGCAGCAATCTCTTCGCGAAGCTTCTCACACCGTGCTCTCAGCTTGGCCCGAATTGCGTCAATGTCACTTTGCCGGGTACGCAAATTGCTAAGTGAACTGGATGTTCCACGCTTTCCTTCGGCGTTTTGGATTTCGGTAAGGATTCTCTGGTTTGCGGCCAAAATCTCATCCAATTCATCGAGGCGATATAGGTAGCGAATCGTTTCATCAGCTTCATTGGATGAGCTGTCCATAGACTTCGCCGCCTGCTCACCGTCAAACACAAAGCGCCTAACAAATTCAGGCGTAAAAATACCGCGAATAGACTCAGGTAAACGAAGTCCAGCTTCTCGACCCTTGGGAGGAGCAGAGGTTTCCACCTGCACCGTTCCATCTTTGTAATTCATAGAGAGGAAGTACTTATACTGTCTATCATCAAATTTGACAGTGATGCTGAATTCACCTGTATCTGCTTCCGTTAATGTAGGCGCGAAAGAACGCACTTTGGACGCAGTCCATCCAGCGGCTGTTCCATCAAATAATCCTTTGATGAGTTCCATTGTGGTTGTCTTACCGGTACCGTTGGCCATCATAATAAAATTGTTGCTGATTACGGAGCCATCGGCTTTGGTAAAGGGGAGCTTCAAGGCAGTGATTTTTCGGATATTTTTATATTCGAGCTCGAGGATCGCCATCTTCATACCTGAATATCCTCCTCATCATCCTCAATCAGTGTAAGTATCCGTTTTAAATCGCTCTCTTTGGCGTTATCATCAAACTTGTTTTTGACATATTGTCTGAATGCCAGTTTGAAGTCGGACGAGGTGTTCGATGCGTTGACAACGGAATCAATCGCATTTTCGATGATTTTATTTCTCATGTTCGCATCTCCTTGTCTGTGAAAGATCTGTAAGCCACTCTGCACGATCGGCATCGGCGTTATTGTCATTTTCCTCGGAATCCTCAATCACGAAGTCCACAACAGTTGCTTTCTTTTCTGGGTTGTTTTTATCCAGGCGTAATGCGCGCCCGATTCTCTGCGTTGTCACGAGCCTGGAACGGTCAGAAGAAAACAGGATAATGTTCGTGACGCTGCTGATATCAATTCCCTCGGAAACTTTTTTACAGGTCAGCAGGCAGTCAATTTTTCCTGCCGCAAAGTTCTCCAAATTGATTTTTTCATCATCGGCATAGTAGGTATGATATTTGTCGCTGTACCTGACAAGAATCTCCTGGAGCTTTGCGCCATATTCCATGGTCTGAACAAAAATGATACACTTCTGCAACAGCTCCGGTCGCTGAGAAATCAGACTTTCAAACTCCTCCAGCTTGTTGACCGCTGTTTTATTGACAAGCGCCAATTGAGTAAACATATCCTTTTCATCAACAGGTTCTCCGCTCTCCTTTTTTGCATTGAACGCTGCGATAATCTTGCGCTTTTTGAGCTTTTCTTCGTCAGAGAGAACATAGGGCAGAGGAATATAATTGAATTCGCACAGGATTCCTTTTTGAATGGCATCCTGCAGCGTAAACTCAAAAATTACTTCTCCAATTTCATTCAGCAAGAAATCATTTCCAGCCTCATCGTACTCACGCTCTGGCGTAGCGCTCAACCCAAGGCGATATCGATACGGAGAGAGCCTGCCCGAAAGATTTTCGACAAAAGTATTAGAACCAGCTCCATGTACTTCGTCAAAAACAAACAGCGTATCATTGCGATAATCGCCAGGTAGACGATCAAACAAGTCCAGCAATTTGGAGAGATTTCTGGCGTCACGAGAAAGAATTAAGATGGAATCATCTGGGTGCATGACGAAATCTTTCATCATCTTCTGGGATGCATAATGATAGTTGATTTGCTTGTTCTTGTAGTTTTCTCGAATTTGAATTGCCCACTGATCCAGCAAATCGTTGCCGTACATAGTGATAACAACGCGACGAATTTCCCCGCTATCAAACAGCTTGTTGATGATTTTCATTGCAGTAACGGTCTTTCCGGTTCCGGTAGCCATTGCCAGAATGCCATGCTCTTTTTCCAGAAAGGTCTTTACTGCTATGTCCTGATGAACCCATTTACTCGAACCTGCCGGCAAAGAATACGGCCTATCCGGGGAACGCAATTCAAATATTTTGTTTTTAACTGCTTGTGGAATGGTAAACATTTTGAGATTGCGGTCTTTTCGATTCCAGATTTTCTCGAAACGAGCGGTATCCGCATCGACATACTCCTGTGTACCAGCCCACGTTTTGAAGACTTTTATGCTTTCATAATTCTGGAATCCATGCTTGCTGTCGTTGATAGAGCCAGAGAAGGATAGCGCATCGTTGCCCTTATAAAAAATGCCAAATTTATCGTGAAAGTCTCCTTCCTCCAACTTTTCACAAGGAATTGCAAAACGCATATCAATAATTCCATCATACAGCATCCAGGAAAATGTATTTATAATATCTGCTTCCATTTCTTGTTTGAGTATCTCAACATTTTCGAGGAGAGCTGCTTCGAGGCGCAGGAATGCGCTACCATCTTGGTTCTCAGCTCCAATAATTGCGTCCGTGTCCTCCGTGGAAAGAATGGGACTTGTAATTAAGCGCATTTTTCCTCCGCGAGAGGCGAAGTCGGATAATCCTGCGACGTTGTATGTGAGCCACCCTGTTGTGAAGTAGCCGACGCCTCGGTCAAAGCGTTCAGCCCACTTTAGACACGGCGTGTACAATTCATCTATCAGGTTATCTTCTGAGGTATCTAAACAGACTTTGACCTTTGGATAATCCATATAAACCTCCTTTAGATGTTGTCATCCAGATGGCACAGATGATTATAGAAATCTTTGCTGTACCGTTTTTCGTCTTCGAGAAGCTTTGCTCCTCGATCCAAATGAGCCTTTACCAAACCGGGGAAATAGTCATCCTCGCGAATCACTTTGCCCTCGTTGTTAATAATGAGAGATTTAAACAGCAAATCGTGATCACCGAAAATGACCTGCCGGCTCAGTTCCAAGCCATTATTATCAGTCTTGAAGTCATTGGCTTGAAGTTGTCCCTTTCTGACCGACAGTGCGATTGCCAGTTTAGATAGGATAAATGGCTGCAATCTCAATGACTGACCTAACGAGTTGAATATCTCCTGGGTCTTTTGTGACGTATGAAGCTTATTAGTCATTGTGCTTGCCTCCGAAATAAGTGTTTGCCAGGATTTCAGTATTTCCGTTTGCTGTGTGGTTCAAGACAAATGTATTGGAAATGATGTCCGATATGCTCTCGCGATACTCACCAACAATCTCCTCATCGGTAGACAAGATGATAATCTGACCATTGAGTTTTTTGAAGAACTGACTCAGGATCTTTCCTCGATGTTCCTTATCGATTCTCGCAAACGGTGTGTCTACGATGTAAGGCACATTGATTTTGTTGAGCTGCGAAAGTGCTTGATATAGTGCCATAATGAAGATTTGCTTTTCTCCTGCAGAAAGCTGTTGCTTTACCTCAACCGGCAGTTCAAACTCGGTTTCACCGGCAATAAGCTTTTGCTGCAGGACTTCGTAAGCATACAGGCCGATTTGAGCAATAAGATACTCAACACCGTTCTTACCAATGATTTTACTTATTTCATCAGCTTTAAAGTGTTTGTTTTTATAGGGAAGAACATTTAGACTATCATCGATATGGATTCCATCAATCAAATCAGATTTATTGATCAGACTTGCGAAGAATTGGCTAAATCCCGTCTCGACTAAACGAATACTCTTATCGTAAAGCGTCTTTTGGAGTTCATCAAATGCCAGTAGTGCACGCGCTGAAATATCGTTAATGGACTGCTTTTTCAAGAGTGCCTCATAATCACTTTTAGCCTTGGAAAGTTTAGATGCAGATATCGCTTTCTGTGCGCGTAGTTCTTGCAATTCTTTATCTACTTCCAGAAGCTGTTGCGTGCATTTGGACTTCTGCTCATTCAAATCGCTTTTCATCTGCAAGTATCCATCATAGTTTTCGATACTGCTCCGCTCCATTTTCTTTCGGATGCGTTTTACGCATTTTAAAGAAGCCTTAATGTCATCAGTCGCTTCTTTGACACGGTTGGTGTCATAAGCCAGGAGACTGTTGATTTTTGCAGTTAGTTCAAATCTGTCGAAGTCAGACAAATTGAGAATGGGCGTTATCTGTGAAGTGTGGCTGGCATAGCTGGCAATCTCGTAGATAACCTTTTCAGAAATATCGTCGGCTAATTCTATATTTGCCCGGCTCAACACGCCGGAGATGATCGACTTGATTTCCGGGGTATCAATTGTGCTTTTTACATTTGCATCGACCTGTGCCTTGTGTTCCAGTGCAATTTGGGCCTTTAGTTCTTCCAGTTGAGTTCTAAGGATAATAAATGGGAGCACATTATTGGCCATTTCTTTGAGCCATTTATGGTGTCCCTCACGGCGAGCATCCTCTTTTGCAATCTGATCTTGCATAGAGCGCCATTCTTTTTTAGAAATACCGCCACCCTTGGCGTATGCCTTTTCAAGAGACGCAAGCCTCTGATCAATAATCAAAATCTCATTGGAAATCTCTCGATATTCATCCTCAGCGCATTCTACTCTCTGTGCAATCAGATTGTCTGCTTCAAGGCATCTATCGTATTCCGCTGAAAGCGTCATGGTCCCCTTTGCCTTGCTACGAGAAATTCTACGGAAGTTTTCCCGAATAATCTCCATCGTATCAAGGCTGCAGAGCTTTAAAAACGCATCCTTAAAGTCGGAGTTTTTGCTGCTGTTGAACACGAAATCACTGATTTTTTCGCCGTCAAAGAAGTAGAAGCGGAAGAGATTGGGGGGCAGTGTCTGTAAAAGATAGCTCTCAAAATCACTCTTTTCTGTCTCAGAAAGTGTCTCGCCGTCTTTGTACACAGTAAAGGTTTCTGCTATTTTCTTGCCTGCTACCCTCCATGATCTGACAAACGTGTATGTGTGATCGTACTTTCCGTCATCCATCAGCAAGTCAATGACAACTTCTGCCTCACCAATTTTTTGCAGTTTTTCATTGGCATTGATAATTTTCTCTATCTCGGCAAAGTACTTTGCGTTGTTTGATTCAAAGCCATATGCAACGCAGCCGTAGAGACATATTTTGATAGCGTTAAACAGTGTCGTTTTACCTGCACCATTTTTGCCGCCGATCAGTACCATTCTTTTAGTAATGTCTGATACATCAAAATCGAAGGCATTTTCGTTGACATATGGACCTATGTTTTTTACTTGTATGCGCTTAATCTTCATGGTTCAATGCTCCCTCGACAGAATTATAGTGCAACCAGCCTTGTCCAATAATGCTGTCAAATGCCTTTTGCATTTTGTTGTTCTTCGTAATGTGCTTATTGGTATCTACAGAAACAATCAGCTTCGTAATCAATTCAACCGGGATATCATACTTATCTGCAACATCTCTGATCGCTTGGATCGCCTCATCATCAAATCGCGGAGTTTTATAATCATCCCATGGAAGCTTTTTGCCTTTGACCTTATGGTAGGTTTCAACGAGTGCTCGACATGTAAGGTCGCCTTCCTCGTCCCACATCTTGTCAATTGCTTTCAGTTCAGCTTCTGTAATCAGCTCCATGCCTGTCCTGTTTTCGAGGTCGAGGAGTTTTTCGAGAATGAGGCATCGCGCTTCAAGCGTAAACGGTCCCATTCCAAAGCTTCCGTCTGACTTCTTATAGACAGAACCGTTGCGGCGCTTAGAATCTCGATATTGACTATTCTCCCGCATTCTGAGCAATTCGTTTCTGAATTCTCTAAGCGGAATTAGTTCCGTAGCACCTTTGTTGATGAAGTTCTGTAGCGACTTATCCTCTTTCACCATGGTGCAGCACCAGCAACCAAATCTGGAGTTGCCGGTTACCGGAATTTTCTCGCGGTCGACCTCACCCAAAACACTCTTTTCTTCACCAAGGTTTTCGCCCTGGTAAAGGCTGAACAAATACTTCATGTCACTTCCCCAAGGACTTCTGCAATCGCCTTTTAAGAGGAATTCCCAGACCAAATCGTTAGGGATTTCAGTGATAGGATTGTAGACATAAGCATTGGGAATGTCATTATGCATATTCAGCAGTTTGCCTTCGATTTCCCGTGCGGTAATGGCCTTCATTCGAGTTAGGCTTTCGCCCTTGCGGACGCCGAGAAGAATGATGATTTCGCCACTCTCCTTGATTCGCTCGTTGACAAACTTATTCATCGGCATGATTTTCAGCCTGTCTGTACACCATCTGAATCCGGGAGGCTCTGGGGTAGGATAGCCCAGGCCAATGACCCGGCTCCAGAATGTCTGTTCCGGCTCCGGGTAGATCACACTGGCTTTGATGTTGAGACGATCTTTTCCCGCTGCTCGGTTGATGTTATCCGAGGATGAGTGCATGTAATTCTTTACGATGGGATTTTCAACCATCGTGTCGGATGTAATGACATGAACGGTTTTGTCAAGCTTAGCGCCAGCATCCTTTAACCGCTTCATGGCGTCATATACAAGACTGACCAGCAAAGTAGAATCTTTGCCACCGCTGTAGCCAATAAGCCACGGACGGCTGTCGTGCTTGTAGACGATCATAATTTCTTTAATGATATCTTCAAATACTTGAAACTTACCTGTATATGGCATTGTGAATTCCCATCCTTACTTTTTTCTGTTATGTGGATTCGGAATATCTCGCCACCCAATTCCGAGATAATCTAAAACTTTTCCCCAGCCATACGGTGTTCCGTTTTCATCAAGGCAACACCTATTCATCCAAAAATCCCATTCTTTGTAGTTCCGTTCCCGTAGCCGATCGAATCGATGAGGCCGTTTTTCGAGCTGAATCCCAAATCCACACATCGAGCATCCAGTTCGCTTCTCTCCAGAAGTATACAAATGACCATCTTCATCCTTCAGTATGCTTCCATAAATCTCAGGGACAGGGACCTTTAAATCAAGTGCCAACTGTAATAAATCCTGTCTATTAAAAATTGCAAATGGTGCTGAACGAATGGTTCCCTTTCCAAAGTAGTTACAGCCATTTAGCATCAAAGACTTCTCACGTCTTCCGCCTTCGGATGCCATCAACCCTAAATAAGGTACACAATTGTGCTCTTTAGCCCAATCAGAGCACGGTTTTTCTTTGAGGTAATAGCAACACTTCGAGGAGACTTTAAACGGTGCAATTTGATAATTCACGCCTTCTTCTTCATTTTCTAATCCACCGAATTTTTCGAGCCACTTCTGCGCAAGTTTCATTTTTGAATGCTTTTGAAATCCACCATATTCACCAGTTTCGCCTGTAACAATTGCATGCCTTATGGTTTTGTTATTGGGAGTTGGGTTTTGAAGCAATTCAATTTTACGGGCGATTTCCTTGGAGAGTACAGGAAAACCAAATTCTTGGATTAGTTTTTGCTTATTCCATCGCGTACCATCAGCTCTAACTGCTGGTGGTAGTGAGATAACTCCAATCTGTTTGTGGATTTTTTGGATACTAACATCTTCGAGCGAAGAGACTGATACCGCTGGCACATCTATTCCTATTGATTTCAAGAAGAAGAACAGTGTAATACTGTCAAGTCCCCCTACTGAAACATAGCAATCCAAGTCCCTTTTTCCACATTCATTGTAGAATTCCCATGCTCTTATGCGCGCATAATTCACTTTGAATTCATATGGCATACTTTGTTTTACTCGAAAACTGGCAATTTTGCTTCCGGCATCGATGTTATTTGAATTAAATGTATTCTGTTCCATTTGAGTTCTCCAGGATTATCCCATCATGATTGTTTCTTTTTTTGCCTCCTCATCACTGATTGGCAGAGAAAGAAGTCGCTTAATTTGAATGTATGTCAAAAAGATACCCTGTTCATTTCTGTTGATTTTTCCATTAGGTTTAATTGCACGGTTCATCCAACACGCTTCATTATTTCGAAGCCAGTCGATTTTCTTTAATCCCTTCAACGACTTCGCCATGTTAATCTGAGGATTCACGCAATAGAATTCTCCCAAGCGTCCCAGTGCCAAGATAATCAGACCTTGCGTTGTGATATAATCCTCTCGCAAACTTTTTTTACTTAATTCACCACTGTCCATCTCGTTCCACTCACGCATATTAACAACCACGTGATTCCAAAATGTATGAATGAGTTTTTCAGCATTTTCCTGATCATGGATCACCTTACAGATGCGCTTGTTAGCTGTATAGAAGGTGTTAAGTGTAAAGATGTTAGAGGAATATTTGCTAAGGTTGTCTTTCTCCTTGTCAGTATACTTACGTAGGAAGCTGATTGAGTTGACGACATTCTTCGTGATTAGTGCCACAGGATCTTTCGACTCGTATAGTGTGTTTAAGGATTTCGATGTGGTAACAGCATGCTTGTTGAGGTCAGTAAACATCTGCTGGCTCCGTTGAAGTCCCTGGTCTTTATAAAGGACAATCGAAATCGTTTCTTCTTTCAGGCTCTCGTCTTCGGCAATCGCTGCCTCAATGGCCGCCTTTCGATGCTGGCCATCGTTGATTAGGAAGGAAGCGGTCATATCGATTTCCAGAATGCCTGCATTCTCATTGCTGTCAGCAGGGACAAACTTCATGTCACCGTCCACAGATGCGGCCAGAGCAGAAAAGACATATGAATCTCGATTAGACAAGATGTATCCACAGATTTCGGGAATACGAGCTTCGTTGAGCTTTCTTTGAGCGCGATACTCGGCAGGGACATCGCTGCTATCGGTCACAAAAATCTTACTCATTAACCCAAGGGGAACCATACAGATATAGTAATCTTTTCCGGCCTGACAGCCCTTTACAGCGGGAAATTGATATTTCAGCATATAGCACCTCTATTTATACGTAAGTATATACTTAAGTATATATTAAAATTCACCAACAGTCAACACAGTACCGGTAATAAAATGCTGCACACACCAGGTTTTATGGAGAAAGTGACTTTCTTTAAAGATCATGATATTATAAAGCAAGTACAATAAAATGGACAATAATAGTTTCCGCAAGATATGTCGTTACCATGCTGCGCATTTTGAGAAAGCGCTCTCGGAAATATCCGAGAACGCCTTCGTGTTAAGAACCCCAGTTGATTTTTTTTACAAGCGCCGTTGAAAACTGTAAAAACTCTTCCGGAAATGTTTTAGTAAAATATTCATTTAGGTATGCTCTGGCATCCTCTTCAGTACTGAAGGAATCTATCTCCTTTTCGGTAGGGTAGCGTTGAAAGTACATACGAGGAGATTTGTTTAACAGTCCATAGTATCCTTTGCTATAGCTGCATTTAATCTCGTTTTCATGTGTATGGATTTCTGCTACTTTAATAAACAATCCTTACATCGCTTGACAAGGGCACACAGCCCTTTGCCGTGTGCGATGGATAAGTAAAAGTCAAATTTTCCACTCA
>ULPX01036195.1_pt1 | contig 11101 bp, 7 predicted proteins | sample 1953911 | NCBI WGS metagenome assembly ULPX01 (sample SAMEA4835640, study PRJEB28245) | human gut metagenome | biome: gut microbiome; material: fecal sample | place: Denmark | collected 2008 | reverse complement strand
TTTTGTATTATTTATTACATTGATAAGTATGAATATTTGAATAATAAACAAAAAAGTTTCTTTGAATTCAAGCATAAACCATTTTTTATAATTATGTATTCTAAGGAAAAACATATTATTTCTAAAAAAACATTTATAACTGAAGTAATATGTTATTGTTTATTTATTTTTTCAGTAATTATGTTTGTCATTTCATTATATAAAGATGTTAAAATAGCATATATCTTATTAGGAATTGTAGTAGCATTTTTTTAACATTTGGTTGTATAATAGGTGAAATTGATAGAAGAAGTACAAAGTCTTAAATAGCAATATAACCTATAAGGAAATTTTCGTTGGCGTAGTTATTGCTTTTACAGTACATATAATTTTAGGTGAAATATTAAATAATTTAATTGATAGGATTGAAAAATAGAATGAAGAAAATGAGAAAGAAAATAATAATATCTTTTTATGATTTATTGTTATATGGAATTTTTTTGGCTTCAATAATAGTTACTATTGTAATACTATCTGTTAAGTCTATCATTGATTGGTCTTGGATATTCAATCCTAATTTTCGTGCAACGCTACGAAATGCTAATCCGATTGCAAGTATAATAGTTTTGTTCTTATTTGTTAGACATTTCAAAGTTGATTATAACACAGCTGAGTTTTATTATTTTCCTTTTACAACAAGTTGGTATAAGGTGAGCCACAATATTGATGCTAATTGGAATCAAAAGATAATTCTTTCAGAAATAAAAGATATTGAAATAGTTAAGCTCACAAAAGAAGAAAAGCGGACGAAAGTCTTTTATAAACATTGGTTTAATAAATATTTAAAAATTAACTTAATATCAGGTTCTACTAAATATGTCTATGTTGGAAATTATACAAATTCTCAAATTCAGAAAATTATTAATTTAATGACTATTAATTCAATGAATGATATATATGAATAAATTAAAATTGAATTTGGATATAATTACATTATTATGTTTTGAAAGTGGAATTTAGTTTGTCAATTTACAAAACTTAATAAATTCCTTGTTTTTCTTGAAAAAGTACCATCATTAATGGTAAATTATATAGGCGTATATAAGCGTGATCTCATTTATGGTGTATAAATGTTAATCAATTTTAAAAAATCGGAGGTAATAATATGCGACGTATTTGGGCGTTTATTGTAATGGTTGCATCTTTGGTATTGGGCGTGTTATTTTGCGGTCAACCGATAGCCGAACATTTAACTTATTCATCTGAATTCGCTAATGGTGTTGAATTAGTCTATAGTCTTTCAAGAAGAGAAGGTGGACGTGAAATCAACCCTTCAACAATTGGCGATAAAGTTATGGAAAGACTTGACAAAGCTGATATAAAAAATGCACATGTCGAGGTTGTTGGTGAAGGAGATAATGCTGAATTAAGAGTTAATTTCACTCATCGTAACTTAAATGAAATTGAATTAGTTAAAAAGCAAATTAAAGCTACTGGTGAATTAACAATTTTAGTTCCAACTGATGAAGGTGATTATTATTTGACTGGTACAGAATTCTTCGATTTTGATTCTCCACTCACTTTAACTTATGTCGGCAGTAATGCTTATCCTGGTTTTAAGATAAAATCTAAGGCTGTTGCTGATAGTTTTGCTCGTCATTTCCCAGATAATTCTTCTTCTAGTGATAGCGAATCTAGTTCTACAACTGTATATATTTTCCAAGATTTTAATCCTGATACTGATTCCTATGATGCGGCATTTGGTGAAAACGTACAGAAAGCAGTTAAAGATAAAGTTATAGCTTCTATAGCTTGGGAAGGCAATTATATGGAAAGCAGTAATGTTTTATATACTACTGCTGATGAAAATGGCTCTGCTTTTACTATTGCTTCTGCTAATGCTTATGTTAATGCTTATAATTCATCCGATTATGGTGTTGATATTCAATATTTATATCAAGATAGTACAAGTGCTTCCTTAGGAACAAATGTCAAAGATTTTACATTTATTGCTATAGGTGTTTTAATGCTCCTTATAGTTGTTTGTTGGATCAGTTTCTACGGACTTAGTGGTTTTGCCGGATCATTAGCAATGATTTTCTCATCCGCTTTAACATTAATGCTTGCTACTTTCTTAGGATTTGAATATGCTCCAGCTTCAATTATGGCTCTTATTGTTTCTATATTGCTCTTTACCTTTAATTCTCAAATTGCTCAAGAAAAGATTAAAGGTGAATTGAAAAAAGGACGTTCTATTGCTAAAGCTACTTCTGAAGGTTTAAGAAAATGTTTGTTCTTCACTTTAGATACAAGCTTAGTAACATTTGTCATTGCTTTATTTACATTTATTATTGGCAAGAGTTCAATTAAAACCTTCGGTGGTGTTTTACTTATTGGTTCCCTTGTCAGTTTCTTAATCAATTATTTTGTCTATCGTACATTGATGTATTTCTTATCTACTTCTTCATTGGCACAAAAGAATAATTTAGGATTAAAAATTAAGAATTATTCTGAAAAGAAATATGCTCTTCCAGTTGAAAAGAGAAAGAAAAATAATAAAATTTATGGAATTATCGGTGGCGCATTAGCTGTTGCTTCTTGTGCTTTATTAGTTACTACTAATTTCACAACAGGAATGTTCAAATTAGCAGATGGATATGAAGATTCTGGCCGTGTTGCTATTAAGGTTTCCTCTTATGAAGCTGATTATTATCAAGAGGAAGAAGATTTCCTTAAATTTGTTGTCACTTCAATTGGTGAAGTAAATAGTACATATGCTGACTTTGAATATGATGATTTCTTCTTTGAAAGAGATACTCTTAAAGATGATGATGGAATAGAATATTATCAAATTTATGCATCTTTCAAAATTGATTCTTCTTTAGCTCAAGATGAAGATTTCATTAATTCTTTTGAAAGAGTTAATGAAGCTATTACACTTGAAGATAGCGAAGCTTCTATATTAATTGCTCCAGCAAAAGTAGTTAATTCTGAACATGATGTAAGATATTTATTGCTTGTTGTTGGTTTGAGTGTTGCCTTTGCTTCTGCATTCTTCTTACTTAGATATGGTATTTATGTTTTCTTAACATATTTGCTTTCCGGCACAATTATCGGTGCAACTTCAATTGGTTTATTCTCTGCGTTGATGTTGCCTATGACACCATTTGTTGTCTTTGGATTACTTGCTATTACCGCCATTACAAGCATTATCTTTGTTGCGTTATTTGACCGCAATAGAGAAAATAATAAGTTATTAGGAAAGAAGATTACTTTTGAAGGACGTGTTTCTTCAATGGAAGAATCTTTAGCTTTCGCTCTTCCAAATTCAATTGCTCTTGCTGGAAATACCTTAGTTGGTTCTATCTTAGTTATTTTATGCACAAGCATTTCTAGCTTGATGAGTTCTTATCTCATTTTGACTATTGGTGTTGTTTTAGGAACAGCTTATATCATTGCTTTCGCTCCATCATTCTATTTATTTGTTCGTGCACACATCAAATATAAATCTATTGATTTCTCTAAGTTATTCAAGAAATTTAAGAGAAAGAAAAAGGCAGTTGTTGTCAATGAAAATGAACCTCATGAAACAATTGTTATGGGATTAAATGATTTCCGTTAATATGAATAATCAATTATTATCGGATCTATTAAACTATTATAATTTTACTGAAGATGATTACGCGGCTTTTCAAAAGTTAGGTAGTATTAATGATATACCTAACCCCTTTGAAAGGGCCGCTTCTTTTGTAAATTTAATAGATTATATTAAAAAAGCTATTGCTGAAAAAAAGAAATTTGTAATCTATGGTGACTATGATGTTGATGGTATTACTTCAACAACTATCATGGTTAAAACATTAAAGAAATTAGGAGCTAAGGTAGGATACTTTATTCCTTCTCGTTACAAAGAAGGATATGGTCTAAATAGTTCTAGAATTGAAGAGTTTGCTAAGAAAAATTATGATATTATCATCGCGGTTGATAATGGAATAACTAAGGTTTCGGAAGTTGAAAAAGCTAAAGAATTAGGGATGGAAACTATTATAATTGATCATCATGAAGCGCAATCAAAACTTCCTGATGCTAAATTTATTTTCCAACAATTCTTATCAAATTATGTTGACTATAACATTTCCGCAGCTTTTTTGTGCATGCTTGTCAGCTTTGGATTACTTGGATATTATGATGAATATATTGTTACATTAGCTGGTATTGCTGCTATAAGTGATTTAATGCCTTTAAAAAATGCTAATGTTTCTCTTGTTAGAATGGCTTTAAAAAATATCAATAAGTATCATTATAAAAGTATAATGTCACTTGTAAATGATAAGAATAACGTTGACCTTCATAATCTTAGTTTTGAGATTATTCCAATTTTAAATTCAGCTGGCAGAATTAAACAAGGCTTAGAAGTCAATGATGCTGTTAAACTACTTTTAACTGAAGATGATATTTTAATTAAAATATATTCAGAGAAGTTTAAAGAATATAATCAAGAAAGAAAAGATTTGGTAGCTAATGGCTTTGATTTAGCTTCTATTGATCAGGATAAAAGAATAATTATCTATCAATCATCTCTACCAACAGGTATTAGTGGTCTTTTAGCTAGCAGGCTTTTATCTTTATTCGATAAACCAGTCATTGTTTATTCTCAAGATCCAATAACAAAGAATTATACTGCTAGTATGCGTTGTCCTAAAGGATATAATTTAGTTACATGTCTAGAAAATTTTGAAGATTACTTCGTTGATTTTGGCGGTCATTCTAAAGCCGCAGGTTTTACAATAACTGAAAAATATCTCGATGCTTTTTTAAGTAAAATTCCAGATGTTTTAATTTGTTCTTCTGAAGAAGAAAAAGCTAAAACTATCAAAATAGATATTAATACTTTTAATATGGAAGATTATAACTTAATTGAAAGTTTTGAACCGTTTGGAGTTGAACATGATAGACCTTTATTTGAAATTAATGTTGATAAAAAATGCTTGAAACCTTCTTTAAAAAATCCTACGCATTTATTTTATCAAGTGAATAAAAACTTAAAAATTTGTTTCTTCAATGGAAAGAAAGAAGTTGAAGGAGATGGAGATATTTGTCTTTTAGGTTATTTTAATAAAAACACTTTCTTTAAAAACTCTTTGAACATTGATTTTATGGTTGAAGAAGCTATAAAGTAAATTGTTTGAATAAAATTAATAAATCCACTCATCATAATGTTGATGGAGGATTTATGAAAAGAAAGGTTAAATTTTTAATTCCTGTTGTGGCTGGGCTTATTCTTGTCGGGTGTAAGCAAAATGTGTCTTCGTCATCGTCTTCTTCTAGTAAACCATCAAGTTCTTCTATTAGTGTTCCGGTAGTTTCTTCTAGTACAAAAAGTAATACTGATGTCGGACTTGTCGATTTAGGTGTTGATTTCTCTGAGGTTGAACGTGGTCTTCCACTTCCAAATATTGGAGAGAATTGGACTACGGAATTTACATATACCTATGATAAAGCAATTGTTCTAAAGAAAAAGACTGACTTTATTATGACACCGCCTTTTGTTACTACAAAATCATTATCTGTTAAAATTACTGGATTCCTTGAAAAAGGAACTACCGCAGATAATAAATTAACTGTTTCAGTTCAAGGCATTGATAAAACTGGAAAAGTTATCACTGAAGAAACAATTAATGCTTCTAAGATTACTGGAACTATAGAAAACCCGACAGAAATATCTTTCTTATTAGCTAATCCTAGCGGGAAAATAGGAGCTATTAAGATAGGATTAAAAGAAACTGGTAGAGCGACAAATTTTGGAATTACTAAATTACAAATTACATCGAAATAGTTTAATATAACCCCGATTAAAATCGGGTGTTTTTTTTGTTTATATTTTATTTTCGATATTACATAAGGCAAAAAAATTTTTTATTGGTAAATTACTTTTTATAGTTAATTCTTTTTTTATTATTTTTGCATATGTTTAATTATGAAAACTCCATCATTATTTGTTCATAAAAGAATTAAGATTTTATTTATTATTGCAACAATTGTTTTATTTTGTATAGGTGGAAAATTGGTTTATACAACAATTTTTGCTCATGCTTATATCAGCGATAAAGCGATGGAGATGTGGGAAAGATCTTTTCCTATCGCTAGTAAAAGGGGCTCAATTTTAGATTGCAACGGAAATGATTTAGTCTATAATGAACCGACTATGAGTGTTGCGGTTATACCATATCAAATAAAAGATAAATCTGTAGTCAGTAAAAAATTGAGTGCGATATTAAATGTTGAAGAGAAAAGAATATTCGAGAAAATCAATAAAATTTCTTCGATTGTTTTGCTTCATCCAGAAGGCAAAAAGATTTCTTATCAAGATGCAGAAAAAATAAAAAAAGAAGAGTTAAAAGGAGTTTATCTAGTTCAAGATTATAAAAGAATTTATCCGTATAAAGAGCGTTTGGCTTCATTATTAGGATTTACTGGAATTGACGGCGATGGTTTAGCTGGAATAGAAAACTATTATAATTCTTATTTAAAGGGAAAGAATGGAACATTAAATTATGTTTCAGATGCCAAAGGAGGCTTTTTTCAGGGGATTGAAACACGTATTGTTCCTCCGAGTACTGGCTTCAGTTTAAGATTGACTTTGGATAGTAGAATTCAGGATGTTTTAGAAAATGCAGCCGATATTGCAATGAAAAAATATAGTCCGGAAGAGATCTATATGGTAGCGATGAATCCTAATAATGGAAAAATATTAGGAATAGGAAATAGGCCTACTTATGATAATAATAACTATCAAAATTATTCTAGTGATATATATAATCGTGTTTTGCCTGTTTTTTCATCATTTGAACCGGGATCAACTTTTAAAGCTATCACTTTTGCATCGGCAATCAATGAAAAAGTCATCGATATAGATAAAGATACTTATTATGATAAAGGATATGAAATAGTTAAAGGCAGAACCATAAAGTCTTGGAAAAAAGGAGGCCATGGCCTTCAGACTTTTTTGGAAGTTTTACAAAATTCTTCTAATCCGGGATTTGTAGAAATAAGTCGGAGATTAGGCAGTGAAAGATTATATCAGTATCTAGTTAATTTTGGAGTTGGAAATAAAACTGGAGTAGATATAGCTGGTGAAAATAAGGGTATTATTTTTTCTAAAAGCAATTTTGATGAATTAAATGCTGCGGTTTCCGCATTTGGCCAAGGAATAGCATTAACTCCTATTCAATTGGTTACGGATTTTAGCGCTACGATAAATGGTGGCAATTTATTACGTCCTCATATTTTGGATGCTATTTTAAACACAAATACTGGAGAAGAAATATATAGCTATCCTTTGACTATAAAAAATACAGTAATCAGTAAAGAAGCTTCAAAAACGATGAGAAGAGCTCTGGAATCTGTTGTAAGCAAAGGTTCAGGGCGCAGAGCTTTTCTTGAAGGATATCGTGTTGGTGGGAAGACAGGGACCGCCCAGATTTCTGAAAATGGTGTTTACCTGGATGGACAATATATTTTAAGTTTTATCGCCGCTGCACCGATGAACGATCCAAAAGTTGTTGTTTATTTTGCAATGAAAAAACCAAAAAATTGCATTCAATATGGTGGAACGACGGTTGGGCCGATAATTCAAGAAATACTATCTGAAATCTTACCATTATTAAATGTGAAAAAAGATTATTCAGGAATTGAAAAAGAAAATACTTGGATGGATGTAAAGACATATAAAGTTCCTAATTTTATCGGCCTTGAAAAAAGTAAGGTGAAATCAACGCATTTTAAATTTGTTTTTAATGGTGAAGGAAATAAAGTTATTGATCAACTGCCGAAAGTTGGAGAAAAAATAGAAGAAGGAAAAACGATATGGATAATGCTTGGAGAGTAAAAGATGTTTTAAGTTGGTTAAATATAAATAGCGAAGATGATAGATATGTTTCTGATCTTTTTATCAATGCTGAAAAATGCATAAAAAATTCTATATTTTTAGCATATAAAGGCAAAGATTATGATGGTAATAATTATATTGAATTAGCAAAAAGAAATGGGGCAATCGCTATTATTTCTGATAGCAATAAAGGAATATGTTGCTGTGATTTAAAAAACAAGATAAATTATCTGGCAAATAAGTTTTATGATACGAAAAATATAAAGTTGATAGGGGTAACTGGTACTGAAGGTAAATCGACAACAAGTTATTTGGTATCTAGACTTTACAATAATTTGAATATTAAAACTTTGTTGATCACAACGACTAAAGATATAAAAAATTCTTATTATTCTCCCTTGACCACACCGGACTCTTTAACTTTATCTCAAGCGATTAGCTATGCTAAAAAACATGAATATCGTCAAGTTGTTTTTGAATGTTCTTCGATTGGAATAGCTGAAAAAAGATTAGATAATTTTCATTTGGATGAAATTTTAATTACCAGAATTGATGAGGATCATTTGGATTATCATAAGACACGAAAAAATTATCAAATGACAAAAATTAATTTTGCTAAGAATAAAGCTGAAAAGATTTATATACTTAATGGTAATAAGAAGAAAAATAAATTTCCAAAAAGCAAAACTATATGTATAAAAGAAAAAATAAAAAAATGCCGTTATTATTTCAATAAAACTGTATTTATATTTGATGGTGAAAAATATCAAACACATTTATTGTTGCCGTTTAACATGGAAAATTTAAATTTAGTCTTGGGGTATTTTAAAAGGCAAGGTTTTCAAAACAAAGCGATAAAAGAGGCTTTATTTTATGTTTTACCTCTTTCTGGAAGAATGGAAAAAGTATCGGATAATATTTTTGTGGATTATGCTCATACTTATGAATCGGTAAAAAAAGTTTTAAAACAGTGTAAAAAATATTTTAATAAGCCTTTGATTGTTGTTATTGGAGCTGGTGGAAACCGTGATAAAGGAAAGAGAAAAAAATATGGAAAAGCATTAAAAAAATATGCTGATATAGTAATCTTGACTGAAGATAATCCACGAAATGAAAAAACTTTAGATATTTTAAATGAAATAAAAGGTAAAAATAAATTTTTTATTATTTCTTCAAGATATAAAGCAATAGATTTTGCTGTCAACTTATATTTTGCTGAAAAAACAGTATTGATATTAGGGAAAGGCGATGAAAGAACTATTGAAAAAAATGGAATTAAATATCCTTTCCATGACAAAATGGTGGTGAAAGAATGTCTGTTGAAATAGAAAGAGTATTGTTTTTAATTGCTTCTTTTTTAGCTAGTTTATGTCTATCATTATTTTTTTGCTGGGGGTTAATTCAACTTCAAAAGAGAAAAAAGATAGAACAGCCGATTCATAAATTAGGAGTAAAATCCCATTTTTTAAAAACTGGTACTCCGACAATGGGTGGTATTGGAATAATATTTAGTATATTTTTAATTTATATTTTACTCGATTGGAAATCTTTAAAAAATTATCGTCTTTTAGCTATGGTAATTGGAATTCTTTCTTTTTCAATTATTGGAATAATTGATGATCTTTTAAAAGTTATTAAAAAGAATGAAAAGGGATTATCGGCTTGGTTACGTATATTTTTAGAAATAGAAGTGATCATAATCACCTTTATAATTGCCGGATACGATGATAGTTCCACATGGTATTTAAATTTATATCCATTCAATAATAATTTAGGAAATAATATCTTTTTTTTATTAATTGCGATGTTTGGCGTAATTGCCAGTGCTAATAGCAGCAATTTATTAGATGGTCTTGATGGGCTAGATGGAGGAGTTTTTATTTTAGCTTTATTACCTGTATTAGTATTAGCTTTTCAACAAGGAGAAAGTGATTTAGGTCTTTTATTGCTTTTGATTATTGGAGCAGTAATTGGCTTTTTGCTTTTGAATTCTTGTCCTTCAAAAATTTTTATGGGAGATTCTGGAAGTCTATTTTTGGGTGCTGTTCTTGCTTATAGTCTAATATATTTAGACAAATTAATATTGTTGCCGTTTATCGCTTTAATTTATATTTTTGAAACTTTGAGTGTCATAATTCAAGTGTTTCATTATAAAAGAACTCGCAAAAGAATATTCTTGATGGCACCCCTTCATCATCATTTTGAACAAAAAGGAATACCAGAATATAAAATAGTTTTCTCATACTATTTTATTCAAAGCGTTATAAGTCTAATTGTATTGATAATGGAGATTAATTTATGAAATATCTTATTTGCGGATTAGGAAAATCGAATAATGCTATTTTAAAAAGCATAAATGGTGAGAAAAATGAAATATATACTTATGATGATAAAGAGCAAGCGGATTATAATTTTGCGAGATTAGAAAAAGAATTACCTTTTTTTGATAAGGCGTTTATTGCTCCAGGTCTATGTCAAAATAGAAAAAACTTGAGCTTGATAAAAAAAGTTGCTACATCAATTGATTCAGAATTAAATATGGCGTTGAAACTAGCAAAAGGCAAAGTGCATATAATTGGAGTTACTGGTAGCAATGGCAAAACTTCAACCATTAAATTTTTAGAATATTTATTGAAGAAAAATGGATGCAAAGTATTAGTTGTGGGGAATATTGGAAATAGTTTATTTGATAAAATAAAAAATTTATCTAATTATGATTATCTTTTGGTTGAGATTTCTTCTTTCCAAGGAGAATTTTTTGATGAGAAATGTCTTGATGAATTGATAGTGACTTCTATTTCTCCCAATCATTTAGATGCTTATTATTCTTATAGTGAATATCTAGCTGTGAAAAAGAGAATCTGCTATTTTTCGCATAGCGTTTATTTAGATGAAGAAAGTCAAAAAATATTGAATTTAAAAGATGCGCATGTCATTTCGACAACAAATGAAAAAGGCTATAGCAAAAATTTCTGTTTGGCTAGATCGCTTTTGTTGGACATTGGATTTTTAAATGAAAAATTGACTTTTGATAATATCGAAGAATTTTTTCCAAAATATAGATATCAGAAATTTTATGAACTAGGAAAGGTTTCTTTTATTAACGATTCGAAATCTACTTCACTTTCTGCAACTGAATTCGCTTTGAATTTATCTGAAGAAAAAACAATATTAATTTTAGGTGGTCATTTAAAATCAAGCTTAGATCATAAATTAATAGCGGATAAAATTATG
>ULPX01071109.1_pt1 | contig 11136 bp, 8 predicted proteins | sample 1953911 | NCBI WGS metagenome assembly ULPX01 (sample SAMEA4835640, study PRJEB28245) | human gut metagenome | biome: gut microbiome; material: fecal sample | place: Denmark | collected 2008 | reverse complement strand
CAACTAAATCAAGACTTTCAACTAAATCAAGACTTTCAATTTTCACCTTTCAACTAAATAAGTTTTCTATTCTCAATATAATAGCTATATTTGCACAATTTAATCTCAAATGTGCAATAAACAATGGAACAAAGTTTTATAGCTTACATTGAAAACAGTATCAAGAATAACTGGGATCTGGATGCCTTGACAGACTACAAAGGAGCCACCCTACAGTATAAAGACGTAGCCCGCAAAATCGAAAAGTTGCATATCATTTTCGAAGAAAGCGGCATTCGTAAAGGAGATAAAATAGCCGTCTGCGGGCGGAACAGTTCCCATTGGGGAGTCACCTTTCTTGCTACTTTGACTTACGGCGCAGTAATTGTCCCCATCTTACATGAGTTCAAAGCCGATAATGTACACAACATCGTCAATCACTCCGAAGCCAGATTACTATTTGTCGGCGACATGGTATGGGAGAATCTGAACGAATCGGCCATGCCACTGTTAGAGGGTATTCTGATGATGAACGATTTCACCTTATTAGTGTCGCGCAGCCAAAAACTGACACATGCCCGTGAGCATCTCAATGAACTGTTCGGAAAAAAATATCCGAAAAATTTCCGGAAAGAACACGTGGAATACCGGAAAGACCAGCCCGAAGAGTTGGCAGTCATCAACTATACATCGGGGACTACAAGTTATTCGAAAGGGGTAATGCTCCCCTACCGCAGTCTGTGGTCGAATACAAAATTCGGTTTTGAAGTATTATCCCTGAAACCGGGTGACAGAATCGTTTCTATGTTGCCTATGGCACATATGTACGGACTGGCGTTCGAATTCTTATACGAGTTCGCCGTGGGTTGCCAGATTTACTTCCTTACCCGCATGCCGAGCCCCAAAATAATTTTCCAGGCTTTTGCCGAGGTAAAACCCAACTTAGTGGTAGCCGTACCGCTTATCATTGAAAAAATCATCAAGAAAAATATCCTGCCGAAACTGGAAACCCCGACCATGAAACTGTTGTTGAAAGTACCTATCATCAATGACAAGATCAAAGCAACCGTACGCGAGCAAATGATACAGGCTTTCGGTGGAAATTTCGAAGAGATAATCGTAGGTGGCGCCGCTTTCAATCAGGAAGTGGAGCAATTCCTCAAAATGATCGATTTCCCCTACACTGTGGGATATGGTATGACGGAATGTGGCCCGATCATCTGCTACGAAGATTGGAAACGTTTCAAGCCGGGATCATGCGGTAAAGCCGCACCACGCATGGACGTACAGGTTCTCTCATCAGACCCGGAAAATATACCGGGAGAGATTGTCTGCAAAGGGCCGAACGTAATGTTGGGATATTATAAGAATGAAGAGGCTACGGAACAGGTTGTCGACAAAGACGGCTGGCTGCACACAGGTGACCTTGCCTTGAAAGATGCCGAAGGAAATATCACGATCAAAGGACGCAGCAAGAACATGCTATTAGGGCCGAGTGGTCAGAACATTTATCCGGAAGAAATTGAAGATAAGTTGAATAACCTGCCTTATGTATCGGAAAGTATCATCGTGCAGCAAAACGACAAACTCGTCGGACTGGTTTATCCGGACTTTGACGAAGCCTTTGCGCATGGATTGAAGAACGAAGACATGGAGCGTGTGATGGAAGAAAACCGGGTGGCGCTGAACGCGATGCTGCCGGCTTACAGTCAGATTTCAAAAATGAAAATATATCCGGAAGAATTCGAAAAAACTCCGAAGAAATCGATCAAGAGATTCCTGTACCAAGAGGCTAAAGGATAAATAATTGATCAATGTGCCAATGTGCTAATGTGCCAATTAAAGAATGTGCTAATTAAATAATGGAGGGAATTGAATAATGTGTTAATGCGCTGATTACCATTCAGAATAATAGCACAGTTAATTGGCACATTGATATATTGGTGCATCGACGCATTGGCACATTGATGCATTACCTCATTGGCACATTGGCATATTGACACATTGGCACATTATTAATTATGAGAAACAAACTGTTATTATCGGCGGCCATACTCCCGATATGTGGCATAACGGGTGAAGCCCAAGCGGCAGAAACTCAGAAACATCCCAATATCATTATGTTTCTGGTAGACGATATGGGGTGGCAAGACACCTCTCTGCCCTTTTGGACGCAACGTACACATTACAATGACATTTATGAGACGCCCAATATGGAGCGCCTGGCGGCACAAGGCATGATGTTTACGCAAGCGTATGCCTGTAGTGTAAGTTCGCCAAGCCGCGTCAGCCTGTTTACCGGAATGAATGCGGCACGACACCGGGTGACCAGTTGGACACTGCATAAAAACAAGACACACGAACAACCGGACTCTGTGCTGATATATCCGGAATGGAATGTAAACGGCATATGCCAGGAACCGGGAATAGAGCGCACCACTCAAGTGACGACATTGGCGCAAGTATTGAAAGAAAACGGCTATCACACCATACATTGCGGAAAGGCTCATTTCGGAGCCATAGATACCCCGGGAGAAGACCCGTTGAGAATGGGGTTCGAAGTGAATATAGCCGGGCATGCGGCCGGCTCTCCTGCCAGCTATTACGGAAAAGAGAATTTCGGGAATAAAACCGATGGAAAGAATCCGCCGGCTGCCGTACCGGGATTGGAGAAATATCACGGCACAGATACATTCCTTAGCGAAGCACTCACGCTGGAAGCGGAAAAGGCATTGGATGACGCACAAAAAAGCGACAAACCGTTTTTTCTGTATATGGCTCATTATGCCGTACATACACCGATACAACCGGACATGCGCTTCTATCAGAAGTACATCGACAAAGGGCTGCCGCCGGTAGAAGCCGCTTATGCCACTCTTGTGGAAGGGATGGATAAAAGCTTAGGCGACCTTATGGACTATCTGGAAGAGAAGAACCTACAGGAAAACACCGTCATTCTATTTATGTCGGACAACGGCGGACTGGCCGCACATACGCGTGCCGGACAGCTCCATACACAGAACTACCCACTCAACAGTGGTAAAGGTTCTGCCTATGAAGGAGGCGTACGGGAACCGATGATCGTAAGCTGGCCGGGTACAGTAAACCCCGGAAGCAAATGCGACCGTTATCTGATGATAGAAGATTTCTTCCCTTCCATATTGGAGATAGCAGGAATATCGGACTACCAAACAATACAACAACGGGACGGCATCAGCTTTATGCCGCTACTCACCGGAAAAGGCAAAATGAAAGATAGAGATATCTACTGGCACTATCCGCATAGCTGGGGGCCTTCGGGACCGGGAATCGGCGCAACCTGTGCCATCCGTTCGGGAGACTGGAAACTGGTGTATTACTTTGATTCCGGTAAAAGGGAACTATTCAATATTCCCAACGATATCAGCGAGAAACATGATCTGGCAGCTCAAAAGCCACGCATCGTAAAACAACTGGCAGGAAAATTAAGTAACTATCTTCGTTCGGTAAACGCTCAACGACCTACATTGCGTGCAACACAACAACCTGCACCATGGCCGGACGAAATTAAATAAAAAGAAGAATGAATAAAAGAAAACTATTTCTATCCCTTGCATTGTTTTTGATGGCAGGCAGTACATTGTCTGCACAAAACAAGAGTGCAGGTATCAATCTGTCCATATGGAAGGGAGTCAGCACACAACCCGCAGACAGTGCCCAGACTACCTATTTCAATTTGGGTATCCTGTCGGCTATGAACCGGCTAAACGGTGCAGGCTTCAATGCATTCGGAAGTGTTATCAGCCACAACATGAACGGTATACAGGCATCGGGACTTGCCAATATGGTGGGTGGAAGCATGCGTGGCCTGCAACTCTCTGCAATCAGCAACATTAACGGCAACAACATGGTAGGATTCTCGGCTACGGGACTTGTCAACATCGCCGGTAACGAAAGCAAAGGAGTGTTGTTCTCCGGGCTGACCAATATCAGCGGTGACCATACTTACGGTATAATGGCAAGCGGTGTGATGAACATATCGGGCGATAAAGCCGGTGGTGCACAGCTATCCGGACTCGCCAATATCACAGGCTCTACTTTTAATGGAATAATGGCCGGAGGATTATTGAACGTAGTAGGCGAGAATCTGAACGGCGTGCAACTGACAGGGCTTGCCAATATAGTGGCTTCGCGCATGAACGGTGTGCAGATAGGTTTAGGCAACTACGCGACGAAAGCGAAAGGATTGCAAATCGGTTTGGTGAATTACTATAAAGAAGAAATGAAGGGGTTTCAGTTGGGACTTGTCAACGCCAACCCCGACACAAGAGTACAAATGATGGTCTTTGGCGGAAATGCCACCAAAATCAACATAGGTGCCCGGTTCAAGAACAAACTATTCTACACCATCGTAGGTGCCGGTACGCATTATCTCGACTTTAGCGATAAATTCTCCGCTTCATTGTTTTATCGCGGCGGTATCTGGCTGCCTTTATGGAAAGACCTGACCATCAGCGGCGATTTGGGATACCAACACATCGAAACCTTTAAAAATAAAGATCACGGTATTCCGGCGCGCCTATACGGCTTGCAGGCACGCCTGAATCTGGAATATCAGATTACAAAGAAGTTCGGCATTTTTGCAACCGGAGGTTATGGAGGAAGCCGCTATTACAACAGAGATGTCACTTATGACAAAGGAGTAATCGCAGAAGCAGGAATCGTACTGTTTTAGAAGCCTCTCCCCAACCCTCTCCGTAGGAGAGGGAGCTGAGTCAGCTTCAGTAATCAATTAACAAATAAATAGTAGCATTTCTTCCTCCCTCTCCCACGGAGAGGGCTGGGGAGAGGCTTTCCCTTTTTACTGCTTTTCCTTTATCAACCCCGTCCTATACGCCACCAGCAATTTTTTCAAATCCTGGATTTGCGTTACCAATTCTTTTCCCTTATCCGTATCTTTCACCATCATACGTTGAGAATTAAACTCGATTACAAAAGTGGTCGATTTGATATCCTGCCCCTCTTCTATGGCTTTCTGTGTAGACTGAAACGGTTCATGCTGCACTAATTGCAGGCCGTGGGAGTGATAAACCAATGTATATCCGGCAATACCGGTTTCCGGTTGATAGGCTTTCGAGAACCCGCCATCGATCACAAGCAGCTTGCCTCCCGCTTTCATCGGCTGTTCGCCTTTGATCGTTTTTACGGGTACATGCCCGTTGATAATATGAGTATGCACACCGGTAACTCCAAATTCTTCTAAAATCCGGTCGCATATTTTTTCATTATCACGCAGCGTATAATAATATCCCTTCTTCTCTTTATGCAGCGCCTTGTCCGCAATGAAATAACGCTCAAAGGTTGCCATCTTGTCTTTATCGAACGACGGGGCATCCGGCCCACACCACATATACCAGATATAATCCATGGCGAAAAGTTTTTCTTCATCGCCGTCTTCGTCAAAATAAGCAGTACGGATCAGCTGGTCGATCTTGTCCATCAGTTTCTTACCCCAATATTCCTTTCCTCGGATATTGACACGCTTGAAACTGCCATCCTCGTTCAAAGGCACGGAAGCATGATACAAAAGGTTAGAATTACATACCAGATACATGCCGCCATAGGTAAACAGACAACGCATGTGCTTTTTCAGCTTTTCACTATTCATGAACGAATAGTGCAACTTATCTACCAGTTCTTTTTCTTCATCCGTCAGGCGATACGGATCTTTCGGATCTACTGTCGGGAAGTTCGTATCACGCATCTCGTACTCCTTACCTTCATAAACAAAAACACCGCGCTCAAAATCGATCTTCTCCAACAGCTTCCGGTTCTCCATGCCAAATTCCGGACGGCGGTTGATGATATCCGCTTCCAGTTTAAACTGAATAATCGTAATCGCCTTGTGCATCTGCGTGATGAGCCGCAAAGTCTTTTCGTTATAAGCAGAATCCGCAAAGTTCATTTTAGGAGCGAAAATAGTACAAGGATCATCGGCATAAGTATCCATGGCAAATGTAGCCAGGGGAAGAAGATTGATGCCGTATCCGTCTTCGAGCGTACCTAAGTTTCCATAACGCATGGACATACGGATGACATTTGCCATACAACTCGTATTGCCGGATGCAGCACCCATCCAGAGGATGTCGTGATTCCCCCATTGAATATCGAAATTGTGATAATCGCACAAGGTATCCATAATGATATGTGCACCGGGACCACGGTCATAGATATCTCCCACAATGTGCAGTGAGTCGATCGTGAGGCGCTGAATCAAATTGCACATGGCAATAATAAAGGCATCTGCCCGCTTGGTGGTAATGATCGTACTGATAATTACATTGATATAGGCATGCTTGTTGGGTTCGATGCTCGATTCGTGCAACAGTTCCTGGATAATATATGAGAACTCTTTAGGCAAGGACTTACGCACTTTGGAACGGGTGTACTTGGAAGATACGTTCTGGCATACCTTCACCAATTGGTTAAGGGTGATCAGATACCAATCGTCAAGGTCTTTCTCCCGCGCCTTGACCAGTTGCAGTTTCTCTTCGGGATAATAAATCAGCGTACTGATCTCTTTCTTCTCCGACTCACGGAGCGTATTGCCGAAAATTTCGTTGACTTTTCGCTTCACCGCGCCGGAAGCATTCTTCAATACATGCTGAAACGCTTCATATTCACCGTGAATGTCTGTCAGAAAATGCTCGGTGCCTTTGGGAAGATTCAAAATTGCTTCAAGGTTAATGATTTCCGTGCTGGCATCAGCAATGGTGGGAAAACTACGCGACAGCAATTGCAGGTAACGCAAGTCACTAATAATGCTTTCAGGGGTTATATTACTTTGGGCAGTCATTATATTTACGATTGAACGATTTACTATTTACAATTGAAATTACTTCTATATGGTTCTTGTTTTTCCGTTTTTTTATTCTTTCGCCATTACAGTGCGGCAATTATCAACACGGTTTCAGCCCAACAGGAACATGAGCAATATCTGGGCGATTATTACACGCAAAAACATGCACAACGGATACACTGTGGCATAAGCAACCGAGGGATTATCTCCCGGAATGGTATCATTCACATAATTCAAAGCCATCGGATTGGCCATGCTTCCACATAGCATACCGGAAACCGAGCCGAAATCTATTTTCATTATCTTAAAGGCAACGGCTCCCACGATTACCGTAGGAATAATAGTCAATCCGGCACCAAGACCAATCCATAACAGCCCTTCGGGACGAAATACAGTATCGAAGAAATGCGCTCCTGCGTCCAGTCCAAGACAAGCCAGATACATGGATAATCCTAATGCACGAAGCATCAGATTGGCACTGCGAGTGGTATAGGTAATCATATGCATACGCGGCCCGAATGTACCGATAAGGATACCTACAATGATAGGACCACCCGCCAAACCTAACTTCACCGGAGCACTGACGCCCGGAATGGAGATCGGAATGGCTCCAAGGGCCAATCCTAAAATGATACCGATAAATACAGCGACCAGATTCGGTTCTTTCAAACTCTTCACTGCATTACCCAAAACCTTTTCTACATTTTGGATAGCGGCCGCCTCTCCTACCACGGTCAACCGGTCGCCTAATTGCAGCGTCAGTTCCGGAGTAGCAAGCAATTGCACACCCGACCGATAGACACGGCTGATATTAATGCCGTAATGGTTGCGCAAACGGAGCGCACCTAATTTTTTACCATTCAGTTCGGGGCGGGTCACTACGATACGTTGTGAGATGAGCTGACTGTCGATGGCATTCCAATCGATGTCTTCCTTATTCCAATCCGTATTTTCCTGTTCGCCGAAGAGGACGGTCAGTGCCAGTGCATCTTTCTCGGAAGTAACGACCAGCAAGCGGTCTCCCTCTTTTAAAATCTTTTCAGAGGTGGGAATACGTATATTGCCATCCCGCCACAAACGGGAAATCACAAACTTGGGATAGCTCATGTGAGCAATATCTTTAATGCTCTTATTAAAAATGGCCGGATTGTGCACTTGAAAAGCAGCAATATATGTTTTATTGTTATCGTCTTTCTCCTTGACTTCCAGATCTTGCTTACGCACCAGCGCTTTGCGAATAAGCAATACGGCAAGAATCACCCCGATCACCCCTAACGGATAAGCCACTGCACACCCCAAAGCGGGAGTACTGCTTTCCATGCCCATCTGCTTCAAGGTTTGTTGCGCCGCACCCAAGGCAGGGGTGTTGGTAGTGGCACCGCAAAGAATGCCCACCATATTCGGCAGAGAAACGCCGGTCGTATAGCTACATATCACCGTAAGCAATGTACCCAACAGCACTACTGCAAGCGCCAGCATATTCAACGTTACTCCACCTTTACGAAAAGAACTGAAGAAACCCGGACCGACCTGCAACCCCAAAGCATAAACAAAGATGATAAGGCCGAAACTTTCTGCATAGTTCAGCATCTGTGCATCTACCGAAAGACCGAAATGACCGGCAAGAATGCCGGCAAAAAACACGAAAGTCACTCCAAGGGATATACCGCAGATATGTATTTTGCCCAACCCCAACCCGATGGCGGATATTAGTGAAAGTACGACTACGGCCTGCAAAGCAGAATGCTCGATGAATAGACTATATAACCATTCCATAAATAATAATTATTCGACGCGTACCGATTGGCAGACGGACGCGCTATTTCGCTGCAAAGATAGGAACATTTTATGCCTGTACAAAACTTTTATGTACCCATTTCATGCTATACCAACGACGGACAAAAATAATTCCCCGGATGTTTTCGTCCAGTAAAAAAGCAACCCACATTCCACACAATCCCCAAGCCCAGTGAACACCAAACAGATAACCTCCGCCTACTGCCACGCTCCACATTACGATCAACCCCACATAGAAAGGGTAATTCACATCGCCTGCCGCCCGTAGCGCATTAGTGGCAAAAATGTTGATGGGGCGCCCTATCTCGAGAACGGTATCTATGATAAGCACAATAACTCCCATACGGATAATATCGGGATTAACAGTCAGCCAACTCAGAATGGTATGTCCGAAAACGGCAAGGATACAAGAGAGAATAAAAGTAATCATCACCGATTTTTTCATGACATACTTTCCTAACAGAAAAGCGGCACGGGGCTTCTTCTCCCCTATCAAATGGCCGATGCAGATAGCCCCTCCCTGAGCCATCGAAATACTAAACAGATAGACAAACATTATAATATTGACGCAATAGGTACGGGTGGCCAACGCTTCAACTCCCAACATATTAATAAAAAAAGTGATTACCACTTGCGAAGAGCTATAAGAAAGCTGTTCGCCGGCCGAGGGTAACCCGACCTTCATCAGATTTCTCAGTTCTATCCAGGGAAAAGGCCGGAAATAGGCCAACGGAAAGCGATGGATATGTTTGCGGAAAAGGATTATAAATAAAATCACCATCGATACTCCCCGACTGAATGCCGTCGAGATAGCAGCCCCTTCTACTCCAAGTTCGGGAAAACCGAACTTACCGAAAATCAATGAATAATTTCCTATGATATTGAGAATATTGACGACCACCGTCACAAGCATCGGATAAATGGCCTTGTTCGCACTGCGGAGGGATGCAGACAAAGTGAGAGATATCGCCTGAAAGAAAGCAAAAGCACCAACAATACGCATATAATCGGCTCCATCGGCCATCAATTCCGGGCCAAGCCCCATCCATCCGAGTATAGTAGTATTCATTAAACAGAGGAAAAGGCTGATAACTCCCCCTACAACCAGATTCACCAGCAATGAGACACCTACTACCTGCACTACCTTCTTCTGGAGTTTGGCACCCAAATACTGGGAACATAAAACGGACGTCCCCAAATTGATTACCTCAAACACCAGGAATGTCAACATGATAATCTGATTGACAACTCCAACCGCAGCAACGCTGCTATCGGAATGACGGCTCAACATGATGGTATCCACCGCACCAAGCATCATTATCAGCAATGTCTCTACAAAGATAGGAGCAGCCAGCTTGACCAGCCTTCTCTTTACGCTCTCCTGTTGTATTCTGTGTGTCACCTTTACCCTTTATTTTCGGGGTGCAAAGGTATTCAAAATCAATGGAACCGTAAATTGATTTACGTCAAATAAACAACGGTCATCTCCCCCTGAATACCACATAATTATCCCAACCATCCCAATAGCCGGTTAATTGATTCCCCCAGATTCTTACTTCATCCAGATAGGAAATATCATTCGGAGCATACATCATGCGAAGAGATGATTGTGACGAGTCTTCCCAATTCCATCTGAAACGGTATTCATTTTCAGATATTCCACCATTGGGATATTGTACACGAATATAATCGATCCCGGTCCTGTCCAGATAAAAATCGATCTCCTGACGGCAGTAGTAACCATCTATATTATAATAAGATCTTACCCAAGTACGACTGCACAACTCACGCGACTTGTTGTAATAACCGCCACCTATGTTATCATCGTCATAAAAGCCATCGATTGCCACTTCACAAGCAGCCAGACTTACCATAGCCAAAACCAATAGTACCGATTTAAAATATTTCATAGTTTTTGTTTTCATAATCTTTCTTTTTAAAGTGTTTCGTATAAAACAAAAGTAGGTAAAGGTTTGATCTCTGAAAAAAGAAAAATCCTACTTTTAGCGGGGGAATAACCTAATCTTAAGCGGGAATTCTCCCTTTTCTGCCACAAAGGGTTAAGAAGACCGTATAAAATCTTAATTTATATTATAATACAGTGATTTACAATCCGATTATTTGCTATTCTATAGAAAGTACGTATATTTGCAATGTGTTTTTCATAGTATTAGATTTAAGGTTAACAAAAAGATTGGCTGTCTGGGATAGATAGCCTTTTTTTATGCCTGTAAAGTACTTATTTTTTAGATGAGTATAGCAATTATAAAGACAGAGCAGAGTACCCATCGCTTATAAACACCATTACTAAAAGAAGAAAATAGATAGTTTACAACTCCAACCTATAAATTATTTTTTCTTTAAACAGTCTTTCTTCTCATATTATCAATAAGCTCCTCCCACCCATCATAAAAAACAACTAAAAAAAATTCACTGTTTAACATTTGAAACATAGACAATTAACGATAATCAGAAAAAATAGTAGAAAAAAATCTTTCAAAAAGTTTTGCATAGTCCAAAAC
>ULPX01070482.1_pt1 | contig 11155 bp, 8 predicted proteins | sample 1953911 | NCBI WGS metagenome assembly ULPX01 (sample SAMEA4835640, study PRJEB28245) | human gut metagenome | biome: gut microbiome; material: fecal sample | place: Denmark | collected 2008 | reverse complement strand
AAGCACTGCCATAGCCTCACTTTTTGCCATATTTATCTCGTCAAGCACCGCAAAGCCGCCTGTTTTTGCGGCTGTATACACAGGTCCCGGCCTGAATGTTACTTCTCCGGCGCGAAAAGTATCGGTTCCGATAAGTGATGCTGCATCCATATTTACGTGAAATGACACATCCCAGCGTGGTCTGTTAAATACACCTGCCAGATTCTCTGCGAAAAGATTCTTTCCTGTGGCCTTTTCTCCTACTAAAAGCAGATTTTCTCCACACAAAACAGCTGTTATAGCCTGCTCCCACACATCTCTTCCGTAATAAAACTGTGTAGGCACGGGGATTCTTGACTCATACTCCTTGTCCACCGGATACTGCGAGCGAAACTTTTCAATTTCCTTAATCAGATTTTCTGAAATGCCAAGCTCTCTTAATTTGTCCAACAAGCTCATCGCTTCCTTTCATATCAGATATTTTAACTGTTCCAGGCCATACATACTCAAAACCGTACACAGTTTATGCTTTACGTTATATTGTCATGCGATATATTATTTCTTCACGCCCTTAGTGTCACGGTTTGCAATGTGAAGCCTGTGAAGCGCCACCTGCTTACCCTTTACCTCGACCTCTTTTTCCTCCTGGTCATTAAGCAGATAAATGTCAATAAGCTCATCCTCTCTGTCAAGCCTCATTCCCCTGACACCTACTGCTGCCTTTTTCTTTTCAGGAATAGTGCCACAGTCGATTCGAAGGAACATCTCCTTCTTTGAACGCATTACCATTGTAGCATTCTCTGAAAGCATGTCAACAAATAACAGCTCATCATCATCCATGAGCTTTGTAGCCTGCGAGGTCCTTCGTGTCACCACAAACTCGGCACCATCCACTAGCTTTATCATGGCTGACTTCGTTCCAAATATAAGCTTGTGCTTTTCAACATCCATAAGAGGTGCTATAAATACTATATCCTCCTTACTGCTGTCATAGTTGCTTACATTGTCAATAGGTGTGCCCTTGTCACGGAATTTGCCGTAAGGCAGGTCTAACACCTTGACAAGATGCATGTTTCCGTTGTTTGTGAAAATGCACAGCTTATCTATATTTTTGACCTTCAATATCAGCTTGTTCTCTGCGTCGGCTGTCTCTTTGTTTCTATCATAGGTTGAAGTATCTACTGTCTTCACATAGCCGAAGCGGTCCATAAGCAGCACTACATCCGATACCTCAAGCTCTTTTTTGACCACAACAGCTTCCTCGAGATTGTCAAGCTCCGTGCGTCTGTCCCTTGCATACTCCTTGCGGAACGCTTTAAGCTCCTTCATAATGACCTTTGCCATGGATGAGCGATGCTCTAAAATATCGCTGTACTCTGCAATCTTTGCCCTGGTCTCCTCGTGCTCCTTAATCAGAGCCTCAATTTCGAGTCCAATCAGCTTGTACAGACGCATTTCAAGGATAGCAGCTGCCTGACGCTCAGTAAAACAAAGCTGGGCTGCCATGGCTTCTGAAGCCTTTGACTTGAATTTAATCCCCTCTGTCTCTCCGTTTATGAGACATGCCTTTGCCATTTTCTGGTCACGGCTTCCTCTTAATATTTCAATAATCAGATCTATCACGTTACAGGCCTTTATGAGTCCCTGCTGTATTTCTTCTTTCTCCTGCTCCTTTGCAAGAAGTGTCTTATACTTTCTTTTTGCAATCTCATACTGGAAATTGACATGATGCCTTATGATGGGTACAAGACCAAGCGTCTCAGGTCTTCCATTTGCGACGGCCAGCATATTTACACCGAAAGTGTCCTCCAGCTTTGTCTTTTTATACAAAAGGTTCTTAAGTGCCTCAACATCAGCACCTTTTTTAAGCTCTAAGACAATTCTTATTCCCTCTTTCGATGACTGGTTGGTTATATCCACAATATCCGTTGTCGCTTTTGACTCGACAAGTGAATAGACATCATTTAAGAATTTTCCTATATTGGCACCAATCATTGTGTATGGAATTTCCGTAATGACAAGCTTGTCCTTTCCTGCCTTGCCCTTCTCTATTTCGATTCTTCCACGGATTTTTATCTTTCCCTGTCCGGTCTCATATATTGCTGCAAGATCATCCTGATTTGCAACAATGCCTCCTGTCGGAAAATCAGGCCCCTTTATATACTGCATCATCTCGGCTGTGGTAATATCAGGATTTTTCATATAAGCAATCACACCGTCCACCACCTCGCCAAAATTGTGTGGCGGAATACTTGTAGCCATGCCGACTGCTATACCCTCAGCTCCATTTATCAAAAGGTTCGGCACCTTGACCGGAAGCACCTCTGGCTCTTTTTCTGTCTCGTCGTAGTTTGGAATGAAATCAACCACATTTTTGTCTAGATCAGCAAGATATGCTTCCTGTGTGATTTTTTGAAGTCTTGCCTCAGTATAACGCATGGCAGCGGCTCCGTCTCCTTCGATTGAACCAAAATTACCGTGTCCATCGATAAGCGGCATGCCCTTTTTGAAGTCCTGTGCCAAAACAACCATCGCATCATAGATCGATGAATCGCCGTGTGGATGATATTTACCCATTGTATCACCGACTATACGCGCACTCTTTCGGTATGGCTTGTCGTACCTGATGCCCAGCTCATGCATATCATAAAGTGTACGCCTTTGTACAGGCTTAAGCCCATCGCGCACATCCGGCAGGGCTCTTGCTATAATGACACTCATCGCATAATCAATATATGATTTCTGCATCAGCTCCGAATATTCGGTCTGAATTATATTGTTGTCTACATTGTTATCTATATTTCTATCCATGTTTTTCTCCGATTATAAATACTGCTTACACTATTCAGAACCACTGAGAAGCAAAAGCAGAAGCGTCATGCTTACACATCCAGCTCCGCGTCATGCGCATGCTCGTATATGAACTCTTTTCTCGGTGGCACATCACTACCCATAAGCAGTGATGTCACATCATTTGCCAGGCGCCCATCCTCTATTTCAATACGCTTTAGCATCCTTGTTGCGGGATTTAGTGTGGTATCCCAGAGCTGATCCGCATCCATCTCTCCAAGACCCTTATATCTTTGCAACGTAAACTTGCCTGTATGTGTCTTTCTGTACTTGTCAAGCTCCGCATCGTCATACAAATATTTTTCCTCGCCCTTTGACGGAATAGCCTTGTAAAGCGGAGGCATGGCAACATATACATGTCCCTCTAAAATAAGCTCAGGCATAAACCTGAAGAACAGAGTCAAAAGCAGTGTGGAGATATGAGCTCCGTCCACATCAGCATCGGCCATAATTATGATTTTGTCATAGCGAAGCTTTGTTATATCAAAATCATTTCCATACCCTTCCGAAAATCCGCAGCCAAACGCATTTATCATTGTCTTTATTTCAGCGTTTGCAAGTACCTTATCAATACTTGCCTTTTCAACATTCAAAATCTTGCCTCGAATCGGCATGATTGCCTGAAACATACGGTTTCTTGCCATCTTTGCCGAGCCTCCGGCCGAATCTCCCTCGACTATGAAAATCTCGCACTTAGAAGCATCCCTGCTCTCACAGTTTGCAAGCTTTCCGTTTGAATCAAATGAAAACTTCTGCTTTGTGAGCAGATTGGTCTTTGCCTTCTCCTCCGCTTTTCTAATCTTTGCGGCCTTCTCAGCACATGATATTACCGTCTTTAAGACCTCAAGATTCTTGTCAAAATAAAGCGGTACCTCATCATTTGTCACCTTGGCAGTTGCACGGTTTGCATCCTGATTGTCAAGCTTTGTCTTTGTCTGACCCTCGAATCTAGGGTCAGGATGCTTTACTGACACTACAGCAGTCATGCCGTTTCTGACATCTGCTCCATTGAAATTCGCATCCTTGTCCTTTAATATACCAAGCTCTCTGGCATATGAGTTTATAATACCTGTAAAGGCTGTCTTAAAGCCTGTGATATGTGCTCCACCCTCAGAATTGTATATATTGTTGCAAAAACCTAGAATATTCTCATGGAACTCGCTTGTATACTGAAAAGCCACCTCAACCTTTATATTCTCACTCTCTCCTGTAAAGTAAATGACATCATGCAGCTTTTCTATATTTTTATTTAAATCCTTTACAAAACCGATAATACCCTCAGGCTCATGATACTCAATATGCTCTGTCTCATCGCCTCGTTTGTCCTCGTATATGATTGTAAGCTTCGGATTGAGATACGCAGTCTCCTTAAGTCTGTTCTTTACATCCTCTTCCTTGAATCTAGTCTTCTCAAAAATCTCCGGGTCAGGCAGGAAATTAATCCTTGTTCCTGTCTTTTTGGTTTTACCTATAGTAGGAAGCAGGCCATTTTCAAGCTCCACAACAGGAACACCCTTTTCATATCTGTCATGGTGGATATAGCCATCTCTGCTTATCTCCACATCCATATATGTGGATAGTGCATTTACAACCGACGAACCGACTCCGTGCAGACCTCCGCTGGTCTTGTATACAGAATTGTCGAATTTTCCTCCTGCGTGCAGTGTCGAGAATACAACACGCGCCGCAGATACACCCTTAGCATGCATACCTACAGGTATTCCACGTCCGTTATCCTCCACCGTACACGAACCGTTTTTCTCAAGAGTTACCCTTATGGTATCACAGGCACCTGCGAGATGTTCATCTACTGAGTTGTCCACAATCTCATATATCAGATGGTTTAGTCCCTTGGTTGTGACACTTCCTATATACATACCCGGTCTTTTTCTGACTGCCTCAAGTCCCTCTAAAATTGCTATGCTCTTCTCATCGTATGTTTGCTTCTTGGCCATACTCGTCTCCTACTTCTTTAAATTGCGTAATAATTATATTATCTGCCTTGCCTGCTATCCTTGATATGTGCTAACACCATCGTAGCTATTTTGAATATCATAGCATCATCAAAGGTTCTTATATCAAGCCCTATCGCCTTCTCAATACGCTCAAGTCTGTAAACAAGCGTATTTCTATGCACATAAAGCTGTCTTGCAGTCTCTGAAATGTTCAGATTGTTCTCGAAGAACTTGGAGATTGTAGACATTGCCTCCTCATCATCAAGTATCTGTGGCACCTCGTCACCAAAAACCTCACGGATAAACATCTCACACAGGCTCATTGGAAGCTGATAAATAAGTCTTCCTATGCCCAGCCTGTCATATGCCATAATTTCCTTTTCCACATAAAACAGCCTGCCAACCTCAAGCGCCATTTTTGCCTCCTGATAAGACTCTGCAAGCTTTGGAAGAACATCCGTCGGATTGCCATAGCCCACCCGTACCTTAATCATAGCCTCTGCAAGCAGATTGTCAACCAGACTTCCTGCAATAGATGAAAGCTTTTCCTGAAGCTTAGCCGGATCTATGTCCTCAACATCCTTTACCAGCACTACATTATGTTCATCCATCGCCACCACAAAATCACCGCTTCTGATATCAGCCAGATTCTTTACAAGCTCAACAGCTATCTCATTGCTGTTCTTTCCGGTATCTATAACATATACTACTCGTTTTCTGTTTTCTATATGTAATTTCTTGGCACGGTTTATTATATCAGAACCAAGCATATTGCCAAGAAGAATATTCTGAATAAAATTATTTCTGTCATATCGCTCTGACTCACCGAGCACAAGTGTACGAAGCTGACAAACTGCCATCCTGCCTATTACAAGATTCTCACTCGTATACTGACAGAACATTACAAGCACATACTCAAGCTCTGAATCAATTTCAACCGCAAATGCTATTGCATCGTTTTTTTCCCTAACATCCTCTTCGGATACTATAAACTCCTTCACAAAAATGTCGCTATGTTCCGGCTCTTCCACCGTACCTGTCAGATGCTTTCCCTTGGCTGAGTATAAAATCGCATCAAACGAAGTAATATTTTTTATTTCCTCAAGTGATTTTTTCAGTTTCTGATTCGTAATCATATTCCTATCCTCTCATTACTGTTCTGACGCAGACAAGTAAAAAAGTCTCTACAAGTCATAAGCTGTAACCTTGCTATAATTTAACACCGTAACTTAACTTTTCAGAACCTCACATACATTCGCAAAAGAAAACCGGGTGTAAATTATACACCCGGTCTGTCAATTTACAACTATTTAATTTTAACGAACTAGTTGGTAATTGTCAATTCAGTTTCTTTATCAAATACATGAATCTTGTGTGGATCAAATGCAAGCTCAATGTGATCACCGTAACGAGCTGGTGTATCTGAATCAACTCTTGCTGACATATTTGCGCCTGCAACTGTGAAGTATAATAATACCTCTGCACCAAGTAACTCATATCCTGTAACATCTGACTCAATCTTGCATGTAGCAAATTTATCAAGATGCTCTGCTGAATCGTAGATATCCTCAGGTCTGATACCGAATACTACGTTCTTTCCTGCATAACCGCCATCGATAAGCTTCTTAGCCTTTGCCTCTGGAAGCTCAACCTGGTATTTATCGAATTTAAGGAATGCCTTTGCTCCCTCAACAACACACTGAGCATCTACAAAGTTCATCTGTGGTGATCCGATGAATCCTGCAACGAACAGGTTGTTTGGCTGATTGTAAAGCTTCTGTGGGCTGTCTACCTGCATGATAACACCATCTTTAAGAACAACGATTCTTGTTCCAAGTGTCATAGCCTCTGTCTGATCATGTGTAACGTAGATGATTGTTGCACCTAATCTGTTATGTAATGAAGAAATCTCAGATCTCATCTGTACACGAAGCTTTGCATCAAGGTTTGATAAAGGCTCATCCATAAGGAATACCTTAGGATTACGAACGATTGCACGACCCATGGCAACTCGCTGTCTCTGTCCACCTGAAAGAGCCTTTGGCTTACGGTCTAATAATTTCTCAAGGTCAAGGATTCTTGCTGCCTCCTCAACTTTTGCCTTAATCTCATCCTTTGGAACTTTTCTAAGCTTAAGTCCAAATGCCATATTGTCAAATACTGTCATATGTGGGTAAAGAGCGTAGTTCTGGAATACCATTGCGATATCACGATCCTTTGGCTCTACGTCATTCATAACCTTTCCGTCGATGATAAGCTCTCCTGAAGAAATCTCCTCAAGACCTGCGATCATACGAAGTGTTGTTGATTTTCCACATCCTGAAGGTCCTACGAAGATGATGAACTCTTTATCTTCTACTTCAAGGTTGAAATCCTTAACTGCCTCAAATCCGTTTGGATAAACTTTGCAAACGTTCTTTAATGATAAACTTGCCATTTTAAAAATACCTCCTAAGTATTATGTACATATATGTAACTGTTCAGTGCCTTGACTGTCTGTTACCTTGTTTCTTTGTATCTTTATAATACAAAACATATCGTCAATTGGCTATAGTCAATCCGCCAAATAATTTAACGTGTTGTTGTCATTATGACGAAACACAGTCTGATATCGAAACAATTACAAGGTAATTACTGCAATAAACGTACTAATTACAGCTTAGAATATCCAAAGCCATTGACCATAGCCTCAATCGGCAGCCCCTTCTTGCAGAATGGACACTCTGTAACAGGATATGTCTGGTAGTTTACCACATCATCGTCATCAAACAGCTTATCAATCTTTACTCCATTGACCTCATCGATGGTTGAGAATATGGACGCAATACATGTTACCATACCGCCATAATAGTTGATACACTCCATCGCTCTTCTGATCGTCTCACCTGTTGTGGTAGTTGCAAGAAGAAGTACAACATGCTTGCCATCTATAGCCCCCTTATTGTTATCCCTGAAAAGCATCTGTCCGTTGTTAATCTCAGGCGATACAACGTAAATTGTCTCGTGCTTATTCACAGACATAAGTCCGTTTCTCTCAATCTCCTGGCTTAAGAATGCACCAATCATTTCTGTTCCATCCATACATACGATTGTATCTATATATGAATGATGCGGTACCTTGGTGTAAAGAGCCTTTGCTGCTTCCTTTGCCTCGGACACACGGGTCTTGATGCTTGTCACATCTACATAATAATTAATATGCGAATGACTCGTAGCAAAATGTCCCGGTATAGCGTGTAAGTTTAAGCCTGCACTCTCCTTTGATTTAAATTTTACAATACGATTTTCCATGATAAGTCCCCCTTTTCAAGTAAAGATTTGTTTTAATTGTAACTCATTTGTGATTAATTAGCGCCTGTAGAACCGAATCCACCGGCACCGCGCTTCGTATCTGAAAGCTCTGACACCTCATTAAACTCAACAGCCAGATATGGCATGACCACAAGCTGCGCTATACGATCTCCGGGATTAATAGTGCGTGCCTGCGTTCCATCATTGTGAAGAGCCACAATATACTCTCCCCTGTAATCACTGTCACACACACCAACGCAGTTTGCCGGGCGAAGTGCCTGCTTTGCAGCTAAACCGCTTCTGGCAAAAACTGCCCCAAAATATCCGTCAGGAATCTCTATCGAAAGCCCCGTGCCTATCTTTGCTGTCTCGTGTGGCTCAATGACAAGCTCCTTAGTAATGTCGGCATATAAATCATAGCCTGCTGCATATTCACTTCCCCTTGTAGGGATTTTGGCTGTGGTTGTCAATTTTTTTATATTTATTTTCATTTTATAATTTCCCCTGATGCAATTTTATATATGACTGTCTATAGCCATTTATTACCCAACCTGTTAACTAATTATTTCCACTCCAGACTTGAGTGCTCAATCTTCCTGTCACGAAGCATAAGCTCTGAGACAGCCTCCTTTGCCGGTTTATCCTCAAAAAGCACTCTGTTTACTTCCTCGATAATCGGCATCCTTACATCATATTTTTCAGCAAGGGCAAGTGCAGCCTTTGCTGAATAGATGCCCTCTACAACCATCTTGACTTCTTTTGTTGCTTCATCCATTGTGTATCCCTGACCTATGAGCATTCCGGCCTTTCTATTACGGCTGTGACGACTCTCACATGTAACAATAAGGTCTCCGATACCTGTCAGTCCAAAAAGTGTCTCCGCCTTTGCTCCCATCTCAATCGCAAGCACAGATATTTCTGCAATTCCTCTGGTAATAAGCGCTGCCTTTGTATTATCTCCATAGCCAAGTCCGTCTGCCATGCCTGCTGCAAGTGCTATGACATTCTTGAGGGAACCTCCAAGCTCCATTCCAAGCACATCAGGACTGGTATACACACGAAATACCTCATTCATAAAAAGATCCTGTACTATCTCAGCGGTCTTCTGTGTCCTTGCGCCTGCAACAACAGTCGTAGGAAGCAGCTGTCCGACCTCCTCTGCATGTGAAGGTCCACACATTACAGCCACATCAGCGCAAGGTATCTCACTCTCTACCACATCAGATATGGTCATAAGAGTGTTTTCTTCAATTCCCTTTGCTACACAGACAATTATCTGTCCTTCCTTCACAAACGGAGCCATTTTTACTGCTGTGCTTCTGGTGAATACAGAAGGTACCGCAAGTACAAGTATATCGTTATTTTTGATTGTTTCCTCTATATCTGTTGTAAAGGTAATGCTATCCGGAAGCTTTACTCCAGGAAGCTTATCAATATGCTCATGCTTTTCTTTAAGCATCTCAATCTCGCTCTCCACGATTGACCATATTTCAACAGAATGTCCGTTATTTGCAAGCACCAGGGATAATGCTGTTCCCCAGCTTCCTGCACCTATAATACCTACTCTACTCATTTTCTATGCCTCGTATTTTATATAATTATTATAATCAAAAACTATTATTTACTTTGCCTTCTGACCAAATTTATTTTCAGTTCCGCTTAAAAGTCTCTTGATATTGGCTCTGTGTCGCCAGATAGCCATCGCCGTAAAACAAGCAGCAAGTATATCAAACTCGACCGCATAATTGCCACTTACTCCAAGCAGCCCCATATGGTTAAACACAATTGCCTGAATCAGAAACGATATAACAACCAGTATAGAACCAAGCGAGACATATCTTGTTATGGCTACAGCAAGAATAAACAATATCAAACATATCGGAGCCGCAATCGGACATACAGCAAGTATCACACCTGATGTACATGCTATTCCCTTTCCTCCCTTGAAATTGAGAAAGAACGGAAAATTGTGTCCAAGCACCGCTCCAAAGCCTGCATACAGCTCTATGCATTTAACAGCCTGTGGATATGTATTTCTATATATGAAATAAAATATCAAAACCGCTATGATTGCCTTGAACAAATCACCAAAGAAGGTAACTGCACCGGCCTTCCAGCCAAGTGTCCGAAGCGTATTGGTGGTGCCTGAATTACCGCTTCCATGCTCTCTTACATCTATTCCATGTGCCTTACCATAAAAATATCCGGTCTGAAAGGTTCCAAAGAAATACCCTACGACCAATGCTAAAATCCTAGCCAGTATCATTTTACTCATTTTCCTTTCGTTCTCTTGTAATAAACTTAAGTGCAGTTCCCCTGAAACCAAATGTATCCCTGATTCTGTTCTCAAGATATCTGGTATATGAGAAATGCATAAGATTCTTGTCGTTTACAAAGATTACAAAGGTAGGCGGCTTAACCGAAACCTGAGTCACATAGTATATCTTAAGTCTCTTGCCCTTGTCTGTAGGCGGCTGCTGCATGGCAACTGCCTCCGTAACGATCTCATTTAGCACTCCTGTTGCAACACGCATTGAGTTATTTTCTATAACAACATCGATGAGCTCAAATATCTTGTTGAGTCTCTGACCTGATTTTGCCGAAATAAACAGTATCTCTGCATATGGTATAAAGCTTAATATCTGTCTGATTTTCTCTGTGTGCTGCTTTACGGTATTATTATCCTTTTCAATGGCATCCCATTTATTGACAGCAATGATAATTCCCTTGCCTCTTTCGTGGGCAATACCCGCAATTTTAGCATCCTGCTCAGTAACTCCCTCTGTAGCATCTATCACTACAATGACAACATCAGCTCTCTCAACTGCGGAAACTGCACGTATAATACTGTATCGCTCTATATCCTCTTTTATCTTATTCTTGCGCCTGAGACCGGCTGTATCGATAAATATATACTCCTTACCATCATATTTTATGGCTGTATCGATAGCATCTCTTGTTGTGCCTGCTATATCTGACACTATTACCCTGTCCTCACGGGCAAGCTTGTTGATAAGTGATGACTTACCTACATTAGGCTTACCTACTATAGCAACCCTCGGTCTGTCATCCTCATCGTC
>ULPX01074860.1_pt1 | contig 11283 bp, 2 predicted proteins | sample 1953911 | NCBI WGS metagenome assembly ULPX01 (sample SAMEA4835640, study PRJEB28245) | human gut metagenome | biome: gut microbiome; material: fecal sample | place: Denmark | collected 2008 | reverse complement strand
ATTTGAAAAAAACGGCGAGCGCGCCGGCGACCTGCCGCTTGAAGAAGCAGTGGAGCTTGCCAAACGCCTGCACCTATCTCCGGGGCGCCATCCGGAACTTGGCTCACGGGCGTGGTGAGGGGAAAAGTGCTGCCTGCGTAAAACCAGCAGCGCAGCTGCCCGGCTTTACATTTTACTAAAAACTTTTTGAATACTACAAAAAACACCTGTGGAAATATCCACAGGTGTTTTTATTTATGCGCTACTTTTAAATCTCCATGCCGCCGTCTACAAAGTTTACTTCTGCTTTGCGTTCACGGAAGTCTTTATTGCGGTCAAACGGAGCATCGTTAAAGAGATAATCCCAACGGTTATGCGGCCAGTCTTCAGGAATATCATATGCGCTGACTGTTAAAGTGCCGGGTTCAAATGTAACATTATAATTTGCAAAGAAACTCATACCAGGCAAATTACTCCAATCCGGATTAGAAAGGTCATAGAAGCTTCCGCCAATCCATACGCCGATAGCATCATTATGAGTGCCTACAACACTTTCGATACTGCTGTCTTCAACACCGTAATGATAGTTTCCATTTAAGCTGTCGCCGTTGACAAGCACGCTGTCAATATCCGTGCCGCTATAATTCGGCGTTTCACCAACAAGAATTTGCTCGTCATTTGCACCGATGGTGATTTGTTTTTTGTTTACCGTACTATCACCGTTATTAACAGTAATAATATTATAATTTTTAAGTGTATTAGTGTTGCTCAGTTCATTATTAAAGCTTAAACTGTAACCGTCTTTGGCATCTTGTGTAACTTTACCATTTGTGCTATCAGCTGCACCGGTATTTTCATATCCGCCTGCGGCAGAATCAATCGCGTCTTTAACGTCTTCTAAAACATCTCCGTTGACAAGTCCATTTGCTCCGTTATTCCCAAAACCATAGCCATATTTAGATTCGTCAAACGCCGTGCCGTAAGTAGTTTCAACATCATTGATGTTGATTATCAAATCAGCTTTATTAACGTAAGAATTACCCGTACCAACATTGTTGTCATTAGCTGAATTATTAACAACAATATCATAGTTCTGGTTTAGTTTTTCATTATCGCTTGTAACTGTGCCCGTATAAGTATACGAACCGACATCGTTGGTTACTCTGCCTTCGGTATTGCCGGTTAACGCGCCGTCATCACCGTTATTTACAATAACAATAAAATCGTTAGCGTCATAACTATCGCCGTTTGTATTGTTGCCGTTTACATCGTTATTGTTTACATTTACAACATCATAGCCACCACTTGTAATATTGGCATTACCATAGGTTCTGTTAACATCGCTTAAATCAAGTGTAATAGTTGCCTTATTAACAACTATTGTACCTCCAACTGATGTATCTGCAAGTTCGTAGTTTTTAGCATCATCGCCTGTAAGCTGTAAGCCGCTTAAATTAAGGCTATCCTTATAAGTACCGACATCAGCAGTAACGCGGTTACCTTTATTGTCTGCATAAGAACTGCCTGCAACAATATTTGCATCCGTAACGCTTAAAATAGTATCAAGGGTTACATCATCATCGTAAACAATACCTTCTTCACTATTGACACCTACCAGTGTACCACCGGAAGTAATGATAAAACCGCTTCCGTTTTGATTACCATACATGATGTTAGCGATAATATCACTAATACTAAGCTGACGCTTATCAACAATAGAATCACCAATAGTAGTTATAGAAGTGCCATTTGTGCCAAGAGAGCTTTGATTATCGTTACTCTGCTCTGTTGTTAACACAAATTCATAGTTACCTTGATAGCCATCGACAATATTAACCGTACCCGTCCAATTATAATCACCAGCATTATTGGTTTTTGTGCCATCTCCGACAAGACCACCATCATCTTTAGTCTTATCTACATTGCCAAGTGACAATACATCATTATTGTTCAACTCATTACGGAGATTTGCTAAATCTGTTTCATCGGTAACATTGGCAAAATCATAACTATAATTATAATTGCCATTATTTAAAATTGTAGTATCGCCATAAGTACGTTCAACTTCATTTAAATCAACAGTAATCTGAGCTTTATCAATATCAGCTTTAAATTCAATGTCATAGCCAAGATTGTTAGGATTAAATGTACCTTCTTCCTGACTGCCAGAAGCAATTTGCCCTGAATACAACCAGTTATCATAAGTACCGGCATTTTTGTGTTCAAAATCAGTATTTTGAATAAGACTGTTATTGTTTTGATATGCTTTAAAATCATCAGCAGCAGAGAAAGCTCCACCTGTACCGGTTAAAGAACCAATATTCAAATCCTGATCCTTAGTATTATAAACAATATCAGGCAATTTATCAGTATCAACAGTTACTGTGGTTAAGAAGACTTTAAGCAAAGGATTGCCACTACCGGAATAAATCTTCCAGTAATCTTTATCACCGTCAGAAGCAGCAGTTTCATCAGTTTTAGTTGCACCAGTATTATCAAAGTCAAAGCCATTATAGCTATCGCTGTTTTGCCTATTATCTTCAGCAATAACAGTTATGTTCTCAATGTCGTTATCATCATTTGAGAAACTATAAGCATTTGTTACCTTACCATTATCATAACCAGTGCCAATTAAATTGCCGGAGGTATTGCTTGCGTAGATATTAGTAATTGTGCCGCTATTTTCGCCAACTGCATTACCAAAATTAGTAGCACCTTCAACACCAGTCGTGTTATAAGCATTGCACAGCGTGCCGCTGTTGGTGCCAACCAAACCGCCGACATTATTGCCACCAGTGATTGCGTTCTGTCCGTCAGCAGTCATGACAGTGTTAAATACTTGGTCAAGTTCACCGCCTTGTTCATTCACACCTGCAATACCGCCGATATTAGTGCTGCCACTTGCGTTGATTGCGCCGGTGTTATACGCAGCTTCTACATTACCGCTGTTAGTACCAAACAGGCCGCCAATGTTGGAACCATTACCATTTGCTGTGATAGTACCGTTGTTGTAAATTTGGTATTTGTAATAGCTATCAGCAGCTACAGTTTCCTTTCCGTCTTTATCGACTTCCTGTTCATTACGTCCACCTTCAATGTTACCGGTATTAACGCCAATCAGACCGCCAACATTTTGCGTGCCGATAACTTGCCCACCGATATTATTTTTAAGGCTGGAATGTTTAATCTCACCGCTGTTAACGCCGATTAAGCCGCCTGTCCCTGCAACTTTATCAACATTATAAGTACCGAAAACAATACCGTTATTAGTCAGTTCAGCATATTTAATATTGCCGGTATTTTCACCAAAGATACCGCCAGCGCCGCCTTCATGAGCAATAACCACGCCGCTATTATCAATAGTAACTAAATCGTTAGCTTCACCAGTAATAGAAGCTTCATTTTTACCGGCTACACCACCAACATAACTCGCACCTTCAACGCGGCCTTCATTGCTGTTGCCCATGCCCTGCAATTTGCCATCTTTAGTATTGTACCCAACAATGCCGCCTACATATTTTGCATCTTTAGCAACAATATCAGCACGGTTGGTAGCACTTTCTATCGTACCGCTGTTTTGCCCTACAACGCCGCCAAAATATTCATGTGCTTCGTCAGTAATAGTGGTATTTACGTTTAATTCTACGTCATTATTGGTATTTGTAATAGTACCTGTATTCGTACCAGCCACACCACCAACATATCTATGCCCGGTTATAGAACCGCGGTTAATTAGTGCATCATCAGTAGCGCTTATTGTGCCGGAGTTGCTGCCTGCAATGCCGCCAACATATTTAACGCCTAAAATTTCTGCCGAGCTGTCGTTAGTAAGATTAGACAAAATAGAATTTACGTCTGCATTATTGCCGACTAAGCCGCCAACATAATCATGACCAGTGATAGTGCCGTTGTTGCGTCCGTTTTCTACACTGCCAATATTAGTACCTACCAAACCGCCTTCATAGTCACCAGTACCAGTTACGCCGGTTGCGTTGACAACATTTTCTACAGTGCCTTTACTCCAAGTTACCGTTCCATCTTCTTTCTTGGTATAATTGCTGCCGCCGTCATTATCGCCAATAATGCCGCCGACATTATTTTTACCGCTGACGATACTTTCGTTATAGCCGCTGTACATATTGCCTTTGTTAACACCAATAATTCCGCCAACATTGCTACTGTTTGTGCCGCCATTGGTTATGCCAAGGCTATCTACATATCGTACATCGCCATTTTCGGTGTTAACGCCTACAACGCCGCCAAGTGCAGTAGTATCTTTATCTAAAGTTACACCAGGTTTAACAGTTACCGCACTATCACTGTAACTGTTACCAAGTGCGCCAGCATTAAGACCTACTAAACCACCTGCAACAACTTTATTACCACCTGCTATTACACTGCCCACATTTTGTACATCATAAATGCCGTTGCCGGTTAAGGTAGAAGCGCCGCTGTCACTTGCTGCAAAATCACTTTTACCATTATTTACACCAACAATACCACCTGCATTACCGCTTGCACCCGTTACAGTTACGGTATTACCAAAACCAGTTACGTTTTCAATACGTCCACTATTCATACCTGCAACAGAACCGGCTGTATTTGTACCTTCAAAGTTGCCACTGTAAATATTTACGTTTTTAACTGTACCGCCTTCGCCGATAGTACTGAAAATACCGGCATTGGTTAAAGTATTCCCATTTCCAGTAGAACTCTTTGTAGTATCAAGACCAATAATGCGGTTGCCGCGACCGTCAAAAGTGCCGGTAAATTCGCTACCAGTACCAATAGCTACATAATTTTCTACATCACTGGCGTTGATGTCGCCTTTGAGGGCGAAATTATAATCAAGAGCTTTATCATCAGCAGTTTGAATATTCTTCAACTGCTCGCCAATATTTACCCAGATATGTGTTAATTCTTTAGCAGTTTTATCTCCAGCACTATCTACGTTAAGGCTATTTAATTTGCTTACTAAAGTAGTATTGCCATCATCAAATTTCTCTAAGTCTAAATTATTTCCGTTCCACATATCAACGGTAATTTTAGCGTCTTGCGTTTCTCCAAAAATGATTTTGTTAGTTGCAAAATGATCTAAGAAATTATGCAATGTTTCTTTGGCTTTCTCATTATCGTGATTATTCTGTACTTGTCCGATATTAGTAATATCAAGCAATGCTTCATTACCAGCACCTGCTTCTAATGTTAAATCGCCGCCGATGTCAAGGTCGCTGTCAACATAAACATCACCGGTGCCAGTTACTTCTAAATTGCCGTCGGTTGTAATAAGGCCTTCCTGTTTGTTGCCAAAATACAAGTTTACGTTACCACTGCCGTCAGCAGTTCCGTTAGCAGTAATGGTAATATTACCGTCAACAGCTGATTCGCCGGTAGTATGTGCAAAACGTTTACCAATATCAGTTGCGGCTTTAGCCTTATCGTCTACATCGCCAAAATCAAAATTGCTTACCGCACTGTCAGCAATACCGCTCACTTGAATTTCTTGACCGCTTTTAGCAGATGTTAAAGTGCCGTAAACATCTACGTCACTGGCATTAATGGTAATATTGCCAGTTGTGTCATTATCTTTTTGATTACCCGTTGACGTTACATCACCATAAATAGTTACTTTACCATTAGTTTCAATAGTAACATCAGAACCATAAATCTGCGAAGCACTGCCAAGAGCAATATCATTAGTACCATTTAAGTTAAGTGCCTCATCAGCATAAATAATACCGCCAAAATAACCAGTGCCACCATTTGCTTTAAAATCAGTTAAAGTAAGCCCAGCATTATACACTGCTAAACCACCATCATTTTGGATACCAAGAGCACCCCAATCAAAAGTTAAATCTTCATTAGCTTTGATGATAGTTAGCAAAGGATCATAAGCCGTACCGTATTGAATAGAACTAATACCCTCCATAGGATTTACAGCACCAGTTTCTCCACTAAAGTAATCTTCAGCATTTGGCAGGAAAGCATTTAAAATCGGTGTAGTTCCAGTTCCGTCTTCATTCTTATAAATACGCCAATAAGCATCTTCAGATACATTTGCGCCATTAACATCATCAGATACATTTGCGCCATTACCATCATCCCAAATTTTATCACCAGTATTTAGTTCAACAAAATTATATGCAGTACTATTATATCTATTTCCATAATCAACTTTATTTACGTTAGGATTGCTATTATCAAGATTAGTAAACTCACTGTTTCCTAAGTAGATATAATTAGCACCGTCTACTGTTAAGCGATTCCCTATTTCGTTGTTTCCATAAATACTGCCAGCTCCTTTATCATCACTGGAATATATATTACTGGTAGTATAAACATTTTTTATTTCTACTTTTGCTGCTGTACTTTGACTTGAACCACCATCAACTACTTTGCCTACTATGCCACCAACATTGTTAGGACTATTTTGATATTCATCATTAAAACTTCTTATGGTACCAAGATTATATGCATTATAAATGGCATTAACTTTATCACTTCCATTGTACGCACCAATACCACCTACTATGCCACCAACCTGTGTACCTGAATTTAAAGTTTCTTTATTATTAACAGTAATGTTGCCAGTATTGAATGAATTACTAATAGTTCCTTCATAGAACCAACCAGCAATACCGCCGACTACACTATATCCGTTATATATAGCACCTGTATTATATGATTTATCAACAATACCGCTTAAACGTCCTACAATACCACCTACATGGCGCGCATAGGTTTCATAATCATCGTCACCAATCTGTCCCTTATTATAAACATTATAAATAACAGCACTTGCGCCAGATCCTTCTGTAGTATCACCAACTACACCGCCCATATTAACCGAGGTTCTGTCACCACCTTTAGGTTTTCTTGTCGTGTTTATTGAACCAAGATTATAAGAGTCAGCAACTTCTCCATTATACATCATACCAACTACGCCGCCAACACCTGAATAACCCGTTACATCACCAGTATTATAACTATCAGTAACAGCAGCTGTAATGCTTCCCTCTTTTATACCGGCAAGAATAGCTTCATTAGTTAAAATATTACCTTCTCCGTCAGTAATTTTATTTCTATTAATTTTGCCTACTATACCACCAGTATTAGCAGCTTGACTAATATAAAGTATATTACCAGGATCAGTAATATCTTCAGAATGTACTGTACCACGGTTAGCACTGCCGGTTACATAAACATTATCGCCATCCATATAACCTACAACACCACCCATATTGCCAATAATAAAGGTTTCATCACCAACAGTACCTGGACGAACTTGTTCTCTTGCAAAACCAGCCTCATTTACAACATTACCATTAACTCCGGCTGCTGCGCGTGCACCGGTAGCCATAATATCGCCACCGTCATTGATGCCGCCATCAACTGTACCAATACCACTAAAATAACCAGCTACACCGCCAACGTTATGCGCACCGCGCACTTCGTTCTCGCGGTTAGTTGCATTAGTAATATTGGTGTTTTCTGCACGACCGACAACACCGCCGACATTACCAGCTGTATAATAAGTATGATTATGCTCATAAGTATCAGTATTACTATTTACATTGCCAGTATTAGTAACATTTTCTATTGTGCTACTATTACTTGAATTTCCTGCAATACCACCAACATTAGCTACATTTACTTCTACGCCGCCAACGCCATCATTATTTTCGCCATGAGTTTTATCGAAATCAGTATTAGCAGTATTATAAATATAATTTTCTGTATCATACCCTGTCGCCATTACGTTACCACTGTTTTCGGCGTTTTGTACGGTAGTACCTACCATATTGCCGACAATGCCGCCGACATTGTAAGCACCTTCAACATCCAAACGGTTATAAACAAGGTTAGTACCATCACCAATGGTGGAATTTTCGGCATGGCCAACTAACCCGCCGACATTATAACCATCGCCGGATACGTTGCCGAGGTTGTAGCTGTTGCCATCTAATTTGCCGTTATACATATAACCAATAAGACCACCAGCGTTGCTTACAATTCCTCCATTTCCATCACTTTCACCTTTACTATGTACGATGCCAGTGTTGACAAGATTCGTAAAATGCGAATTCGTATCAATACCAGTAATATCACTTCCACTATCGCCAACATTATCAAGTTTATCACCGCTATAACCTACAATACCGCCAACATCGGTATTGCCTGTTACAGAAGCGCTATTTGTTGCATTAGTAATATGCGTATTGCCAAGTGCCGCGCCAACAACACTGCCAACTACGCTGCCGCCGGTAATGCTGCCGCCTACAAGCGTTACGTTGTTGATATTGGCATCATGCGCAACGCCAAATAAACCAACATTGGCTTCATCACTTCTATCTATTGTTAAGCCAAAAATATTATAGTCAATGCCGTCAAACTTTCCACTAAAACCATATTTACCTTCGTTATTGATTATAACCTTTCCATAGTTATTAAGACCTATCGGATTAAATCCACTTTGTTCAGTTCCAGTTGCATCAATACTATTTCTCAGAGCATAGTTGCCAGTAAGAGTTTCTGCGTTTTCACCAATGGCTTGCAGTTGTTTAACATCTTCAACCCACATGTAGCCTTTAACATTGGCATTTTCTTCTTTTATCGTCCCATTTTCAATGGTTACTTTAGTAACATTAAAAGATTTTTCATTATCAACAGTATCTGTATATCCATTATTTTCATCATAAGCTTCATATCCTAAAACAACATTATTGGTATCAGTTGTTTTAATATTTAACTTGCCATTCTGATGATTAGTAATAATAACTCTATCGGTATCAAGTACAATACGGTTACCATCAAAAGTAACATTATTTGCAGCATTAATATTACCAAGGCTCATAAGTTCTGCATTAGCAGTTTTTGTTGTATCAATTAAACTATTTATATTACTGCCATTAAAATCATCAAACTCGCTTTCATTAAGATATTTATTCGATACATATAAGCTGCCAACATTAATTTGTGCACTTGGTCCAATTTGCACACCAGCTGGGTTAATAACAAAAATATTACCATTATACCCTTCGTGTTGTGCGTTAATAGTACCGTAAATCTGCGAAGCTGATGCACTATTGACATAGTTTAACGTATTAAAATCTGATTTACCTGTATAATCAAAATTAACAGTAGCACTGCCGCCAACATCAAAGCTGCCCCATTTTATTGCAGCATTTGAGTCATTTTGGGTAATATTCATCTGCAAGCCATCAGTTACTATATTAGTATTATTACCACCAGTTACAAATCCATAGCCGTCTTTAATTTGGCCATTAACCATAGGTAATGTCGGCAGCGCATTATTTGCCACCACGCTGGTTGCTGCATGCAGCGGCAGAGTATACATTACGGCAGAACCGGCCAGCAGGCATATTAAAAGGTTTCGTTTAAGATTCTTTTTACTGTTCATTATATTTCCCTCCGTAAGTTTTTAAAGGAATTTTTAATGAGTCTATTACATATTTGTTAATATTAATCAAAACATTTTATAAAGCTGGAACCACAGCCTGCCGTCATGGTCGTCGCGCTCAATACGGTCGGGGCGCGCGTCAATCTTGCGGGCGTAATCAAGCTGGGCATACCAGTCGCCGGGTTTGGCGTAGCGTAAACCAACGCCCCAGCCTGCCAGGTGGTCCATAGTGCCGTCGTATTTATTTTTAACGGCGCCGCTGTCGATAAACACAGCTGCTTCCAAACCTTCAATGCCGGTTGCGCGGCGGATTTCAGCCGTTGCCAGGTAGCCAAGGTCGCCGTAGCCATCGCTTGCGCCATAGGCACGCACGCCGTTAATGCCGCCAAGGTAAAACTGTTCGCTGCCGTCCAGTGCGCGGCTTGCCATTTGCCCGCTGGCTTTAATGCGGTAATTCCAGTCGCCGTCATACCAAATGTTCAGCAAGTCACCGGTCAGTTTATGGTAGCCGCCGTCATAATAAGCATTCTGCCCTTCAGTATCAATATCGCCGTACCAGTAAATTAAGCTGTACTGCGTAAACTGGTTTACATTATACTGGCTGCCGCTGATGCCAACATGCCATACATCCGCGTCTTTTTCGGTTTTCATGCATCCTAACCTATCTATGCTGAAACGCAGCTCATCTTCAATATCGCGGTGGTCGTAACCGTAAATCGCGGTTATGCGGTTGCTGCGGTCACGGTAAACCGGAGTCATGCCGTAAAGGCTGATGCCCTTGGATTTGCCGAGCGTATCGTAAAAGCTGTTGGTGCTCATTTCATAAGAGCTTTGGCTGTAAGCAATGCCAACCCGGGTGCCGCGGCTGCCAACCGGCAGTTCGTAGCGGATGCCGTAGTTTTTAACATCATGGCTGGAAAGCATACCGTTTAAAATAAATTTATCACCGATTTTGCCGGGGTTGTTAATTTCGGTATTAAAGCCGTAGCGGTAACGCCCGCTCCAATAGCCGCCGCCGTTATCAACAAATACGTAGTTATTCCAAACCGGCCTGCGCGTTGCTTCAACGTCAAGGCTGGTTGTGCCCGGCTCGCCGCCCGGTTTTAAAACAGCCCGTGCCTGTACGCCCGGAAGGTCGTTAATGTTGTTAATGGCGTCTTCCAGTTTGCTGTCGGTAATTGTACTGCCCGGCTTTAAGCCGCTAAGGTAGTTATTCAGCACGCCGGTAGCAATATCGCTGTCATTCTGCGTAATATTTATTTTATCGTAATTGGCTACATACACTTTTATTTCAAGGCTGCCGCCTGCAACTTCCTGCGGCGGAACAACCGCCTGTGCAACCGTATAGCCGCATTCTTTGGCGTATGCCGTAATCTCTGCCGTTAAATTATTCAGTTCCGCAACTTTAACGCTGCGCTTTTGGTATTTGTTTAAAATTTCCTGAAGCCGTCCCACCTTATCCGGCAGTTCAAAGCCGGTAAGCTTAATGCTTTTAACATAAAAAGCAGGGTCATCTTTTGTGCCGGTATTACCGGGGCGGAATTCTCCGGATGGAGTTTCGTCTCCACCGATAACGTCCTGCTGACCGGTACGGTTGTACGGGTGTGGCGTAACAGCTTCCTTGTCAAAAGTAGGTATCGGCGACTGTGCTAATGCGCTGCTTGCCACTAACAGGCACACTGCCGCCATCCCAACGGTTTTCATCATAACTATCACTCCCCAAAAAATTATAAATACAAAAGTTCATCTTATTTTAATAACTTTACATTAATTGATATTAATATATTTTAACATATTACAGACAAAACTGACAAGTAGGGTTATAGTTTGTTTTTTAGCTGTAAGAGTAATATTTTTATTATTTATTAAAATACACAATGCCA
>ULPX01046997.1_pt1 | contig 11478 bp, 8 predicted proteins | sample 1953911 | NCBI WGS metagenome assembly ULPX01 (sample SAMEA4835640, study PRJEB28245) | human gut metagenome | biome: gut microbiome; material: fecal sample | place: Denmark | collected 2008 | reverse complement strand
CAGCATCATCCCCGGGATCGTTCTGCGGTCCGCAATGCCGCCCGCGCCGATGACGCCCCAACGTAATTTTTTCATATCCTTACTCTCCTGTTCGAAATGATTCTGCTTCTTCGGCCAGCATTCGGTCGAGCTTCTGCTCGCAGTCTGCCAGATACAGCGGCCATGCGGACGGGTCGACGAAGGCGTCCGCCTCCCCTGCCCGGATCCGCTCGGATTTGCCGATGGTATCGCACTGGTCCTGATGGTTGCCGATGAAAATATCCACATATTCGCCCTGCAGACGGTGCAGCCCGGCGCGGAACTCCTCCCGCAGCCGCAGCGGCAGACCGTAAGCAAGCAGATAGCTGCGCGCCATGCTGTTCATGCCGACACCGCCGTGTGTCCCGACACGCAGCGTGCGGCCGTTTTCGTCCGTGACGTCAAAGAAATAGGACATGGTGCCCTCCGTATGCCCGGGGGTGTGCAGGCAGGTGATGCGGGTGCTGCCGAGCGCGATCACGTCTCCGTCCTGCAGCAGCCGGTCCGGCTCAAAAAAGCCGTCAAACGTCATGCCGAGCTCTTTGGCGAAGGTCAGCGGGCGCCTGCCGCGCACGGTATCGGCATCGGCCGCACCAATGGCCGTCTTCGCGCCGGTCAGCTCGACCAGCGCGCGTGTGCCGCCGATGTGGTCGATATGCCCGTGCGAGTGCAAAATCAGCGCCAGATCCTCCAGCCGGAAGCCCAGACGGCGGATCGAATCCAGGACCAGATACAAGGTCTCCGGGTAGCCGCTGTCCAGCAGGATGAGCCCCGCGCCCGTATCGATCAGGTGCGCCGAGGCGGGTTTTGTGCCCACAAAATAGAGGTTTCCAAAGACGCGGAAGGGCTCCATATGGCTCTCCCAGACACGATGCAGCATAAAAAACAAGCGCCGTCCTTTCTTTCGGGTGTATCTGACTATAGCATAGGCTCCTGAAGAATGCAATCGGTTGCACCAAATTTCTGAAAATTTGGTGCAACCGACAAAAAGAAGCAGCTTATTTTTGATATAATGGCAAATTGCTTTTCAGCACGATCTGCGGCCGCGCAGTGACGAAGGTGGGGACGGGACGGTTCTCCGCGAGATTGTAATACAGCTTTTCAAACGCGGCGTAGCCCTGCGCAAACGGGTCCTGAAAGATCGTGGCGTTGACGACGCCGCGGCGCAGATACTCGTTCAGCTCGTCAAAAATATCGGAGGCAATGATGGTGACCTGATCGCTCAGGCCGTGTTCATCGACATATCTGCAGATCGGGATGGAGTTGGAGGAGGAAATATAGATCGCATCGATGCGTTCATGCGTCTCAAACGCCTCCTGCACCAGCCGTTCGGCGATCTGCGGCGTGTCGAGCGTGTCATAGTGCTGCAGCAGCTGCAGCCCCAGCGTCATCGCGCAGCGGGAAAACGAGAAGATCAGCCCCTGGTGGATGAGCGACTGCATGCTGCCGGAGAATGCAATGATATTCCGCCGGTCCGGCGGCAGGAAGATATCGAACAGCTGGGCGACCATGCGCCCGGTGTACTCGGTGTTCGTCGTCGAGGTGAACAGGCGGGAGCTGGCCGGCAGGTCATTGTGCAGCGTGACGACCTTGATCCCAGCCTCCGCCAGCTCGTTGACCTTGGCGACGATGCCCTCATGGTAGATGCCGTGCAGGATCACGCCGTCATAGCCCGCAGACCGGAACTCCTCCAGGACTGCGCAGGCGTTGTCGGCGCTGAAATCGTCACGGCTGAGCGTCCGGATGTCGCAGGTGACTTTGTAGTTCTGGAAATCGGCGTAAGCGGCCTTGATCCCGTCCAGCATTTTGAGATAATAGGCCTCGATCCGGCCGCGCATCAGCACGCCGATGCGGATCGGCTGCTGCGACAGGCGGGACGCCATCTTATTCTGCACATAACCATACTGCTCCGCAGCCTCCAGAATGATCTTCCGCTTCTCTGCGCTGAGCTTGGAATTGGGGTTGAAGGCGCGGCTGACGGCGGAAACAGACATATTCAGCTTCTCCGCCAGGGTATAGATGGTAACTTTCTGCTCCATAGCACGTTCTGCCTCTCGCGGTGCTGCAATCTGTTGCAGCACCAGTTGATACCTTAATTTTTACATCTCTGTTATTAAACCATAGAACCTGCCGATTGTCAATCCGGCTGTTTTCGCTTATTCACAGTTATTTACCGCATTTTTTGTGGATAACGCCAAAAATCCCCGTTCCACCCGGAAACGGGTTGACGGATTGACGAAGGTATGCTATATTGCAGGTAATGCAACCGATTGCACTCCGGTGGAGACATTTTGCCTCTCCCCTTTGTCGGTTTCAAACAAAACGAAAAGGAGAACTGAAATGAAAAAGATGATCGCGCTGCTGCTGGCGGCTATGCTGCTCCTCAGCCTTGCTGCCTGCGCATCCACAGCAGATCCGGCGCCCGCGGCCGACGCTGCTCCCGCCGAAACTACCGAAACCACCCCCGCCGCAGAAGAAGCTCCGGCTGCCGAGACTGACGCCGAAGCCCCCATCACCCTGACCTACTGGCTGCCCTGCAACGACCTTGAAGACGGCGCTGCCGAGCAGAAGGGCACCATCGCCGCAGCCAGGGCCTTTATGGAAAAATACCCGAACATCACGCTCGATCTCGTCCCCATCGGCGGCAACTCCGACGATTATAACGCCAAGTTCCAGATGGGCGCTTCCGCCAACAACCTGCCCGACCTGATGAACACCTCCTACGGCTGGGTCAAGCAGTGGGCCGGCACGGGCGTCATCATGCAGCTGGACGACATCGTCGCTGAGATCGGCAGCAACTACAAAACCGACGCGCTCGACTTTGCCAACGAGGCGGTCGACGGCTACTGGGCGATCCCCTACATGGCGGAGGTCCAGGGCTGGGCATACAACACCGAGATCCTCGGCAAGTACGGCCTTGAGGTCCCCACGACCTTTGACGAGTTCATCAACGTCTGCAACGTTCTGACCGAAAACGGTGAACGTGCCATCAGCCACGGCGCGACCGATATCTGGGCGATCTGGGGCTACCATGCGCTGTTCTGCCAGTATGGCGTGGACAAGGCGCTGTGTGAAAAGCTGAGCGCGAAGGAAGAGGACTTCTACACCTGCGAACCCTTCCGCAAGACCCTCGCCCGCATCCAGGAGATCGCCGAGACCGGCGCATACGGTGACGCCGTCTCCTACACCTCCGACGCGGAGGCCAAGGCGGCCTTCATCAACGGCGACGCCGCCATGTACTGCTTCGCTACCTCCTTCGTCTCCGAGCTCGACGCTTCTGAGCACGCGGACAAGTTCGTCTTCAACTTCGGCCCGCAGTTCTCCGATTCCATCCACGATCAGACCGTCGGCCTGCGTACCTACGGCTGGAACTGCTATGTCGGCTCCTGCGTGGAAAATGACCCGGCCAAGCTCGAGGCCGTCAAGCTCTGGCTGAACTTCCTGACCTCCGGTGAAGGCACCGAGGCTCTTTGGAGCGCAGGCACCATCCCCGCGACCGACCTGTCCTACGTCGACCGCAGCACGCTCGATCCGTTCATGGCCACCATCTTTGACGCCATCGCCTCCGACGCCTACAGCGTGCCCGACCTCTGCCAGGCCTGGTTCGACGCTTCCGTCAAGGCGCCTTACCGCAACGCCGTGACCGCCATCATCACCGGCGCGACCGATATCGACGGCGCCATGCAGTTCGTCGCCGACTGGCAGGCGAGCATTGGATAAAAAAACCGGGTGCATTTTGCCCGGACATCCTGTACCATAACATGCAGAGAAAACCATAGGTATGGCCGGCGGCGGTAGCCAAGCTTGGGTACTGGCCGCCGGCTGTTTTTGAACCGCATCAAGAGGTGATCGTTACGCACAAGATCTATACCAAGCACAAATTCTGGCTGTTCGCCGCGCCGCTGCTGCTGTTTTACACGGCGTTCATCATCTATCCGCTCATCATGTGCCTCGTCTACAGCTTTACCGGCTACCGCGGCATCGGTGCGCTGGAATGGAACAACTTTGCAAACTATACCCGGCTGATCCATGACCGGTATTTCTGGCTGTCGGTCCGCAATTCGCTGATCTGCGCCGTTTCCCTTTTTCTTTTCGTCATCCCGCTCTCCTTCTTATATGCGCTCTGGCTCAACAAGCAGCGCAAGCGCAATACGGTCTATAAGGTCATCATCTTTGCCTCCTACGTCATCCCGGGCGTCCTGTGCGGTCTGCTCTGGTCGTTCATTCTCAAGCCCAACAACGGCCTGATCAACAGTCTGCTCGCCCTCATCGGCGTCAAGGGGCCCGCGTGGATCGGCGCGAACGGCATTCTGAGCCCCATTTCCTTCTCCATGGTCTGCGCCTGGAGCTCGATGGGCTTTTATATGTCGCTCTGGCAGGCCGGACTCAAGTCCATCCCCGCCGACGTGCTGGAGGCCAGCTCGCTCGACGGCTGTACCGGCACCTCGCAGATCTTCCGCATCATCCTGCCCATGCTGCGCGAGAATGTCACCTCCATCTGCATCTTCGTGCTGACGGCCGCGCTGAAGATCTATGAGGTCGTCTATATCCTCACCGGCGGCGGCCCGGCGCACGCGTCGGAGACGATCGTCTCGTATCTCTACACAACAACGTTCGACGGTATGCTCTATGGCTACGGCATGACGATCGCGGTGGCGGAATTTGTTTTCGCGGCGCTCATCTCGCTGCTGTCCATGCGGCTTTCGCGGCGCAACGCCGATTAAAGGAGGGAATCCCACATGTATCAAACCCTCACGACCGATTCGCAGCGGCAGAAAACGAAAAACACCTGCGGAAAAATTCTTGGAAACATCGGGCTGTTCCTGCTGGTCTTTCTGGCGGCGGTGCCGGTCTTGTGGCTGATCTATCTGTCTTTGAAGTCCAACACCGATATTCTGACGAACCCGCTCGCCCTGCCGGATACCCTGCACTGGGAAAACTACGTCAACGCCTACAAGACCATCCCGTTCTACTCGATGGTGAAAAACACCGGCATCGTCATCCTGATCTCCGTACCGGTATCGATGCTGCTGTCGATCTTTGCGGCCTTCGCACTGGGGCGGATGCGCTTCGGCAGCGGGAAGGTGCAGAACGGTGTGTATTCCTACTTCGTCTGCGGCGTCATCATGCCGACGTGCGTGATGATCCTGCCGATCTATCTGGTCATGGTCAAGGTCGGGCTGTATGACACGCTCTGGTCGACCATCCTGACCCACATCGGCTGGACCGCGCCGATGAACATGATGATCATGGTCTCCGGCTTCCGCTCGATCCCGGACTCGCTGGAGGAGGCCGCGATCATCGACGGCTGCAGCATCTGGCAGCTGCTGTTCCGGATCCTCGTGCCGGTGGCAAAGCCGGTCATCTCCACCGCGCTCATCATGACCTTCCTCGCCTGCTGGAACGACTTCCCGCTGGCCAAGATCATGCTGAACTCGCCCGACGTGCGCACGCTCTCCATCGCGGCCGCGTATTTCAAGGGCACCTTCTCGACCAACTACGCGCTCATGACTGCGGGCTGCGTCATCCTGATCATCCCGCAGCTGCTGATCTTCACGATCTTCCAGCGCTACATCATCAGCGGCGTCACCGCCGGCGCCGTCAAGGGTTGAGGCCCCACTTTTCCAACCAGTTTTCTTCCTTATCTATGCAAGCCGCCCGGCAGGAGATCCTGCCGGGCGGTTTGTGTTAGTCCATCATCGATTTTGTCTGTTCTTCGCGGTATTGGCGGGTGTAGAGGCGGTAGTAGGGGCCGTGGGCGGACATGAGGGAGCGGTGGGTGCCGCTCTCGATGATCTTGCCGTCATGCACGACCAGGATCACGTCCGCGCGGCGGATGGTCGACAGGCGGTGGGCGATGATGAAGGAGGTGCGGCCGGTCATGACCTTCTCGATGGCGTTCTGGATGAGCTGCTCGGTCACGGTGTCGACGGAGCTCGTCGCCTCGTCCAGCACGAAGATGCGCGGGTCGGCCAGCAGCGCGCGGGCAAAGGACAGCAGCTGCTTTTCGCCGGTGGAAAGGGTGTTGCCGCCCTCGCCGATGTCGGAATCATAGCCGTCCGGCAGTCTTGCGATGATCTGGTCGGCCGAGACGGCCTTGACCGCGGCCTCGATTTCATCCATTGTCGCGGCGGGACGGCCGTAGCGCAGGTTTTCCAGGACCGTGCCGGAGAACAGGTGCGGCGTCTGCAGCACGTAGCCGATGTTGGAGTGCAGCCAGAGCTGGCTGCGCGCGCGCGCGTCACGGCCGTCGATGAGCACACGGCCCTCCGTCGGCTCAAAGAAGCGGCAGACGAGGTTCACGAGCGTGGATTTGCCCGCGCCGGTCTCGCCGACGATGGCGACGTTCGTGCCCTGCGGGACCTTGAGGCTGAAGTGCTCCAGCACGTTCTCGCTGCCGTCGGGGTAGCGGAAGGTGACGTCCTGGAACTCGATATCGCCGTAGAGCGGCTCCCAGTTTTCCTTCTTCGGGTGGAAGGCGTCGCCGTATTTCTCCGTGACTTCCGGCGTGTCGCGCACGTCGGACTCGGTCTCCATGAGCTTGGTGAAGCGCTCGACGTTGACCTGCACGTTGACGAGCGACGAGATGACCTGCACGAGCCACTGCACCGGCTCCATCATGCCCTGCGCGTAGTTCATGAACACGGAGAGCGTACCGATGAGCATCACGCCGTTTTTCGTGATGATGCCGCCGCGCCAGAGGACGATCGCCAGCGCGACGGAGGCGGCGAAGGCCGTCGTCGACATGAAGACGCTGCGGAAGTGCATGGCGCGCACGCTCATGCGCTTCATCTCGCCGGTGAGGCCGTCAAACTCGCGCTCGACCTTATCCTCGATCACGAGCGTTTTGGTGGTCTTCGCGCCGGTGATGCCCTCGTTGAACGCGCCGGTGATGCGCGAGTTCTGCTCGCGCACCCGGCGGTGGAAGAAGACGAGCTTCTTCTGGAAATACGCGCCCGAGACGACGAGGACCGGCACGATCACCATCACGCACAGCGCCAGATGCCAGTTGAGCACGAACATCATGACGACGGCGAACAGCAGATACGCGATGTACCACACGCCCTCCATGAGTCCCCAGGCCAGCGTGCTTGCGATGCGGTCGGTATCCGACATGACGCGGGCGTGGATGTAACCGACGCTGTTCTGGTTGAAATAGGAGAACGAGAGCGTCTGCAGGTGGTTGAAAGCCTCGCGCTTGAGATCCCGGCCGATGTAGAGTTCGACCTTGCACGCGCCGTAGGCAGAGATGTAGTTCGTGGCCGTCTGGACGAGCATGACCAGAATATAGAGGGCCAGGAAGCCGCCGATGCCGTCCATGGTCTTTTCGGCGATAAAATGGTCGATGGCGTGCTGCTGGAACAGGGGGATGACCGCGTCCATGGCGCTGCCGATCCCGCCCATGGTCACCATCCAGAAAAACAGCATCCGATAGGGCTTCAGATACGGGGCCAGCTTCGGGATGCCGAAGAACGGCAGACCCTTCTTTTCTTCTCGCTTCATGCCGGCTCCTCCTCTCCGATGGACATCTGCATGTCGTAGATCTGGCGGAACAGGCCGTCCGCCTGCAGAAGCGTCTGCGGCGGGCCGTACTGCAGGAGCTTGCCGCGCTCGAGGACCAGAACGTTGTCGCAGTCCATCAGCGTTGTAATGCGGTGGGAGATGATGATCGTGGTCGTGCCGGCAAGATCGCGGCCGAGCGCCGTGCGGATCTTCTCATCCGTCTGGGTGTCGACGGCGGAGAGCGAATCGTCGAAGACCATGATGGGCGTCTTTTTCGTCAGCATGCGCGCGATGGCCACGCGCTGCTTCTGCCCGCCGGAGAGCGTCACGCCGCGCTCACCGACCATGGTCTGGTAGCCGTCTGCGAACTGCTCGATATCGGCGGCGATGCAGGCTGTCTCGGCTGCTTTGCACACGGCCGCGTGGTCCGCGCCGCAGATGCCGATGTTCTCCTCGATCGTGCGGGAGAACAAAAACGGCTCCTGCAGCACGACGCCGACATGGTCGCGCACCCACGCCGCGGGCAGATCTGCCAGATCCGCGCCGCCGACCGTCACGCGCCCCTCTGAGGGCGCATAGAGACGGCAGAGCAGCAGCAGAAGGCTGCTCTTGCCCGAGCCCGTGCCGCCCAGGATACCGAAGCTTTTGCCGGCCGGGATGGTGAAGCTGACGTCGGAGAGGACGTCCGGCCCCGTCTCATAGCGGAACGAGACGTGGTCGAAGACGATATCGCCGTCCATCGGCTGGGGCGCAGCGCCGGGCTTATCCTGCTCGCACGGGGCGTCCAGCACCTCCGCGATGCGGGAGACCGATACACCCATCTTGCTCATCTCCGAGATCACGCGGCCAAGACGGCGGACCGGAGAGATGCTCATCGTGTTATAGATGGCAAAGGACACGAACTCGCCCTCTGTCATCTCGCCGCGCACGCACAGAAGACTTCCCAACACCACGACGAGCATGGTCTGGATGCAGGCCGTGGCGTCGCCGACGGCCCAGAAGTCCGAAAGCGTCCGGCAGAGCCGGACCCAGAGGGTGGTATAGTCCTCGTTCTGCGCTTCAAAGCGCTGGCGCTCATATTCCTCCCGGCCGAAGGCGCGCACGACGCGCACGCCGGTCAGATTCTCCTGCGCGATGGTCGACAGCACGCCCTCCGACTCGTCGCAGGCGGTGAAGCGCTCGCGGATGGAGTTATGGAACAGCAGCGAATAGATGATGATCACCGGAAACAGAACCGCCGGGACCAGCGCCAGCTTCCAGTTCATCAGCGCCATGCACACGAGCGCGAATACGATCATGGCGAGCATCCGGAAGACGGAGACGAACTGCTCTTCAAAGAAGGTCTTGATGCGCTCGACGTCCGACGTGCAGCGCTGGATGATATCGCCCGTGGGGTTTTCCATGTGCCATTTCCACGGCAGGTGCTGGATGTGGTGGTACAGAAGATCCCGGCTCGTCTTGACGAGCGTCTCGCCCGCCTTGGCGCTGTAGAGGTTCACGCAGTAGCGCATCAGGGCAGACAGCAAACCGAAGCCGGCCATCATGGCCGCCGGGATCCACAGATTCTGCCGGAGGTAGTCCACCCCGCCCAGCGCCTGCACGACGGGCCGGGCCGCCGCGACCTTCACCGGGCCGGACCCGATCAGCGAGTCCACGCTCACGCGGATGATCTGCGGGATGACGAGCTCAAACGCCGTAAAGAGCAGGCTCGCGGCGATACAGGCGATAAAATACCGCCAGCTGCCGTGCAGCAGCTGCCCGAGCACACGCCTGTTCGCGCTGTTTTTCGTGTTTTTCAAGAGTTTTCGCCTCGCTTTCTAAAGACAGGCCAAGGGCGGAATTGGAACGCCCAATTCCGCCCGCAGAAGCGTCTTTGCGTTACGCGAGCCCAGTCAGGTCATAGCTGTCGAGCCACGCCTTGGCCGTCTCGCACACGCCGCGCAGGCAGGCTTCGCCGAACGGGCTTTCCAGCCCGGCGTTTTCGAGCAGCTTCGTAAAGACGCAGCTGCCGCCCTGCTTCGTGTAGGCCATATAGTGCTGCCACGCGTTGTCCTTGTCCTTCTGGAGCAGCGCCCAGAACTGGAGACTGACGGTCTGCGCGAGGCAGTAATCGATATAGTAGAACGGATTCACATAGATATGCAGCTGCCGCTGCCAGCCCTCGCCGTCGCCGTAGAACGGGATGCCGTCACCGAGCTTCACCCACGGCATATACACGCCCAGAAGCTCCTTCCAGACCGCGTGGCGCTCCGCCGGGGTCATCTCCGGCTTTTCGTAGACGATGTGCTGGAAATGATCGACCATCGTGCCGTAGGGGATGAAGGTCAGCGCGCCCGCCAGATGGCTGTAGCGGAACTTGCGGGTGTCTTCGCCAAAGAAGCCCTCGGCCCACGGCCAGGCGAAGAACTCCATGGACATCGAGTGCACCTCGCAGGCCTCCAGGCTCGGCCAGATATACGACTGCGGGATACGGTCGCGGTTGAGCCAGGCGGCGAAGGCGTGGCCAGCCTCATGCGTCACGACCTCGACGTCGTGCTGCGTGCCGTTGAAATTGGCGAAGATGAACGGCACATGGTAGTCGCCCAGGCTGGTGCAGTAGCCGCCCGCGCGCTTGCCCGGCGTCGAGAGCACGTCCAGCAGCTCGTTATCCAGCATGGTGTTGAAAAATTCGCCGGTCTCGGGCGACAGCTCCTCATAGAAGTGCTTGCCCTGCGCCAGGATCTCAGCCGGTGTGCCGCAGGGCTTGGGGTTGCCGCTGCGGAACATGAGGGCGTTATCGGCGAAGTTCATGGGATAGGACTTGCCGAGGCGCGCGGCCTGCTCCCGATAGATGGAGCTTGCGACCGGCACGACATATTTGACCACGGCAGCGCGGAACTTCTCGACGTCTTCCTTCGTGTAGCAGTTTCTGCCCATACGGTAGTAGCCGAGCTGGGTAAAGCCGTCGTAGCCGAGCTTGCGGCCCATCGCGTCGCGGAGCCTCACGAGCTTGTCATAGATCTCATCCAGCTCCGGCTGATGCGCCTTGTACCAGCCGCCCTCGGCCTTCCAGGCCGCCAGACGCACAGCGTCGTCCGGGCTGTTTTTGAACGGGGAGAGCTGCGAGATGGTGTAGGTGCTGCCTTCAAAGTCGATCTGCGCGCCGGCGATGAGCTTCTGATAGTCCTGCACGAGCTGGTTTTCCTGCTTCAGCTCCTCGACGATCGCGGGGGAGAAGGCCTTGCGGCCGATCTCGGCGTTGACGAACATCAGATCGCCGTATTCCGCCGCAAAGTCCTTGCGGAACGGGCTTTCGAGCATTGCCGCGGTCCACGCGTCGTCATAGGCGCGCAGTTCGGGGCCGGCCTCGTTCCAGAACTGCTCCTCGGCGTCATAAAACTTGTCGCGGGTATCGATGGAGTTGCGGACGCTCGAGAGCGTGGCGAGGGTGTCGATGTGCGTCGACAGCTTCTGCTGGGCGAGGAAGACCTCGTGCGCGGAAGCGTAATCCGGCGCGGACTTCAGCTGGTCGGTCAGCGCCTGCAGCTGCTGCTTCAATTCGTCCAGATCGGGCCGCGCATACGGCATTTCAGAAAATTTCATGGGGTTCTCCCTTCAATGTTGTGTTGTGATTTTGATTATAGCATATTCGTCCGGCTGCGCGCAACGCCTGTGTCTTGTGCTGGCGGGCAAATCGTGCTAGGATAAAGAAAAATGTTCACGCAGGAGGGATCTTATGGATCTGATCTTTGTGACGCCCGTACAGGAGCTTCTGCCCGGCGCGTTCGGCGCGGCCTCTTATGGCATGACCGGCTGCTGGGACCCGGTAGTACCCGACACGCAGCGCTTTGCCCGCGACGTGCGCGGCACGGCGCTGACAGGCAGCTACGCCGATATCCTCGCGCAGCTCCCGGCAAGTGTGCCGCAGGCGGCGATCGTCCTCTTCGGCAACGCGGGCGGGGAAAACGCCTTCCTGCG
>ULPX01066649.1_pt1 | contig 11530 bp, 6 predicted proteins | sample 1953911 | NCBI WGS metagenome assembly ULPX01 (sample SAMEA4835640, study PRJEB28245) | human gut metagenome | biome: gut microbiome; material: fecal sample | place: Denmark | collected 2008 | reverse complement strand
TGTTTACGGTTTGGAGCAGATTCCCGCTAATATGATAGAGCGTGTGGAAGTGGTACGTGGAGGCGGTTCGGCTCTTTTCGGCTCTTCGGCCATTGCCGGAACAGTGAATATCATTACGAAAGAACCTCTCCGCAACTCAGGTTCGTTTGCCCACTCTATCTCCAATTTTGATGGCTCCGGTTCGTTTGACAATAATACTACGCTTAACCTTTCCCTGGTATCTTCGGATAACAAAATGGGAGCTTACATCTACGGGCAGAACCGCCACCGTTCGGCATGGGATTCCAACGGTGACAGTTTTTCCGAATTACCCAAATTGAAGAACCAGACAGTAGGCGTGAACGCTTATTATAGGTTGAGCCCCTATTCCAAGTTGAATCTGGAATATCATCACATGGAAGAATTCCGTCGTGGCGGTAACCGCTTTGATCTGCCGCCTCACATTGCCGAAGATGCCAATCTGAATGGTTCCGGCGAACCCGGACTGGTGGAGCAGATCGAACATTCCATCAATACGGGCGGCTTGAAGTTCAGTGCCTTCTCCAAGGATCAGAAGCATGCGTTCAATGCATACGCCTCTGCCCAGCATATCGTGCGCGACAGTTATTACAGTGCCTATGGGCATACCACCGATTTCACCGGCGTATTGGGCGCTCAGTATATCTATCATTTTGATAAGCTCTTTTTTATGCCTTCCGACTTGACGGGTGGGGTAGAATTTAATCATGATAATCTGGACGACAAAGCAACGGATATGCAAAAATACCGGGATGCCGCTTTGGCGGAAGATCCCACCGCAACAGGAGACCGCCTGCAACAGTTGATTGATAAATATACACCCGATCCCTTGAAACAGATTGTGAACATTGCGAGTGCCTATGTGCAGAATGAATGGAAAAGCGAGCAGTGGAGTTTTCTGATAGGCGGACGTCTGGACAAGAATAGCATTATGAGCAAAGCCATTTTCAGTCCCCGTGCCAATATCCGCTACAACCCTACGCAGGACATAAATATCCGTTTCAGTTATGCTGAGGGTTTCCGTGCTCCGCAGGCTTTCGACGAAGATTTACATATAAGTAATGTGGGAGGCGAGTTGATTTCCATCGTTCGTGCTAAGGATCTGAAAGAAGAACGTTCGCGCAGTGTGAACGCTTCGATGGACTGGTATCATTACTTCGGTGATTTCCAGGCAAATTTGCTGATAGAAGGTTTCTTCACGAAACTCTCCGATCCGTTTGTACTGACAGCACCGGTAGAAGATCCGAAAGGTAGTGGATATCTGATACAAACCCGTGTCAACGGTTCCGGTGCAAAGGTGTATGGTGGTACATTGGAAGGAAAGATCGCCTGGCGTGATAAAATCCAGTTGCAGGCGGGACTGACCGTGCAACGCAGTCTGTACGATTCTCCCGAGGAGTGGAGTGCAGACAAGGAACATTTGTCGGATGAAGAACGCCATAGCGACCGGATATTGCGTACTCCCGATGTTTATGGTTACTTTACTGCCACTTTCAATCCTACAAAAGCATTGTCGGTAGCCCTGAACGGTAATTATACCGGGCGAATGTATGTGCCTCATCTGATGTCCGAAGTAGATGGTACGGCAGACCTGTTGGTGAAGAGCCCGGATTTCTTCGAACTGGGTGCCAAGGTAGCTTATGATATAGATTTTTCCGGTATGTGCCTGCAATTCAATGTGGGAGTACAGAATATCTTCAACTCCTATCAGAAAGATTTTGATAAAGGAGCCACCCGCGATTCCGGTTACATTTATGGTCCGGGAGCGCCTCGTTCCTACTTTGCGGGAGTCAAGCTTAGTTTTTAGTGCCCGGCGGGTTTGCCTTGTATTGCCTTTTTATGTTACCTTTGAAGAAGATAAGCTGCATCTCAGCATAACTTTTTCATGCAAGCATGAAAGTTATGCATTCGATTTGCATTACCTTTGCGGACATAAAATAATTTGGCACATGGATTTACCCGTATCTTTTGCAGACCGTACCCGTCTCCTCCTGGGAGATGAAGAATATAATAAACTGGCTGACGCCTTAAATGGCGAACAGCCCGTAAGCATACGACTGAATGAAGAAAAACTACCCGATTCTTCATTCAGTCTTTTTCATACCTCTTCCAGGCGTGTGCCCTGGTCTTCCACAGGATTTTATCTCGACCGTCGGTTGACGTTTACCTTCGATCCGTTGTTTCATGCCGGATGCTATTATGTACAGGAGGCATCTTCCATGTTTGTGGAGCAAGCATTAAAGCAATATATCGGTGAAACGCCTTCCGTGATGCTTGACCTTTGCGCCGCTCCCGGTGGAAAATCTACCCATGCCCGCAGTGTATTGCCTGCAGGCAGCCTGTTGGTAGCAAATGAAGTGATCCGTAACCGTTCGCAAATCCTGGCGGAGAATCTGACGAAGTGGGGGCATCCCGGTGTCGTGGTAACCAATAACGATCCGGCAGACTTTGCTGATCTGGAAGGCTTCTTCGATGTCATATTGACCGATGTTCCCTGTTCCGGTGAAGGTATGTTCCGTAAAGATCCCGTTGCCGTCAGCGAATGGAGTCCGGAGAATGTGGAAATCTGCTGGCAACGTCAGCGACGTATCATCTCCGATATATGGCCCAGTCTGAAACCCGGTGGATTGCTTATCTATAGCACTTGCACGTATAATACGCAGGAAGATGAAGAAAATATCCGCTGGATGCGTGATGAATTCGGTGCAGAGATACTTCCGGTAGATGCTCCGGCAGCGTGGAACATTACCGAAAACTTGCTTGCTGGTGAAGATTTTCCTGTATATCGTTTTCTGCCTCACCGTACAAAGGGTGAGGGCTTTTTCCTTGCCGTACTTCGTAAACCGGAAGGAGAGACGGTACGAATCCGTTACAAATCCACTGTTTCCCAAGGAAAGAAGAAAGCTGGTGCCTCAGCATCTAAAACTAATGCCGGAGCATCTAAGGAACAATTATTGGCCGCCCGTGCCTGGCTCCTTTCGGCAGACGACTATGAGATTTCTGCAAATGGAATGAATATTGTGGCTTTCCCTAAAGAATATATATCCGGATTGTCCGTCCTCCAACAATCTCTTCGTGTCATTCAGGCAGGCGTTACCCTTGCCGAAGTGAAAGGCAAGGACCTGATTCCCAATCATACCCTTGCTATGAGCACTGTGCAGGCTTCCGATGTTTTTCCTCGTGAAGAAATTTCGTATGAACAGGCTATTGCCTATTTGCGTAAGGAAGCTATTGTGCTTCCTGATACTGCTCCACGCGGTTATGTGCTGTTGACGTATAAGGATGTTCCTTTAGGTTTTGTGAAAAATATCGGTAACCGGGCTAATAATCTTTATCCGCAGGAGTGGCGTATCCGAAGTGGATACCTGCCGGATGAGATACTGGTGATGAAATAAAGAAATCATCCGGAATTTCAGTTGCGTGAGTTGGAAGTAGCAAATGCCCTTCCTCACTCTGTGTTTTTAGCATCTATATATCGGTGGTGTTGGATATATAGATGCAATACATTGGATATATAGATACAACACGTTGGACATATAGATGTTGCACATTCAATATATAGATACTCCCCGTCTGATATATACAGCTAATTCCCGGGAAAGTTTTAACTCATGCACTGGAAGTTTCAGATGAACCAAGTTTAAATACCTTTTGGGGCTTCCAGATCTTTCAGCCCTCACCGGATTTTCCTCGTTCATTGGTCTTTCGGCTGAAACTTCTTTTTACTTTTTTGTAAGATAATAGAAAAACATCATCTTTTCAGCTTACAAGAAGTTGGGAGTTTGTCAACAGGAAGTTAACTTCTTGTCGGTAAACTCCCAACTTCTTGTAAACAAAGAATTAATATTTTGTATTCTTTTGATTATCAGAAATAAAGCGTTAGTTGAAATCAGTGCGTTTGTATATAAATATCATTGCTTTTGTCAGACATTGGCAAGTAGTTGTTCGAAAGAGTGGAATTTGTATTCCTTTCCTTTATGCAGTCTGAAATCTTCGGCAGACAATACCTGTAAGTATGGCAAATCGACCGTCCCTGACGTAGAAATGGGAGAACAAGCATAGCCATGCCGGTTGAGTGCATTTGTTGTCCAGTGCAGCAATACTTCATCATTGGCTTCCACAATGATACAGCGGCTACTATCCACTTTGGGATAATATACCCCGTGCGCATAATCAAACCGGATATCGTTGCGGGAAAACAAGCCGTCCATCCGGTGACTTAGAATCATATCTTCCGTTACTCCACATTGCAGTCTGTTTTCTTTTGAAAGTAACCAAAGTTTATCTGCCAGTACCAATGCCTGCTCTATGTCATGGGTGGAAAGCAGGATCGCTTTCTTTTGTTCCACTGCCAGGCGATGAAGCAAAGTCATAATTTCGATGCGACTCACTACATCCAGGAAAGCTGTCGGTTCATCCAGCAGAATGAGCGGACATTCCTGTACCAATGCTTTGGCAATCATGACCTTCTGTCGTTCCCCATCTGATAGCTCTGCAGTATAATTGTGTGCTTTATGACTGATGCTTACAGCTTCCAGAGCCTCTTCAATGATGGAGTGATCCGTTTTGTTCAATCTGCCGAAGAATCCCGTATGAGGTTGTCGTCCCAGAGCTACCAACTCATATACAGTCAGTCCGCCTGCTTGTGTCTTGTCTGTCAGTACTACTCCGATGGTACGTGAACGTTCTTTTTCGGAATAGGCAGACAATGGCTTTTCCTGTACAAATAATTCTCCTGACAAGGCCGGTTGCGAAGCCGCCAAAGTGCGGAGCAGAGTTGATTTACCGGTTCCATTAGCTCCCAGGAGGCAGGTCAGTTCTCCGGGATAGAGCCGGAAGGAGAGATGTTCATGTATCCGTTTCTCTTGCTTTCCCTGGCGGTAGCCGATGCATAAATCGTTTGCGGTGATAACAGCTTTCTCCATCAGTTGAAGTATTGTATTTTACGTTGGTTGACAATGACATAAATGATAACAGGCGCCCCCAGCACAGGGGTTACCGCATTGAGGGGAATAATACCTGCTTCACCCGGAAGGATGCAGATCAGATTGCAGAGCAAGGCAATTACACCACCTGTCAGCAAAGTGACGGGAAGCAGTGAATTGTGATTGGACGTACCCAGCATCAGGCGGGAGATATGTGGAACGGCCAGGCCGATGAAAGCAACAGGTCCGCAGAAGGCGGTGGTGACGGCTGTCAGTAGTCCGGTGGCAATCAGTAACAGATTTCTTGTGCGACGGATGTTTACTCCTAAGTTTTCAGCATAGCGCGTACCCAACAGCAAGGCATTCAAGGGTTTGATAAGCAGGATGGAAAGTAACAAACCTGCCAGACAGAAAATGGAGAAATAGGGGAGTTGTTGCAATGAGACACCTCCGAAGTTCCCCATGCCCCATATCATATAAGAATGTACCCCTTCGGCAGTAGCAAAGAAATTAAGTAATGAAATAGCGGACGAAGTGATATAACCGATCATGATACCCGTAATCAGCAGCATGATGTTGCTTTTTATCAGTGTCGAAAAGAAAAGGATAAGTCCCATTACCACCATCGACCCGATGAAGGCACCGAGTATCACGGAAAAGAAACCGGATAAGGTAAATACTCCTGTAGCAATGCTTCCTCCACCGGCCAGCATCACCAATGCGACACCAAGACTTGCTCCTGAGTTAATGCCCAGGATGGATGGACCTGCCAGTGGGTTGTTGAATGCCGTTTGTAGCATCAGTCCCGAAGCTGCGAGTGCGGCACCACATAGTAATGCCGTGACGGCTTGCGGCAGACGGGACTCCCAGATAATAAAAGCCCAGCTGGTTTTTTCTACTTCATTTCCTATGAGAGTATTCCACACAGCTCCGGCGGGGATATTGATTGAACCGAACCAGAGATTCGCAGCCATCAATACGAGAATGAGGACCGACAGTGCTATGCCATATATATATCCTTTTGCTTTCGTTCTTATCATCAGTTCTATTCTGATAGTTTTTTGTAATACCTCAGCTCATAGCCTTCCAACAGTGAAGGGTGAAATATTTTAATCAAATCTTTCAATAACCAGTCCGGATGGAAAGGCGTTTCTTCGTAAAAAGGAACCCGGTTGGTATTACATCCGTAGATGTTCCGTTCCTTGAAAGCACGGAAACCTGCATAAGGGGCAAATTCTTTTTCCAGTTCCTTGTATGTTTTATCTATAGGTTGGTTATAGCGTATCAGCCAGAAATCCGTTTGCTGACCTTTCTCAAAGATAACTTCGAAAGGATAGGGGAGCGAGCCGCTATGTGTATCTTCTCTGAAAATATAGTTGGCGCCTGCATCAGCGTATAGCCTGGCAATGGTGCTGTTGCCACCCGGAGTGTACCAGGTAGAGCTTGTTTTCAAATCACACATCACGGAGGGAGCAAAGGAGATGGGTTTTACTAATTCCTGTAAATCCTTATAGCTTCTTTCTACCGAAGCAAACATAGCATCTGCTTCCGCTTTTTTACCAAATAGTAGACTGTAGAAACGCATCCATTCGGCACGTCCCAATGAAGAGGTTTCCATATAGTCAGCACATTCAATGATGGGTACATTCAACTTTTCCACACGCCCGTATCCGCCGCTGTTTTCAAAAGGAGAAAGTAGAATGGCATCGGGGTGCAGGTCTATGATTCTTTCGATATTGGGGTTCATGCCATCACCTACATCGGTGATGGTTCCGTTTCGGCATCCTTCCTCGATTTCCGGTAGTTTGATGTACTTCAAGTCGCATACGCCACCAATACTATTTAAAGCACCGAGGTCTTTTAGCAAGCTGCAATGAACGGATGAGTAGATGACTGCTTTACTAAGTGGGGTGCGGACAAGAGTACCTAGAGGCAGTTCTTGGGGTAACGGCTGCTTTTTGTCTACTAATACATAGGTGTGTAGTATCTTTGTTGTATCCCAGGGATTGCGTAGCTGTGCAACGATGTAATCTTCGTAATCTATCAGAGAGAGATTAGAAGAATAGTGCAGCGGGATGCTGTCTCCTTGTGCAGAGCCGGAAACAGTGCTGCTCTTTCCGCCGCAGGCGGAAAGAAGTAGTACTGTCATCCAAAGGGCATTGTATAGACTAATTTGTATATGAATACGTTTGAGTAGAAGCATTGTTTTAATATTACTTGTTTACAACAAGGTTTTTAGCATATGTTATAGCTAAATATTTATATAATTATAAGAATACTATGTTATTGGGATTTTGACCGCCACAATCGAATTTTTCTACAAATGTTCCATCCTTTTTGAAACGGTAAATATCTCCGTTACCATCTACGTAATGAGTGGTTCCGATATAAATATCACCATTTTTTTCATTTATTTCCATTACATAAATGCTTGCGCTGGATAGTTCTTCAGGTGCATTCTTCAGGAAATTGACCTCACTTAATTGTTTGGTGGATATGTTATAAGTGAAAAATGTATTTACTGTCGTGTAAGGATAGCTGGAATAGTCAGTATCCGAGTTGATTAAATACAATGTGTTTTCTGATGCTGCCATGTGTGTCGCGGCGGTGATACTTGTTACTTGATTGTTATTCTTAGGGTCTATTACTTGGAGTTCGTTTCCTTCATCTCCACCCCATATTAAAGAAGCCAATAGGAATATTTTGTCGTTTTTCTCTAACAGTTTATTCGGATTCCTTCTCACAGTAAGTGTATTTTTCAATTCCATAGTGTTGGCATCAATAACGAATACTTCATTAAAATATTCATAGGCACCTGTTTCTGTTACAGTATAGCAATTGGCAACATAAAGCAGTCCATCTTCTTCAGTAATACCTTCTAGATTTTTTCCTCCTTCAAAAGTTTTCACTCGTTCTAAAGTATTTGCATTCAGTTTGGATACTTTGCCGCCATATTGGGTCACATAAATATAACCATCGTCAGCAGTCATATAGCGCGGACTTCCTTCACTGCTGGAAAAAGCGAAGCGTTGTTGTTCCACACCGGCTGCATTTAATCTTGTAATATATTTGGAGCCGGAAACAATCACATAAATATAATCATTGTACACGATCATGTCTTGTCCTGTGTCTCCTAATTTTGCATTATTTTGTTTTTGAAAAATATCTGCGATAAAGTCTATTGTTTTATCCGGATCATAGAAAGAAATATTAGCGTTATTTAGGTTTAGACTTCCTTCATTTAAAATGAACACTCGATTCTGGGAAAGAGCTACTTTAGAGCCACTGTCATCTCGTTTTGAATCATTATCGTCGTCGCTGCAAGAGATAAAACTTGTACCGAGTGCCAATAGGCAGATAGCACTGAATAATAAAGATCTGATTTTCATAATTAATGGTATTTAATAGTGAATAATAATATTGTTAGAGTTGAACACTTACTGTTAATTTCCATGAACGTCCCGGCATAGGGTAGTATTTAATTACCTCATACTGTTTATTGGTTAAGTTAGTTACATCTGCTTGCAATCTTAGTTTGCAGTTACTTATTTTGAAGTTACGTGAGATAGTGAGAGTATGTTCTAAATACCCGTCAATTTCGTTTTCGGGTATATTTTGTGAAAGATAATAACGTTTCCCTACTCCCATCAGAGTATAACCTGCATTAAGCCATGGGGTCTCAATTGTAGCGGAGGCGTTTCCACTATGTTTCGGAGTATAAGGTAGCTGGTCTTTGTAATTTTTGGCTTCCGGATTGGTTAAGTCTATTGCTTCTTGTAGAGTATATCCACAGGAAAAATGTATTTCTGATCGATGAGTAAGCGGAAACTCTGTGGAAAGAGTAGCGTCCATACCTATGATACGTACTTTACCATAATTCTGCATTCTCCACACATAAGTGCTGGGGAAAGCAACTATTTTATCTGTAACCCTATTATAATATCCATCCAGTGTGATAGAACAATAATTCAGGAAAGTGAAAGGGGAACCACCGTAAGTGATGCCTATATTATATTCCTGCGCTTTTTCTGGTTTTAAATCCTTGTTACCACTTCGGAAATAGTAAAGGTCGTTGAAAGTTGGGGTACGGAAACAGCCCTTATACATGGCGCGGATGAAGAACAAATGTTCTTTCCATGGACGATAGTTCATACTAATGCTAGGACTAAGGCGATGCAGATCAGCGGGAGCACTTCCTTTTTTTACATGTTCTGAAATGTAAGTTCCAAGTATATGAGCCTGAACGGTCAGATGAGGGAAGGTGTATTTGCTGCTGAGTACTGTCAATGAGGTGTAGCGTGTGGGATAAGGGCAATCAGGCAAGGTATTATCTAAGGTGTTGATAACGCCATCCTGAGATAGAGAAAATGTCCAATTTTGTATTGGTTGATATAATAAGCTTGCAGAGAGATAATATTCTTTTTGAGTGTGTCGGTCAGTCACCTTGCCACTGTCATATTGGGAACCTTTATCTTGATAACGGTTATAAGCATAGTTATATTTTCCTTGTACCTGTAATGTCCACTCAGGTGAGAACGTTTTCTTCCATTGCGTCTGTAGGAAGAGATTTTCATCTACTAATCGTTCATTAGATTCCGGATTATATAAGATGACTGCACCGGGAAGCCCTCGTTTGGAATGATAGTAATAAGCTTTGGTATTCCAATGGTTACTGTCAGAGAATTGATGGAAAAAGTTTATTTCACCTTGGTAGGAAAAAATGTCTGAATTGTATCGCTTTTCTGTAGCAGAATATTTCCCATTCTCTATTGTAAAAGGATACGTTCCATCTGAACGCAGGAAATTCCCATCAATAGTAAAGGCTGAGTTAGTTCCCACTTGTTGTTCCCAACGTGCGATGCTATTGAACAAACCGAAAGAACCTCCTTTAATTTGTCCGTGGAAATTGTGTTTTTTATTTGAAATGAATTTGGGTTGTTCTGTGACAATATGAAGTATCCCTGCGGAAGCATACATACGGGCTGATTGTAGAAGATTATCACTTTGTCCAATACTGAGTGAGAGTGTGGATATGTTATCAGTTGCAAAACGCCCAATATCAATTTGGCCTGCTTGGCTGTTGCTAACGGCTATTCCATCATAACTAACGGCTGTATGTGCTGCACCGAGATTACGAATAGAAATAGTCTTTAATCCTCCTAATCCACCATAGTCTTTCACGTTCACTCCACTAAAACGTTTTACGGCATCTGCTATACCTTGTAAGCCAAGTGCCTCAAAATCTTTGCGACTGAAAGATTGCGTTGGAGTTGCAGAAGTGATGCGGCTTGATATTTTTCGTCCTTTTACTGACACTTCCGGAATGGCATGTACCTTTCCCGTAATGGAGTCTCCCGCCTGCTGTGCCTGTAAATTGACACAAAGGCAGCATGTGAAACAATATAAACAAAACCGTAGCCAGATGCATCGGCATGGATTATCCTTGATCATAACAAATAGCTGTAAAAATATAAGTATCTCATGCCCTTTCCTCGAAGGCATAAAATTTGATAGGTTTTGCAGGTCTTCTGACTTACTCAGGATTTACCGCCTTCCCACCGTGCGAATACCGGCAGTGGCATAGGTGATTGGTAAATCCTTGACAATGAGTTTACAGCAGCGGGACTGTTTGGGAGTTACACCCAATTCCCTTTTCATGAAGCATATCGAAAGGCATACTTCAACAAAACCGAAGGGCAAAGATAGGAAAGATTTATGTTTTATTTATTATAGGATGCAGTATTTCATAAATTTATGCATTTATTCTAACAGAGTAACTTAATAGAAAACTAATACTATAATGCTTATGCTAAAGAAAACTATTGCTGCGCTAAGCCTACTCAGTATCCTTGCAGCCTGTCAGAATGATGAGAATCCTTCTCAACCGGAACCTAAACCACGTCAAGACATCAATCTTACCCGTGCGGAACAAGAGTTTATGGACAAAGGTACAGACTTTGCTTTCCGTTTCTTCGATCAGGTGTGCAGTACCGAAAAAGAAAAACCGAATGTTTTTGTGTCTCCATTGAGTGCATCACTTTGTTTATCCATGATTACGAACGGGGCTACTGATAATACGCTTGCTGAGATGCAGGATGTATTAGGATTCCCTGCCAATACTTTCTCTCTTGATGATCTGAACAACTATAATCAAAAGTTAACTTCAGCTTTGTTGGATTTGGACAATACAACTCAACTCGGAATAGCTAATTCTATCTGGATAGAGGAAGGTTTTAAGGTTTATGACTCTTTTGTTGATGTAAATAAGAAAATGTACGATGCTCAGGTGCAAGAACTTGATTTCACATCTCCGACCGCCAAAGATGTGATAAACCAATGGTGCGCCACTCAGACTAATAATTGCATAAAAGAGGTTATTCAGGAAATACCTGCGGATGCTCGTATGTATCTGATTAATGCACTCTATTTTAAAGGTATCTGGAAAAGCCAGTTTGATAAGTCGGCTACTGGACAGGATAACTTTACCAATGTTGACGGCAGTCAGCAGAAAGTAGCTATGATGAACCAGACCGCAACGTTCAATTACACCCAGACTGATGATTTCTCTATTGCGGAATTACCCTATG
>ULPX01044910.1_pt1 | contig 11566 bp, 7 predicted proteins | sample 1953911 | NCBI WGS metagenome assembly ULPX01 (sample SAMEA4835640, study PRJEB28245) | human gut metagenome | biome: gut microbiome; material: fecal sample | place: Denmark | collected 2008 | reverse complement strand
TGACGGCCGCGGAACGTATAAATGGAATGTAGGTGATTCCTACGAAGGCGAATGGAAAAACAACCAGTTCAATGGTCAGGGAACCTTGATTATGACAGACGGAACTAAATATAAAGGTGGTTTTGTGAATGGTATGGAAGAAGGTAACGGTATACAAGAGGATAAAAACGGTAATCGTTACGAAGGCTTCTTCAAGCAAGGCAAAAAACACGGTCCTTTTGTTGAAACGGATAAAAACGGAAAAGTAATAAAAAAGGGCACGTACAAAATGGGAAGACTGGAATTAAATTAAAAATTAAAAATTAAAGGCTGCGCAGTTAATGTAACATCGCGCAGCCTTTAATTTTTAATTTTTAATATCTAAATTGCCTTTGGCAATTTAGATAATGTATTGTGAACTGATAGACTCATTATTCACCACTCTCTTGATGGTTTCTGCAAACATATCAGCAATACTGAGTTGTTTTACTTTCGCGCATTTCTTAGAGTAGGGGATACTATCGGTAAATACGATTTCGGTCAGACTGGATTCCTGTACACGGAAAGACGCCGGGTCGGACATTACACAGTGGCTTGCAATAGCGCGTACTGATTTAGCACCGGCATCCAACATAATGTTAGCTGCTTTGGTGATAGTACCGGCTGTATCTACGATGTCATCTACCAATACTACATTTTTATCGGTTACATCACCGATAATCTGCATGGATGCAACTTCGTTTGCTTTCTCACGTGATTTGTTGCACAATACCAGGGGAACTCCCAAATACTTTGAGAATGTGCTGGCACGTTTGGAACCACCCACATCCGGCGTAGCGATTACAAGATCTTTCAATTTCAAGGACTCAATATAGGGGAGGAACACTGCCGAAGCATACAAGTGATCTACCGGAATGTTGAAGAAACCTTGGATTTGATCAGCATGGAGATCCATCGTAATCAAACGATCGATACCTGCTACTGAAAGTAAATCGGCTACTAACTTTGCGCCGATAGAAACGCGAGGTTTGTCTTTTCTGTCCTGTCGTGCCCAACCGAAATATGGAATGACTGCAACAACGCTTTTAGCAGACGCTCTTTTAGCTGCGTCGATCATCAGCAGAAGTTCCATTAAATTGTCGGAATTAGGGAAGGTGGATTGAACCAGGAATACATGTGCGCCACGAATTGACTCTTCATAGGAAACAGCAAACTCACCATCAGCAAAGTGGGTGATGTTCATCTTTCCCAGAGGGCAATCAAGGCTTGCGCAGATTTTCTCTGCAAGGTATCTCGAGTTAGTTCCGGAGAATACCATTACGGGTGCTTTTTCGCTCATTTTGTAATAGATGTTACCTATTTGTTTAATACGGCTGCAAAGTTATGAATTTCCCGCTACATTCTACAAGACTTATTGTAGAAAAATCTTTTTTCTTTCCCGGATTTATTTGTAGCTTTGCTAAGTGAAACGGTTTCCTCATATACGATTGGTGGGCTTACTGTGTTTTTGCATAGTAATGATTTCTTGTGTGGGTACTGCTCCCACCAAGGAAGTACATCTTATCGATTCGCTCAACCAAGTGGCTTATTCTTATCGGTATAAAGACCTGGACTCTTCTTGTCATGCTGCCACACAAGCTTATGGAAAAGTAAATCTGTATAGTCAGGGGAAAGCGGAAGCATCCAATAATCTGGGTTTTTGTGCTTTTATGCGCATGGATTTTGAGAAAGCGGAGAAGTTTCATAAAGATGTGTATAGTCTCACGAAAAATGAACTGGAATTGCTGGTTGCCGATATCGGATTGATGAAAATCTATCAGCGGACGGCCATGAACAAAGAATTTTATGACTATCGGAACAGTGCCCTCCGCCGCATGAAACGAATAGATGAAGATAACAAGCTTTTCGTAGATAAGCACGAACGGTTGAGACTGAACTATGCACGCTCCGAATTTTATATCGTTTCCGCAGTTTATTACTACTATCTGCAACAACGTCCGGAAGCGGTGGCTTCCATCAACGAAATATATCCGCAGGAAGAACTTGTAGCGGATACGAACCAGTTACTGTATTATCATTATATAAAAGGATCGGCAGCACTTTGTGATGGTGAAACGGCGGATGAGCGTCGTTTGCGTGAATTCGACGAGTTGTATACAACTTGGAAAATGGCATCCCGCGGAGGATACTTGTATTTTGAAGGTAATGGAGTGCAGGGGCTTGCTAATCTGATGGCATCTCCCGATAATTATGACTTTTTCCAGGTCAGGCGTTCTCATGCATTGAAACAGTTTGATGTTCCCGTGGATTCTTTGTTGCCCATGCGTTTAGGACAATTGGCTTTGAAGAAATTCAAGCAATATAATGATGTGTATCAGATTGCCGGTGCCTATGTTTCTATTGGTAAATATTTGAATGCGCATGATAACTACGCCGAAGCATTGGATACATTGACGCTTGCCTTGGAGTGCGTGAACAGTCATCATCGCCGTTTTTATGATTGCCACGATAGCTTGGATTGGTTGAAAACCTATGATATACGGGATACCATTTCTTCAGAAAAAGCATGGATAGAGCGTAAGTTACGAACCGTTCCGGAATGGATTTCACGTATTCGCGAACAACTGAGTGTTACGTATGCCGGACTGGAAATGAAGCAACACTCCGATTATAATCGCAATATTTATCTGGATATTCTGGAAGATACCCGGCAGGATAAGGAGTTGGAAAGCCGTTATCAGGCTTTGGAAAGTGAAGCCCGGCAACTCAATATTTTACTCTTCTTCGTGATTGTCGGTTTTATACTGGTGGTTTTATTTTTTTGGATATTCAATAAGCGGTCTAAAGAACGTAATCATGTCCATTTGCACCGTTTAAGGCAGATGTTGGACATTTGTCAGAAAATAACCGCTTCTATTCCCACGGATGCGCAGACGGAAGAAGAGATTGTAGATGCCATTCTTTCTGCTGTGCAGACAGATATAGAGGAACTTTTCAATGTAAAAGACATTCGGATAGAAGATGGGCAGTTGGTATTACCCAAACGTCTTACGAAGGATGAGAAAGCAATACTACATGTGATTGCTCCTTATATTACATGGGCGCTTGATAATGGCATGACTTCCATTTCGCTGGGTGACGAACGCCGCCGGTTGGAAAAAGAACGGTACGTGTACGAACAGCATATAGCCGGAAATAAACGTCAGAATCTTATAAAGAAAGCGTGTATGGCCATTGTGAACGGTATTCATCCGTACATAGACCGTATTATTAATGAAGTGCATAAACTGACGGAAAAGGGTTTTATCCATGACGAACACATCAAAGCCGAGAAGTATCAATATATGGACGAATTGGTGACAACCATCAATGAATACAATGATATCCTTGCTTTATGGATTAAAATGAAACAAGGTAGCCTGAGCTTGAATATAGAAACATTCGGGTTGAACGAGCTTTTCGATCTGATACGGAAAGGAAGCCGTGCTTTCGAGATGAAACAGCAACAACTGGAAGTGACACCAACGGATACCTATGTGAAAGCTGACAAGGCGTTGACGTTGTTTATGATAAACACGCTTGCAGAAAATGCCCGTAAATATACTCCAAAGGGAGGTAAGGTAAAGGTCTATGCAAATCCGACAGAAGAATATGTGGAAATCTCAGTAGAAGATAACGGTTATGGCCTTTCTGAAGAAGATGTGACGCGTATTGTCGGTGAGAAATTGTATAATTCGCAGGAAATAGGCATACTGGATGCTGCAGACCGGGAAGAACTGCTGAAAAACAAAGGGAGCGGCTTCGGCCTGATGAATTGTAAAGGTATCATTGAGAAATACCGGAAGACGAACGAAGTATTCAGAGTCTGTTTATTCAATGTAGAAAGTACTTTAGGGAAGGGCAGCCGTTTTTATTTCCGTTTGCCTACAGGAGTGCGTAAAACTTTGATGGTATTTCTGTGCATATTCTTTTCTATAGGCATGAGTTCGTGCAATAAAGCAGTGGAGGAAGCGGTGATGCAACCGGATGAAATCTATGCGCAAACGGCTCAGGATTCTTTGTCATTAGCTGCGGAAAATGAGTTTGAAGCTCTGTTGAATGAGGCGTCAGACTATGCCAATGATGCCTATTATAGTAATGTGGAAGGAAATTTTGAACAGGCTTTGGAATATGTAGACTCTGCCATGTCTTGCCTGAATGCGCATTATAAAAGGTATGCCCAAGAACCGCAGCGCTATATGTCATTGAGAGGAGAAGGGGAACCGGGGGAATTATCCTGGTGGAATGATCTTTTCAATTCAGACTTTCATGTCATTCTGGATATCCGGAATGAGGCGGCTGTCGCTTTTCTTGCGTTGAAACAATGGGATGCATACAGTTATAATAATGCCGCTTATACGACTTTGTACAAATTGCTGGGTGAGGATCAGTCTTTGGAGGAATATTGTCGTCAACTGGAACGTTCCACCAATAATAAGATGGTGGGGGTTATCCTGTTTATCGGACTTATAGCTATGTTGCTCTTGGGATATTACATCCTGTATATTCGTAAACGTCTTGTAAACCGTTGGAATCTGGAACAGGTTTTGGAAATCAATAGACAGATATTTGCTGCCTCCCTGATACAAGTTCCCGAAACAGAAGAGGCATTGCAACGGGAAGAAGATACCCTGAAAGCTATTCCTCAACGTATCGTTGACGAAGGCTTCGATGCCGTAAATGAGTTGCTAAGTATTGATCGGTTGGGAATCGCCGTTTATAATGAAACGACACATCAACTGGAATATGCGTCAAATTCTATAGAAAATGAGTTGTCCTCTGTGGGAGATAATGGATCATCTACGGCAGAAGATGAACTTTGGAAGGAAGTAGTTCAACGCTGTTTTGAACAGCATACTCAACTGTCCGCACCGGGATTTGAAGCTTTGCCTTTGGTAGTGGATGCTGCGGGTGATTCGCGCTGTGTGGGTGTGTTATATCTTGAACGGCAGGAGAGCGTCGATCAGGAGACGGCTCATCTATTGCTGGAATTGATTGCGCGGTATATAGCGATTGTGGTCTTCAATGCAGTAGTGAAACTGGCAACAAAATACCGCGACATCGAAGCTGCGCATGAAGAAGCACACCGGGCGTCATGGGAGGACGGTATGTTGCATGTGCAGAATATGGTGCTTGATAATTGTCTTTCCACCATCAAGCATGAGACAATTTATTATCCGAATAAGATCAAGCAACTCATTGGTAAACTCCGTTCAGGTATTCTCTCAGAAACGGAAGAAAAAGAGACGGTTTCAGCTATCAGCGAATTGATAGAATATTATAAAGGTATATTTACCATCTTGAGTTCGTGCGCATCGCGACAGTTGGAAGAAGTTACGTTCCGTCGCGGGATAATTTCCGTACCGGAGTTGTTTGCTCTGGCAGAAAAGTATTTCCGTAAAGCAAATAAGGGAAAAGGGGTTGCTGTATCTTTCTCTACAAGAGCTATTGATGAAAGAGTGGTCGGAGATTTTATCCAACTTCGTTTTTTATTGGAGAATCTGATAGATGAAGCTTTGTCTGTTCCTCTGGGTGGAGAAATACATTTGGCAGCAGCAGTAGACGGAGAATATATTCGTTTCCTTTTCACTGATATGCGAAGGACGAAAACCCGTGAGGAATTAAATCAACTTTTCTATCCAAACCTGGAACGTATGACGGCAACAGGAGAAAAAGGAGAGTTGCGAGGTACGGAGTATCTCGTCTGCAAGCAGATTATTCGCGACCATGACGAGTTTGCCGGAAAACGTGGCTGTCGCATCAATGCTGAACCGGCTGAGAATGGTGGATTTACAGTTTATTTCACGATACCGAGAAGAAAATAAAATTAAAGAATATGGAAGACAAGAAATTCAAAGTAATTATTGTAGAAGACGTCAAGCTTGAACTGAAAGGAACGGAAGAAATCTTCCGCCATGAAATACCCAACGCAGAAGTTATCGGTACGGCTATGACCGAAAGCGAATTCTGGACATTGATAGAAGCCGGAGTTCCTGACTTGGTATTGCTGGATTTAGGGCTGGGTGGTTCTACTACTATTGGTGTGGATATCTGCCGGAATATCTTTAAGCGCTATCCGGGAGTACACGTACTCATATTTACCGGAGAAATTCTGAATGAAAAGCTTTGGGTGGATGTTCTGAATGCGGGTGCTGACGGTATTATTTTGAAAACAGGTGAGCTGCTTACGAAAACAGATGTACAGGCAGTAATGGATGGAAAGAAGCTGGTTTTTAATTATCCTATTCTGGAAAAAATTGTAGACCGTTTCAAGCAATCTGTTGCGAATGATGCCAAACGTCAGGAAGCGGTTATTAGTTATGATATTGATGAGTATGACGAACGTTTCCTACGCCATCTGGCATTGGGGTATACCAAAGATATGATTGCTAACCTGAAAGGCATGCCTTTTGGAGTTAAATCTCTGGAAAAGCGTCAGAATGATTTGGTAAACCGTCTGTTTCCACAAGGAGAGCGGGTAGGAGTGAATGCAACCCGTCTGGTTGTGCGTGCTTTGGAACTCCGTATTCTTGATATAGATAATCTGGAAGCAGATGATGAATAACAAATGGCGTTTACCGCATCCGGCAACAATGTTTCTTTTGTTGACGCTGGCTGTCATTGTCCTATCATGGATATTTGACATTTACGGCCTGAGCGTGTTTCAACCGCAAACAGGGGAGGAGATACGGGTACAAAGTTTGCTTAGTCCGGAAGGTGTTCGTTGGCTGTTGCGGCATGTGGTTACTAATTTCACGGGGTTTGCTCCGCTGGGCTTGGTAATTGTGGCTATGTTTGGTATCGGGGTGGCACAACATTCAGGTTTTATAGATGCTTGTATCCGCGGTGGGGCACGTCGTAAGCATAATCCATGGCGCATGGTGATACTGGTTATTTTCTTGGGATTGCTTTCCAATGTAGTAGGTGATGCCGGATACATAATTCTTTTACCGATTGCAGCAACTTTATTCCATTCGGTCGGGTTGCATCCGGTTGCAGGTATTATTACGGCATACGTTTCTGTTTCGTGTGGGTATAGTGCTAACCTGATGCTGAGTACTTTGGATCCTATGCTTGCTGCCACTACCCAAGAAGCTGCGGACATGGCAAATGTGTCACCTGGAAATACAGGGCCTTTATGCAATTACTATTTCTTGTTTGCATCTACTTTTTTGCTGGCTTTTATTATTTATCAGGTAACCCGTCGTAATCTTCTTCCGGCTTTGGGGGAATATGTCGGCCATATTCGTTTCAATGGTTATAAGCAATTATCCCGCAAAGAGCGTCGTGCTATGATAGGTGCAGTATCTATCGGGGTGATTTATACAACCGTGATTCTTTGGGCTACTTTCTCTTCATGGGGTATTTTGCGTAGTGTGAATGGTGGTCTGATCCGTTCTCCTTTTATAGAGGGCATTCTGTTTCTGCTTTCTTTTGGTATCGGGCTTATGGGGATGGTTTATGGCTTTGCTTCCGGCCGTTATCGTACAGATGGAGATGTGATTGAGGGGCTTACTCAACCTATGAAATTGTTGGGTGTTTACTTTGTTATCGCTTTCTTTGCTGCTCAGATGTTTGCGTGTTTCGAGTATTCTCATTTGGATAAATGTATAGCTATTATGGGAGCGGACATGCTTTCGTCCATCCATCTTGGGAGTTTATGGATACTCATTCTATTTATTCTCTTTACAGCACTTGTGAACCTTATTATGGTTTCTGCCACTGCCAAGTGGACTTTCATGTCCTTCATCTTTGTTCCGTTCTTTGCCAATATGGGGATTTCTCCGGATATGGTGCAATGCGCTTTTCGTATTGGCGACAGTGCCACCAATGCCATCACTCCTTTCATGTTCTACATGCCTCTTATCCTTACTTACATGCAGCAATATGATAAGCAAGCGACCTATGGTTCATTACTGAAATATACATGGAGATACTCTTTATATATATTATTAGCTTGGACTTTGTTATTTATTTTATGGTATGTAACTGGTTTACCATTAGGATTATAACATCTAATCGGATATAAAAGCATCTGTTTACAAAATATTTTCTGCGTAAAATCTTTGCAAATTTCACAGAAAAGCGTACCTTTGCACCGCAATTAAGGATGGTTCCGTAGCTCAGCTGGATAGAGCAACGCCCTTCTAAGGCGTGGGTCTTGCGTTCGAATCGCAACGGAATCACTTTGAAAAGAGAGCTAATATACTGACAATTACAGTGTTTTGAGCTCTCTTTCTTTTTCTCCTACCTCATTGAAGGTTTAAAAAAAAGAGTTTTAGGGCCAAATTTGGACCGGATGACTTGTTGAAAACTTGTTTTCACTTTTTTAAACCGAAATCATGGCAACAATCAAATTAGTAATATTACCCCATGCTGTTCTGAAAGACGGAACACATAGAATTCGTATCGCTATAAATCACCGTAGAGAAACGCGATACATACCAACACGCTATAAGGTTGATTCTCTAACACAATTTAGAGATGGACAAGTTATTAATCATTCAGAAGCTCATACTTTAAACATAAAGCTCCGAAATCTACTGAATGACTACGAAGAGAGATTATATAATATATCTTCTCTTCACCTCTATTCATGCACCCAATTAAAAGAACTGCTCCACAATGGGGCGAATACTGATAGACCGCTCACTTTTCAATCGGTGGCCACTGAATACATAGAGGAACTCAAACAAGATAAGCGAGATAATTATGCTACTCTTCTGGAAAGGAACAGCAGATACTTCACCACCTTCTGTAAGGGTGATATCCTTCTTTCATCTATAACTCCTTATATAATCCAGAACTATGTTCGCTATCTTAAAAAGAACTACCGGATGAATGATACGACAATAGACATGTTTATCAGCCGGACCAGGACAATCATAAACCGAGCCAAAAGGCATAATCTTGTGCACTATGATGTTGATCCTATCTCCGTTCATAAGATACAAGCTCCTCCAGAGCGAGAACTTGACATCACTGTCCAGGAGATCAAAACGATCCGGGATTCAACACCAGGCATAAGGAAACTTGTTGCTGCTCGTGATCTCTTTATGCTCTCCTATTATCTGGGTGGAGTAAATCTCATAGACCTACTTTCTTATGACTTCCGGAATGCTTCTCGCTTTGAATACATAAGAACAAAAAGCCGAAATACAAAGATGGGAGACAAACGGATATCTCTTACCATACCTCCAGAAGCGGAACCGATAATAAAACGATGGATAAATCGGAATACAGGAAAATTAGACTTTGGATATAATTTCTCATACTCTAACTTTTCCCGATACATGAACCGAAGTATAAAATCCCTGGCTCAATCCCTACACATAAAGAGTAAGGTTACATATTATTCTGCCAGAAAATCATTTGTTCAGCATGGTTTTGAACTGGGTATCTCTTTGGAAATATTGGAATACTGCATAGGGCAAAGTATGAAGAAGAATAGACCTATCTTTAACTATTTACGAATTATGCGAGATCATGCAGACAAGGCAATACGTACTATACTTGATAACCTCCTTTAAAATCATAAAGAAAAGGCAGCTTATTAGGCTGCCTTATTCATTAAGAACTTACTTTATTAACTTCCTTTAAAAGGACTTCATTTCTTAATTGTTCAATAACATTTTCTTCTTTCCAATAATCCTTTTCTATGATTTTATTTAATGCCATTGGCTTATGAGGACCTATTGTTTCAAGATAAGCTACCATTTCATTAAACGTAACATTTGGCATAGGTATCGCTACCAAAACATAGTATTTCATTTTTTTTTCAATGGTGTAAGCTACTAAGAAGCCATCACAATCCAACATAGTATAGATGCCATCAGAAATTAGTTGCTCTGCACTAACTCTCCATAATTTGGGGACTAATTTAGAGTCTGGCTTTTCTATTTGAGTTCTTATCGTATCATAAAATTTATCCAATAAGAAAGTATAACCGAATTTTGAAAAAAGTATTATATATGCATTTTTAAGTATTGCGACAGAGAGACGCATATCATCAACCTTTTTATTATTATTCTCAACAGATATTACCATATCTTTAGCGAGTTGTTTCATGTATTCATCTAATAAAATGGGATTATTTTGCTTGATACTATTTCTCATTATCAAACTCCCGTCATTACAAACTTCTAATTCTCCATTGAATACCTTATCCCCAACTTGCACCTTGACCTTTCTTTTTGTCCCGGGTATAAAGATTGAATTTTCATAATTTTCGATCCTATTTATTAAATAACAATCCATAGACGACCCGCAGGTGCTATTACATTTCTTACAAGTTAGAGCTATTCGGCGACCTCCTAATTTATCTTGTGGAGCATCTTCTTGTGACAATTCACCACTTTGTTTTTCTGTAAATTTATTGAGGCATAAAGGGCAAATATATTCATTATTATAAGATAGAGATTTATCTAACCACCCTTTCTTATTCAAGATATTAAGTTGTGTCACGCTTTTATCAAAAAATAACTTAGAGTCCATTTTATTATTATTATTAATTTTTGCAAAATTAATCGTTACTACCTAATGAACAATAAAAAACAAAGATGTTTATAAACACATACTAAAAAAAATAATGATGTCATTATATTTAAGCTCCCTAAACATCAATCGATCAATGAATTTCATTTTTTCTTAATTTTCTTATATATAAGCCAACCAATAATAGCCATCACAGCCAATGCAACCATTGCCCAAACCAGACTACTAATCTGTTTAGGCAATGTAGTTTCATTCTTCTGCTTTTCCTGTTCTTTCTTATCGCTTTCCTGAAGCAATGAAAACAATGAACTATCAACCTTCAGCATAATACTATCTGCTGTTGCTATATTGGTATCTTGCTTAATCTCTTTACTTTCTTCGGTATTCCCCTCAGCCAGCAACGGATGTTTGCCAGTATCCGGATTAATAGGTTTAGTGGTATCATACAATTGCCAATTCATTTTCCGATTGGTAGTACTATGTAAGAAGCTGGATATATCTTGCATAGAAGTAAAGCCAAAATCTCTAATCTGCCTGATACTATCCACTTTTAGGGTAGATGTCTCCTGCTTCATGGTAGACTTATAACTTCCACACGAATATAGCGACATCAGAACTCCCATCACTATCAATGCCAAGAAACCTATAACTGTCAACCGACACATTTCTTTCAAATTACACTCTTTCATAATCCCAAGTATTTAATGATTCCTTCAATATGAATCCGTGCAACCGTCTGTTTACCTTCCCGGGATAAAAGGTATTCTACATCTTCCTTGTTATCCTGAAAGAAATTCTCAGTGAGTACAGCCGGACAATTCGTGTCCCGACAAATGGCAAGGTTCTGCTGCCAGTACAATTGGGTGGGCATCGGTTTACGTACGGGAACCGGAATACATTCTGCTACTTCAGCCAAACATTCAGCCAACTTCTTGCTGTTACCTGATGCATTATTAGAAACGAAAATGCTCCATCCTCTTGCATTCATCCAATTAGTACCGGAACCGGCCGCATTGCAATGGATAGAAACAAGTATAGCTTTTTTTCCTGTCTC
>ULPX01014157.1_pt1 | contig 11612 bp, 13 predicted proteins | sample 1953911 | NCBI WGS metagenome assembly ULPX01 (sample SAMEA4835640, study PRJEB28245) | human gut metagenome | biome: gut microbiome; material: fecal sample | place: Denmark | collected 2008 | reverse complement strand
CTTTGAATCACAAAGATAATGCATATAACAATAAGAAAATGATAATCAAGAATTTTATATAATCAAATATAAATCGTGATTGTCTGCATCATTGAGTATAAGTCCTAAATCTTTCTTTATTGACCACTTCCGATGTAACGTGATGACATCCGGTGTAACGCATCGTCGGCTTTGTAAATCAACGAATTAAAGCCTATATATTCGCAGTCGAAATCAAATTTTGTCTCACAATTAAAAGTTTTCGACAATGAAAAAGAGAGTCATTTTTTCGGCAGCCATGCTGCTTGCGGCAACAGGGGCTTTCGCCCAGGGTAACGGAGTCGGCGGTATCGTCGAGGCGACTAACATGGTCACTTCCTATTTCGATCCCGCAACCAAACTGATTTATGCAATCGGAGCTGTGGTAGGCTTGATCGGAGGGGTCAAGGTCTATTCAAAGTTCTCGTCCGGCGACCCGGACACCTCGAAGACGGCCGCGTCTTGGTTTGGAGCGTGTATTTTCTTGATCGTGGCGGCTACCATCTTACGCTCATTCTTCCTGTAATATGGCGGAGTATTCTATCAACAAGGGAATCGGCCGCAATCCAGAGTTCAAGGGATTGAAGAGCATGTACCTGTTTGTCTTTGCAGGCGGTCTGCTCGCCGTGTTCGTGGCCTTTGTGGTCATGTATATGGCGGGAGTAGGTCAATGGACCTGCATCGCTTTCGGTGTAGTGTCGGCCTCGCTGCTGGTATGGGGTACATTCTATCTCAATGCCAAGTACGGCGAGTACGGTCTGATGAAGTTACAGGCTCGTGGCAACCACCCCAGGTACATTATCAACCGGAGGGCTTTTTTCCGGTTGTTTTCCCGTAACCATAAAACACGAAGCGTATGAGAAATGTAATGAAAGCAGCCACGTTGGAGAGCAAGTTTCCGATTCTGGCGGTGGAACACGACTGCATCATCAGCAAGGAAGCGGACATCACGGTGGCCTACAAGGTCGAACTGCCTGAACTTTTCACGGTGACACGGAGTGAATACGAAGCCATCCATTCGGCATGGGCGAAAGCGGTCAAGGTACTGCCCAACTACAGCATCGTGCATCGACAGGACTGGTTCATTGAAGAGAGTTACACGCCCGACATCAAGCGGGACGACCTCAGTTTCCTTTCCCGTTCTTTCGAGCGACATTTCAATGAACGGCCGTATTTGAGGCACACAAGCTACCTCTTTCTGACCAAGACGACGAAGGAGCGTAGCCGTACCCAAAGTAATTTCACGGCACTCACCCGGAATTTCATCATTCCGAAGGAGATGCAGGACAAGGATACGGTGACTCGTTTTCTGGAAAGTTGCGACCAGTTCGAGCGCATCATTAACGACAGCGGCTTTGTCCGTATCACGAGGATGCGGAAAGACGAGATTACCGGAACGGAAAACAGTGCCGGCATCATCGAAAAGTATTTCTCGCTCTCGCAGGAGGAGACCACCTGTTTGCAGGACCTCACGCTCGGGGCGGGAGAAATGAAGGTCGGTGACAACTACCTATGCCTGCACACCCTTTCCGATACGGACGACTTACCAAGCAAGGTGGCGACGGACATGCGATATGAACGCCTGTCTACCGACCGGAGCGATTGCCGCCTTTCGTTCGCCGCTCCCATCGGGGTGCTGCTCACCTGTAACCACATCGTGAACCAGTACCTTTTCATCGACGACTCGGCCGAGAACCTGAAGAAATTCGAGAAGCAGGCCCGCAACATGCACTCGCTGTCACGCTACAGCCGCAGCAACCAGATTAACCGTGAGTGGATCGAGGAGTATCTGAACGAGGCGCACAGCCTCGGGCTGACCTCCATCCGTGCCCACTGCAACGTGCTGGCATGGAGCGATGACCGTAACAAACTGAAACAGGTCAAGAACGATGTGGGAAGCCAGCTCGCGCTGATGGAGTGCAAGCCCCGGCACAATACGGTCGATACACCGACCCTGTTCTGGGCTGGTATTCCCGGCAATGCCGGTGATTTTCCGTTCGAGGAAAGTTATTACACGTTTATCGAGCAGGCCCTCTGTTTCTTTATCGGCGAGAGCTGTTCCAAAGATTCTTTGTCTCCGTTCGGTATCCGTATGGTAGACCGTTTGACCGGCAAGCCCATCCACCTTGATATTTCGGATTTGCCGATGCGAAAGGGCGTGATAACAAACAGAAATCGTATCATAATCGGGCCGTCCGGGTCGGGTAAGTCTTTTTTTACCAACCACATGGTGCGCCAGTATTACGAGCAGGGAACCCATGTCCTGCTGATCGATACCGGCAACTCCTATCAGGGTCTGTGCAACCTTATCCACAACAAGACTGGCGGTGGGGACGGCATCTATTTCACCTATGAGGAAAACGACCCGATTGCGTTCAATCCCTTCTATGTGGAAGACGGTGTTTTCGACATAGAAAAAAAGGAGAGCATCAAGACGCTTATCCTCACACTCTGGAAGCGGGACGATGAGCCGCCTACACGTGCCGAGGAGGTCGCCCTCTCCAATGCCGTCAATCTCTTTCTGGAGAAGATACGCACGGATAAGACACTGGCTCCCTCGTTCAATACTTTCTACGAGTTTATCCGAGACGAGTATCAGGAGATTCTAAAAGAGAAACGGACAAGGGAGAAGGATTTCGATGTGTTCAATTTCCTCAATGTCCTCGAACCCTACTATCGAGGCGGTGAGTATGACTTTCTGTTGAACTCCGACAAACGATTGGATTTGCTGAACAAGCGGTTCATTGTCTTCGAGTTGGATAATATCAAGGACAACAAGGTCTTGTTCCCGATTGTGACCATCATCATCATGGAAACTTTCATCAACAAGATGCGCAGGCTGAAGGGGGTCCGCAAGATGATCCTTCTGGAAGAGGCTTGGAAAGCCATCAGCAAAGAGGGCATGGCGGAATATCTGAAATATCTCTTTAAGACGGTCAGAAAGTTCTTCGGCGAGGCCGTGGTCGTCACGCAGGAAGTCGATGATATCATCTCTTCCGCCATCGTGAAGGATACGATCATCAACAACAGCGACTGCAAAATTCTGTTGGACCAGAGGAAATACGCCAACAAGTTCGATTCTATACAAGCATTGTTGGGACTCACGGACAAGGAACGCGCACAGATTCTTTCCATCAACATGGCCAACAATCCTTCCCGCAGATATAAGGAAGTCTGGATAGGTCTTGGCGGATCGCAGTCCGCCGTGTATGCCACGGAGGTATCGCTCGAAGAGTATTATTGCTACACCACCGAGGAAACGGAGAAACTGGAACTTACGCGCCTGACCGAGAAACTCGGCGGTAACATCGAACTGGCCATCAAGCAACTCGCGGCAAGCAAGCGTGAGAGCAAATCATCATCAACCAACTAAAACAACATGGATATGGGAATAAGGGACTGGGCGCACGAATGGCAATGGCGGGCACGTAACGGAATCGGTTACGAGCAGTTGGTTTCCATCCGCAAGGAAACGGCGGAAATGTTGGAAAGGCGGGATATCAAAGGACTGAAAAGTCTGCTGGATACCTATGCCGGCTCTTACGACATCCCCGAAGAAATCGCCATGGGGATAGCAAGGGAAAAGTTCATACTGACCCCGGAAGATGCGGCGAACAAGGATATTCGTGAGATGATGGAGAGCCTGAAAGTCACCTACTTTATGCAGCAGGAAGGCAGTCTCTCCTCACTTCCGCTTGAAGAAGCCGGCGGCATACACGGTATGCTGGCCATGCACACATTCATGCTCGATGCCTATGTGGAGCGTCACCCGAAATGCGGCATACCCCGACCGGATTCGGGAGAGGTGGAGGCGGCAAAACAGATTCTCGACAGGCAGTACGGTGGAAAGGCAGCCTGGCAACTCTGCCAATTCATACAGGTCAGAACTTATCCGTCGGAGTATGTCATGTACCGATATGGGCTTGCAGAAGATTTCGAGAGGTATTCCAGACTGAACGAAGAGTGTCTGAAAGCCATCGAAACAGGAGATAAACACCGTGAAAGGAAACTGATGGAATCCATCGGCAAGACGGAAACCGACCTCGAACAGAAATCGGAGAAGGCTTTGGAGGGCATTGAGGGTGTCCGTGTGCCGGACGATTACCTCAAAGCGTTGGATGACGAACTGGGCAGGCTCTCGGAACTCGTATGGGATCCCCGTAAAATCGAAGACTGTTACGGCGGCTTCCTGGAAAAACACGGTATCTGTGCCGACAGCCCTATGCCGGAGCTGGAGAAACAGATAGAGGAAGCCTACCAGACGCTGGACGACCGGATTGTCCGGTTATGCGGCCGACAGCCTTACGCCGGCGACCTCTTTTCCGCCAAGAAAAGGCAGACTGAGGCACGGGAAGGTGACAGAAAACAGACTCCGCATCTGCCCCGTCTGCCACCGAAACAGCAGTCGTCAGGCGGATTGAAACCCACTTTTTGAGATGAAAGGCAATCAGTATCAATCATTAAAATTCAACAGTATGAAACTAAAGATTTTCCTGTTATGCGCAGGTGCTCTGTTCATCACGCATACATCCCGGGCGCAATGGGTCGTGACCGACCCGACAAACCTCGCCCAAGGCATTATCAACGCCACAAAAAACATCGTGCAGACCTCCACGACGGCCACAAATATGGTCAAAAATTTTCAGGAGACCGTAAAAATCTACCAGCAGGGAAAGGAGTTCTACGAGGGTCTGAAAAAGGTAAAGAATCTGGTCAAGGATGCCCGCAAGGTGCAGCAGACTATCCTGATGGTCGGGGACATCACGGACATCTACGTGACCAATTTCGAGCGTATGCTCTCCGATCCCTATTTCAGTGCGGAGGAACTCAGCGCGATAGCGGTAGGCTACACGATTCTGCTGGAAGAGTCAGCCAATGTCCTGAACGACTTGAAGACCATCGTCAACGAGAACGGCCTCTCCATGAGCGACAAGGAGCGTATGGAGGTCATCGACCTCTGCTATAACCGGATTTACAGTTACCGGGGGCTTGTGCAGTATTACACGAACAAGAACATCGGTGTGTCTTACCTACGTGCAAAAAAGAGGAGCGACCAGGACCGTATCCTCGCCCTGTACGGCAGTCCGAGTGAACGCTATTGGTAATCATTCAAAATCGGAAGGCTTATGATGTTATTGGCAATAGATTTTGAGAACCTGCACCAGATTCTGCGGAATCTGTATGTGGATATGATGCCGCTCTGCTCTCAGATGACGGGAGTGGCGAAAGGCATTGCCGGACTGGGTGCGCTGTTCTATGTCGCCTACCGGGTATGGCAGTCCCTTTCGAGGGCGGAACCGATAGATGTCTACCCCTTGCTCCGTCCGTTCGCGCTGGGATTTTGTATCATGTTTTTCCCGACAGTCGTCTTGGGCACGATAAACAATGTCCTGTCACCCATCGTCAAGGGAACAAACAACATCCTGCAAACCCAGACTTTCGACATGAATGAGTATAGAGAGCAGAAGGACCGGCTCGAATACGAGGCGATGAAACGCAATCCCGAGATGACTTACCTGGTGGATAAAGAGGAGTTCGACAAACGGCTGGAGGAACTCGGCGTGCTGGATGCCGTAGAGGTGTGCGGCATGTATATAGACCGGGCGATGTATAACATGAAGAGGTCTGTGCAGGCGTTCTTCCGTGAACTGCTGGAGCTGATGTTCCAGGCGGCGGCACTCGTGATAGACACCATCCGGACATTCTTCCTGATAGTCCTCTCGATACTGGGACCTATCTCCTTCGCCATATCTGTCTGGGACGGTTTCCATGCCTCGCTGACACAGTGGTTCGTGCGGTATATCAGCATATACCTGTGGCTTCCGGTCAGTGACCTGTTCAGCAGTGTGCTGGCACGCATACAGGTATTGATGCTCCGGCAGGACATCGAGCAACTGTCCGACCCAACGTTCATCCCGGATGGTTCCAATGCAGTGTATATCACATTCCTGATTATCGGCATCATCGGGTATTTCACGATACCTACCGTTGCCAACTGGATTGTGCAGGCAGGCGGCGGTGCAGGAAACTACGGCAAGAATGTCAGCCAGACAGCAGCCCGTACCGGTTCTGTGGCGGCAGGTACGGCAGGTGCGGTCATCGGCAATATCGGTGGCAGGCTGATCAAAAGATAACCTATCAAAATTTTCAGTATGGAATTCAAATCGTTAAATAACATAGAGAGCAGTTTCAGACAAATCCGTCTGTTCGGGATCGTGTTCGTCTGCATGTGCTGCGCCGTCATGTGCTATTCCGTGTGGAAGGCATATAGTTTCGCGGAGTTGCAGCGTGAAAAGATTTACGTGCTCGACCAAGGCAAATCGCTGATGCTGGCTCTCTCGCAGGACTTGTCGCAGAACAGGCCGGTGGAGGCTCGGGAGCATACCCGCCGTTTCCATGAACTTTTCTTCTCGCTCTCGCCGGACAAAAGTGCCATCGAGGACAATATCCAAAGAGCATTGTTTCTCTCGGACCGTTCCGCCTATACCCATTACCGGGATTTGGCGGAGCAGGGGTACTATAACCGTATCATCTCTGGTAACATCAACCAACGTGTGGAGATTGACAGCATGGCGTGCAACTTCGATGTGTATCCCTATGAGGTCGTGACCTATGCCCGGCAGCTGATTATCCGGGAGAAAAGCATCACGGAACGAAGCCTTGTGACAAAGGGGCGTCTGCTTAATTCAAACCGGAGCGACAACAACCCGCACGGCTTCATCCTCGAAGCCTTTCAAGTCATAGAGAATCGGGATTTACGTGTAACGGACAGATAAACATAGTAATAAGATGAAAAGATTATTTATCAAAGCCAGAGATTATCTGGATGACGGACTGCGCGGAATGTGCGGCCGTCTTACACCCGAAAAGCGGGTGTTCGCCATCGTTGTGATGGTCGTCGTGTTCGCCGGTGTCAATTTCTATATGCTTTTCCGGGCGGTCTATAACATCGGTCGGGAAGACGCAAGGCAGGAAGAGGTCATCGACATCACACCTTTGAGTGTGCCGGACATCGTGCCTGACGATACGGACACGCTGTCCACGCGGACACAGCAGGAAATGGAAGAGTTCTTTAACCAATTTAATTTCGATGAACGATGACACAGGATGCAAGTAAACTCAAAAGGAAGCAGGACTTGAAGAAGTACCTGGTCTTCGCGCTGATGTTCGTAGTCTTCGCCGGTTCGATGTGGCTGATCTTTGCTCCGTCGGAAGAAGACAGGATGGAGCAGGAGCAATCGGTCGGCTTCAATACCGAACTGCCAGACCCGCGCAATGCCAGGATTGTCGGGGACAAGAAGACGGCCTACGAGCAGGATATGATGAGGCGGAAGCAGGAGGAGAAGATGCGCACCCTCGAAGAATTGTCCCTCGGACAGGAAAAAACGGACAGCACGGATCCTCTGACCGGGCAGGATGAAATCCCCTCGCTTAATGTAAGCGGGAAAAAGACGGAAGTACCGTCTTCAGGCGGTACGGCTTATCGTAGCAGCGATTCGTTCCAATCCTCGACCTCTGCTTATCGGGATATCAATCGGACACTCGGCAATTTCTATGAAGAGCCGAAAGAGGATCCCGAAAAGGAGGCCTTGCGCAAGGAGGTGGAAGAACTCCGGAATTCGATGACGCAACAGCAGAACATCCAGCCGTCTTACGAGGAGCAGGTGGCCTTGCTGGAGAAATCCTACCAGCTTGCCGCCAAGTACACCAACGGGGAGAACGCTACGGCACGGGAAACATCGGATGAAAATGCCGGAAAAAACAACGACAGAACCGACATCGTACCGGTCGGGCTGGTGTCCGCTCCGGTCATTTCCTCACTCTCTCAGCCCGTGAGCAATGAACAACTGCTCGCCGGACTCTCGGAATCCCGTAACAGAGGGTTTGTCACTCCGGTAGGGAACGAAGGCACGGCAGACAAGAACACCATCCGTATCTGCGTGCATGGCGACCAGACCATACTCAACGGTCAGAGTGTACGCTTACGGTTGCTTGAACCGATGCGTGCCGGAAATACCCTGTTGCCACGCAATACCCTCGTGACGGGTATGGGGCGTATTCAGGGCGACCGGCTCGGTATCAGCATCGTTTCGCTGGAGTATGGTGGGATGATTATTCCGGTCGAACTGACGGTCTATGACTCCGACGGGCAGGAAGGTATCTATATACCGAACTCTGCGGAAGTCAGTGCCATGAAGGAGGTGGCCGCCAATCTGGGGCAGAACCTCGGCACGAGCATCTCCATCACCAACCAGTCCGCCGGAGACCAGCTACTGTCGGAACTCGGCAAAGGGGCGATTCAGGGAATGTCGCAATATGTCTCCAAGAAACTGCGGGAGGAAAAGGTACATCTCAAATCGGAATATGTCCTGATGTTGAGCCAAAAGAAAAACAACTGATTATTCACCATTTAATTTTTCAAGCGTATGAACAAAGTAATTGTAATGTCTGCCCTCATGCTGGGCATGACGATGAGTGCTTTTGCACAGGAAACGAACGGAACGAATCAAACCGATGATTCTCTGAAACTGGCCAAAGAGGTCTATCCCCAGATGGAAAGCGAGGGAGACCTGTACCACGGTCTGACACGCAAGCTGACTTTTGACCGTATGATTCCGCCGTATGGTTTGGAAGTGACCTATGACAAGACTACGCATATTATCTTCCCGTCGGCAGTGCGTTATGTGGACCTCGGTTCCCCGCATCTGATCGCGGGAAAAGCGGACGGGGCGGAGAATGTCATCCGTGTCAAGGCCACGGTCAGGAATTTCCGTGTGGAGACCAATTTCTCGGTCATTACCGAAAGCGGCAGTTTCTATACTTTCAACGTGAAGTATGCGGATGAGCCGCTGCTTCTGAGTGTCGAGATGAAGGACTTTATCCATGACGGAAGCACGGTAAACCGTCCGAACAACGCCCTCGACATCTATTTGCAGGATTTGGGTAACGAATCGCCGAAACTGGTGCGTCTGATCATGGAAGCCATCCATAAGGACAACAAGCGAAACATCAAGCATATCGGCAGCAAGTCTTTCGGCATACAGTACCTGTTGCGCGGCTTGTATACGCATAACGGCCTGCTCTATTTCCACACGCAGATCTGCAACACCTCGCACGTGCCTTTCGATGTCGATTTCATCACGTTCAAGATTGTAGACAAGAAGGTCATGAAGCGCACGGCCATCCAGGAGCAGGTCATCTTCCCGCTCCGTGCATACAACTATGCCACTGTAATTGCAGGAAAGAAGGATGAACGCACCGTCTTCACGCTGGATAAGTTCACGATTCCCGATGACAAGGTACTGGTCGTGGAACTGCACGAGAAGAACGGCGGACGCCACCAGTCTTTCACGGTGGAGAACGAGGACATCGTGCGGGCGAAGGTCATCAACGAACTTAAAGTGAAATGACCATGAGAAAGTACGTGTTCATTATGGCTTTGGCTATGCTTGTCCTCTTCGGGGGACAGGCAAACGCCCAACGCTATCTGCCCGGAATGAGGGGTATAGAACTTCGGGGTGGTTTCACGGACGGTTTCGGCAAGCCGCAAGATTTCTATGCCGGCATCGCCATGGAGACCTATACCAAGCACGCCAACCGCTGGGTAGTCGGTGCGGAGTATCTTCAGAAGAGTTACGGATACAGGGATATGCAGATTCCCCGTGCCCAGTTTACGGTAGAGGGAGGCTATTTCCTGAAGTTCCTGTCCGATCCGTCCAAGACTTTCTTTCTCTCCATCGGCGGTTCCGCCCTTGCCGGTTATGAAACAACAAATTGGGGCAACAAACAACTGCCTGACGGCTCGCTGCTCACAACAAAGGACGCTTTCATCTATGGCGGAGCGGTCACGCTGGAGCTGGAAAGTTATGTCACTGACCGTATCGTGATACTGGCCACCGTCCGGGAACGCTGTCTGTGGGGCAGCAAGGTGGGCTTGTTCAGCACGCAGTTCGGATTGGGACTGAAGTTTATAATCAATTAAGACAAATGAAGTATAACCACATTAAAACAAGAATGGATATGAATACATTGAATCACAAAAAAGGATGGGTAGGACTGCTGTCCTCCCTGTTCGTAAGCCTGATGGCTTGTCTGTTTACCGCCTGCAACGATGATATAGAAGTGCAGCAGGCGTTCCCTTTCACGGTGGAAACGATGCCTGTGCCTACCCGTCTGGTAATGGGTGAAACGGCGGAAATCAGGTGCGAGTTGAAGCGTGAAGGGCGTTTTGAGGATGCCAGATACACCATCCGTTATTTCCAGCCGGACGGGAAAGGCTCCCTACTTCTGGACAACGGCATGAAGCTGTTGCCGAACGACCGTTACCCGCTGGACCGTGAGGTGTTCCGCCTCTATTATACCTCAGAATGTACGGACCAGCAGACCATCGACATCTATTTCGAGGATAACGCGGGGCAGGTCGTCCTGCTGACCTTCTCGTTCAATAATGAGAATGTGGACGAGGAAGAGGTGACTGGGAACGGCAGGGAAAAGGATTGGCCGACCTTGCAGATTGACACGACACTGATCCGTTATCCGCTCGATTCGTTGAAGAAACCGCCTTTCACATTCCGAGAAAGGGAAATAGGTTACTAAACGCAAATCTGCCTTATGGAAAATAGAATCTTGATTCTTTGCTGTATGGTATTTTCCTTTATTCCACGGCTCTCTGCCCAGACAGGAACATCGCCGCCGGATGCGGAGTTGTTCGACAAGGCGGTTGCCTGTATCAAGGAGTTCGAGGGATGGCATGGAAACCATCTGCCATACGTGGGATACGGACATAAGATCATTCCCGGAGAAAATCTGACTGCCGATATGACGGAAGAGCAGGCGGATTCTTTGCTGAGGGAAGATTTAAGGAAACTGTATAAGATGTGCAGCCGTTTCGGGAAAGATGCACTGCTCGTCGCTACGCTGGCTTACAATGTCGGGTATTACCGGTTGGTCGGGTACGGGAAGATGCCGAAAAGCAAATTGATTCAAAAATTGAAGGCCAGGGACAGGGATATTTACGAGGAGTATATCTCGTTCCGGTGCTATAAGGGAAAGGCGATGCCAAGCATCGAACGACGAAGGAAAAAGGAGTTTGAACTGCTGTATATCCCCTGATTTGCCAAGAGGAACAATCGGAAACGGTTGTTCCTCTTTTGCTTAACCGCTATTTTAATCAACCCAGAAGGTGCCGCAATGAGGACATCTGTGTCCGCACGGATAATCATTGGTATAATATACATCCCTATGCCTGCTAAAATTCATATCTCCGGTTGTACAACCTCCTTTTCTGAATGTTTCGGCATATTCGGTCTCTTGCCGCTGGTGTTCCGCCATACGGCTTTTGGAAAGTTTCATTTTAACCGTCTTCATGCTGGTTTCCCATTTGGTGGAGTCGCACCAGTCATGCACCATGCCACATATCTCATCGGCATAGGAATAATGCACCTGTGAATCTATAAAGAGATTTTCCCTATTGAACGGAAGCGTGATGTCAATAGGCAACGTGGTATGATCTCCCGACCCCTCTCTGCTATCCGCTATCGCAACCACGACATCGCCATAGAAGCGGATGGTCTTGAAGTCCTGCCCGGAATCAT
>ULPX01039860.1_pt1 | contig 11617 bp, 7 predicted proteins | sample 1953911 | NCBI WGS metagenome assembly ULPX01 (sample SAMEA4835640, study PRJEB28245) | human gut metagenome | biome: gut microbiome; material: fecal sample | place: Denmark | collected 2008 | reverse complement strand
GCTGGCGGTGACGGAGGCGGAACTGAAAGAAGCGGAGACGCTGGTGGATGAAAAGCTGAAGGCGGCTATTCGTCTGGCTAAACAGAATATAGAGACTTTTCATGCTGCACAGCGCTTTGAGGGCAAGAAGGTGGAAACCATGCCGGGCGTGACGTGCTGGCAAAAGGCGGTGGCTATTGAAAAGGTGGGATTGTATATTCCCGGAGGAACAGCTCCTCTGTTCTCTACGGTGCTGATGTTGGCTGTGCCTGCAAAGATTGCGGGCTGTAAGGAGATTGTGCTTTGCACACCGCCGGATAAAGAAGGACGAGTGCATCCTGCTATTCTTTTTGCTGCACAGGTGGCAGGGGTGAGCCGGATATTCAAGGCAGGCGGCGTACAGGCTATTGCTTCGATGGCTTACGGAACGGAAAGCGTGCCGAAAGTTTACAAGATATTCGGTCCGGGAAACCAGTATGTGACGGCAGCGAAACAGTTGGTTAGTCTGCGTGATGTGGCGATTGATATGCCTGCCGGTCCGTCGGAAGTGGAAGTGCTGGCGGATGAAACAGCGAATCCGGTATTTGTAGCTGCGGATCTGCTGAGCCAGGCAGAACACGGTGTGGATAGTCAGGCAATGCTGATTACCACTTCGGAGTCTTTACAACAGGCTGTGAAAGAGGAGGTGGAACGTCAGCTGGAACTTCTGCCCCGTAAGGAAATTGCGGAGAAATCTCTTGCCAACAGTAAGCTTATTGTGGTGAAAGATATGGAAGAGGCCATCGAACTGACGAACGAATATGCGCCCGAACACCTGATTGTGGAAACTGTGGACTATATGCAGGTGGCAGAACGTGTGGTGAATGCGGGCTCCGTTTTCTTGGGATCGCTCTCACCGGAAAGTGCGGGAGACTATGCTTCGGGAACGAATCATACCTTGCCGACGAATGGATATGCGAAAGCTTATAGCGGTGTGAGCCTGGATAGTTTTATCCGCAAGATTACGTTCCAGGAAATCCGCCCGGAAGGTATGAAGAATATCGGTCCTGCTATTGAAGAGATGGCGGCGAACGAACATCTGGATGCGCATAAAAATGCGGTAACAGTGAGATTAAAAACAATATAGAATACAAATTACACGGATTACACGAGTAAGGGTAAAGATGAAATTTGTGTAATTCGCATAATCAGTGTTCAATACTTTATCATATTATAGATCATGAAAACATTGCAAGAACTGACCCGTCCGAATATCTGGAAGCTGAAACCTTATTCTTCGGCACGTGATGAATATAAAGGTGTAACGGCATCGGTATTTCTCGATGCGAACGAGAATCCGTACAACCTGCCGCACAACCGCTATCCCGACCCGATGCAGTGGGAACTGAAAACGGAACTTTCCAAGATAAAGAAGGTGTCTCCCGAGCATATTTTCCTGGGCAATGGCAGCGATGAAGCTATCGACTTGGTATTCCGTGCTTTCTGTGAGCCGGGAGTGGACAATGTGGTGGCTATCGATCCCACTTACGGCATGTATCAGGTATGTGCTGATGTGAATAATGTGGAGTATCGCAAAGTCCTGCTCGACGAGCATTTCCAGTTCTCAGCAGATAAGTTGCTGGCAGCTGCGGATGAACGGACGAAGCTGATTTTCCTGTGCTCGCCCAATAATCCTACGGGAAACGATCTGTTGCGCAGTGAGATAGAGAAGTTGCTGCGTGAGTTTGAAGGGCTGGTGATACTGGATGAGGCGTACAGTGACTTTTCAGAATCCCCGTCGTTCTTGTTGGATTTAGATAAATATCCGAATCTTGTTGTGTTCCAGACTTTTTCTAAAGCATGGGGCTGTGCGGCTATCCGTCTGGGAATGGCGTTTGCTTCTACGGAAATCATCGGTATCCTGAGCAAGATAAAGTACCCTTATAATGTGAACCAACTGACTCAGAAACAGGCAATAGAGATGTTGCATAAGTACTATGAGATAGAGCGTTGGGTGAAGAGGCTGAAAGAGGAACGCGAGGATTTGGAGAAACGTTTTTCCGAACTGCCGTTGACGGTGGAAGTATTTCCGTCTGATGCCAATTTCTTCCTGGTACGGGTGACGGATGCGGTGAAAATCTATAATTATCTGGTAGGAGAGGGGATCATCGTCCGCAACCGTAATTCTATATCGCTTTGTGGCAACTGCCTGCGTGTGACGGTAGGAACAAGGATGGAGAATGATAAACTGATAGAAGCATTGAAAAGCTATGAGTAAGAAAGTATTATTTATAGACCGTGACGGGACTTTGGTGATTGAACCGCCCGTAGATTACCAGTTGGATTCGCTGGAAAAGTTGGAGTTTTATCCCAAAGTGATGCGTAACCTGGGCTTCATCCGTAGCAAATTGGATTTTGAGTTTGCGATGGTGACCAATCAGGATGGTTTGGGCACGGCATCTTTCCCGGAAGAAACTTTTTGGCCTGCGCATAACCTGATGATGAAGACGCTGGAAGGTGAAGGGATTACATTTGATGAAATCTTCATCGACCGTAGTATGCCGGAAGATATGGCACCTACCCGGAAGCCGCGCACAGGGATGTTGACGAAGTATCTGAATAATCCGGAGTACGATCTTGCCGGAAGTTTCGTTATCGGTGACCGTCCGACGGATGTGGAACTGGCTAAGAATCTGGGTTGCCGGGCCATTTATCTGCAGGATGATACTACATTACTGAAACCGGAATCAGAAGGTGGAACTGCTGCCTGTGAAGGTCTGGAAGAGGTATGTGCCCTTGTCACGAAAGATTGGGATAAAGTAGCCGAATTTCTTTTTGCCGGAGAACGCAAAGCGGAAGTACGCCGCACAACAAAGGAAACGGATATTTTCGTGTCTCTGAATCTGGATGGTAACGGTGCCTGTGATATCCATACCGGACTGGGCTTCTTCGACCACATGCTGGAGCAAATAGGCAAGCATGGCGGTCTGGACCTGACGATCCATGTGAAAGGCGATTTGGAAGTGGATGAGCATCACACCATAGAAGACACTGCGATTGCATTAGGCGATTGCATCTATCAGGCATTGGGAAACAAGCGTGGCATCGAGCGTTATGGCTATGCCCTGACGATGGATGATTGCCTTTGCCAGGTTTGCCTGGACTTCGGTGGACGCCCCTGGCTGGTATGGGATGCAGAATTCAATCGTGAAAAGATTGGTGAGATGCCGACAGAAATGTTCCTGCATTTCTTCAAATCCCTGAGCGATGCCGCCAAGATGAATCTGAATGTCAAAGCGGAAGGCCAGAACGAGCACCATAAGATAGAAGGCATTTTCAAAGCGCTGGCCCGCGCTATAAAGATGGCGGTGAAGAGGGATATCTATCACTTTGAATTGCCAAGTTCGAAGGGAGTGCTTTAATTAGTGATTAGTGGGGTAGTGATAAGTGATTAGTACCCCACTAATCACTAATTACCGTCCATTTCTGAACATCCCCACTGTCCGATAATGAACACCCACCCCTGCCCAGAAGCATCCTGGCGCTTTGGCACGCTCTTTGCTTTTCTGTTTACAACTATTTTTTGATAAATATGAAAAGGAATATTTTACTCGCAGCTTGGATGCTATTTCCGTTCGCCGCTTTTGCACAGAACGATACATTGACAAACGAACGTGAACGTCTCATCACTTTAAATGAAGCGATAGCTTTGGCACGTACCCAGTCAGTGGATGCCGCCGTAGCGCTGAATGAATTGAAGACTTCATACTGGGAATATCGTACTTTCCGTGCCGACCTGTTACCGGAAGTGAATCTGAACGGTACTTTACCCAATTACAATAAATCTTACAGCAGATATCAAAACTCGGATGGTTCCTACTCATTTGTGCGTAACAATACGCTGGGACTTTCCGGAACGCTCTCCATAGACCAGAACTTATGGTTTACGGGCGGTAAACTGTCACTGGCTTCTTCTCTTGAATATATCAAGCAATTAGGATCCGGAGGAGATAAACGGTTTATGTCCGTCCCCGTCAGCCTGGAATTGTCGCAACCTATTTTCGGAGTGAACAACCTGAAATGGAACCGTCGTATCGAACCGGTGAGATATGCAGAAGCAAAAGCTGCTTTTATCACTGCTACGGAACAGGTAACGATGAAGACAATCACTTATTTTTTCAATCTGCTGCTGGCAAAAGAAAATTTGAAAACTGCTCACCAGAATAAAGTGAATGCCGACCGCCTCTATGAAGTAGCAGTGGCAAAGCGCAAGATGGGGCAGATTTCTGAAAATGACCTGTTGCAGTTGAAACTGAATGCTTTGCAAGGTAAGGCGGATGTGACGGAAGCGGAGAGTAACCTGAATGCGAAAATGTTCCAGTTGCGTTCGTTCCTCGGTTTGTCGGAAGACGAGAATCTGAATCCGATGTTGCCGAATTCTGCACCGGATATGAAGATGGAATATAATCTTGTATTGAGCAAGGCTCTGGATCGGAACTCATTTGCACAGAATATCCGTCGTCGCCAGTTGGAAGCGGACTATGAAGTAGCTACGGCTCGCGGAAATTTGCGCAGCATCGACTTGTTTGCCAGTGTGGGTTATACAGGGCAGGATCGTGATTTGACTTCCGCTTACAAGGGGCTGCTTGATAATCAGATTGTGCAGGTAGGTGTGAAAGTACCTATCTTGGACTGGGGAAAACGTCGCGGAAAAGTACGTGTGGCAAAGAGTAATCGTGAAGTGGTGCTTTCCAGAATCCGGCAGGAACAGATGGACTTCAATCAGGATATTTTCCTGCTCGTAGCGAACTTCAATAATCAGGCACAACAATTGGGTATTGCACAGGAAGCTGACGGCATTGCCGAGAAACGTTATAAAACCAGTGTGGAAACCTTTATGATCGGACAAATCAGTACGCTGGACCTGAACGACGCACAGAAATCAAAAGATGAAGCAAGGCAGAAACATATTTCCGAGCTCTATTATTATTGGTACTATTTCTATCAAATCCGCAGTCTGACACTTTGGGATTTTGAACGGAATTGTGAACTGGAGGCGGATTTTGAAGAAATTGTGAGAGACTGAGTTTGAGTTATGAGTTATGAATAATAACTTATAACTCATAACCGTTTTTCGCTTGTTATTGAAAAAAACAGTGTTATTCTGTGCTTTCTGTGTGAAATCGTTTATTTTTGCAAACCATAAAACAACGAAACCTTATGATACTGATAATCGACGATGATAGTGCCGTACGTTCTTCCCTCAGTTTTATGCTGAAACGTGCAGGATATGAAGCGCAAACTGTTCCCGGACCGCGCGAAGCAATGGATGTGGTGCGTGCCGAGGCACCTGCCCTCATTTTGATGGACATGAACTTCACCCTTTCCACAACGGGAGAAGAGGGGTTGACTTTGCTGAAACAAGTGAAAATATTCCGCCCCGATGTACCTGTTATCCTGATGACGGCGTGGGGAAGTATACAACTTGCCGTGCAGGGTATGCAGGCGGGCGCGTTCGACTTTATCACGAAGCCGTGGAACAATGCCGCTTTGCTGCAACGTATCGAGACAGCCCTTGAACTGACTGCCGTCCCGAAAGATGTACCGGAAGAACAGAGCGAGACGCTGAACCGCAGCCATATCATCGGAAAATCTCAGGGATTGATGGAAGTGCTGAATACGGTGGCACGCATTGCGCGTACCAATGCCTCGGTACTGATTACCGGTGAGAGTGGAACAGGTAAGGAGTTGATTGCCGAAGCCATCCACATCAACAGCCAGCGGGTGAAACAGCCGTTTGTAAAGGTCAACCTGGGCGGTATCTCGCAGAGCCTTTTTGAAAGCGAAATGTTCGGCCATAAGAAAGGCGCTTTTACGGATGCGACAACAGATCGTGTAGGGCGCTTTGAACTTGCCAACAAGGGTACTATCTTTCTGGATGAAATCGGTGACCTCGATCCTTCCTGTCAGGTGAAACTGCTCCGTGTATTGCAGGATCAGACGTTTGAAGTGCTGGGTGACAGCCGTCCCCGCAAGACGGATATCCGGGTGGTATCTGCTACCAATGCGGACCTCCGCAAGATGGTGTCGGAACGTACATTCCGCGAAGATTTGTTTTATCGTATCAACCTGATAACCGTTAAGTTGCCTTCCCTTCGCGAACGCCGTGAAGATATTCCTTTGCTGGCACGCCACTTTGCCGACCGCCAGGCAGAGCTTAACGGACTGCCCCGCACGGAATTCTCGGCAGATGCCTTGAACTTCCTTTCCCGCTTGCCTTATCCGGGAAATATCCGTGAATTGAAGAATCTGGTAGAGCGTACAATCCTCGTCAGCGGAAAGTCGACGCTGGATGCTTCGGATTTCGACGCACAATATCTGCGTCCTAATGAACCGGTGAAGGCTTCGGACACATCGTCTCTGGCAGGCATGACGCTGGATGAAATAGAGCGTCAGACTATTTTGCAGGCACTCGATCGCCATAAGGGAAATCTCAGTCAGGTAGCTATGACGCTCGGCATCAGTCGTGCCGCGCTCTATCGCCGACTGGAAAAGTTTAATATAACAGTCACAGAAAAGTGAGAATAAAGTTCTATTTCTCCATACTTGTCCTTTTCCTTCTGGGTTTAGGTGGTGTGCTTCTCTACTTGGCAAAGGGGATGAAGCCGTTGCACCTCTACATTGTAGAGGGAATCATTGCATTTATCCTGGTGTTCCTGTTTATCTTCTATCGTAAGATTGTGAAACCGATGAATATTATCGGCAGCGGTATGGAATTGCTGCGCGAGCAGGATTTCAGTAGCAGGCTCAGCAAAGTAGGGCAATACGAGGCGGATCGCATTGTAAATGTGTTCAACCGTATGATGGAGCAATTAAAGAACGAACGTTTGCGTCTGCGCGAGCAAAACCATTTCCTGGACTTGCTAATCCAGGCTTCACCGATGGGAGTTGTCATTACCACACTGAACGGTGAAATATCCCAGCTTAATCCGATGGGATTGAAGATGATGGGAGTACGTCTGGAAGAGATTATGGGAAAGAAAATAGAGAATATAGACTCTCCTTTGGCTGAAGAACTGGCGAATATCTCAAAAGATCAGACGGCAGTGGTGCGTCTGAATGATGCGAATATCTATAAATGTACCCATTCCTCCTTTATCGACAGAGGTTTTCATCATCCTTTCTATCTGATAGAGAAGATGACGGACGAGGTGATGCGTGCTGAAAAGAAAGCGTATGAGAAGGTGATCCGCATGATTGCCCACGAGGTGAATAATACAACGGCGGGTATTACATCTACCCTCGATACCGTGGAGCAAGCCCTTTCCACCGAAGAGGATATGGAGGATATCTGCGATGTAATGCGCGTTTGTACAGAACGTTGCTTCTCTATGAGCCGCTTTATCACCCGTTTTGCCGATGTCGTGAAGATTCCTGAGCCCGCCTTGGTTACGGGCAAACTGAATGAACTGGCTTCCATGTGTAAGCGCTTTATGGAGGGTATGTGCAACGACCGGAATATCCTTCTCTGGCTGGAATGTGATCCGAAGTTGGAACCGGTACGCTTTGATGCGGCACTGTTGGAACAGGTATTGGTGAATATTATCAAGAATGCTGCGGAAAGCATCGAACATGCACCCGAAGGAACGATCCAGCAGGGTCGGGTTGTAGTCCGTACAATCGCTCCTACCACGATTGAAGTGGTAGATAATGGCCCCGGTATAACAAAAGAGACTGAAGCAAAGCTCTTCAGTCCCTTCTTTTCCACCAAACCGAACGGGCAGGGAATCGGTCTGGTGTTTATTCGCGAGGTGCTTACCCGTCATGGGTGTACGTTCTCTTTGCGTACGTACAGTGATGGGTTGACACGGTTCCGCATTATTTTTCCGTAGTCTTTTTCCACGCCTTTGCGTATTCGTCAAGAATCCGCTTGATGCCCTGGCCGATGACCACATAGTCCTTTTCGTTCAGGTTGGCAAGCGAGGCGCGTATGCTCCATTCCGGACCATCGAAACCACCGCCGTTCAGCAGGACGAGAGACGTTTCTTTCGCCAGGCGGAATACGACGTTCAGCGGGCTGTAGGTACGTTTCAGGTATTCTACGAAATCATCTCCATAGAATTTCTTTGCCCATACCAGCATGTCGATCTCTGTATAATATCCTACGCGGAGCGGGTCTTTTATCAATGTGAATCCCGTATTATCCCACAAGGCATGCAGACGCTTTTCAATGATTTCCATCATCTTCAGTTTATATTTGTTTTCCTTATCCAGCAGGGCGAAGGAAGCGAATAAACTCATTTGCATCTGTTGGGGCAATGACAGGCCGGCGGTATGGTTCAGTGCAACCTGTCGGCTGTCGGCTACCATGCGGTCAATGAACTTCATTTTTTCGGGATGCAGAGTCAGACTTGAGTAACGGCGGTTCAGCGCATTGCGTTTATCTTCCGGCAGACGGGCGATTTGCTTGTCGTAGATGTTGTCTTCGTGCAGGGCGATGACGGCATCACGCCAACCGGTAGCTCCGAAATATTTGGAGAAGGAATAGACACAAAGCGTATTGTGCGGCAGTTCGGCCATGAATGAGCGGAAGTGTGGGCTGAATGTGCCGTATACATCATCCGTGATAACCATCAGGTTGGGGTTATCATTCTTTACGATATCGACAATGCGTGCCATCGTCTCCGGGCTGAGGGCGTAACTGGGCGGATTGCTGGGATTGGTCACGAAGAGCGCTTTGATGGCGGGATCTTTCAGGCGGTCGATGTCCTTGTCATTGTATTGCCAGAGGTGGAATCCGTCGTCCGTCATGCGGTCGGCATGTAGTTCTATCATGTTGAACTGGTAGCGACTCAGTTGCGGAATTTCAATGTAGGGGGTGAAAGCGGGCACCATCAGGGCGATGCCGTCACCTTTATCCAGCAGGAAGTTCTCTTGGAGGGAGTCGAAGAGGTAACACATGGCGGCGGTTCCGCCTTCGGTGGCAAAGAGGTCGAATGTGCCGCGTGGAGGGCGGTTATCACACATTTCTTGCGACAGATAATCTTGCACCAGTATTTCGGTGAAGTGCAGGATGCGGTCGGGCACAGGATACTGGTCGCCGATGACGGCTTCTGCCCATTCATGTACCAGGGAGTCGGGATCGGCGGCATGTTGCATTAACAGGTAGTTATAAGTTTGCTCCAAGAGCTTGGCACCGTGGGCGGCGTTGTTCTTTTTGAGGAAGGCTTCGAAGCGTGAAGCGATTCCTGCTTTTTGCGGAATACCGGCGATGCCTTCGGGGAGGTTCATGACGCGGCGACATTCTTCCAGTCCAAACTGTCCCAGGAGAAAGAAGGCTTCGCGAGGGGTGGTAGCTATCCAGTTAGGGTTACCACGTCCGGCGTTTAGCATCGTGCGGGCAGTTTTCTTCAGGCTTTCATCGGCCATATCGATCAATTGGTTTTTCAGCTCGAATGGGCTGATGGCTTCCATTTTCTTTTCAAAATTCTTAGTATCCATATAGTTAAGTTTTAATTGTTATCATATAATCTTTTGGTTCAATAAACTAATCCAGAGGGTGTGATAAGCTAACTCTCGGGATGCAAGAATCTATTTTCGGAAATGCATAAAATTATTCATACCATAATTGTTTCTGTATCTTACAATAACTGTGTTACTTTCTTACAATAGATATATTTATTTCTTACAATAGCTGTTGTAAGAATAATAATATGCATTCTGAAGATTAGTTCTTCGCATCGCGGCGATTAGTTTCTTGCATACGGTATATCAGTTGTATGCTATATCCGTCGGGTTAAATCAGCAGTACGATGACGACACCCCATATTATTAATAAGGTGTTGCCCACAGCATACGTTACCGTATACCCCAGTGCAGGCGTTTCACTTTCCACTGCATCTTGTATTGCTCCCAGTGCGGCTGTCGTTGTACGTGCTCCGGCACAGCATCCCAGTGTTATTGCAGGGTGGAACTTGAAGACGTACTTACCCAGTAGTAAACCGATGATTAACGGCAGGGTAGTGGCTATGGCACCTACAATGAATAAACTGAGCCCGACATCCCGGAAACCCTGTACGAAACTCGGTCCGGCAGCTATTCCCACTACAGCGATGAACATATTCAGCCCTACATTATTCAGTACCCACAGGGAAGCTTCGGGAATACGTCCGAACGTAGGATGCTTGCTGCGCAGCCAACCGAAGAATAATCCGGCTATCAATGCGCCACCGCTCGTACTCAGACTGATGGGGACACCACCGATGTGGATGGATAATGCACCGAACAAACCACCTATCAGAATTCCTAATCCTACGAATATCATATCCGTTTGGTGGGTAGGCCGATCCACATATCCTATTTGTACAGCGGCACTTTCCACTTCTTGCTTGGTACCCACTACTTCGATGACGTCGCCGGCATCCAATTTTGTCTGTGCCAATACGGGTATTTCAATTCCCGCACGCTTGATGCTGCGGATGCTGACGCCATGCATGAATTTGTGCCGACGGATATTTGCCACTGTCTTTCCGGCGAACGTTTTCTTTGTGACCGTGACAGGTAACGTCTCTGCCGGGAAATCGAGCAATTGTACGTCCTGTATTTCATTGCCTATCCAGTCCTCTTCGCCGATCACGAATTCACGGCGTCCGCTGAGAACGACTTCGTCTCCTATATTCAATACGGTATTCGGGGATACATCCCGAACGACTCCTTGCTTACGCAGGCGCTCTACGAACAGGCGTTTGCCATCTTTCTGGAAGTACATTTCCAAGTCTATCACCCGACGGCCTTGCTTGAACCATTCGTTTTCTATCTTGTAGGCGCGGAAGGTTACGGGGCGTGCGGCGTGCATGAAGCCCGGTTCGTCTGCCTCGGAACTACCCATTTGGGCTTCCAACTCTTTGCAGGCAGCTTTTACTTTCTCCAGTCCGCCCAATAGTTTTGGACCGAGGGAGGAGAGTACCCAAGCTGAGCCTGCCGTACCGAAAACGTAAGTCACTGCATAAGATACGGGGATGATATTGACATAACTTTGGCGTTGCGCTTCGTCCAGTCCCATGTTTGCCATGGTGTCTTCGGCTACTCCGATGACGGCGGAGATGGTTTGCGAACCTGCCAGTAATCCGGCGGCTTCACCGGGATTGTAGCCCATCACGAGGGCGAGAAGCCAGGTTACCACCAATACCGATACACACATCAGCACGGCAAAGCCTACCTGGGGGAGTCCGTCTTTTTTCAGTCCGCGGAAGAATTGCGGTCCTACTTTATACCCGACGGCGAACAGAAAGAGAAGAAAGAACACGGATTTGATGGGGCCTGGTACGTCGATCTTCAACTGTCCTACCAATACGCCTACAAGCAATACGCTTGTGACCGTCCCCAAGCTGAACTTCCCGATGCGTAGCTTGCCAAGCCAGAACCCCAGAAACAGGGTGAGGAATATGGCAAGTTCGGGGCGCTCCCTGAGCTGGTTTATTATCCATTCCATAATTAAGTTGTTTAGGTTATTAATTGGTTTTCGATGCTTTTCGCGTCGTTTAAGATATATACAACAGCCTGCAAAAGGAAGTGTTTCGTGCAAAAGTGGTTTTTTAGAACATTTATTCAGTAAAACTGAACTTTCTAAAATAGTTTTCTTGCGTACCTTTGCGGGCGT
>ULPX01023051.1_pt1 | contig 11822 bp, 8 predicted proteins | sample 1953911 | NCBI WGS metagenome assembly ULPX01 (sample SAMEA4835640, study PRJEB28245) | human gut metagenome | biome: gut microbiome; material: fecal sample | place: Denmark | collected 2008 | reverse complement strand
CGGCCCTGGCCGCGACCATCGCCATGGTCAGCATGTATTTCTTCATCGCCGCGCGCTGCATCCTCGCCCTGGGCGAGGCGGGCAACTTCCCGGCAGCCATCAAGGTGACCGCCGAGTACTTCCCCAAGAAGGACCGCGCCTACGCCACCTCGATCTTCAATGCCGGCGCTTCGATCGGCGCGCTGTTCGCCCCGCTGACCATTCCGCTGCTGGCGAAGGCCTGGGGCTGGGAGATGGCCTTCATCGTGATCGGCGCCCTGGGCTTCGTCTGGATGGGCTTCTGGGTCTTCATGTACAAGAAACCCTCGGACCACCCGAAGGTGAATGCCGCCGAGCTGGAGTATATCGAGCAGGACCAGCACGAAGTGGTCGACGGCGAGACGGTCGGCAAGGAGCAGGAGGGCGAGAAGATCTCGTTCTGGAGAACGCTCTCGTTCAAACAGACGTGGGCCTTCGCCTTCGGCAAGTTTATGACCGACGGCGTGTGGTGGTTCTTCCTCTTCTGGACCCCCTCGTACCTCAATTCGCAGTTCGGGATCAAGATGTCCGAAGGGCTGGGCGTGGCGCTGATCTTCACGCTTTATGCCATCACGATGCTGTCGATCTACGGCGGCAAGCTTCCGACGATCATCATCAACAAGACGGGGCTGAACCCCTATGCGGCACGCATGCGCGCCATGCTGATCTTCGCGTTCATTCCGCTGCTGGTGCTGCTGGCGCAGCCCATGGGCACGATCTCGCCGTGGTTCCCGATCATCCTGATCGGTCTGGGCGGCGCGGCGCACCAGTCGTGGTCGGCCAATATCTTCTCGACCATCGGCGACATGTTCCCCAAGTCGGCGATCGCCACCGTGACGGGCATCGGCGGCATGGCCGGCGGCGTAGGCTCGATGATCCTGCAATGGTTCGCCGGCTGGCTGTTCGTATATGCCGACGAAACGGCGATGCAGTTCATGGGTTTCGAGGGTAAGCCCGCCGGATATTTCGTCGTCTTCTGCATCTGCGCCGTGGCTTACCTCATCGGCTGGATCGTGATGAAGACGCTGGTTCCGAAATACAAACCGATTGTATTGGATTAACTTAAAAACCGGACATACAATGATCAAGCAACTGAACAAGTCGACCGTCGAAACGGTCGGCCGTCCCGTTCGCATCCTGCAATTCGGCGAAGGCAACTTCTTGAGAGCCTTCGTGGACTGGCAGATCGACATCGCCAACGAGAAGGGCGTCATGGATGCAGGCGTGGCCGTTTGCCAGCCGATCATCGACCCCGAGCGCAAGGTGCTGGGGATGATCGACCTGATGCACCGGCAGGACAACATGTACCACGTCTATCTGGAGGGCATCGAGAACAAACGGCCCAAGAAGGACGTGCGGCTGGTGAAGAGCATCATGGATTCGTTCAATCCCTATGTGGACTATGCGAAATACGAGGCGTATTTCCTCTCGCCGGAGCTGAAGATCACCATTTCGAACACCACCGAGGCGGGCATCCGCTACGAGGAGGGCGACGACCTGACGGCCTGTCCGCCGAAATCGTACCCCGCCAAGATGACGGCGCTGCTGTACAAGCGGTTCAAACATTTCAATGGCGACCCGACCAAGGGCCTTTGCATCATCTGCTGCGAGCTGATCGAGAACAACGGCTCGACGCTCCACGAATACGTCATCAGACATGCCGAATACCACAAGCTCGGGCAGGATTTCATCGACTGGGTCGAAAAGAACTGTCATTTCTGCGACACGCTCGTGGACCGCATCGTGCCGGGATTCCCGCGCGAGCAGATCGGCGAGATCAGGGAGGAGATCGGCTATGACGACAACCTTGTGGTGAAGGCCGAATTGTACCACTTGTGGGCTATCGGCGGTCCGGGCTACAAGGAGGTGATGAAGGAGCTGCCTCTGGACAAGGCGGGGCTGCATGTGATCTTCATGCCGTCGATCAAGCAGTTCCGCGACAAGAAGGTCCGCATCCTGAACGGGTCGCATACGGGCATGGTGCCCATCGCCCTGCAAATGGGCTGCGAGACGGTGATGGACGCTTTCAATACGCCCGACATCGAGCGGTTCGTCAACGACATGGTTGCCGAGGAGGTGATCCCGATGATCGACGAGGACCGGGACGAGCTGAAGAAGTTCGCCGCCGGGATTCTGGAGCGTTTCTACAACCCCTTCATCAAGCACATGCTCCGGTCCATTTCGCTCAACTCGCTTTCGAAATGGGAGGCGCGCAACTATCCGACCGTGCGTGACAACTGGTTCAAGGCGCAGCGGCTGGCCGAACGCGAAGCATTCACGTTCGCCGCGCTGATGACCCTCTACGGGCCGAACAGCGGTTTCGAACCCGACGACACGAGGGAGTTCGTGGACTACATCTGCGCCAACTGGGATTCGGCCGACATGGAGGCTACGATCGCGAAGATCGTGAAGGAGAGCGGCATCTTCACCGTCGATTTCTCGGAGGTTCCGGGCTTCATCGGGACCGTTGCGGGCTATGTCCGCGACATCGAGACGCTGGGCATGAAAGATGCCTTGAAGAAGTTTTTAGGAGCGTAACCAGTCAGCTGTTCCGGTGCGGCGTTTCGGACGGTTCGTGGCACGGCCTCCGGTCGTGTTCACAAGTCCGACCCACCCCGAACCCCCGCCTCGGCGGGGGCTTTGCGGGACCCGGACATGCGGCTTATTTTATTGATATGAAACGGTTTCTGAAAATCAACGCTGCGGACAATGTCGCCGTCGCACTGGCCGACGACCTGCACGAGGGCGAGACGCTCGATGTCGAGGGCGTCGCCGTGACGCTCCGCGAGGACGTTGCGCGCGGCCATAAGTTCGCCCTGCGCGACATCGCCGCGGGAGAGAACGTCGTGAAGTACGGCTATCCCATCGGTCACGCCACGCAGGACGTGCCGCAGGGCGGGTGGATTCACACGCACAACCTGAAAACCAACCTCCGTGACGACCTCGAATACACCTATGCCCCCAAGGTTTACGATGTCGGGTGCCCGAAGCGCGACGTGCGGGTGATGGGTTACCTGCGCGGGAACGATACGATGGGCATTCGCAACGAGTTGTGGATCGTGCCCTCGGTGGGGTGCGTCAACGGGCAGGCGCAGGCCATCGCGGAGCGTGTGAAGCGCGAGTGCGACTGCTCGCATCTCGACGACGTGCGGGTCTACACCCATAATTACGGCTGTTCGCAGCTGGGCGACGACCACGCCAATACGCAGCGGGCGCTGGCCGCGCTGGTGCGTCACCCCAATGCGGGCGCCGTGCTGGTGCTGGGCCTCGGGTGCGAGAACAACCAGGTGTCGGCCCTGAAAGAGGTGATCGGCCAATGGGACGACGAGCGGGTGAAGTTCCTCGTCGCCCAGGAGGTCGGGGACGAGATCGAGGCGGGATTCGAAATCTGCCGCGGGCTGGTGGAAAAGACCAAAGCCGATAAACGTCAGTCGCTTCCGCTCGCTTACCTCAAGGTGGGCTTGAAGTGCGGCGGCTCGGACGGTTTCTCGGGCATCACGGCCAATCCGCTGGTGGGGCTGTTTTCCGACTGGCTGATCGCGCAGGGCGGCACGACGGTGCTGACGGAGGTTCCCGAGATGTTCGGCGCCGAGACGATCCTGATGGACCGCGCCGCAGACCGCCGGGTTTTCGACGGAACGGTCTCGCTGATCAACGATTTCAAACGCTATTTCCGCCGGTTCGACCAGCCGATTTATGAAAATCCCTCGCCGGGCAACAAGAAGGGCGGCATCACGACCCTTGAGGAGAAATCGCTCGGCTGCGTGCAGAAGGGCGGAGCGCAGCCCGTCGTCGACGTGCTGACCTACGCACAGCCCGTCACGAAGCCGGGATTGAACCTCTTGCAGGCTCCGGGCAACGACCTGGTGGCCGCTTCGGCGCTGGCTCTCTCGGGCTGCCAGCTGGTGCTCTTCACCACGGGACGCGGCACGCCTTTCGGGTCGTTCGTGCCCACGATGAAGATTTCGACCAACACGCAGCTCGCGGAGTTCAAGGCCAACTGGATCGACTTCAACGCCGGCACGCTGGTCGAGGACGAGGAGCCGCAGGCCGTGCTGGAGCGTTTCATCGGCAAGGTGCTGGCCACGGCCGGCGGCGAGCGTCTCAAGCACGAGGAGACGGGTTTCAAGGAGATCGCCATCTTCAAGACGGGGGTGACGTTGTAGCGTGTAATTGCGTTCACCGAACCTATGATGAAATCCGCTGTAATCATAACGATCCTTCTCCTGTCCTCGTTCGTCGCCTCGGCAGAGAAGGTCTATACCGTCGACTGCAACGGCGGCGGGGATTTCCGGACCATTCAGGCGTGTTTCGACGCCCTGCCGTCGAAGCCTGCGGAGTGGCGCACGGTGCGGATTATGCCCGGCGTCTATCGCGAGAAGGTGACGCTCGACGTCTATAAGGACAAGGTCCGGATTCTGGGCGATGAAATGGCTGAAACCCGCATCGTCTGGGGCGACTATGCCGGCAAAGTCGTCGACGGTCGCGAGCTGACCACCTACGACAGCTATACGATGTCCGTTCAGGCCGACGATGTCTATCTGGATTGCCTGACCGTCGAGAACGATGCCGGAAGGGTAGGGCAGGCCGTGGCGCTCGAAACCCGCGGCGACCGCATCCATCTGTATCATTGTGCGCTCATCGGCGATCAGGACACCTTCTTTGCTCGCAGCTACGTTTCGCGCGTACATGTCGAGAATTGTTATATCGAGGGAACCACCGACTTCATTTTCGGCCCTTCGATCGTGCTGTTCGAGTGTTCGACGATCCATTGCAAGGCCGACAGTTTCATCACGGCCGCTTCGACCACCGAGCGCAACGAATACGGATTCGTCTTCTCCTGCTGCCGTGTGACGGCGGCCGAAGGGGTGACGCGGGTTTACCTCGGGCGTCCGTGGAAATCGACGGCCCGCACCGTGTGGCTGGAGTGCGAATTTCCCGCGGCGATCCGTCCCGAGGGGTGGCGCGACTGGCACGACGCGGCCCGTAAAGGCGATGTGTACTATGCCGAATGGCGTTGCGAAGGACCCGGCGCCGACCGTTCGGGCCGCGTGGCGTGGTCGCGGGAGCTGACCGATGCCGAGGCCGACGTTTACGACAACCGGTGCATTTTTGCCAAAAAGACCGGCTCCGAGCAGTTCCGCGACGACTGGGATGGCTTCGCGGAATAGACGGTCCGGAAGGTCTCGTTTTTACGGTTTCGCCCCTGCCGGAAGCATCTCCGGCGGGGGCGGTTTCCTTTTCGGAGGCTTGTCCGGCGCTCGTTCCGTGCCGGCGGGCGGTTGTCCGGGTCCTATGCGATCTTGTCGTAGATGGTTTTCAGCCGGCGGGTCATAAAGAACTGGATCACTCCGCGCAGGAACATGTAGAGCGTGAAGGCCAGCCATAGGGCATTGTTGCCGATCAGCGGGTAGCAGGCGTAGTAAATGGCGAAATAGGCCGCCGTGGCCCAGAACATCGAGTCGCGCATGACGCGCGTTTCGGTGGCTCCGACCATGATGCCGTCCATGATGAAGGGCATGGCCGAGGCGATCGGGATGAGGATGATCCAGACGATGTAGCGTCCCGCCAGCTCCTCGATCACCCCAGCGTTGGGCGCCGAGTGGTCTACGAACACGCCCACCAGGTCGCGCCACCAGACGAGATAAATCCCCACGAAGACCACCGATACGAGCGTTCCCCAGGCGATGCACCTCCGCAGGCAGTCGCGCAGCGACACGCTGTCGCGCGCCCCGATGAAGCGTCCCGTGAGCGCCTCGGCGGCGTAGGCGAAGCCGTCGTTCATGTAGGAAAAGAGCGTGAAGAGTTGCAGCAGCAGGGTGTTCACGGCCAGCAGCGCGGGGTCGTCCATGCGTGCCGACGCCCCGGTGAAGAAGGTGTAGACCGCGACGATGCAGAACGTGCGCAGGATGATGTCGCGGTTGATGATGAAGAACGTCTTCAGCGGTTTGAGGTCCAGCACCTCCGACCAGTCGATCCCGGTGAGGATCGGACGGTATTTGGCGGCGAGCAGCAGCGCCGAGAGCGCCACGCCGGTCCATTGGGCGATCACCGAGGCGTAGGCGATGCCCACGATGCCCATATCCATCCCGAAGGCGAACCAGAGGCTGCAAAGGATGTGCACGATGTTGACCGTGACGGCCGTCAGCATAGGGAATATGGCGTTCTGCATCCCCGTGAACCAGCCGTTGAACCCGAAGAGCACGATGCCCGCCGGCACGGCCCAGATGCGGGCGTAGAAGTAGTCGCGGGTCATTTCGCTGCCGTTCATGGCCCAGAGGGCCAGTTCTCCCACGGGGTATTGGAGCAGGATCATCAGCACACCCATCACCGCCGACACCGACAGCGCGCGGGCCAGCATGTTGGTGCACTCGCGGAAGTCGCCCGCGCCGAACGCCTGGGCCGTCAGCCCGCTGGTTCCCATGCGCACGAACGAGCAGTTCCAGTAGATGAAGTTGAAGATCGAGACGCCGATGGCCAGCGCGCCGATCGTGGCGGCGGAGTCGGCTCCCCAGTGTCCGGCGATGGCGGTCGATACGATGCCCATGAGCGGCACGGTGATGTTCGAGACGATATTGGGGAGCGCAATGCGCAGTATTTCGCGGTTCATGTTCATAACGCAGGATCGGGTGTCGCAGCCGATGCCGGGCGGCGCGGGGCTTCTGCCGGAATGCCGCCGGTCGTCGGGGAGTTATTTTTCGGCAAAGATACGGCAAAAGCAGGCGTTTTGTCGCCTTCCGGCGCAATTATTCCCAAAACGGTTGAAATCGGGCACGTTATGTGTTATAATCCGGAAAAATGGATTACCTTTGCCGGGTGGAAACCGGCTCGGACGGGCTGCGTCCGGTATCACGCGCGTGAACCCGGTCGGCACGTTCCGGTCCCTGTCCCCGATAATTTATTAGACGAATAGAAAATGAAAGATCCTAAAAACGACTCGACCCCGGTGCTTGAACGCTTCGGACGCGACAAACGCAAGCGCACCGTAGTGGCTACGGCGGAGCGTGTCGAGCGTCGCCCGCGTTTGCAGCGTGATGCCGCCGATTCGGAGCAACCCTCCTTTGAAAACAGGCCCGAACGCCGGGCTTCGTATAACCCCCATTTCACGGCCGACAACCGTCCGGTCTTCGAGAAGCCGCACTACGGCGACAAATCCCGCGGGGAGGGCGACCGCCCGCGTCCTTACGGCGACCGTCCGCGTCAGTACGACGATAAGCCGCGTTCGTATGGCGACCGTCAGCGTCAGGACGACGACCGTCCGCGGCGTTCCTTCGGAGACAAACCCCGCTACGACGGTGACCGTCACCGCAGCGACGAGGAGCGTCCGCGCCGCAGTTACGGCGACAAGCCGGCCTACGGCGAGAAGAAATTCGGACCCAAGAAGTTCGGCGACAAGCCCTACGGCGAGAAGAAGTTCGGCGAGAAAAAATTCGGGGATAAGAAATTCGGCGACCGGAAGTTCGTCGACAAACCGTTCAAATCTGCCTATAAGAAACACGACGACAAACCGGCGTCGTATCCGAAATTCAATCCCGAGAAGCAGACGGGCGAGATGCGCCTGAACCGCTTCATCGCCCAGTCGGGCATCTGCTCGCGCCGCGAGGCCGACGATTTCATCACGGCGGGCGTCGTTTCGGTCAACGGCAAGATCGTCACCGAACTGGGGACCAAGGTGCTGCCGACCGATGAAGTGCGGTTCAACGACGAGCCGGTGCAGGGCGAGAAGAAGGTCTACCTGGTGCTGAACAAGCCCAAGGGCTACGTCACTTCGCTCGACGATCCTCATGCCGGAAAGACGGTCATGGAGCTGGTCTCGGGCGCCTGCACGGAGCGCATCTACCCGGTGGGACGCCTCGACAAGAACAGCCTCGGGCTGCTGTTGTTCACCAACGACGGCGACCTTACGAAGCAGTTGACGCACCCTTCCTACAAGAAGAAGAAAATCTACCAGGTGACGCTCGACAAACCCCTGACGCGCGCCGACATGGACCGCATCGCCGAGGGCGTCACGCTCGAAGACGGCGAGATCTTCGCCGACGAGATTTCCTACGTCAAGGAGAACAAGCAGGAGGTGGGCATCGAGATCCACTCGGGCCGCAACCGCATCGTGCGCCGTATTTTCGAGTTCCTGGGTTACACCGTGACCAAACTCGACCGCGTTTACTATGCGGGTCTCACGAAGAAGAACCTCAAGCGCGGAGCGTGGCGGTTCCTGACCCGCGAGGAGGTGGAGCGGCTGAAGTCCGGGCAGTATGAATAGGAAGTCCGGGCTGTATGCATAAATGAAAAGAGCGATTCGTGAGAATCGCTCTTTTCATTTCATTTAATGCGTGTCCCGATACCAGTTCGTCATCCGGTTTTCGGCGACGTACTTCGTCGAAGGCTCGCTCACGGAGACGCCCGTATAGAAATGCACGGGGTTCGACCCGTTGTTGTATTGGGAATAGAACTGCTTCGTGTACAGACGGCTTTCGGGGGGAAATGCCCGGTCGAGTTGCGTCGTGAATTCCTTGACGAGCGCCGGGTCGCCGCAGCTCAATTCGACGTAATGCCCCAAGTCGTAGAAAAGGTGTGTCATCAGTCCCTCGTAGTACTGGAGCTGCGAGAGTTCGAACGGCTGTTTGCCTTTTTCGTTGATGCGGCGCATCACCTCCGCCAGCGCGTCCAGCTGCGACGTGACGGCCAGTGAGATGCAGCCCGACTGCTCTTTCCAGGTCGTGCTCTGGTATTCGTTTTCGTAGAGGTTCCAGAACTCCCGGCAGGTTTCCGCGAGCCGGTCCGCGACCGGTCCCGTTTCGAACAGGTGGGGGACGATCCGGTCGTAGGGGAATCCGTCGCCCATGACCTCGCAGGGCGACGCCACGATGTAGCCGATGACCGAACGCAGGTCGTAGAGCGTTTCGATGTTGGCCATGAAGCAGTCGTCGAAGATCAGGTAGTCGAAACGGAACTGCTGCGCTTCGAGCGCCTCCTTCAGCTCCGTGATGTTCAGTTCGTAGCCCTTGTCGCCGAACGAACGGGTCTGCTTGGCCCCCGGGGGCGTGGCCCATAGGTCGTCCTCGGCGGAACGCCGCATCGAGTAGGAGAGCGAGCCGCTGGCGACCGGAATCCACGCCTTGCCGTGGCAGCCGATGATCAGCCCGTAGTTTTGGGCCGGAGCCAGCTCCGCGGCATCGGCGAACAGCTGCCGCACCTTTTCGGGGTTTCCGGCGTTGAAGCCGTCGTAGGTTTTGAGCGTCGTTCGTTCGCACCGTTCCGTCGCCGGGTCGTAACGGATCTCCTGCAGGACGGCCGACGAATGTTTCTCGGGCTGGTAGCAGACCAGAATGCGCCCGTCGCCCGGGATTTGGTTCGTCACGGCCGCACTGACGCCCTCGATGTTGCGCTCGTAATAGTTGATCAGGCTTAACCCGGGCATGTACAGCAGAAGGGTCTGCGTCGCCACGGCGGGCCGTTGGTAGACCTCGACCGGATAGCCGTCCTTGTTGGCGGGGTGGCGGACGGTTATCGTGCCCAGCTTCCGGCGCGCCTTGGCGGAGTTGGGTTCGGAGGCGGTCACCGTGACCGTCGTCTCCCCGCGGGCGCCGCCGTCCGGCGTCACGGCGAATCCCTCGCCGGTATACGACAGCGTCCACGGTTCTTCGGCCGACACGGTGAACGTCGTTCCGGACGAAGCGTCGCCCGGGAGGTGAATCTCTCCCGTCGAGACCTCGATTCGCGGCTCGCGGTCTTTTTCGCAGGCCGCGAGCGTCAGCAGCAGGACGAGGCAGAGCGTATGCCGGAGAATGCGGATCATTTATAGGTGCGGGGTTTGAGGTTGTTGAACTGCCACGTGCGGTCGCGCTGGTAGGTGTAACCCTCGGGTTTGTTCCAGTAGACGCGGCTGAAATCGAAATAGAATCCCTTGCGCTTCTTGCCCTCGACCACATAGGGAACGACCAGCGGCACGAACTCCACCGTGCGGCTGACGATGCGCGCCTTGCCGAACGAAAGCCCTTCGGCGGCCAGCACGTCGAGCGCGTGGTCGAACATCAGCACATGGCGCGGGGTCTTCTGCGTGAATCCGTCGCCCGAGCCGAGGATCGTGCGGATGACGCCGTTCATGCGGTCCGACCAGGCTTTTTCCTGCTCCTTGTCGCCCAGCGCACCGTAGGCGAACGACATGAGGTTGAGGATTTTGGGGCTGAACGGATCGCGTTTCAGGGCGTCGTTTCCCACCGAGACCATCGTTTCCAGCGTGGCCCTGTCGGGTTTGTCGGGGTCGATGCCCGAGGCCAGCATCAGCATTTTGTCCAGATCGGGGTTCACGGCCAGCGGCTTGTATTCGTCGCGGTAGGCGTATCCGTAGTAGAGGTAGTGGTAATCCTCGTCGGTCAGCGTCTCGTCGCCCGCGTTGTAGCGCATCATCAGCGCGGGGTAGTAGAACGCGGACTGGGCGTCCATCGTCCGGTCGAGGATCATGTCCTCGTCGGGGACTCCGGCGGCGGCCAGCGCCGGAACCAGCAGTGAGAGAAGCAGCAATCGTTTCATAGCGGTTGTTTCCGGTACAAACGCAAAATCAGCGCAAATCGTATCTGGCGATCAGCTCTTCGAACTTCGCGCGGAGTTTTCCCGATCCGGCGACCAGCGGCAGGCGCATCGTGTCGCCGATGCGTCCCATCACCGAGAGGGCGCACTTCACGCCCACGGGGTTGCCCTCCTCGAAGAGCGCGTGCACGGCTTCGTCCAGCGCGGCATAAGCCTTTTCCGCCGCGTCGAAGTCGCCCGCCTTGGCATGGTTCACGCACTCCATGAACCGCTGCGGAAAGGCGTTCGCCGCCACGGAGATCACGCCGTCGCCTCCGCGGCGCATCAGCTCGATGGCCATGCCGTCGTCGCCCGACAGCACGAGAAATCCCTCGGGACGGTTGTCCAGGATGCGCTGCATCTGCCCGATGTCGCCCGACGCCTCCTTGATGCCGATGACGTTGCGGAAGTCGGCGGCGCAGCGGAGCGTGGTCTCGGCGGTCATGTTGACGCCCGAGCGGCCCGGGATGTTGTAGAGGATCACCGGCAGGGGCGAATGCTCCGAGACGGTGCGGAAATGCTGGTAGAGCCCCTCCTGCGAAGGTTTGTTGTAATAGGGCGTCACGCTCAAAATGGCGTCGGCGCCCCGCAGGTCAAATTCGCGCAGCTGGTCCAGCACCTCCGAGGTGGAGTTGCCGCCGCAGCCCATCACTAGCGGCACGCGGCCTGCGATCTGGTTGGTGATGAACATGGCGATCACGGCGCGTTCGGGCATGTAGAGCGTGGGGGTCTCGGCCGTGGTGCCGAGTGCGACGATGTAGTCCACGCCGCCGTCGATCACGTAGTCGATCATGCGGGCCAGCGCCTTGTAGTCGACGCGGCCGTCTGCCGTGAAAGGGGTGATCATCGCGGCGCCCACGCCGGAAAGTTTGTGTCGTAGCATAATGTCTCTGATTGTCGTTTTATCTGTTGTCGTTTTGCGTCAGTCCTCAAAGCAGGCGTCTTGCGCCTGTCAGAATAATTCCTGTTGTGCGGCCTTTTCCACCGGGCCTCCGCCTTCGATCATGGCGATGAACTCCTCCTCGGAGATGATCCTTACACCCAGCTTCTCGGCCTTCTTCAGCTTCGCCGGGCCCATCTTGTCGCCCGCCACGAGGTAGTCGACGCTGCCCGACACCGCCGCGAGGTTCCGGCCCCCGTGCAGTTCGATCAGCTCCTTCATTTCGTCGCGGCTCCGCGTGAACTTGCCCGAGACCACGAAACTCCGGCCCGCCAGCGCCTCCGACGCCAGGCGGCGC
>ULPX01046726.1_pt1 | contig 11845 bp, 15 predicted proteins | sample 1953911 | NCBI WGS metagenome assembly ULPX01 (sample SAMEA4835640, study PRJEB28245) | human gut metagenome | biome: gut microbiome; material: fecal sample | place: Denmark | collected 2008 | reverse complement strand
GTCTATAGTCTGCTCATGAAGACCATCTCCCTCAGTACCGAGCACTATTGCAAGTCTTTCCTCTGAGTGAAGTATAGGATCATCTATCCCCACAGAATCATCAGTCAGAGCCATAGCACAGGTCTTAAATCCAAGCTTATGAAGCACATCAATATTGTATTTATAAACACTGCTATTTCTGTCGCTGCAATTTTGGTCACGGCTATCACACTTATCATGCAATGAAGCATCTGAAAAAGTGTTGTCACTGCCGACATTGTACTTGGGAAAATATGCCCATGGCACCTGAAACACAGTTCCCATACTAACCCTGATTGCACGCCTGTACAAAGGATTGCTGCAAGCAGGAGTGAGCACAGCACCGCATCCATATGCAGTGCTGCCGCTGACCTGAATATAGCTCCGACATTGGTTGGATTTACCACATCCTCAAGCACCGCAACTCTTCTTGCGTCCCTGCACACCTCTTCGACGGACCTTGGCTTCGGCCTGTACATAGCACAGAGTGTGCCTCTGGTCAAAGCAAAGCCAGTCAGCTTTGTGAGCAAATCAAATGACGCAGTATATACAGGTATATTCTGACATCTTTCGATAATGCCTCTTGCCTCGCCATTTACATGCTTTGTCTCCATCAGAAGAGAAACCGGTTCACATCCCGCATCAAGTGCCCTCTCTATCACCTTTGGACTTTCAGCTATAAACATCCCCTCTTTTGGATTAGCTCTGTTTAAAAGCTGATTCTCCGTCAATCTGGCATACACATCCAGATTGGGGTCCATAAAATCTGTAATTGTGATTATATTATCAGACATATAATCAATCCTCCCTCAGATGTACTACCCTGGCTGCCGCACGACGCCTGCCGTCCTCCTGGGCTGCATAATGCTTACGTGTGGTATTTACATCCTTGTGCCCTAGAACATCCGCCACAAGATAGATATCACCTGTTTCCTGATAAAGTGTGGTGCCATATGTACTACGAAGCTTATGAGGAGTAATATTCTTAACGGTTGTTACGAGTCTCGAATACTTTTTTACCAGATTCTCAACAGAGCGTACAGATATACGCTTCCTCTGTAAAGAGAGAAAAAGCGCATTAGCATGCCCCTCGGCAGGTGTAATTATGCTTCTCTCCTCCCAGTACGAAAGAAGTGCATCACGTACCTCATCACCAAAATAAACAATCACATCAGCACCACCCTTTCGGTGCACCTTGATTCCGTTGTTTTTGAAATCTACATCATCCATATCCAGCCCCACGCACTCAGATACACGGATACCTGTTCCAAGAAGCAGTGTCATAAGTGCAAGGTCACGAACCTTTGTTTTCTCATGGAAACGCTGCTGGTTCTTGGACAGACTGTCTCCTGACTCAACCTCATCGAGAAGCTGTGCGACCTCATCAGTATCAAGACGGATGATATTCTTCTCATGTATTTTGGGAAGGGTTACCTTGCTCGCAGGATTGGTATCTATAAACTCTTTCCTGAAATAAAAATTATAAAAAGTGCGCAGTGATGCAAGCTTTCGCTTAATGCCTCTCTCGTCATTGGTGTGTACGACGCCATCCTTCTCATAATACTTTAGATAAAACAGATATTCCTCAATATCTGAAGGACTGATCTGATCTAACAGAGATATAGGGTAGTCCCTTATATCATATTTCTTAAGCGATGGATTGGCACTCTTCATGTACTCGAAAAAGGTCTGTAGATCATATGCATACGCTATCTTGGTTCTTGAGGACTTATCCGCATCTATTCCGATAAAAAAATCCATACAGAACTTCGGAAGCTTCTGTATCATATCTCTGAGCTTTAATTCATTTTTTATATTTACGTCTTCGTAATAAGCTTTGTCTTTCATAATAATACTATATAATAATCAAAGTTGACTCTAACCAAGTATTTCTTTGATTTTCTCCTCTATACGCTCCTTGACCAGTGTAGCTATATCCCTCGTCTTCATATCCTTGTACTCATCATACTCAATAGGCTTTAAATAGTGAACCTGCGTTGTAACAGGGCCGAAATGAAAGCTGTTGAACACCTTATACGAATCTATAAGAGCTATCGGAATAATAGGAACATGTGATTTCAATGCGATCTTAAAGCTTCCTGCTTTAAAATCCTGCACTTTATTCTTATTATTGAACTTATAGCCACCCTCCGGAAACAAGACATATCTCTTGCCGTTTTTCACATCCTTAGCTACCTCATTGATTATAGTAAGCCCCTGCCTTGGATTATCTTTCTCTAAACGCTTTGCCTGAACCAGATCCACAAATTCCCTGACAAGCATTGTATGCGACTTCTGCTTATCCATAACAAACGACAGTACCTTGTCATGTGTAGTAATAATCCCCAGTAAATCATACTTTCCCTGATGGTTGGGATACATGATATAGCCACCTGTTTCAGGAAGATTCTCAAGACCATATGCTTCTGTTGTAATTTTTCCCGATTTATTCATTAAATCTATACAGTGCCGCATCATATCGTATCTCTCCGCTTCTGAATATTTCTGCGGATGATCAGCCATGTATCTCATTTTGGGAACAATATACGGCGCTCTGTGAAAATTTGCAAATATAACAAAAAATAGTTTTAACATAAATATCCAATCTCCTGTTTCAAAAACGGATAAGCTATAGATACTATAACCCAAATCCTCTGCAATTAATCTATATTATATAAGAAACAGGAAATTTTAGCAAGAAAACGTTACTTTATATCCTGAGAATAATATGAAACAACTATATAATCGCCACTGCGGACATTGCCATCTGTAAGACTATTGAGCCTGCAAATTTCATCTACATAATCTCTTTTGCTCACCTGACTATCGGCAATATATCTATCGGCAATGCTCCAGACAGTGTCGCCCTCCTCAACCCTGACGCTGGTATAATACTTGTTATAAAGCCTGCTGTCACCAGAACTGGCAAAAATATGAATAGTGCCACACAATATAATGACAACTGCTATAAATGCAACAGCAGTCAATCCAAACATTTTTCTTCTACCTGATAAAGTATTTTCTCTCATAAAACCACCTCTTGTATTTTCGAACATGTGTTTGTTGTTATTGTGATTACATAATACATCCCGAACAATCGTTTGTCAATAGAAAAACGAACAAAATTTCGGAATATATGTTTGCGTTTATTTTAGTTTTATGATATAATTTTTTAAAATACAATTTTTTTATTATAATTATGAACGAAGAGGCAAAATACCTTTTGACCCTCATATCATTATATTATTTAAATATTCACATGGAGGATTTACCTATGGCATTAGAAAAGATTTCAGACAAGCAGAAAGAGATACTGGAGTTTATCAAGAGTGAGATTTTAAACAGGGGCTATCCGCCATCAGTGCGTGATATCTGCGAAGGTGTACATTTAAAGTCCACATCCAGCGTCCATGCTCATCTCGAGACACTTGAGCGAAAGGGCTACATAAGAAGAGATCCTGCCAAAAACAGGGCTATAGAAATTATAGATGACAGCTTTGGTTTACAGCGCCGCGAGATGGTTAATGTCCCTCTGGTCGGTCGTGTAGCCGCAGGTGAGCCGATACTCGCAGTAGAAAATATCGAAACCTATTTTCCCGTTCCTGCTGAATATATGCCAAATAAGCAGTCATTTATGCTTAAAGTCAAGGGCGAGAGCATGATCAATGCCGGTATCTTTGACGGTGATAATATCCTCGTCGAGCAGCAGAGTGATGCTTCAAACGGAGACATGGTTGTAGCACTTATAGATGATTCCGCTACCGTAAAGACCTACTATAAAGAGAATGGTCACATTCGCCTCCAGCCGGAGAATGACACAATGGATCCAATCATAGTTCCTGAATGTGAAATACTCGGCAAAGTGTTTGGAGTATTTCGTTTCTTCTAATATTTATTGCAAAAATATCGCACCCATATGCTAAGCTAAACAGCTCAGCATATGGGTGCGATATTTTAAATTACCGGTTTCGATTTATAATTCCTTAATCATAGAATAAATACTACAGTGAATGTACATCCACCACTTTTCCATCTCTCCATATTCTGTCGAGATCATAGAACTGTCTGTCTTCTTTAGAGAACAGATGCACGATAATATCCTGATAGTCCATGAGAATCCATGTAGAGTTGCCTGTTCCCTCTACCTGCTTCTGATGCACTCCGTTTGTATACATAGCCTCATCCACAGCATCCTCCATAGCTGTGAGCTGATTTGCATTGTTTCCGTTTGCAATGATAAAGTAATCTGCTATAGAAGAAACATCTCCTATGTCGAGAACTGTGATATCCTCCGCCTTTTTGTCTTCAAGTGCTTCCACTATCTTTTTAACTAAATCGATTGTCTGCATAGCAGTTATTCCTCCCTGTTGTCTCTGTATTTAGCATAATAATTGTAAGTAATCTGGGTAGTCGGATCTATTGCCCCACTCTTTGTATTAAGAAAATTGATTGTATCATACAATATCTCTGCAACAGTCCTATCAAGGTCTGAAAAAGCAAGCTTTCTTATCTCTTCAAGCCTCGGTGCTTCACATCTGTTTGGCTCAATATAATCTGCCACAAAGAGTATTTTGTCAAGGAGCCCCATGTCTGCTTCTCCTGTAGTATGCACTCTTATGGCGTGCAGTATCTGCGCATCCTTAATGCCATACTCTTCCTCAGCCAGCACCATGCCTGCCTTTGCATGTAACAGACCCGGATTTGATATCTCTACCTCTGTTATGTCTATATTTTTCTTTACACAGAGTCCGATTTTCTTTTCAGTCGAAAGACACTTGGCACAGTCATGAAGCAGGCCTGCAAGCATTGCCTTTTCTATCGGATAGCCGTTTGCCATGGCAAGACAGCCGGCAGTATACATCACTCCGAGCGTATGCTGATACCTTTGTTTATCAAGGCTCTTCTTTAGCTTTTTCTTTATTTCTTTTACTTCCATACTCTATCACCTGTATAAATTATTAGCCTGTATATATGACATAACTGCAGCATCCAGAAACATTTCCGCTCCTTTAGGACTCCTATACCCGTCTGCCTGCGACTTGGCACGTAGCAGTCTCCTGACCTGAGTCGACGACACATCCATCCTGTCACACTTTAAAAGTCTTATATCTGCCCAAAACTGTTTTTTGATATGTGCAATCTTTTCTTCCATCTGCTGCTTTGGAAAATTTTTCCTCACCATAACAAGGATTATTGCTGTTTGGGCTATTATCTCAGGCTTCATCCATGACTCAAAATAATCGAGCGAATCTCCACCCATGATGAAATACAGTTCATCCTCCGGATAAAGCGCCTTTAGCTTTTGGAGTGTCACATACGTATAGCTGGTGGACTCATCCTTTATCTCAATATCAGACACCTCAATACCTGGCACTGCTTCTGATGCCAGCTTACACATATTGTACCGGTGGCTAAATGCTGTCATTGCATTCTCCGTCTTGTTCGGCGAGTGACCTGACGGAACAAGCAGAATCCTGTCAAGAGAATACTCTTCCATCGCCTTTTGTGCCATGTATATATGACCTTTGTGTATCGGGTCAAATGCCCCACCAAAAATCCCTGTTTTCATGGCTTATTCCGGAAGCTTAATCTTTGGATTTTTCTTTGCAGGACGGTAAAAAATCATTTTTTTGCCTATTACCTTAACCACTGCAGAGTGTGTTCTCTCACTGATTACACTTGCAATCTCTCTTGGATCATCGATGCAGTTTTTAAGAACTGCAACCTTGATCAGCTCCCTCTTTTCAAGTGCTGCATCAAGAGCCTCGATGATTTCCGGAGTAAGCGATGCCTTTCCAATATTGAAAATAGGGTTAATTGTGCTTGCAAGGCTGCTTAAATATGCACGCTGTTTACTTGATAAATTCATATATACTCTTCTCCTTACTTGTAATAATCAAACTCGAAATCATACATGCGGACAGTATCTCCATCCTCGATGCCCATATTTTCAAGCTCCTTGATGATACCCTGCTCACGCAAAAATCTCTGGAAAAAGGCAAAGCCCTTCTCTGAGTCCATATTTGTGTATCCGAGCATTTTCTCAATCTTTGGACCTGATATCTCATATGCACCATCGGCTGCCACCTCAACCGCGTACGGCTCATCCTTAAAGAATGAAAGTGCAGGATCAATCTCCGGCTCATATACAGTAACCTCTTTAGGACAATTTGCAAGCAGGTTCTTCACCTCGTACAAAAGCTCCTTAAGGCCCTTACCGCTTACTGCGGATATCGGGAATACCTTTATGCCCTGTGGTTCGAATTCGGCTCTTAAGGCCGAAATTACCTCATTTTCGTCTCCTGCTATGGCATCTATTTTATTAGCGGCAATGACCTGTGGCTTTTTGAGAAGCTGTGGATTGTATGCTTCAAGCTCTTTGTTTATCGCCTTGATGTCAGCAACCGGATCACGGCCTTCAGTACCGGCAGCATCAACCATGTGTATCATAACCTTGGTACGCTCTATATGACGCAAAAACTCATGACCGAGTCCGATGCCCTCTGATGCTCCCTCGATAAGTCCCGGGATATCAGCGATTACGAAGCCAAAGCCCTCATCCATATCAACCACACCAAGATTTGGCTGTAATGTGGTAAAATGATAGTTGGCAATCTTTGGCTGTGCATTGGTAACTCGTGACAGAAGTGTTGATTTTCCTACGTTTGGAAAGCCTACAAGCCCTACATCCGCTATCACCTTTAGCTCAAGCTGTACCTCGATTTCTATTGCATCCTGTCCCGGCTGAGCATATTTAGGAGCCTGCATAGTGGATGTGGCATAGTGCTGGTTGCCCTGACCGCCCTTTCCTCCGCGCAGGATCACCTGCCTTGTATTGTCACCGGACATATCTGCTATGACCTTTCCGCTTGCTGCATCCTTTATGAGTGTACCTTCCGGCACCTTAAGTATAAGATCCTCACCATTCTTTCCGTGGCAGTTCTTTTTGCCGCCCTCCTGTCCGGGCTCTGCTGCAAACTTTCTTCTGTGACGATAATCTGTCAGGGTGTTGATTCCCTTATCCACGAGAAATATAACGTCTCCGCCCTTTCCTCCGTCACCGCCGTCCGGACCACCGTTCGGCACGTATTTTTCACGTCGGAATGATACATGACCATCTCCGCCTTTTCCTGATTTTATGATAATTTTTGCACGATCTGCAAACATAATTTTCCACCTCATGCTGAATGTCTGCATAAAACACTCAGTATACTTTATAACAAATCATTACTATGCTATATCTGTTATACTATATCTATATAAGACACAGTAATAACAAAATGATATAAGGGTCAAAAGGTATTTTGCCCCTCATTTATGATTAATCAGATTACTACATGCTGCTAATTTACAACATAAAAACCCCGGCTAATAAAAGTCGGGGTTTAAATCTTATTCGTTCACTACTGGATATACGGAAGCCTGTTTCTTATCTCTTCCAACTCTCTCAAATCTTAATACGCCATCAACCTTAGCATATAATGTATCATCTCCACCGATACCAACGTTTGTACCAGGGTGAATCTTTGTACCACGCTGTCTGTAAAGAATATTACCAGCTTTTACGAATTGTCCGTCTGCTCTCTTAGCGCCTAATCTCTTAGACTCAGAGTCACGTCCGTTCTTTGTAGAACCAACTCCCTTTTTATGAGCAAAAAACTGAAGGTTCATATTCAACATGTCTTACACCTCCTTGAAGTCTAGAATGATGTACTCATTCCCATAGTCTCTTTGTATTCCTTTTAGTCCCAGAATCATGGAATCCATAAGCAGTGCAACATCACCTGTCGCCGGCTTGTCAAGTCTGTAGTCAATCATACCTGTCTCTTCGTCTGTATCAAGGCTGTACTCAGCATGACACAGCTCTTCAGCAGAATTGATGAAGTTGATCACCAGCGCTGAAACCCCGGCACAGATTATATCATAACCGGAATCTGCAAAACCTGCATGTCCCTTTGACTTAAAGCCCATCTTATGTCCTTTTGAATTCTGATAAACGGTTATAGCTATCATTATCCGTTAATTTTTTCAATCTTAACCTGTGTGAAAGCCTGTCTGTGTCCGTTCTTTTTGTGATATCCGGTTTTTCTCTTGTACTTGTAAACGATAACCTTTTTAGCTCTGCCTTCTTTAACTACAGAAGCCTCAACTGTTGCACCTGCAACTGTTGGATCTCCAACCTTGAGATCATCTCCGCCTACAACTAAAACCTGATCAAAAGTAACCTTCTCACCAGCTTCAACGCCAAGCTTTTCAATGGTAATGATATCGCCTTCAGATACTTTGTACTGCTTACCACCTGTTGCTATAATTGCGTACATATGGCACCTCCTATTTATCATTACTCGCCAGTTACGGTGCTGCGAAAGTCGCAAACTTATACCTCACTGTGCGGCATACTCCAGTATATTAGCATAGAGTCATCTATTCGTCAAGTGTTTTTTCTAAAATTTGTTTAAGAGATTTGTGGACCTTTTTTCTTGTCAGCTCCACCAGTCCAAGCTTCGTTATATCCACAAAGGTACAGACTGTATTATCGTCCTTTATATACCGTTTGAGCTCTTCAATAAGCGTATCCTTTGATGCCTCAGACTTCATATTGATGAAATCAATTATTATCATGCCGGAGATATTTCTGAGCCTAAGCTGCCTTGCTATCTCCTTTGCGGCCTCCATATTGGTCTTTAATATGCTATTGCTCCCCGACGATATATTCTTTGCACTGTTTACATCTATAAAGGTAAGTGTCTCAAGCTGTTCTATTATGATGTTGCCACCACAGTCCAGCCATACCCTGCGCGAGGTCAGATTATCAATCAGCCCTCTTATGCCATAGAGCGTTGACAGGCTGATAGCTGAATCGTCATATCTCATTATCTTTTCAGGAGCATGGTCATATATGCCGTACTCTGTAAGAAGACTGTCATATATGTCATCGCAGTCAGTCTTTATCCACTCCACCGTGGCAAAATCAATTGTCTTCATTAAAAGCAGATAATCGCTCATCCCATGATATACGCATGAATAGAGCGCCTGATGCGGTGCCTTTTTTATTATCTGATTGTATTTCTGTGCTACAGAATACGCATCTTGCGAAACAGCTTTATCCTCCACATTTTTGGCATTGGTTCTGACTATGATGCCATAGCCCTCTTTTTCGTGATCTGCACACTTTGAAAGCACAGCCTTACGTAAAAGAGCCGCCCTTTCCTTATCCAGCTTCGATGAAACACCTATCTGTGTATCAAAATTGGTGAGAATCACATTGCTTCCGAATATAGAAAGCTTTGTTGTGACCACCGGATCCTTTGTCTTTAGCGCATCCTTTATGACCTGCACAAGTATCTCATCACCCTCACACAAACCTGCTTTTTTTGATTTTTTGTTTGTGTATACAGGATTTTTTGCATCATTTAGCGAAAGATAACAGCTTTTATTCTGCGCAATGGTCACAAATGCCGCATTTATGCCCGGCAGTATCTTATTTACCCTTGCCGCGTATATATTGTTTATTATCGTATCCTTCTCGGGAAGGAGCTGGAAATCCTTATAATTTCCGTTTTCATCCATCAGTGCATACACTGTGTATGTCTTATTATTTTTTACTGTTTTAGTCAGAATAATTCTGTTCATTATGAGATTTCTTCTCCCATGTCAAGCAGACAAATGAGTGTTCCATCGTCTTTTCTTGCATACACTTCCTGCCTGTGGATTTGTATGGCAAGCGGATTGTAATCAAGGCCACACTTTTCGTATATGGCTTGAAGCACAAACTCAGGCTTTATATTGTCAATGCTTCCTGTTGATACCTGCATGAAAAACTCAGGCTTTTCGTTATTTTCCATGACTGTAAGCTTGTATACAAGAGGCTTTATATCTACCTCTCTCTCACTCTTTTTAGTCTTTTTCATCACAACAAAGGATGACTCGTCAAAAAAGTGCTTATCTATCGCTTCCTTCCACTCCTCTATGGTGTACGGGCTCTCATAGCCCTCCTTGAAGCTAAGCACATAGTCTGCAGCCGCAACAAGCGACATAGCCTTCTTAGCATCATCCGGTAGAAGCACATAGCCTGTCACCTCTACTCCGTCCACCATCTGGGCATTTAAAGCTTGTATGCTTTTTTCTGAAGACTCTGTTGTATTTACATCTATGTCAAAGTACTCACCATCACTTGTGATGCCCACTCCAAGCGGAGCCGCAAACGACATTATCTGGTGAGCAGAATACCCCTCTGAGTAGCGGATATCAATATCTGCCCTTCTGACCGCCTTCTGGAAGTATCTCATCATATCGAGATGTCCTATAAACTTCATGCAGCCCCATTTTTTAAACTTCACTCTAATTTTCATAGCAGACACCTCCTCCATAGCTCTTTGCACCGCAGGCAGAGCACCTCATGCGGCAGTTAGGAGTGACTGTCTCCTTATGGGCTGTCTCCCACTCTCTTATCATAAACTGCTTTGTCACACCTATATCAATAAAATCCCATGGGAATACTTCATCTAAAGGCCTTTCTCTCATCGTGTAGAAATCCGGATCCAGTCCGCATTCCTTTATCGAATCAATCCATCTGTCATAGTCAAAATACTCTGTCCAGGCATCATAATATCCGCCCTTTTCGTATACCTTTACTATCGCATCGCAAAGCCTTCTGTCGCCTCTTGCAAGTATGCCCTCTATCACAGTGACATATGCCTCATGCCAGTTGTATCTGATGCTCTTTCTGTTGAGCTGCTCCTTTACATGGTCATTTACTATTTTGGCTCTGCCCAGATACTCAGATGGCTCATACATTCTCGCCCACTGAAATGGTGTAAACGGCTTTGGCACGAAAAATGATGTACTTATCGTAATCTGGCATTTTCCGGCTCTCTTTTCCTTTGGAACGGTATCATAGTACAATGCCGCAACATCGTTTGCAAGCTCAGGAATGCCCCTCATATCTTCCTCTGTCTCTGTAGGCAGACCGAGCATGAAATAAAACTTCACCTTGTTCCAGCCGCCCTCAAATGCCTGTTTTGAGCCGTTCATTATATCATCCACGGTAAGGCCCTTATTAATGACATTTCTAAGGCGCTGTGTACCGGCCTCAGGTGCAAAGGTCAGACTGCTTTTTTTGACATCCTGCACCTTCTGCATGATATCGAGCGAAAACGCATCAATTCTGAGTGAAGGCAGGGAGATATTTATCTTCTTTTCCTTGCAGATATCAAGCAAAAACGTGATAAGCTCATCAAGCTCCTTGTAATCGGATGAGCTTAAGGAGCTTAAAGAAATCTCCTCGTGTCCTGTATTTTTGATAAGAGCCGCTGCAACGTCCTTTAGGTGGTCAACCTTTTTCTCACGGTTTGGGCGGTAAATCATACCGGCCTGACAGAAACGGCAGCCTCTTATACAACCACGCTGTATTTCAAGCACCATTCTATCCTGCGTAGCCTTGATAAAAGGCACAACCGGTGCCTCCGGGTAAGTTGAGTTCGTCAAATCTACCTGCACCTGTTTTTTTATCTTTACAGGAATATCATCATACTTAGGCTTCATACAGCAAATTGTTCCATCCTCATTGTACTCCACCTCATACAAAGCAGGTACATAAAGACCCTCAATCTTTGCAGCCTCATGTAAAAACTCTTCCCTTGAAAGACCATCAGCCTTTGCCTTCTTATAAAGCTCAAAGAGATTGCCGTACTGAGTCTCACCCTCTCCGATATAAAATATATCAAAGAAGTCTGCAATCGGCTCCGGATTATAGGTACAAGGACCGCCTGCAATCACAATAGGACAGCCTTCCTCTCTGTCCCTTGAACGAAGCGGAATCTGTGCA
>ULPX01076387.1_pt1 | contig 11865 bp, 7 predicted proteins | sample 1953911 | NCBI WGS metagenome assembly ULPX01 (sample SAMEA4835640, study PRJEB28245) | human gut metagenome | biome: gut microbiome; material: fecal sample | place: Denmark | collected 2008 | reverse complement strand
ACTCAAGACACGAAAAAAGGAACTTGCTAAAGTAAAAGAACAGGCTGATCTGCAGACTCTGTATGCAGCGATCAAGGAGTCCGGCAAATCTGTTGCGGATGTAATTTCCAGCTTAAAGTAAAAATATGCCCAGACTGCGAACCCGCAGTTTGGAATAGGGGAACAGGCAGTCAATACCTGTTCCCTGTTTTTTTATCGTATAGGAAACTTCCTTTCTATACGATAAAAATGCTCTACGAGGATTGCATTGCAGAGGAATTGTGATAGAGATGGAGGAAATGGTGATGGGACAGGAGAGAATCATTCATGCAGCACTGCTTGGGGCAGGAACCGTGGGCAGCGGCGTTTATAAACTGGTAAAGGATCTGGAGGAAGAGATCATTTCCAAAACGGGCGCGCGCCTGGTGGTGGATAAAATTCTGGTGCGCGATACGACAAAAGCGCGGGAAGGCATTCCGTCTGAGCTTCTGATAGATCGTTGGGACGAGATTTTAAACGATCCCCAGATCGAAATCGTAATTGAGGTGATGGGAGGAATTCGACCGGCGCTGACCTGGCTGGAGGAAGCGCTCCGCGCAGGCAAACAGGTTGTAACGGCGAATAAGGATTTGCTCGCAGAATATGGAGAACAGCTGTTCGATGCGGCGGAAGCCGGAAAATGTGACCTGCATTTCGAAGCGGCGGTTGCAGGTGCAATTCCGATCATCCGTCCGCTGCGCCAGAGCCTGGTAGCCAGCGAACTGACAGAAGTGATGGGCATTGTCAACGGGACGACCAACTATATCCTGACGCGGATGACGGAGGATGGGATGGGCTACGAAGAGGCACTTGCCCTTGCGACAAAGCTCGGCTATGCAGAGAGCGATCCGACTGCGGATGTGGAAGGCTACGATGCAGGACGCAAGGTGGCGATTATGGCATCGATCGCGTTTAACTCCAACGTGACCTTTTCCCAGGTGTATACCGAAGGTATTACACACATCACGGCGGAGGATATCCGCTATGCGAAGGAATTTGGCTATGTGATCAAGCTGATCGGCATGACGAGGCTGACAGAAGGCGGCGTAGAGGTTAAAGTACATCCGATGCTTTTGCCGGAGCAGCATCCGCTTTCAACTGTCCGGGATTCGTTCAATGCGGTATTTATCCACGGGGAAGCCTGCGACGACGCGATGTTTATGGGGCGCGGCGCAGGACAGCTGCCGACAGCGAGCGCAGTGATGGGCGATGTAATCGACGTGATGCGAAACATCCTGCACCATTCCTGCGGCAAGATCGGTTATGGCTGCTACCGGAATCTTCCGGTGAAATCCGCAGAGGATACGGTCAGTCGGTTTTTCCTACGGATTCAGGTAACGGACAAGCCCGGCGCGCTCGCCAACATTGCCGGGATTTTGGGCAATAACGACGTGAGCATCGCGCAGGTCGTGCAGAAGCGCAGCCATGACGGCGTTGCAGAGCTTGTCATCATCACCGACCCGGTGCGGGAAAAACATTTTAACGATGCGCTCAGCATCTTAAAAGGCATGTCGGTGTTAAAAGAAGTGTCCGGCGTGATCCGGGTATACGGGAATTAAGGTGTGCCCGGCATGAAATAACGCATTCGGCTTGTTTTATCGTCAGCGCAGCTGCATGTCGATTCGGATATCGTTTCCGGAAACAGTCACGTCGGCGAGGCTGCCGACGATCAGCGGCATCATTGGCGGAAGATGTCCGAGATCGACGTCCATAATTACCGGGACATGGTGGGAAAGTGCGACGGGCAGTACCGCCTGATATGGATCGAGGCCCATCATGTCCTGTCCGAAGCACAGCGGGCGACCGATCAGGAAGGCTTTGACGTGTTCGAACCAGCCAGCCTGTTCCATTTGCCACATGGCTCTGCGGATAGAGAAGACGTTCAAATCGCAGGCTTCAAGAAACCAGATGATGCCATCCTCTTTGTAGCGCTCGATAAAGTCCTTCGTTTTATCGAAACGGGTTCCGGTCAGATTGACGAGACAATCCATGCAGCCGCCGAGGAGTCTGCCGGAGACGTGAAAGCTTGGGGCAGAGGCTGGCGATACAGTGCCTGTCTGTAGGTTACCGCCCGCAAGCTGCGGGTCGCTGTTTAACTGGTCGTTGTACAAATGCGTCGTGCCGTTAGTCCTCTGTGCATACTCCGTCCCGTAGCAGCGCAGGACGCGCGGCTCAGTCACATGATAGGGCGCGAGGGGATTCGTTTCATCTTTTAAGGCTTCCTTTTCCCAGAGGGGGTAGCCGGATACGGTCTGTGCGCGCCCCGTCAGCAGGTGGAAGGCATCGGAAATAGCGGGATGCCACAGCTCCATGCCAAAAGCGCCGGCGCAGGGACCGTAGATGGAGGCGGTATCTGCAAGGGTTGCGAGAAGATAGGTCATATTCGTGTTGTCGGAATAGCCCATGTACCATTTGGGATCGGCTTTCGCAAGGCGGTCAAAATCCATATATGGAAGAATTTCGCACATCAGTTCGCCGCCTCCGCAGGAAATCAGACAGTCGTTGTCGGATTTTACATAATAATCCATCAGCTCCTGCGCGCATTTTTCGGGGGTGTTGCTGATGCCGACGCCGCTGCTTTCATAGCAGTTTGGTCCGAGGTCAAGCCGGTAGCCAAGCTCGGTGAAGCGTTTCTGGGCGTGTTCAAACGTTTCCTGATAAGGGGAGGTTGCACAGCCAAAGGAAGGGGCGACAAAGCCGATCGTGCCGCCGTCCGGTAAAAATTTGGGAAATTTCATAGGGATGTTCTGTTCCTTTCTCTTTCTGAGGAGGCGAAGGCAGCTGCTGCCCTCGCCTCCGATTTATTTCTGACAATAGAATGCGCGGTCTTTTCGTATATTCTATTGTATTTTTACGTTATCGGTTGGATCGATAAAACCTTCTCCGAAGACCTCGCTGGTTTCCGTAATCATGACAAATGCGTCCGGATCGGTCTGATGTGCGGCGCGGCGAACCTTGTACGCTTCGGCCTTGGAGCAGGCACAGAGCAGTACCTGGCGCTCGGTCGTGGTATAAGAACCTTTTGCGCGGATCAGCGTCGATCCTCTTGCGCAGACCTCGTCGATATGCGTTGCCATGGCAGGCCCCTGCGTCGTGATGATGATGGCGAGCTTTCCGGCGCTCGTGCCGTACATGATTTTATCGATGACGGTGGAGGTTACAAACGTAGAAATAAGTCCATATAAAACTGCGTCGGGATTACCATAAACCGGCCAGCCAATCAGGATGATGACGAGGTCGATTGCCATCGTGACAGCGCCGATAGAAAGGTGCGGGTGCAGCGCTTTGATGGACATAGTAAGGAAGTCCGTACCGCCGGTAGACGAGCCTCTCATGTAGATCAGCGCAAGACCGCAGCCAAAAAATACGCCGGAAAAAAGCGCAGCGAGCATAGGATTGCCGTCATAGGCAGGCGTGAGCGGAAAGACGAAATCCAGAAAAAAGGTATTGATCAGAATCGTACGGATGGATTTGATCATAAATTTACGCCCGACAATCCGGTAACTGAGCAAAATCAGGGGAATGTTGATGACGAGGGAGGTTGTACCGATCGGTAGGTTCCATAGGTGGTTCAAAATCAGGGCGACGCCGGAGATACCGCCAGGCGCGAAGCTTGCGAGCTTTGCAAAGGTATAGATGCCGATTGCGGAAAGGATGCTGCCGAGGACGTCGCAGAATAAATCGATCGCGATATTCTGCAGCTGCTGCGGCGTATAGTGAGTGGACGAAAAAAATTTCATAAGAACCTCTTTCCCGGAAAAACCGTTATAGTAAGGATGATTCAGATTAGAAAAAATATTCCGGGCAAGGAAGCTGCCCGGGGACAGACCGCAGAAAAACCGTTCCTGCTTTAGCCTGCCGGATAGAAAAATTGTGGCATAGGAGAGAAAAAAAGTCAAGGCAGGCAGATTGTGTGATTTTTTATGAAAAGTTTATGGAATTTTTATTGTATTTCTGTAGAAAGAAGAGTAGAATAGGCCAACGTAATTAACAATGTTAAATATTATCAATGTTAATGAAAAAAGCAGACAGGGAAAATCGGCGCTTGGGGTGAGCTCTTTGCACTGCAGGCGCTTTGATACAGGAGGAGAAATGGATGACGCGTTAAAACTGGAGAGAGAATTTGAGCATGTCATGTGCAGGTTTCGGAGGATGGATTATTCTGTACTACATCCCGGAGTTGGAAATATGGAATTTGCAGTGCTGGAGATGATTCATAAGCTGAGTGCGCAGCACGATGCAATTTACGGCGCAGCGATTTCCGATCTGCAGAAAAAAATGGAAATATTACCGTCGGCACTTTCCAGACTGCTCCGTGGCATGGAGGAAAAAGGGCTGTGCGTGCGCAGTATTGACCCGAAAGACCGAAGAAGCAGCTATGTTTCGCTGACGGAGACCGGACAGGAAAGAAGAGATCAGGGACACTGCATCATGGAAGTGTTTGCCCAGCGAGTTGTAGAAAGAATGGGCGAAGGCAGATTCCGTGAGCTGATTAAACAGTGGGAACGGTTCGGAGATGTACTGGAAACAGAAATTGCAGCATTCAGGAATGTGGATGGAATGGAGGAATAGAACAGAAAATGTTTCGGCTACTGAGCTATTTAAAACAATGTAAAAAATCAGTGCTGGCCATTGTACTTCTGCTGATCGTGCAGGCGTACTGTGATCTGGCACTGCCGCAGTATACATCGGATATCGTGGACGTCGGAATTCAGCAGGGCGGTATCACTTATGCTGCGCCCGAGTGGATGCGGGAGGAGACCTGGGGCAGCCTGCAGAATTTAATGACAGAAGGGGAAAAAGAGCTGACCGATTCCTGCTATGAACAGGCAGAGGACGGTACTTACGAGCGGACAACGAATAAAACGGCGGATCTGGAAGCGTTAAACGATGCGTTCCGGATGCCGATGGTGATGCTGTCTGCGATGGACGAAAGTGCGGAGACCGCGCTGAATGACGGAGCAGATGCAGCGGCGCCCACCAAGGAGCAGCTTCAGCTTCTCCAAGCGCTGCAAAACGGCTCTCTCTCCGAGGAGCAGCTGCTTTCGCTGCGGGAGACGATCACAGACCAGCTGGGCGATATGAGTGATTCCCTGTTGAACCAGAAGGCGATTTTATTTGTGAAAGAGGAATATGAAGCGCTGGGTAAAGACCCGGGCAGCATCCAGATCGCATATCTTTTAAAAACGGGCGGAAAAATGCTCGGCTTTACGCTGCTGATGGCAGTGTGCGCGATTGCAGTCAGCTTCCTTGCGTCCCGCGCTGCGGCATCGATCGGTAAAAATCTGCGCAGTCAGGTATTTGGCAAAGTGTTGTCGTTTTCCAGTGGAGAAATGCATCGGTTTTCGACAGCATCCCTGATTACGAGAAGCACGAACGATATTCAGCAGGTACAGATGGTCGCGGTCATGCTGCTTCGGATGATAAGCTATGCCCCGATCCTCGGAATCGGCGGTGTTTTGAAGGTGGTTGGCACAAAAACGGGCATGGCGTGGATTATTGGGCTTGCGGTAGCGGTCATTATGGCGGTTGTACTGATCCTGGTGAGCGTTGCAATGCCGAAATTCAAGCTGATGCAGAAATTAGTGGACCGGATGAACCTGGTTTCCAGGGAAATTTTGACTGGGCTTTCGGTTATCCGTGCATTTTCCAGAGAAAAATTCGAAGAAAAACGGTTTGATGAAGCGAACCGGAACCTGATGAAAACGCAGCTGTTCACCAACCGCGTCATGACCTTTATGATGCCGGCGATGATGCTGATTATGAACTGCGTTACCGTCATGATCGTGTGGTTCGGTGCAAAGGGAATCGACGCCGGAAACCTGCAGGTTGGCGATATGATGGCGTTTATGACCTATACGATGCAGATCGTCATGTCCTTTTTGATGATTACGATGGTTTCCGTCATGCTTCCGCGTGCAGGTGTGGCAGCAGACCGAATTGAGGAAATTTTGCGGACGGACAGCAGCATTGTGGATGCAAAAAAAACGGAGGATGAAAAGCTGACGCAGTGCAGGGGAGAACTGAGGTTTGAGGACGTAAGCTTTAAATATCCCGGGGCAGAGGGGGACGTACTGGAGCATATCAGCTTTACGGCAAAACCCGGACAGACGACCGCTGTAATCGGAAGCACAGGCTGCGGCAAATCAACGCTGATTCAGTTGATCCCGAGATTTTACGATGTGACGGAAGGAAAAATTACGCTGGACGGTGTGGATATCCGAAATTTGAGCCAGCATAAATTACGGGAAGTGATGGGACTGGTTCCCCAGAAGGGCGTGCTCTTTTCCGGGACGATCGCTTCCAATATCAAGCTCGCAGGAGAAGATGAAATCAGCGACGAAACGATGAAGGAAGCGGCGCAGACAGCGCAGGCAACCGAGTTTATCGATGCAAAGCCGGAAGGCTATGATAGTCCGGTTGCGCAGGGAGGCAGTAACGTGTCCGGTGGACAGAAGCAGCGTCTTGCGATTGCCAGGGTCATTGCAAAGCATCCGAAGGTATATCTGTTTGACGACAGCTTTTCTGCGTTGGATTACAAAACGGACGCAGCGCTTCGAAAGGCGCTGCACGAACAGGCCGCGGACGCGACGGTGCTGATCGTTGCGCAGAGAATCAGCACAATCATGAATGCGGAGCAGATCCTCGTTCTGGAGGATGGAAAAATCGTTGGAAAAGGAACCCATGAAGAGCTGATGAAAAACTGCAGCGCCTATCAGGAAATTGCACGCTCGCAGCTGTCGGAAAGCGAGCTGAAAGGAGGCATGGCAGAATGAGTCAGGAGCAAAATAAAAAGCGTCCAATGATGGGACACGGACCGGGCAGGGGAATGATGCCCGGGGAAAAGGCAAAGAATTTTACGGGAACGATCCAAAAGCTGTTTGCCTACCTTGGAAGCTATCGGATTGTGCTCGGCGTCGTAATCTTATTTGCAATCGGAAGTACGGTATTTAATATTATCGGACCAAAAGTGCTCAGTAAGGTGACAACAGAGCTGTTCAACGGTCTGGTCGCAAAGGTGAGCGGTACCGGCGGTATTGATTTTGAAAAAATCGGCAGGATTTTGTTGCTGCTGCTTGGAATTTACTGTATCAGCGCAGTGTTTAACTTCATTCAGGGCTGGCTGATGACCGGCGTGACGCAGAAGCTGTGTTATCGGATGCGAAAGGAAATTTCCGAAAAAATCAACCGGATGCCGATGAAATATTTCGAATCCAGAACGGTCGGAGAAGTGCTTTCGAGAATCACGAACGATGTCGATACGCTGGGACAGAGCTTAAACCAAAGCGTGACCCAGTTAATTACCTCGATTGCGACGATGATCGGCGTGTTGATTATGATGCTGTCGATCAGTCCTCTGATGACGCTGATCGCACTGGTGATTCTGCCAATTTCCGGCGGTTTGATCGGATTTGTGGTCAAACATTCCCAGAAATATTTCGTGGAGCAGCAGAGCTGTCTCGGTGAAATAAATGGACAGGTAGAGGAAACCTACAGCGGTCATATGGTCATCCGGGCGTTCAACCGCGAAGAAGCGGTGGAGGAAACGTTTTCCCGGACAAACGACAGACTGTATGAATCCGCGTGGAAATCCCAGTTTATTTCCGGTCTGATGCAGCCGATCATGACCTTTGTCGGAAACCTCGGCTATGTTGCGGTTGCAGTGCTGGGAAGTGTTCTGGCGGTAAACGGCACGATCGAGGTCGGCGATATCCAGGCGTTTATCCAGTATGTGAAAAATTTCACACAGCCGATCACACAGATTGCACAGGTTTCAAACATGCTGCAGTCCGCAGCGGCTGCCGCAGAGCGTGTTTTTGAATTCCTGGACGAGGAAGAGGAAGAGCAGACCGTTGAGCATCCGGTATCAATGGATCATCTGACCGGTGCCGTAAGCTTTGAGCATGTACGGTTTGGCTATACACCGGATAAAATCGTTATTCAGGATTTCTCCTGTGAAGTAAAACCGGGGCAGATGGTTGCGATTGTTGGACCGACCGGCGCCGGAAAGACGACAATGGTCAAGCTGCTGATGCGTTTCTATGACGTAAACAGCGGCAGAATTTGCCTGGATGGACACGATATCCGGAATTTCAACAGAGGACAGCTGCGTGAAATGTTTGGCATGGTACTGCAGGATACCTGGCTGTTCCAGGGAACCATTATGGAAAATATCCGTTACGGACGGCTGGATGCAACAGATGAGGAAGTCATCGCGGCGGCAAAAGCGGCACATGCGGATCATTTCATCCGGACGCTGCCGGGCGGTTATCAGATGGAGTTAAATGAAGACGCGACCAACGTTTCGCAGGGACAGAAACAGCTTTTGACGATTGCACGTGCAATTCTTGCTGACAATCCGATCTTGATTCTGGACGAGGCGACCAGCTCCGTCGATACGAGAACAGAAATCCAGATCCAGAAAGCGATGAATAACCTGATGAAGGGCAGAACGAGCTTTGTCATTGCCCACCGACTTTCGACGATCCGGGACGCGGATGTGATTCTGGTCATGAAGAACGGAGATATTGCAGAGCAGGGCACGCACGAAGAACTGCTTGCAAAGGGCGGATTTTACGCGCAGCTGTATAATTCCCAGTTCGAAAAAACAGCATAAGGATTTGCAAAAAGTTTTTTTGCAGGGATCAAAGGATGGATTGCAGACAGAAGGCGGGATATGGTAAAATAAAAACCGATGGCACAATCAGACATGAAGCGGGACAGAAGGTACATTCGATGGACGTTCTGCATCAAGAAAAAACAGGAGGAGATTTGCCATGGCAGTTTATGTAAATGAAAAGCAGCGTACATTTACGCTGCAGACCAAAAATACGACGTATCAGATGAAAGTGGATGCCTACGGCATGCTGCTGCATACCTATTACGGGGAAAAGACGGACAATTCCGATCTTTCTTACCGGATTCCGCCGGATGACCGCGGATTTTCCGGCTATGCGTATGAAGCGTCCTGTGCTGACGACAGACTTTCCTCAGATCTTGCGCCGCAGGAGTACAGCTGTTTCGGAACGGGGGATTACCGGATCAGTGCCCTGCGCGTCAGAAATGAAAACGGGAGCCAGGCGGTAACGCTTTGTTATGCCGGATATGAGCTTTCCAGAGGAAAATACAGCATTCCGGGATTGCCGGCTGTTTATGCGGATGAAACAGAAGCGGAAACCCTCGGCATCCTTTTGCGGGATCCGGAAAGCGGACTGGAAGTGCTTTTACAGTATGGCGTTCTGGAAGAACTGGACATCATTACAAGGGCTGTGAAAGTTGTGAACCGGACAATGGGTAAAGTTGTCCTGTTAAAGGCTGCCAGCATGTGTCTGGACTGGCTGTCCGGCGACTATGAATGGCTGACCTTTTATGGAAAGCATGCGATGGAGCGCACCCTGCAGCGCACTCCGATTGCGCACGGCATTTCTGCGATCGGCAGTGTGAGAGGCGCATCCAGCCATCACTACAACCCGTTTGCAGTCGTATGTGAAAAGGATACAAACGAGACAAAAGGGCTCTGCTACGGTGTATCTTTTGTATACAGCGGCGAATTTTTAATGGAAACAGAAAAAGACCAGATCGATCAGACCCGTCTGATCTGCGGCATCCATCCGGACGACTTTGCGTGGACGCTGGAGCCGGGCGAGAGCTTTGATACGCCGGAGGTGATTTTGAGCTGCTCGTCCGAGGGCTTTGGAAAGCTGAGCCATAATTTCCATCAGGTCATCCGGGAGCACATCTGCCGGGGCGAATGGAAAAACAAGCGCCGTCCGGTGTTGATTAACAACTGGGAGGGCACTTACTTTGACTTTACCGGGGACAAGCTCGTTTCGATCGCAAAGGATGCGGCAGAGCTTGGCGTCGAGTTGTTCGTCATGGACGACGGATGGTTTGGAAAGCGTGACGACGACCGTTCCGGTCTGGGCGACTGGTTCCCGAATGAAAAGAAGCTGGGCTGCAGCTTAAAGGAGCTGGGAGACCGTATTGTTGGACTTGGAATGAAGTTCGGTATCTGGTTCGAGCCGGAATGCATTTCGGAGGACAGCGATCTGTACCGGGCACATCCTGACTGGGCGGTAAAGATTCCGGGCAGAAAGCCGAATCTGAGCAGACATCAGATGATTCTCGATTTTTCCAGAAAAGATGTACAGGATTACATCCTGGAACGGCTCTGCAGCGTGCTTGCAAGCGCACCGATCAGCTATGTGAAGTGGGATTTCAATCGAAGCATCTGCGATAAATATTCTACATCCCTGCCTGCCGAAAAGCAGGGCGAGATGGCGCACCGGTTCATGCTGGGTTTATACCGTGTACTGGACGGTATGCTTTCGGCCTATCCGCACCTTTTACTGGAGGGCTGCAGCGGAGGCGGCGGACGGTTTGATGCCGGGATGCTCTATTATTCCCCGCAGATCTGGTGCAGCGACGATACGGATGCGATCGAGCGCCTGCAGATTCAGTACGGCACGTCGTTTGGCTATCCGGTTTCGACAATGGGCGCGCATGTTTCCGCAGTGCCGAACCACCAGACCGGCAGAGTGACGCCGCTTGCGACAAGAGGCTGCGTGGCGATGGCGGGCACGTTTGGCTACGAGCTGGATTTAAACAAGATGACGGAGGAAGAAAAGGTCGAGGTAAAGCGCCAGATCGAGGTGTTCAAGCAGTATTACGACCTGATTTCGGATGGCAGTTATTTTCGTCTGACAAGCCCGCAGGACAACAACTGCGTCGTATGGGAAATGGCAGCAAAGGACGCATCCAAAGCGCTGATCAGTGCGGTTTACCAGCATGTGCAGACCAACTGCGCGGCGAAGTTTGTTTATCCGAGAGGACTGTGCAGCGATGCTTCCTATGAAGTGAGCCTGACAGATTTAAAAGGGGATAAAAAAGACAGGATGCAAAAGCAGGTGCTGACAGGAGCTGCGCTGATGCATGGCGGACTGCGGCTCCCGGGCGCGGATTCCGATTACGCAGCATGGCAGATTTCTCTGAAAAAGCTGTGAGCCGGACGTTTCTACTTTTCGAAAATCTTTTGATTCATGACAATAGAATGCTCGCAGAGCGTGCATTCTATTGTTTTATTCACAAAACGGCCTTTGCCGCTACAGCGCTTGCGGTTTCTTCGCATGTCCCTTATAATAGGCACAGGCGTTTGGAAAAGTAAGACTTTTTCAAACGGAATAAGCGATTTCAGAAAAGGGGATTTGACATGGAAGAAAATCAGAAGATTCCGATGCGCAGCCAGGTAAAGAAAGAGGACACCTGGGCGATCGAGGACATGTATGCGACTGTAGAGGACTGGGAAAAGGATTTTGCGGCGGCGAAAAAGGTCGCAGAGGAAGCGGCAGAATATGCCGGACGGCTGGGTGAGAGCGCACAGGCGCTGTATGACTGGTCGGCTCTGACAGAAAAGCTCGACTGCATGCTGAGCGAAATTTACGGTTATGCGTCCCGCGTCAAGGATCAGGATACGGCGGACGCGGCAGGACAGACGCTGTCTGCGCGCGCGATGGGCTTATATGTGGAATGCAGCGGTCTGATTTCCTTTGCAGACCCGGAAATTCTGAGCATTCCGGAGGAAAAGCTGGAAGCATTTTATGCAGAAAAGGCGGAGCTGTTAAAGTATCGCAGAAGCATCAATGAAGTGCGCAGATGCAAGGATCATATTTTATCGCCGGAGCTGGAAAAGATACTGGCAGATGCAGGGGAGATGGCGCAGGCGCCCGGAACGGTTTATTCGTCTTTGGTAAATGCAGACCTGACCTTTGACCCGATAAAAGGCAGCAACGAAGAAGAGCTGGAAGTGACCGGCGGAAGCTTTATCCCGCTGATGCAGAGCCCGGATCG
>ULPX01057380.1_pt1 | contig 11960 bp, 25 predicted proteins | sample 1953911 | NCBI WGS metagenome assembly ULPX01 (sample SAMEA4835640, study PRJEB28245) | human gut metagenome | biome: gut microbiome; material: fecal sample | place: Denmark | collected 2008 | reverse complement strand
GTTTTTTAGGTTTGCAAGAAAGTATTATATATTCAATTTTATATAATGGATATATATTAAAGGTAAAGGTTTTAATGAAGGATTGGAGAAAAAATAATATGTATGGATGGGTGCTACATGAAAATTAAAAAAGTTGCATGACTATATGAAGCAAGAGTTTCATAAAAATGGAGAAAATATAGAAAATATTCAGATATATGTACGGAACTTATAAACCGAACAGAATAGATGAAGTTCAAAAGTTTTGTAAACCGATGGTTTTAGGAATGGAGGATTACATATGAGATGCGATTATTGTGGAGGTTCTTTTGAAATAGAAAAATTCAAATACAAGGGCAAAACATTAAAGGGACAGCATAGACGGAAAACATTAAAATTTTGTCTTAATTGTTTGTGCTATGGAATACCTATGAGTAGAGAAAAGGTTGGCGAGTTATGGAATGAAGTTGAAGAAGATAGTATTGCAAGCATTAATGGAAATGAAATGAGAGAGTATTAAATAGGAGAACAAATTCAGTTGTTCTCTATTGTTGATGGAGTGCGGAGAGGGGTATATATAAGGCTGGAAGTGTAAAAAAAACTTCATTGATAATCTAAGCTCCTATATGTACTCTGGGTGTCAGGAAAGAAATGATAATATAAATATACAAGCATTTAGAAAGAAAGAATAGGTATGGAAAATGAATATATTGAAAGAATTGTAATGTGGGAGGATGAAAGATGGTATGTCGATAATACAGATGAAAATTTCAAAGATGATAACGAGAAAACATCACTTTTTTTATTACCTGAAAAATATGCTGATGAAAATGAGAATGATGAGTTGATGAGAAGTGGAAATCCGGACGAAGTTGGTTATTGGGTGTATGTCTCGGATATAACGGTTGTGTAGGAACCACAAAAGGCAGTTGAAATTAATTGAATAATTCTTTAGTGGTAAAAGGGCAGATGAATTTGATTTATCTGCTCTTTTTAGGTTTGCAAAACTTGGTAGGTTTCTGAATTTTATATAATGTATATATTAAAGGCAAACAAGAGTTCCTTTGGATGATTGGAAGATTAAAGTTGTTAAGGAGTGATGAAACATGAAAACATTACAAGAGAAATTTAATGAAATTTGTAAGTCAATTCCGACATATGCATTAAGTGATGAAATTGGTCTTGATACAGAAACATCATATATTTTGGATTTGACAACGAAAGAGAATTATGAAATTGCAAATGAATATTTAAAAGAAACGTGTTTTGAAGATTTTGTCCCTATTCCCGATTTCTACATAGGCGAAAAACTAATAATGGAATACTCTACAAACGGTGGAAACCATGGAGATTGGTATAGTATTCATGGAAATATTGACCACTATTTTAAAACAGCAAGAGCGACTTTGGAAAGATATATAAAAGAATTATAGATGATTGGAGGTAAGAGAAATGAAATATAAAAGACAGTTAAGATGTATAAAAGACTATGATGAAGATTTAACAGGGGATGATGATTTTGCTACGGTTTGGACTGCGGGTAAAGTATATGGAGCAATTAAACATCATGACGGAACATATACAGTTGAAACAAATATGGGGACAAAAGGAATTGTAGGTGTTGCATATTCATGCACACCAGATTATTTTGAAGAAGTAAAGGTAAGTTAAAATTCGCATTTTTTAGAAGATAATAGAGTGCAAATGATTGATGACAACTATGACATCATTCATGACTTGACCGTAAGAGCAAAATACCCAATTTTTTTAGGGAAGTATGCGAACATGATAGAATTTCGACAAGTAGCTGGTATTCTTTGTCCGATGAAGCTAATGTAATTAATAACCTGTAGGGGACAATTCCTTACAGGTTTTATTATTAAGAAAACCAATGAGGCTTGAATACAATGAAGAGTAGAAAAGTAATTTTTAGGTTTGCAAAACTTGGTAGTGAGTATAAAACGATATAATGATTACAGAAAGTAAGAACAGGAGGATAAAACCATGGGAGCATGTTATGAAGTAAACTTAAAAATACAATTTAAAGACAAAGATTCAGAAAGTAAATGCGTGATTGTATTACAGGATTTTATCAGAGAATCATCGAAAGGCGTTAATTATTCTCTTGAAAAATTTGCAAAAGAAGGGGTAACGCCTGATTCATTTACAGATATATTAAAAATCTTCTTGGGAGGATGGATATACAACCATCCAGTAATAAAACGTAAGAAAAAATGGTTGTACTATCGTAATGGATTTGATGCATCTTACAGCTGGGAATCTGTAATGATGGAAATGTTTGACCGTATTAGTCCTTATTTGGTGGATGGTTCGGAATTATATATTTATCCAGATAATGACTACGACCATTTAATCGTAAAAAATGGAAGGTATAAAATGCTTCATTAGAATGATAATGAGATATATTAAAAATAAGGCTACCAAATTCCACTGGCTTTAGAAGGTGGGATAAGGTAGCCCTATTTTATAATTACATAATGATAAAATTAAAAGGCAGAAAGCAATCTATTGGCGTATCTGCTGCCTGTTAGATTATATGAAAGAAACCAATCATACAGATGAGATGATGGAGGATATATAGAAATAGACTGAACGGAATTATTGCTTTTTAGGTTTGCAAAACAATGAGGTATAATAATTATAGATTTCAGATGGATATATTTAAAGAAAACTGAATGAATTTTTATAAAAAATTGAGATGCTATTTAAGGAAAGGATGATTGAATTATGAAAAATAAAAAGAAACTAATTGCGACATGTATTGAATGGGATACCGACGGTGAAGATGTAGATTTACCAAATGAAGTATGTATTCCAGATGAAGTTATTCCAAGCAATGCAAATAGAACTGAATATATGGAAGAATATGCGGAAGAAGTAGAGGATTGGTTATCTAATACATATGGATTTTGTGTATATGGGTTTATGATTGAAGAAGCGGATTAATGTGACAGAAATATTTTGTAATATTGACCATGAAACAAAGAAATATAAACATATTTAAAGAGAATGCAAAAGTAAGGAATAATATAGTTGGAGATGATATAGATTGGCAAAATGTCAAGAAACATTGGAGATTGAAGCTACATTACAAAAAGATACACAAACCAAGAGAATATATGGTTGCGAAGAAATTACGATCGGATTTTATAATAATGGACACGGCAATGAGATAGTAGACTTTATGACAATGGATTCTAAAGGTATTATCAAATGTTACGAAATTAAAGTCACTATTCAGGATTTCAAGTCTGATGCAAAGAAGTCTTGGCGTGGTCATTATAATTATTTGGTTGTTGGTAAATATGATTATGGTGTCAGATCCTTCTATCCTTGAAATAAGGGATGGTCGTATTACATGTGAAGGACAGGATTGTATTGATAATATGCGGTCTGCTTATGATAACGACACAGAAATGATTAGCAGGATAGATGAATTTGAAAAGAAATGGTATAAACAAGAAGAGAAAGAAGGTAAATATGAAGTTTAATAGTTCAAAAAAGATGCGTGAATATATACAGAGTGGCAGAGATATATACAGTCCGTCCTTGGAAATATATATGTTTTTATATAATGAAGAAGGGGCTATATGTCAGTATTCTATTAGGCAGGATGAAGCAAAAGAGCTGAATGAAAAAGATGAATACTGGGGAGCATATCTTGGAACAGGAGGAATTATTTACGATGATCCTGTTGATGATTTGTTCAATGATAAATGTAAAACCGCCGATTGGGAGGATGTAACCAAGTAAAAAAGTAGTAACAGATGTGGGATAAAGATGCAAATAGATTTTATCCTGTTCCATAGTATAGGAGGAAAGCATGTTAGCGGAATATGAAGGTTATGTATATATAGCGAATTAAGGGATGGTCAGGTGACATTATTGACCTATGATAAAAGAAAATCTCTTGAAGGATTTAAAGCAAAAAGAGATTATTTTAAGAAAATTGTAGATATAAATGATTCATGTTTAAGTGCAATATATGATATACATTTTTATGTAAAATACAACGATTCTGTTGAAGATGCAGACATATGGATGGTGGATGAAGGTCGTGCAGTTGGTTTGAAGGAGAATATTGAAAATAACAAAGTTATAATTGATGTAGCTCATGATGCAAAAGATGAGTCTTGGGTTCAATATGAAAAAGGAGCAGCAGCAAAAAGAATTAATCTTGATAATTGCGATGAATACATTGTTGTGAAGAAATATGTAAAGAGAAATGAAAGAATGGTAGATAATCTTATTGAAAAATCATCAGTAACTCTTAATGTATTTAGAAATTTAATTGTGATGAATAGGAGATCAAATTTATAATGATTAGTAGTTATGATATTAATTTGTATTTGCAAAGGAACATATTAAATGGGGCAAAAACACCACATAGTACATCTTATCCAGTAATAGTAAAAGAAAATGATAAATTTTATTTATCTGTATTTACTTTTTTCTATTCATGTGAGGATATTGAAAAGGGAATGGTTGAACGTCCTACAATGTGGGTAATTGCAGATATAGAAACAGGAGAGATTCTTGAAGAAAGACTTACCAGAGATAAAGATTTCTCAGATGCATCGTATGATGTTAAGTATTCAGTACGTGCAGATGCTCAGTATGATACCTCAAAGAAGTATTATGATGAAGCTTTTGCTATTTTAGATTCATGCAGAATCAAAATAATCAATACAGGAAAATTCTATCTGGGGGAGTATAAGTATTATCTTGATAAAATTATCGCAAATATTCCAAAAGAATACCAAAGATTTTATCAGGACTTAAGTGTGTAATATGATTAGTCCATTTGTGATAGCTTATGTTTATATTGATACGCGGAAGTGTAAAAGAAAGATTACTGGAATATCTAATATGCTTACTCGGGAATTAAGGCCATTCGATTATTGGACGGCATTATTGGTTTTAATGGAAAAACAAAATGAAATTATATAAGTGAAATGAAATAAAGTAGAGGCAGATCATAAAATCTGTCTCTTTTTAAGTTTGCAAAAATATTAAATCTAAATTATTTGATATAATAATAAATAGATTACGAGAAAATGTAATAAAAATCGAATTAAACAGGAGGCTATTACATGTTAGAATGCAGACATAGAAATGAAAATAAGCACATCGTATCGGATAATGAATTATGTGCTTTTGCATGGGCTGGATATTATGCTAATTATACAAATATTTTTGTTAATGGAGAAAATTATAGAGTGATCCATATTGCTGACAGCAGCATTGAGTTTAAGGATGGAAAATATCTTCCTTTTGGTTGTTATGCGATATTTAAGAACAAAAAAGAAATACGGTTTTTTGATGATTATAACTTAAGACGAATCAGAAAAGAAAGCCCATTAGAAAGGGAAGTATACTGTCTTTCCGATGAACAGTTTTTTAAAATTGCATAAAGTATTATCGGTTATGAATAGAAATAAGATACCATAAAAATGATCCCTAATTGCAATAATTGGGGATCATTTTTATTGCATATAAGGGATGTGAAAGGCAGCAGATGAGGATGATGCTTATAAAAAATAAATACATATTATATATAAAGCGTAATTAAAGGTATGCTCTTTTTAGGTTTGCAAAAATATATTGATTACTTTGATTTGTATAATAAAAGCAGAAAGTTAAGAAATCGTAGGTGTAAGAAATGAAAAAGGCAAAACGGATTCATTCCGGAATGTATGAGTATAAGGGATACAGGCTGCTTAATTGCGGATATCATCAGCCGGATCACTGTATATGGTGACAGGCAGTCGATATAAAGACAGGATGTACAGAGTATTCTAAACATACAAAACGAGAACTTATGAATGAAATAGATATGCGCGAAAGGAGATTTTAAAGGATGTGAGGGAGGCTGGAGAAATGATAGTGAGCTGTGTTTAATGGCGCAAGAAAATGAATGCTTAATATTCAGAAAGGAGAGAGAATGCGATGAACGGAGTGTATCAGATTAATAGTTCAAATTTTGATCTGATTGTTAATTATTGCAATGATCTAGCTGCAAATGAAAAACTAGAAGTGTATGAATTTGGTAGAAACCGAGATCTGGTTCTGCATATTTATAAAGATGAAGATTTTGACACTTCGAAAAGTCAGGACCTATACAATCTGGTAAGAATAAGCACAGCAAAATCTGGTAAATGGGTAGATGACACCGAGGATATATATGTAACTGATGGTTCTTTATATAAAGAATTGAACAGAATTTTTAACTATAAAAACTTTGCTACTTTATAGGAGCAAGATAAAATGGAGGTAAAAGATATATGGCATGGTTTTATGGAACATATGCATGCGGTCATAATGGGCGCGTAAACATAGTTGGTAAGATGTCTGAAAGGCAGAAAAAAGCGGATCGTTATTTTAGTAGAATTTGTGAAGAATGCCGGATAAAGGAACAGGAAGAAGAGGCAAAGAAATCAGTTGAAAAATCTGCAAAATATGGGTTCCCGGAGCTTCAGGGATCAGAAAAACAGGTCGCATGGGCGAATACAATACGTTTGGAGTATTATGAAAAATGCGAAAAAGAAAAAAGTAATGTGGATCACATCATTACAAAAGAAGTGCAGGCAAAATTCTGGATTGACAATAGAACACATTTGGATGAGGACTTTGTAAAAAAATATGACAATGAAAAGGAATCAGAGATAATTAATAAATCTTTGATAGATATTGATGCAGTAAAACCATCGGACTTAAAACATGATGGTGTCGTGGAAATTGTTGAAAATTGTGGCAGAATTTGTTTGAAATATGAGCGAAATCAGGAGTTCATTGACCTTGTAAAGAAACATGGATATAAATGGAGCGGTGTATGGAATCGCAGCTTAACCGAAACGACTGGTAAATTTGAAGATCGGGCAGCTGAAATAGGACATGCCTTATTACAAAATGGGTTCTGTATCAGTATTCATGATGATAAGATCAAAGAAAAAGCTATTTCTGGACAGTATGAAAAAGAACATACAAGATGGATCTATTCAAGAGCAAATACGTCATTTTTATCTATTGGCTGGAATGGTAGAAATGATGCATTATATGCAGAAGCAAGAAAGCTTCCGGGATCAAAGTGGGATTCGCCAAATGTCATCGTTGATGTATCGCACTATAGAGCAGTTGAGAATTTTGCATTTGAAAATGGTTTTTATTTTACCGAAATGGCAAAAAGAAAAATTGAAAAATACAAATCAGATATGAAAAAAGTAAAGGAAGTGAATGTATGACACACTTTAAAGTGGGGAGCAAGGTAGATATTTTCAAAGGAAAAGAAGGTACGCTGTTTGACATAAATGGAGCCGGAGCAGTTTTATTCGTGGCATATGATTCCCCAACAAAACAGGAAATCATGCAGTTCAAACAAAGAAAATATGAAATCAGATTTACCGAGATAGCTGGTGTAATTGTGATTACTGCAAAAATTGGATCACTCAATTGGGTGGATGCCACATTTTCGCCACATCTGGCTAGTTCTGATCTTGACTATCAGTGGTCGGCAGCAGGTATGGGATTAGCTTTTAACGTGATTTTGGTAGACGCACGAACTGGAAGAATTGAGGCAATCCACTTATTAGGTTTATCAGAACATTTTACAAGGAGTTTTTACGACTCAATCAGAGAACAGAAAGAGCAGCTATTTAACAAGGAAAGATATATTCAAGCTGTAAGAGATATATATAAATCTTGTTCTACGGAGATGCTTGTAAAAATGAGTACAGAAAAATGTGTGTTCAAATAAAAGATCGTAAATAAATAAAACCTTCCCTATCTCATTAAAAGAGAAAAAGGAAGGTTTTTATAGTATAAGTTAAATTTGTTATTACATTATAGGTTCAGGGAGCTTTACATCGCTTATGGATATTTGTCTATTTTTGATTATTTTAGAAAGAGAAGCTTTGATGCGTTCAAATTCAAATATATAAAATTCATCATAGCAACCGTAGCTTCGTTTCATATCTCCTTCATATTTCCTTATTGCATCCATTTTGTTATACAAGGATAAAAGTTCATCATTTGATAAATTATCAATAGGAGAATAATTAGAGTATTGCTTATCAAGTCGTGTATGAAAAGATCGCAAATAACATAAAGCTTCAAGTTCTCTTTCGGTTAAATTCATTTTATTACACCTCCAATATCAACTACATACCATTACAATACTATAAATGCGTGCCTCTACTGAGATGATCATTCATATATATCATATATCATAACATATAGCGCGGTATTGTTCAATTTTAGGAAAAATAGCATTGAAAGCAGATTAATTCACATATTTCTATATAGAAATTTAGCGAAAGAGAATATCATTTCTAGGCTCGCTAAAATAACATGGAAATAATTTTAGATATAATAAACACAGTAAAAAAGTAATATATCAGGAGGAAAATGATATGAGTACAAGAGCAATTATAGGCATACAAAATAATGATGGAACGATTACAGGTGCATGGCAATGGAATGACGGAATGAACATTGCTTCGCTGTTAAAAAGGGAATTCGATACTTTGGAAAAAGTGCAGAAACTTATTAAAAATGGAGTATGGAATAATATTATATTGCAGAAAAGTAAGGATCCTTTAAGAAGTTTTATAGACCGGACAAAGAGAGCAAATAGTGATTATTATCTTGTTGCTGTTGGAAACTGTTACTTATTAAAGGAAAAGCCTTGTGATACGGCAGAATTCTGCTTTGGAGATGATGAAGGGATCACGGTGAATGCAGATGGATCTATGACTTTTGAAACTTTTGAGGTCGCAAATGGACAGGATATAAATTATCTTTATCTGTTTTATCCTGAAGCAAATGAATGGAAAATATATAAGTAGAAAAGAGCTAGTTCGTGATTGTATATCATGAAGTCGCACTTATAGACTGCTATGCGTTTTGGATAAATGTATAGCAGTCTGCCATTTTAAGTTTGCAAAAAATAGGTTAATTTTCTCTTTTGCTAAAATAAATAAAAAAAAGAGAGGAAATATAGATGGAAATAACACAGTTAAAAGTAAAACAGTATAACAGTACATATAAACACATTGTAATAGTGAATGGTAAACCTGTATGTATTACAGATTCATACAACCGGGCAGGAATAATCATTGCATATTTATATGGATATGATGTGGAAATAAATGACGGTAAAATAAAAAAAATGCTCGATAAAATCATCAAAGAACAGAGAGGTGATTGTAATGTTAAATAAAAAACAGTTGCAACTTAAAATTAAAGTACATAAATATTCGTATGAACATCAAAGATCTGGAAAAGAGCAGGCAAAATATAATATGAAGTTGATTGAGAGTATACTAAAGCAGGAAAATTTTGATAACCTAGCAGAAATTTTAGCCGCACATAACTACCCACAGGCATTTCATATTTTGGAATATTTGTAATATGGAATTTAATTCCACTTTTTCTACCATATTAAATAAAACAACTGTTCATACTGAACAGAAGAAAGGAATGAGAATGTTTATAAAATATATGTGTTCAATGATCAAGGGTGGGGCAATACTTGGAACAAAAAGCTTTTGGCTAGTAGCATTGATTCTAACAGCCATTGATTGTCCGGTTACGATGATTTCGATGTTGGTAAGCTATGCCTTTGCATTTGTAGCCGGGATTATATTGAGTATATATCTGATGCCATATGAAATGTATGTAATGCTCAAAGATATTTTTCAGCAAACACAGGATGATGATCACATACAGTAAAAGTATACATTTAGGTTTGCAAAAAAGTGACAATATAGAAATTTGATATGATTCTGATGAATAATGAAGGAGGAGGTGCCTGATTATGATGAATAATAAGGAGTGCGCAAAAACATGGAAAACAATAACCAAGATTTACGAGGAAACGAGAATCGAAAATAATCCACGCAAAACAATGGATCAGATTGTCATGTCAGTAGGTATGGATGCCACGAAAGAAGCGTTTGCTACTGTTGCAGCTATTAAGAAACATGACGGAAGAATTTATGGCACAAATAGGAAGTATATGAATAGCATCCCGGTTAATCCGGAAGCAGTTGAACGGAAAAGCGAAAATCCGGTTATTTACGCAGGATTAGATGATATTCATACAACGCACATCAATCAGTTAATAACAGAACTTAGAAACTTAGATAATTAAATGTATATTGAGTGGTTTGAAGGGTAAAAATGTGAGGAGAAAATATGACAGTAAGAAAATTTATTGATCGTAAGAAAAAACTGACAAACGGAGATCGAATTCGGAAAATGTCTGATAAAGAACTTGCGGTATTCCTTCGAAATATCGGATTTTCGTATGAGAATGGAATTCCTGATGATGATAAACCGGATGATGAAACAAAAAAAATTTTCCGATGGGTAAAAAGTATGATATAGGAGGTGCAAAAATGGGAAGATACAAAACGAACGAAGATAAAATTGGAGATGTAAACTGTTTCCAGCTATATCGTAGAAGTGATGAAACAATAGATATTTACTTGGATGACGAATTTATTTCAAATAAACCGGATATTCATGCAGCTGAAATCTATGTAAAGAATTTTGATTATGTAGGGTTATACCAAAATGTAGATATGGTTCCATAAAAGTAATAGATTATGGTAATAGCTGGATCCGGCAATAAAATATTGATAAACAATAGAAGATGATCTGCCGTTTAAGTAGGATTGCAATTGAGTGATAGCCAAGATGAAAGAAAGGTAAAAAGCATGAGTTGGGGCGAAGAACAGAAGAAAGAAATTGAGACAATCAGAGAGAGAAAAATCACAGTGAAATTGTCGGACGCAGATTATGACCGACTGGCGAGAAAGTGTGGGGAGCATGGCCTGACTATCGGAGAGCTGATAGAGAATTTTGTCGGAGATTTGGTAGACGGTACTTACTCCAACGGAAGTGATGAAACAATATATGCCAATCAGTGGTTTGACCGCTGTGGCTTTGCAATGTTCCCAGAGCCTACGTTACTGAATCATTTACTTTCAACGGGATATGATCCAGAGAACTATCTGAACACAATGGACAATATCGACACAGCAAAGGAAGAAAAGAAGTATCCGGAAGAACACCCAAAAGAAGCAGACGAGGAAGAAGCAAGCTATCTTGATGATGATATAGCGGACTGGGAAGAAGAACTGAAAAGCATGAGAGAGGACTGGAAACCAGAGAGAGGAAGATCAAGCAAAATGTGGTTAATAAAATCTATATTATCCTCGATTACAAAAGTCCTTGCATCTATTATTATCCTTGGTTTAACAATAGTCCTTGCAGCCATTATTCTCTTTAGTTTAGCAATAGTAAGTATGGCTAATTGATGTAATTACAAAAAGGAGAAAATGATAGATATAGACACAGATTCGGAAGTGCGAATTGTAGTAGACAAAAAAGATTTTTGCTTAAATAAACTCATAAACGATCCAAATGGGTTAGTGCGAGTAGCTGTAGCCGAACAGAGCTATGGAGTCGCAAAACAAGGATTTGGGATAGCATATATTTAAGGAAAATCAAAAATTTATGATGATAGCCGAGATCTGACAATGAAACGATCAACAATCGGCAAAACGAGATAGGAGGATATATAAAATGAATATTGACGGTTTAGTTGTAGCTACATTGATTTTTGCATGTGTTTTTTTATTATTATCTATTCTTATGATAGAGATACATGGAATAACGGGATTTTTTATTGAGTTACAGGCAAGTTTATCAGGTTTGGGAAAAATAGGACTTCTTACTGTTATATTGATTGTATGCCTAACGGTTTTTTTGCTTTTTAGTAAAGAAGTGAGTCGGGAGTCCTATGCGGTAAAATCATATAATGCTGATAATAAAACGGTGGAATATATAGTTGATAATAATGTAACCGAAAAAATGCATTATACGAAAGAAATTGAAAGTAGTAATTCGCATGTAGAGGTTGTGAGGAGACAATGGTTATTTTTGTATTCAGAAAA